>Ga0126371_10004681_pt1 | contig 12087 bp, 14 predicted proteins | sample PanSoiMetaPlot_4_FD_110145 | JGI IMG/M metagenome (GOLD analysis project Ga0126371, IMG submission 110145) | Tropical forest soil microbial communities from Panama - MetaG Plot_4 | ecosystem: Environmental > Terrestrial > Soil > Tropical forest > Bulk soil | place: Panama | collected 2016-02-17
CGGCCCGCGGATCTGGAGCAGGCGCGCCGTGAGCATGGCGACGCCGACCTGATGGTCCATCCCGAGTGTGGCTGCGCCAGCCCCTGCATGTACTACGCCGCCACCGGAGACCTGGACGCCGGCCGCGTGCACATCCTTTCCACCGAAGGCATGGTCCAGCATGCCCGCCGGTCCCCGCGCAAGTCCTTCGTGGTCGCGACCGAGATCGGCATCCTCCACCGGCTGGGGAAGGAGGTGCCCGACACAGACAAACGCTTCTACGCCGTAAGCGAGCGGGCGGTTTGCCGCTACATGAAGAAGATCACGCTGCCGAAGCTGGTGCGTTCCTTGCGAGAGGACATCTACGAGATCACGGTGCCTGAGCCGGTGGCCTCGCAGGCCCGAGTCGCTCTCGAGCGGATGGTCAGCGTGGGATGACGGATGTCCTGGTCGTCGGCGGCGGGCTGGCAGCTCTGGCCGCCGCGCTGGAGGCGGCCGAAGCGGGGGCCTCGGTCGTCGTCACGTCGGCCGGCCCAGGGTCGTCAGAGCTGGCCCAGGGCGGCATCGCGGCCGCCGTCGGCTGCGACGACTCCCCGGAGCTCCACGAGGCGGACACGCTGTCGGCCGGGGCCGGGGTGTGCGATGCCGCGACGGTCAGGATGCTGGTGGCCGAGGCGCCGCGAGCGGTGGCCTGGCTGGAGGCGCACGGCCTCGAGTTCGACACCGGCGCGTATGGCCAGCGGGCGCTGCTGCTCGAAGCTGCCCATTCGCGGCCTCGTGTCCTCCACGCCGGCGGAGATGGCAGCGGCGCCGCCATCGTGTTCGCTCTGAGGCGTGAGGTGGAGGCGATACGCCGACGTGGTCGCTTGCGCTGGATCAACGGCGCCTGGTTGGAAGGGCTCCTCAAAGCAGACGACCTGGTCACGGGCGCGAGGCTTCGCCTGGGCGACGAGCGCATCGAGCTGCAGGCAAGCGTCACAGTGCTCGCCACCGGCGGCTACGCCGGACTGTTCGCTCGGTCTACGACGACCAGCGTCTGCCACGGCGCCGGACTGGTCGCCGCCCTGGAGGCCGGCGCCGAAGTGGCGGACCTGGAGTTCGTCCAGTTCCACCCCACCGCCTACGCGGGCCCACCGGGCACATTTCTTCTGACCGAGGCTCTGCGCGGGGCCGGCGCGCGGTTGGTCGACGCTGACGGCAGGCGCTTTCTGCTCGACGCCGATCCGAGAGGTGAGCTGGCGACGCGCGCCACGGTGGCCAGGGCGATTGCAAGCCATCTGCGTAAGACGGGCGCCAATTGCGTCTTTCTGGACGCGACTCCGATCGGCGAGACCGCCCTCCGACAGTGCTTTCCGGGCTTCGTGGCGCGCTGCCAGCGCCTCGGAATCGACCCCCGACGAGATCCGGTGCCTGTGGCGCCGGCTGCGCACTACACGATGGGCGGGATCGTTGTCGATATCTGGGGTCGAACCAGGGTGCCAGGACTTCTTGCCGCGGGCGAGTGCGCACGCAGCGGGGCGCATGGAGCCAACCGGCTGGCCAGTAACTCGCTGCTGGAGGCGGTCGTGTTGGGACGGTTGGCCGGCCGAACCGCGCTGGTTGCGCCCTCGCGCTGCGGTGAGCGAGCTACTTCGATCGAGCCGGAAGCACTTTCCAGCGGCGGGCTGCGGTTCGAAGACGTCAGCCGCCTGCTCACGGCGTCGGCTGGACCGCTGCGCTCGGCAGTTCCGATGCTGGACGGGCTGCACCGTCTGAACGGAGACCAGGGATGCAGCACCAGGGCCGAAGCCGCCAGGCGCCTCGCTTGCCTGGTTCTGCAGTCGGCGCTCACACGTCGAGAGTCGCGCGGTGCACACGTACGCGATGACTATCCGAACGAGAGCATCGATTGGCAGCCGCTCGAGGTGGCTGTGAGGCGAGCCGCGGGCAGCGAGCTGCGTGTCGAGGTCCGACCTCGAGCTCGGTCAACGTGGCAGACGCAAGTGAGCGGCTTGGCCGATCAGCGACAGTCGTCGATGACCGCGATCGTCCGCCCGTCGTCAAAGACGGCGTGATAGCGCACCACCACGGCGTCACCCGCGCGGAAGGGGCACGGCGCTCGCCCCTTCGGTTGGTCGGGGTCGCCGTAGGCGATGGCCAGCGCGTAATCAGCCGGTCTCGGCCCTTCGGCGAGGGAGGCGCCGCCCCGGTAATAGCCACGCAGGCAGCCGCGGCCACCCGCAACGACGTCGCCCGCCTTCGTGGCGGTCCACCACCAACAGCCAGGGGCAACGTGGACGTGCGGGGTCGCGAGCAGAAAGGCAGCTGCGGCCGCCGCCGTGACAGCGACCATGGCGCTTGCCACAAACAGGCTGGCGGGTACTCGGCGAGCTCGGCGCGGTGGTGTGGGTGGCGGCCCTGCCGGCGGTCCAAAGCGGCGCCGCAACAGCCGCTCCCTGTCGTCAGTGCCCACAACAGATACCTCTACGCCATCGTCGGCGTGAACGGCGGCTGAGGACTCCTTTTTGTTATAGCCACGGCCTGAGAGAGTCACCTCCAGTTTGTCGCGCCGACCACAAATGGGATGCGTCGCTGCTCATGCTCGCGGTCGCTGCCATCATGGCGGCGTGAGCTGGCCATTCGATGACTCGCAGCCGCTGGTAACGCCCGACCAGCACGCGGAGTACATGCGCCGCCGTGCCGGGCTGGACCAGGGGCAGTGGGCGTTGCCGCCCGTGCTGGTGGCCACGTTCCAGCGGGCGGCCTGGGAGCGGCTCGTAGCCGGAATCGGACAGCCAGCGGCCGGTCCGGCGGCTCCGGGCGTTCCGGTGGTCGGCGGGGCATCCGGGACTCCGGTCGCCGCCCTATGGCTGCCGGTCGGCGCCCCCGGGGCGGTGCTGCAGCTCGAGCTGGCGATCGCGCGAGGGGTCCGCAAAGTGGTCGTGGTGGGATCGGCCGGCAGCCTTCGGCCGGACCTCCCGACGGGCAGTGCTATCGTCATCACTGGCGCGGAGCGTGAGGATGGCACCTCCCACCACTACCTGCCCGCAGCCGACGTGGTCACGGCCGACCCCGAGCTGAGCGAGCAACTGCGCCGACGCGCGGATGCCGCCGGCCTGCGGCCAGCCTGCGGGCGTGCCTGGACGATCGACGCGCCGTTCCGCGAGACGGTTGGTGCAATCCGGCGCCACCGCCAGAGCGGCGTGCTCGTGGTCGAAATGGAGGCAGCCGCGATCTTCGCCCTGGCCAGGGTGCGCGGCATCCGCGCCGGTCTCCTGGTCGCCGTGTCGGACGAACTCTTCGGCGCGACCTGGCGCCCGGGCTTCGACGATGAACGCTACCGGGCCAGCCTGCAGGCCGCCGCCACCGTTGTGCTCGACTGCGCTGCCGCCGGCTGAGCGAGCCTCGTCGATCGGCAGGACAGGTTCGACAGAGCATCAACCGCCAGTTCGAAGGCGGCCGTATCCTCGCGCTCTGGCGTGTGCACACGCCCTGCCGGATCGCGTGATCCGATCCGCTCTCCAGTTTCTCCGAGCGGTCGCCCGATCCGTCAGGGTAGCCTGTCGACTGCTAAGCCTCTCGTTCATCCAGATCCTGTGATGGCGACGGCTCGACCGCACTACGCACCAGAGGAGGAAGTTGCATATGGCAGAAGGCGCAGTCACGTGGTGGGAGATCGACGTGCCGGACGCGGCGCAAGCACAGAAGTTCTACGAGGCTGTCATCCCGGCGTGGACCTTCCAGCCGATGGAGGGCTTCGAGGGGTACGTGATCGTGAACGTCGGCGGCGCTGGGGTCGGTGCGCTCCAGACCTCGACCGACAGTGAGCCGTCCGGCCGCGGGACCAGACTCTACGCCGACGTGCCCAACCTGGAGGACACGCTGGCGCGTGTGCGGCAGGGCGGCGGCAGGGTGGAACAGGAGAGGATGCCGATTCCCGGCGACCAGTGGATCGGCACGGCCCGCGATCCGTTCGGCAACCGGATCGGCTTCGTAACGAGCAACCCGGCCTGAGGAGCGGCCGGGTCGGCGGCGCCGCGGCGCCACGTTCGGCGCCCGGCGCCATGCTCGGCTGCTCGCGCTCTGGCAGGTGAGGGCCTCGCACGACTGAGGATGCTGGTGAAAGCTATGCATCGCCTAGGCGATTGGCGATCAGCAATTCGAGGGAGTCAACCAGCCGTGGTCCCGGTCTGTTGAAGTAAGCAGATCCGTCCAGGACGACAACACGGGCCGCCCCAACGGCGTCGATTTCGGTTCTGACCAGATCCGCCTCAGCCAGCGCCCGATCTCGGGTGAACCCGCACGGCGCGATGATCAGAAGCTCCGGCCGGGCAGCGGCCACGTCGGCCCATGACACGGGAATGGATGGGATTCCAGGTCGTGCGAGCGCGTCTTTGATGCACGCCAGGGCGAGTAAGTCGGGAGTCCAGTGACCGGCGCGGTACGGTGGGTCGATCCATTCGAGGAAAACCCCACGGACCGGACCAAGCCTGCGCGCAGTTTGCGCAGCGGCATCGATACGGGCGCGAAGACCAGCCATCAGCGGCGCTGCATCCGTGCCGCAGGCGGCGCCCAATTCCTGGATGTCAGCGAGCACATCCTCGAGGGTGTGAGGGTGCTGGCGCATGACCTGGATTCCTTCCAGGTCCACTACAACCTGGTCCGCCGTGACCGCACAGACGCGGCAAACGTCCTGGGCCACCACCAGGTCTGGCTCCAGCGCGCGAATGGCTTCGGTGTCAACGACATAGAGCGAACGCTCGTCCGCGGCAGCAAGGGAGACAGCAGCCTCGATGCCGGCGCTGTCCTGCTCCTCAAGCCTGAGCGCGGCACGCGTCACGATCGGTAGCGATCTTGCTTCGGGCGGGAAGTCGCACTCGTGGGTCACCGCCACGAGCTGATTGCCGAGTCCGAGAGCGAAGAGCGTTTCTGTGGCGCTCGGCAGAAGAGAGACGATCCTCATCGGCTTAGCAGACCACAACCAAACAGTGCGAGTGGTCATGGTTATCTGAGATGAGCGGTAGGCACGCGCTGATGTGGTCGGGCGGCAAGGACAGCGCGCTGGCGCTGCACCGGGTAAGGGCCGCGGGCATAGAGGTGTCGCGCCTCATCAACTTCTACGATGCGGCCACAGGGCGGGTGCGCTTCCACGCCACCCGCGTCGAGATGGTGCAAGCTCAAGCGACCGCAGCCGGGATCGAGCTCCAGGCCATCGGCACAAGTTGGCCCGACATGGAGGCCAGGCTTGCCGACGAGCTTGCCAAACTTCGCTCGGAGAGTTTCAGGGGCGTCGTGCTCGGCGACATCCACCTTGCTGACGTCCGCGCCTGGTATGAGGACCGCGTGACGGCCGCCGGGCTGGAGCACATCGAGCCGATCTGGGGTGAGCCGCCTGCCGAGCTGGTGCGCGAGTTCGTCGAGACGGGAGGCCGGGCTGTCGTCACTTGCGTGGATCTGACCCGGCTGCATCCTTCGTGGCTCGGGCGCACCATCGACGAACGCTTCGTGGACGAGATCGCCGCCACCGGGGTCGATCCCTGCGGTGAGAACGGCGAGTACCACTCGTTCGCGTTTGAGGGCCCGATGTTCGCTCATGCGGTCGCCTGGCGACCGGGCGAGCTACGGTGCGAGGCGAGATTCAGGCAGCTCGACGTAGTGGCGCCGTAATTCAGCTCTCGTGGCCGGGCACTCGACAGGCACGCTGCCGAGCGGCCCCACTCGGACCTGGCCTGCACGCCTTAGGATGGTGCTGACCTAAACCATCGGCAGGAGGTCCACATGCTGATCAGGATCGTCCCTCACTTCATGCGGCTGCACGAATGGATCGCGCTGCAGGACGGGCTGTTCGAGCAGGAGGGCCTTGAGCCGGAATTGCTCAGCGACGTCATGCACGAGGTCAGCGGGCATCGCGAATCGTCCTACTTCGAGCGCCCTCAAGACCGGCCGTTCGTAGAGCGAAGGGAGGTGGCCAACTCGGCCTGCGAGTGGGGCTCTGTCTGCAATGCCGGCGCCGGTATGGGACGCTTCGTTCCCGATCTCTATGGCGTCGCTCGCCACGCGATTTTTGTGGCCCCCACCTCACGGTTCCAGCGCCTTGCGGACCTTGCCGGCGTGCCCGTTGGGGTCGGCTTGATGGCCGGCAGCCACTTCACGGCACTTCGAACCCTGGAGACTGTGCTCCCGAGCGACCGGATAAGGGTGGCCAACGTCGGTGGCCCGGGACGCCGCCTGGAAGCACTGCTGAGCGGTGAGATCGAAGTGGCCAACCTCCTGGACCCGGAGATCCCGATCGCCCAGGCTCGAGGTTTTCGCACGCTGGCAGTGGGCGAGTTTCGCACGCTGTTCTGGGTCTCACCCACTCTGTCCCAGGATGCGCTTGGTCCGTATTTCCGGGCACTGGAGCGTGCGGATGGGGCGCTGAGAGCCGATCCGGCGAGTTACATGCACCTCTGGGCCAACAACGTCCCGCCGGCACTCGCGGGAGCCTATGACTACTCGGAATTCGGCCAGGGCGAGCTGCTCGTCTTCGAGCCGTACCCGGAGGAGGCCTTCGCGGACGCGCTGGCGTTCGCACGCCGGTGGGGCCTGGACAAAGAGGTACGGGAAAGGCGCTTCGAAGCGCTCGCCTCGCACGTCCTTGTGTAGCCCCGTCCAGTACCGTGTCGTGGCGCTCGGCGAGATCCCGGAAAACGGGGGAGTGCTGGCTGTAGCAGGCGACGTGGAAGTAGGCGTGTTCCGCGTCAATGGCCGGCTGGTCGCGTACGAGAACCGCTGCATGCACCAGGGAGGACCGGTTTGCACCGGCGAGATCGTCGGGCGCTACGAGCAGGTACTCAACTCCGACGGCACAGTAGGAGGTGAGAGGTTCGACGAGACCGAGCCTCATCTCGTGTGTCCCTGGCACGGTTGGGAGTACGACCTGGCAAGCGGCAGGTGTACTGCCGATCGGCGCTACCGCCTGCGCCGCTATCCCGTTTCCGTGAGGGAGGGATATGTCTACGTCACGGTCTGACACGATCGAGGAGGCTGGCCGCCGGCTCCTCGACCTGATGGAGCAGGGCCATGGCGCAGCGCTGTCCACCAACACCCGCAGCCGGCTCTTCGCGGCACTCACACGCGCCTATGCGGCCGACTGGCACGCCGGTGTACCACCGTTCCCGCCGGGAACAGCCACCACCGACGAGGTGGTAGTCACAGCAGCGGAGATGCTGCGCGCCTGCGACGTGACCAGCTTCGAGCTGGCGGCGATGTTCGACGTGTGAAGGAGCGGCTATGACGAAAGCGATCGACGGTATGCCACAGGCAAAGGTGATCCCGGATCGCCGTTTCTCTTTCCTCGCCAACGCCCGCAAGGAGGCCGAGCGTCGCGGACTCTTCGACGTGCCGGTTGTCGACTGCGACTGCCACCTGTACGAAACGACGGCCTTGCCTGAGATCGCGCGGTACATTGACAACCCCAACATCAGGCGGTCCTTCGAGCGCTCGTCGCTTGGCATGGCCATGCATGCCCTTGTGCCCGGCAACCTCGGCGACCGGACCGTCAGCGGACGGATCAAGACCGAGCTGGACATGCATCTGCCGACCGGACAGCGCACGGATATCCATCCCCTTGCGGCCGGTCTTCTCAACTCGATGGACCAGATGGCCGTCGACTACTCGATCCTCTTTCCCACGCCGATGCTCACCCTCGGAACTCATCCCCAGCCGGAGTTCGAGAGCGAGCTGGGGCGCGCCTACAACCGCTGGCTGGTTCGGGACGTTCTCCCCGCCAGCCCACGAATCCGCACCATGGCGTATCTCCCGCTCAGCGACCCCGAGGCTTCCGTTCAGGTGATCGAGGAGTTTTCCGAGGAGGCGGGCGTGATTGGCTTCATGGTTACGGCGGTCCGCTATCAGCCCATCCACCAGAACCGCTTCATGAAGGTGTTCGCGGCCCTGAACGAGCGCCGCCTGCCGCTGGCATTTCACACCGGGCCCAACTGGACCGACAGGCCATTCGAGCAGCTCAACCGCTTCATGGCTGCGCACGCCCTTGGCTTCCCCTTCTACGCGATGATCCAGCTCACCAACGTCGTGCTGAACGGGCTCCCGGAGCGATTCCCTGAGGTGCGGTTCATATACATGGAGGCGGGTCAGGCCTGGGTGCCGTTCCTGATCGCGCGTCTGGACAACGAGTATCGGCAGAGATCGTCAGAAGCCCCGCTCTTGAAGCGGCTGCCTGGCGACTACATCCGCAACATGTACTTCACGACACAGCCCTTCGAGCGGCTGGACAACGCCGCCCATATCCAGGCCATGTTCGAACTCATGGACGCCGAGAACAGGCTGCTCTACTCGTCGGATTATCCGCACCAGGATTTCGATCTGCCGGCGGTCATCTGGGATCTCCCCTTTCTCTCCGAGACGGCCAAGCGGAAGATCCTTGGCGGCAACGCGATGAGTCTCTTCAACCTGCCCCTGCCGGCGGCCGCTGCACCTCGGTCCATGTGAGGCCTGTGGGCAGCTCCGGTCAGCGGGCGGCTGGCGCCTACGAGTAGGCCGAACCCGAGCAGGCCGACCTCCCTCGTCTGCTGCTGCCTACGTACCTACCCGCGCGAGCGGAGCCTTGACGACTTCGCTGACAGTCGATCGCCACCGAGGATGCCCAGCGAGATTCCGGTGCACTTCGCGCAATGACCGGATCAGCTGCCTCTGCTGCGTAGGGCTGAGGGTCTGCAGAGCGCGGTCGCTCATCGCCCTCATTTCTTCGCTGATCACGTCTTGCAGCCCGGCTCCGCGCTCGGTCAAGCAGATCCGCACCAGCCGCCGGTCGGTAGGGTGCGGCCGCCGCTCGACCAGGCCGGCCGCTGCCATCCGACTCGTCATCTTGGTCACCGTCGGCGTTGCGAGCTCCAGGCGCCGGGCGATCTGACCCGGAGCCTGGCAGTCCTCACGCCACAACACGCGAAGGATGTGCTGCTGGCCGGCGCGGACCCCGTGCCGGCGGAAGGCGGCCTCGCTCGCCTCCATCATCGCCCGCTTCGCGTTCCAGAAGGCGGTCTGGAAGTCGTCGTCCAGCTGATCAGCCATCTGGAATAAACCAGTCCCCAAGTTCATTAGACGTACAATAAGATCGTTTCCCGGCTAAGGATAGCCGTCTCATAAAGGAGTTTACCCCGCATGACAGGAAATGGAAACCGCTGGTGGCTGGTGGTTGGTGCCGGTCTCGCCGTATTCATGGTCGCCCTCGACTCGAGCATCGTCAATGTCGCGCTGCCCACCATCGGGCACGCCTTCGAGTCGCCAGCCGCCGTGATCCAGTGGACCATCCTCGGCTACCTCCTGCCTGCGGTAGCGCTCGTCCTGCCCGCCGGCCGGTGGCTGGACCGGAATGGCCGCCGGCCGGCTTTTGTGCTGGCGGTCGCCGGCTTTGCCGCCAGCAGCGCTGCCGCGGGGGCCGCGCCCAGCATCGTCTGGCTGATCGCGGCGCGTGTCATTCAGGGCGTCTTCGGTGCCCTGCTCAGCGCCTTATTCCCGGCGCTGGTCAGCGGCGCTGTGCGGCCTGAAGTACGAGCGCGAGCGATGAGCGTCGTGGCGACATTGGGACCGCTGGGCGCCGTCACGGGGCCGGCTATCGGCGGCTTCCTGATCTCGACCGTCGGCTGGCCCTGGATCTTCTACGTGAACGTTCCGGTCAGCCTCGCCGTCATCGCGATCGGCCTGCGCACGCTCGAGGCTGGTGGTGGACTCCGACTGCCCGACCGCGGCTGGCTCGCCGAATCGGGTCTGCTGGCGATGGCCTCCGCCGTTCTGCTGGGCGCGCTGACCCAGTCGCCGGAGCGCGGCATGGTCTGGCTCTTGGCGGCGATCGCCGCCCTGCCGCTGGTCGCCGCCTGGAGCCGACTCCCCAGCAGCCGGCCGGTAGCCGACCTGATGCGAGCACCGGGCATGGCGGGACCCCTCCTGAGCCTTCTACTGAACGTGGCCGGGATCGCGGGCACGGGATTCATCGCGCCCTTTTATCTCCAGCAGGCGCTTCATGTGGGGAGCGGCACGACCGGGCTCGTGGTCCTGGCACTTCCGCTGGGAATGGCGGCGACCAGCACACTGGGCGGCTACCTCGCCGACCGCTGGGGTGCGGGCCGGATGACCGTGGTCGGGACGCTGGTGATCGCGATGGGGCTTGCCCTGGCGGCGCCCCTGGCCGCGAGCTGGCGCCCGATGGACCTCAGCTGGCGATTGGCGGTCATCGGCGTTGGCCTGGGTCTCTTCGCCGGCCCCAACATGGCGGTGGCGATGCAGCAAGCGCCTCGACATCTGCTGGCCACAGCGGGAGCGACAACCAGCCTGGCGCGGAGCTTGGCCTTCGCGCTGGGTCCGGCCGTCGCCACCATCCCGTGGGCGCTTTCGGCTTACAGCCAGAGCGGCATGCAGCGGGCTGCCGCGCTGTGCGCAGGCGTGGCAGCCCTCAGCGCCGTGGTCAAAGGCGCGGGCGCGATCCGAGGACGCCGGGCCCCGGCGACTGTCGCGATCGAGAAGAGGGCAGCCTGAGGAACCGCCTGGTCAGTAGAAGAGGCGCGTCAGCCGGCGTCGGAAGGGCTTCCAGCCCGCCGTCTCGACATACGCCGGCAGCACCTCGCCCACGCGCCGCTGGGCGAGCTGGACCAGGTCCTCGACGTCCAGGCCGGCAGTCGCGATGGGGGTGCCGACCCGCAGCTCGATGCGCTTGCGCAGCCAGAGGTCCTTCGTACCGGTGAGTGCGACCGGCAGCACGGGCACCTTGGCCTCGATCGCAAAGTGTGCGAATCCCTTCTTGAAGGGGAGCAGCTCCCCCTCTCGCGGCCCGTAGGCGGCTTCCGGGAAGATGGCCACTACAGCCCCCACGTCCAGGCACCTACGCACCTGCTCGAACAGGAGCCAGTCGCCGTGGCGGTGCATATCCACGGGGATGTACCCACCCACCTGCCCAATCAGCCACCAGTGCCACCGGTTCTTGACCAGGTTCTCGGGATCCGCCAGGAAGTGGAGACGCGGCTCCGACGGAAACGCCAGCAGCAGCGTGAACGGGTCAAGCCAGTTCAGGTGGTTGCAGACGAGCACGTAGGGCCGGTCCCTGGGAATGTGCTCGCGACCGAAGACCTGAAGCCGAAACAGCAGCCGGTAGAGCGGCCCGATCGTCAGGCGCGCGACGCGGAAGCCCAACGTAGCCTCCCGCTGAACCGGCACCGCGTCCGCGGCAGGGATACGGGGTTCGGAGTCGGACATACGACGGCCACAGCGTAGCGGCGCGCACAGGTCCCGTGAGAGGGCCGCGGGTGAGGTGGACCACGATGGACTTGGGCCTCGCGCACCAGATGCTGGCGGGAACCCCGTGACCTGCTGCGCCAGGCTCAGCATGATTCGGCGAACACTGCCTCCTCATACGCTGCGACACTCAAGTCGGGCGGCTCGATGCCGTTTGCTCCGAGTACGGTGCAGACCTGCGTCCTGTGCTCAGCACCGTGGGCGATTGCTTGAGCCATGGTTCCCCACCGGACGACGAGCTTCGCCTTGCCGCGCCAGGTCGTCGTGAACACTTCGTCCGGGTCCCGACGGGACTCCAGGTAATCGACCCAGCGCATGGCGTGCTCAGTGGCGCGATCGACAAGCTCCTCGACCGGCACGATCAGGCTCTCGATCCACTTGGGTGGGTCCTCGCCGGTCAGGTCGCGAAGGTAGAACTGCTCGGAGGACACCAGGTGGGTCAAAGTCCGTTCGATCGAGCCCGTGGTTCCGGCCGCGGTCAGGTTCCGTTGGTCCGGAGTCAAGGAGCAGCAGAAGTGGATGAGCTTCCGCGTCGCCCAGGAGTGGTAGGCGAGGAATCGCATCAGGTAGACGGCTGCCGCCTCAGTCATACGCAATCGCCTCGGTACTGGCCGCTCCAACGCCGACGGTCTGGCCGGGTCGAGGTCCAGGCGTGGTGCTCCGTTCGTCCGCCGTTGCTGGCCAAACCCCTGTCGGGCTTGAAGCGTACATCGACCTACGCCACTCCAGATCCATTGGCATTTAATTGGCTTTGAAATGGTAGAATCGTGCCATGAGGTTGGTCGTGGACACGGCAGGGCGAATCGTAATACCGAAGGCCTTGCGTGATCGCCTCCGGCTGAGCCC
>Ga0126371_10004683_pt1 | contig 12085 bp, 12 predicted proteins | sample PanSoiMetaPlot_4_FD_110145 | JGI IMG/M metagenome (GOLD analysis project Ga0126371, IMG submission 110145) | Tropical forest soil microbial communities from Panama - MetaG Plot_4 | ecosystem: Environmental > Terrestrial > Soil > Tropical forest > Bulk soil | place: Panama | collected 2016-02-17
ACGACGATGCCCATCCTCATGAGCTTATTGAGTGTTGCCTGTCTCGTCGAAGCGGTGGTATCGTTCTTGCGCTGTAACGGCAAATATTTTGACCTGCTGGTTTTGTGTGGGGTGATCCTGCTCAGCAGTGCGGCGCCATCGTTCGAAGTAGATGCCTCACTTGAAGAATTGAAGTCGATCAATCATCGCCTGCAGGATCTCCACGCGCTCGTCGAGAAGCTGGGCCAACATTGATGCCGGGACAGCGAAGCGAATGAGAGATGACAAGCGGATTAGAATGTGGACGACGTACTTCGTTCGGATCTCACGCTCACTTCGAACGCAGCGATCAGTTGTTGAACGCAGCGATGACGATCGCGCCGTGACGCTCCTGCGAGCGACAGCTCACGGGATTTCTGCTGCGAGAAAAGGAGGCGAGCAATGTCCAGCTATGATCAAAACACGGCGGCTCCTCGTTCCGACCTCACTACGGTTGACGTCGGGCTGCGCGCCCACATGCTGCGCATCTATAACTACATGGCCGCCGGGGTTGGTCTAACCGCCGTTATCGCCTGGCTGACCTATCAACTTACAGGTCCCGAACTGCTCGCGAATCCGGTGATGTGGGTGTTTATTCTTGCGCCCCTGGTCCTGGTGTTTGTCATCAGCGCCCGCATCAATACGCTGTCGGCAAACGCGGCGCGGGGGTTGTTTTTCCTCTTTGCCGCGCTGATAGGGGTGTCGCTTTCGACGATCTTCCACATCTATACCAGCTCCTCGATCACGCGCGTTTTCTTTATCGCAGCCGCGATGTTTGGGGCGCTCAGCATCTATGGGTACAGTACGCGACGCGATCTGTCGGGATTCGGCACTTTCCTGTTTATGGGCCTGGTCGGCGTCATCATCACAAGCGTGGTCAATCTGTTCTTGCGCTCGACCCAACTCGACTGGTTGATCTCTGTGATCGGCGTCGGCGTCTTTGCCGGTCTCACGGCGTACGATACCCAGCGAATCAAGGCGATGTACGACCAAAGCGACGATGCAACTTCCGCGGGCCGTAAGGCCGTGATTGGTGCATTGTCGCTCTATCTCAATTTCATCAATTTGTTCATGATGCTGCTGCGCCTTGCCGGCGGCCGACGCTAAACACGGGCGTCGGTCTTCGGCCAAGAGGTTGCTTGGCGAAGCGTTTTTCTTTCCAGGGGCGCCGAGCACAAGTAATTGCTCCGGTTGGCCCTTGTGGCTGCGGCGCGGCGAACGCCGTCGAATTCTGGCGTGCCACTCGCTGGCAGGCTGTTGAAGCGCCTGGCGATGAAGTTAGCCGTGTCGCCGCCTTCAAGGGTGCTATTGGGCTGTAGCTCGGCCATTCGTCACTACAAGCTTGATCCAATTCGAGCGAGCGGGCGCGGCCTGCGTCTTCACGCGGGTCAGATTGTAGACATTCCTACTTTTTATTGAATTAGCGGCGAGAACAGATTGTCCTTTGGCGTACTGTCGACCAAGTTGGCCGGACAGGAAAACGACGCGGCGTGATTAATCGTCCGTTAACCATCTTGAGCCATGCTCAGCCTTGACTTACAGTCGTAGGTAGCAAGCGCGTCCTGAACGTCACCGGCTTTCGTGGTGTAGCCTTTCAATCCGATATTGTCGGGTGCGCCAATGACCAATACCTGGATCAAGATGTGCACGCGCTAAAAGGAATGGCTACGTGTCGCCTGGCGTTACCTTGCCGACCCCTGTCTTGCGCCTGCGAGCGGCACGAACTTCGCTATTATATGAAAGACGCGGGTTAACCTTGTGCTCAGGGTCTCAAAAAGGCCGCGGCCCGAGATAGCGCCCCCGAGACTCGGAGATTGTCGTCTCAGCCGCCAAACACTTCGATTTTCGTATTCTCAAAATTGAAGCATGAAGTAGCTCTGATTGGAGCCTAGCCCTGGCGAACCCATCCACGATACCCGTCCCGAACCACCGGGAACGACAACTCATGCAAATTTTACGAGATCGTGGCTGGGTCAAGGCGATCGAGCTTCCTGAAGCACCAGCAATTCTGAAACGTTTGCTTGAAAGATGCTGGATCGAGCGCCAGGGCAACGGAAGGAATTTGGCGTACCGGATCACAGCCAAAGGAATGGCGGCAAAGACCGCGCCTGTGTGCGTGTAAGGCACCGGACGTTATAACGAAAAGCCCATCGCTAAATCGGCCTAAAAAAATCGTCGTCAATGAACTGGGATAAGCGCAAAGCAGATCGCGTCTATTTTCAGCACGCGCATCGCGTGAACTTGATGGCCGTTGACGGCACTTGGCGACGCAGTTGCGTGCTACTCGATATTTCATCCTCCGGTGCTCGATTTGAAATCGATGGTAGCACAGATGTTCTTCAGGCTCGGCAATTCTTTTTGGTTTTGTCGTCCACAGGACTCGCGTTTCGGCGTTGCGAGTGGTCTGGATAAATGGCTCAACCGTAGGCGTGCGCTTTCTGGCCAATAGAAAAAAGAAAGCGGCAACCCCCTCATAATCGGCAACTGTTTCGGTCAACGAGAGCTGAATTATTTCGATGAAACTTATTTGCTCGCGGACTATCTCGTTTCTCGACGCTCAATCATTGAAACCGCGCGAAGCTAAGGAAGCCCTGTTTCGCGATGAGAACGGCTTCGTGCTTTATTTGTCGGATGGCGCGCTGCCATCGACGCTGGAGGAACGATTGATATCGCTGGATGCCCGCGAGGCGCTGCTTTGGCTTAACGAAAAGCCATCAGGTTGGGCGTCGTTCTGGACATAAAACATGCCTAAGAACTTTGACAACTTTTTCTCTGATAGGCTGATTCTTCCAACGCTGGAGGTTGCAGTGCACGGGTCGCAGAACCATTGTTCGAGTTGCGGAACCGCGCGCCGCACCGCCTGCAGCGAACCGGTAGCTCGCGGTTACGAGCTGCAGTCGCTCTTCTGTTCAAACTGCAAGACAACTGTACGCACGGTCCGAAAGAGGCCATCGGAAGCGTCCAAGTCCGGTTGAAGGCTGCAGCTCAGGCGGGGGTCGGTTCGACCTCCGCTGCGTGTCTACGCGCACGGTAAAGCTGTAGAACGCTTTGACAAGCTTCGCGATCGAGACGCGCAAACTCTTCGCTCATGCGATCGAGATTTCCAGCAGAAATACGGTGATCCTTTGCACCAAGAAACAACAACGCCATCGCGGTCTCCCACGAGAAATCGAGGGCCTTGGCCAGGAGAAGGGTCATCTCGCCATCACGATCGAAAAGAGCGCGTTCGACGACGTGAGCGGGCAAAGAGCACATCAGAGAGAGGCCGACCATTGCTTCCTCGACTTTATGCGACCGGGCATAGTCCAGAATACACGGTTCGTTCAGACCACCCTTCCGGGCCTGGGCATCGACCTGTTTTTTTGCGGCGAAGTACCCTTTAGAGGCTGGTCCAAACTTAGATTGGAGGCTCCCCGTTAGATCGCTGACAGAGGTATGAATCAAGCCTGCCAAATCGGGTCTTTCCTGTTCAAGTCTCCGTTTGACTTCGTCCGAAGCTTTCGCGATGAGCTGTTGGAACAAGTGTCTCGGAATCTCTTGCCGAAGGCAAAGCTGCTCGGCGAGGATGGCGTCGGACTCTGATCGGCGGATCAATTGTAAGAAGCCAAACTCTGAAAAGTGAGCGCCGTTGTTTGATGCAACTGAGCGAACGACTTGCCGATCGCCCCGCTTCACAAGTTCATCCGTCACTTCGATCGGAATGGAGCGTCGCTTGGAAATAGCCAAAAGATGTGGCTGACCTTTGGTTTTGGCACTGGCAACCAGGGTTCCCGTATCAAGGCGTGGCGAATGTTGGAGGATTGGACCTGCCACCTCGATCGAATCATGAGAGGCAAGCACCATGACGACGCCAAAAGGAGCATTGCTCGAGCGGGCTAGTCGTTCGGCGAGCCTGGCTCTGGCTGCGACTTCGATTTCGTTCGCCAGCCGTCCGATGACCTCTCCAAAGACCCAAATCTGCTCCTCGTTGTAACGGCCAGCCAACAAGAGGTCGGTCACATGCCACAGCGCTCGCTCGCGGCCATGCGTCGATCTGTGCAATACCGCGTCATCTAAATCCTTAAGAAACGAACTGATCATCGCGAATTGTATCAGACCGGGTTATTGCCCCGATAACGTCAGCGTACGGGCGTTCGGAGAACATGCTATTCCAGGAGATGTAACTTTTGAATGAACTCTCAAGTTGCGTGAAGATACTCCCAAGTCAACGCGCCGTGCGCAGTTGCATGATTTGGGATCGAACCATTCGGATTAATGGCCGGTTGACGTCCTTAGTTACGGAAGCGCGTCATTACCCAAATCGTTTCGGTTCGCTCCGTATCTAGGCGCTGTGTACATAGCCGTCCTTCGAAGGTCGGGTCGTCGAGGAGGAAAAGGCCGGGACGTTCGCCTCTCGTCGCGCCGCAAGGGGCGTGTCCGCGTTGCCGGTGCACTGACGCATCCACGGCTTGCTCACGACGAGAGCCAAGTTTGCTTTTACAACATTCCACCGACGCCCCGCGTTAACGTCACGGTTACCTGCCGTATGCCTCTTAAATGGCATATCGAGGATTGAGGGACGCTGAGCTGATCGAGTTTAACCAGAGTACGATGGCCAACATGACGGCGGCTCTGGAGCATGTTTGTAAGAAAATTCCGGCTGACATCGACAATCATGAGACGCGCAAGATCATAGCGGACGCTATGATGGCGAGCGCCAGGGCCGGGAAGCGTACTCTCATCAATTTTCAGGAAGCCGGCTCCGAAGCTTTGACAAAACTCACAAGACCACAAAAGCGAGCATGGTCTTGGCTACGGAGACATGGATAACGAACAGAGTGAATTGACGTTTGCGCAGCCTTCTTTTGAGTCGAGCCCATCTGAGACGAATTGGACAGATCGAGCGCCCAGTCGCTCTTTTGGTAAGCCGACGCGGTTTGTCTGGCGAGCTTATGAGGGCTTGTGACCCATCTTGGAATTTATCCAGTGCTAATCGGGAAAAGTGCCAAAGATGTAGATCGCCGAACGCAGAAGATCGGGACGCGGGCCGATCGCAGCGAACCATTTCAGGTAGATGTCAATAATTTGAGGGTCACTATAGAGTTGAGAGAGACCTCTGTTGACAGCAAGCCGGAACGCCCAGTCGCCACGTGGTATAGCAATCGCATAGCGCTCGTAGGACAGGTTCTCTGGGAGCATCCGATAGGTTGACGCATCAGAATTCTGGGCACCGATCAATAGCAGCTTGTCGCTCGCAAACCCGTCGACCGCTCCACCTTCCAGCTCGGCCATACCCTCTTGGCGGTCCTTGACTTGAATCAGCGAGAATTGAAGTTGACGTCGCTGGAATTCTTTCTTGAGCGCGAATTCGTTGGTTGTTCCGCCAATCACGGCGATCTTTTTGCCACTCATATCCCCAACGCTAAAAATTCCGGAATTTGTTCGAACCAACAGGCCGGTATTTTCGATGAAAATAAAGCTCGAAAAATCGACCTTGGCCATCCGCTCAAATGATACGGTGGATGAGCCGCATTCCATGTCGGCCGAGCCGGTGGTAACCGCATCGAAGCGGTTCTGGGTGTCAACGGGCACCCACGAAATGCTAAGCTTCGTATTGAGCTGCGACTCGAGGGAGTGGACGACGAATCTGCAGAGATCGACGGTGTAGCCGTCAGGTTGCCCCTGCGCGTTCACAAAGGAAAAGGGATTGGCGTCAGATCGGTGCGCGACCTTTACGACCTTGGTTTCGCTGATCTCCTTGAGGCGACCTTCGAGGGTTTGGGCCCGGGCGCCGCCGCTGACGGAAGCAACAGCGATCGCAAGCAGGAGAAGGCGGCGCATGTCACTACTCCTTGGGAAAGAATGTTACTGGCTCGATACCGTTTCACGCGGCCAGCGCCGCGAAGTTAGCACGACGCCGGGGCACGGGGGGCGGCGATATTGATGCGGGGATGGGGCCACTTCATTCTGTGATGAACTCACTAACGACTTCGGTGGTGCGTTGGAGGCTGCATCGATCGACGGCTGCCGCTTGTTTGTCGCTTAGCTGAAAGTTAGCCGCACGGTGTTTGAGTGTTTTACGGTTTGGGATTTGCGGTCGAGGCTTTCGATCAAGAACGGACTAATTCTCACCCCGGTGCTGTGGGAACGAATGCTCCAGGAAGAAACGTAGCATTTCCTTCGTCGCGTCCGGCCCTCGCGGATCGGTGTAGGAGCCGGTAGCGCTGCCTCCCGACCATGCGTGTCCGGCGCCGTGGATTTTCCAATGCTCAAAAATTGCGCGCCCACTCGCGTCGGTATGGATTGTGCGGGTGTAGGAATGCCCTCCGGGTACCCGCCCGCGATGAACCTTCTTTCTTGTGTGGGTCGTTCTCATAGACTGCTCAAGAACTTGATCGGCGTTGTTTGGATGCACCGTGACGTCTTGGTCGCCGTGAAAAACGATCGTCGGGACGGGTGGCCCGTCACTTGAAATTGCCCTGTCATCCGTCCTGGCACCTTGTTGCATGGCGGCAAACGCGGAAGGAAGGTCAATAGCGGCCCCACACGCAAGCCCAGAATGGACGCCGATTGCTGCGTACAGATCGCTATAGGTTGCCCCCATGATCGCAGCGGCGGCTGCTCCGGCCGATAGTCCACCGACATAGACGCGCGTTGGATCAACCGAATAGTTACGCATGATTTGGCGAGTGATGCCCGCGATGAGCGAAGGCTCACCTTTGCCCCGTTGTTGGTCGACGGTGCGAAACCAGTTCCAGCATTTCGCTCGGTTTGCCTCGCTCCGCTGTGCAGGATAGACCACAAAGCAATTTTGCTCTTCCGCGATAAAGTTCATCCTCGTACCGGCGGCGAAATCGTCTGGTGACTGGGTGCAACCGTGCAGCATGACAAGCAGAGGAAGCGGTTGGCCCTGGTATCGGCTGGGGATGAAGAGTCTGTAGGTGCGGCTTCCCGCCTGATTACTATAGCTGCCGTCAATAAATCTTGCGCCCGCCGGCACGATGTCAGACGTAGACGGCGGGGCACGCTTAAGCGCATCTCGCAGTCCGCGCCCAGAGCGCTGCTTTGTGCGATCGAGTAGCCCGTGGAGCATGGCCGGTTGAGCGGATGGGGCTCGAGCTGAGTGCCATCTATCCGTCTCCTCAATATGATCGGCCTTGGCGTCGATGATTGGCGGCTCACGTTTTGTAAGAGCGGTGCGACTGGTGCGCAATGTCGCGTCAGGTGTACTCTCACCACGAAGCATGCTCTGGAGGAGCGCGGTGGCCTCAACGAGTCGTCCCGCACGCGTGAGGCGTGTGGCTTCGCGAATTATGTCTTGGTTCAGCATCGGCTTCACCGCATCCTATCAGCAAGGGCTGCCTTGACCGCCGCACTAGCGTGCAAAGCGCCAAGCACGCAGATCGAGGCAATGGTCGTGCGAGCAAGCTCCGGCGTGACATCTTGGGCGATACTGGCAAGACCCAGAACATTGATGTGCAACATATCGCCGGCGCGACGCGCTGCCTCGAGATCCTCGCGGCTGAAGTTCCGCAGACCGAGATCCAGACTTTTTCGGACCGTGGACTGTTTGACGACGTCTGCGTGACGTTCGAGCTGGTTGCGGATTGCCGTTCGAATGAAATCGGTGCGGTTCGAATAGAACCCTTCCTGCACCATGAGATCGACGTGACCCAGATCGACATAACCGAGATTGATCGTGATTTTTTCGGAGTCAGGCGGCTTGGGTCGGAGTTCGCGGATATTGTCGGCCATGAGTAAGACCATCCATTTGCCATCCATATGGATGTTATATGGATGTCAGAGAGGTTCTGTCAAGGACGAGATCTGGCCGAAAGCGATCTGGACCGAGCTGGCCCTAGTCGCAAAATGTGCTTTGGCCGTTGGCCGGGTTCGAAATGGATCGACGGGCGAAATCGTCAAGCCGCGAAGTCAATCATGACGTGTGGCCTCACCCTGCACCGGAGGTGACGACAGCGGAATCCCAAACAGCTTGAATCCCGTGATGTTCGGAAAGGCATCGGCGGCATCTCGCGAGACCAGGGTCAAGATCGCTGCTGGGACGTGTCGCTCGACCAAGTAATCAATCATGCGGCTACCTGTGTCACGGATCTGGATGTCGGACGCGCCAGCTGCGACGAGCGCCGTTCGAACTTCGCGATTTGAGCCGAGATGGCGGCCGTCGATGGCGATATCTTTGCCAGCGAGAGCTGCGACCGATCCGATGTCCGAGTGGACGAGAACGAGGGCAACCAGAGGAATTTTGTCTTGGCTCGTCGCGTCATTGGAAGGCGAAGTGCTGGACGCGTGCGCATTCTCCATGGCGGCGAGCGTGAGTTGCTCCGCCACGGCCACCGCCGCGTGGATCTGGTGCTTCCGGGCGTGCGACGGGGAGGTGACCGTTGCCTGCGCGACCGGCTCCAACCCCTTGTCGTGTGTTGCGTCGGCGACCTTGGTATCGGAGGGTGCCGAAAGCGTGCTCGAATTGGCCTGCGAACCACCCGGTTCTTTTTGGTTGACCAAGTCGGTCTTGTTTGGCTTGGCGTCGACGTTCGAATCACTCGAGTCACGTGAAGTGAACGAGGGCTTAAGCGCGGCGTTTTGCGAGCTCTCGGTCGCTTGTGCCGCCTCCGCCGTTGACGGGCCGCCCGCTGTGGCGTTGCGACGTGAAGGGACTTGCGACACTGAAATTTGCGCTGGTCGACCGGGAGCAGAGGCAATGGTGCGGGATGTTTGGCCCTGAGTGACCGCCTCCTGCCGATTGCCCCTGGGAACCGGCAAAGGCGGCGGCCGCCGCGCGATAGCGGTCTTTCCGTTGGCGATCGACGAAGCACGTTGCGATAAGGGTTCGCGTGGCTCGGTTGCGTGCGCTCTCGCATCAGCGGGTGCAACATTGCTCGACGGCGTGGCGGACGGAATTTGCCTCGAGCCTTCCAGGACGCGGCGAGACCATGCCATATAAGCCTGACACGGAACATTGCAGGGAACACCATCAATATGGATGGTACTTGGTGAATCAAGTGGCTGCGCGTCGGCTGCGACCAGTGGGCCGTAGAGGGCAACAGCGAAAAAAATCGGGGGTATGCAACGCCTCATAACGACATCTCCTACCTATGTCTTCAGGAGATACGGGCCTCACCAGAAAAAGTTTTCGGTGGATCATGCGAAGCCGGAGCGACCGTTGAAGCATGCGCCGTAAAACAGGTGATCGGTCGATTGTTTGATATAAGTCTTTGACGAAAAAATGAATTGCCTGGGGATGGAATCGTATGCGAGGTGCCGGATCCGGACCGGTGGCGATGCTCGCATCCGAGAAGTTGCGAGACGTCGTTGGAGAAGAAGGACTTGTCGCCGACATCGACATCGTATTTGCGTGCGAGATTCGTCGGTCAGACTCTTGCTCTCAATGGGCTCGGCTGACACTAACGATGACGGCCTGGAATAAATTTTAGGATTGCCAACCGCACGGATGGCGCAGTTTCTGCACCTGCGGTGATCTGGTCAGCTGAGCGCTTGCCTTGCACGCGGCAATGTAAAATGACGTCGTATCACTTAGAGGCCAGTCCGTGACGGCCACAAAAATCACGACAAGTATCTGGCTGATTAAAGCTATTAAGATAATAGTCTCGCGATATCGAACGGGCTGCGCGAGGCGAGGATGAACCGCTGGCCCAGAGCCAGAAAGCGCCGAGGTGGCCGCCGACTATTAACCGGAACCAGATTCTTCGTCGGTGGCTCTTTGCTCCGAAAGTCCACCCTGAATTATTTTAGGGTGCCAACCTCCAGCTTTCTCTTTCCTCTTAGGATCTTGGCCGTCTGGCGCATCATGAGGATGTCGTAACGTGGGAATCCCGGAGGGAATGGTGACCCTGCTACATCTTTTTCCGCAACGTCAGCGCAGCGCTCGAAAGCGCTGGAAAACTCACCTTGTCCGACGAGCCCGCGTTCTTCGAGAACACGAATCACTGACGAAAACATCTCGGCAGTAGCGGCCATGACCTGCGCGAGCTTTAGCTCGTTTGATTTGTCTACCATTGTGCCTTGAGTAGTTGAATGGAACACAGTTTGATTTTAGCTGCGTCATAATATGTTAACGCACTGGCCTGCCGGCTAAATCCGCCTCGCACTCTGCGCAGGCGTCGCCGATCGAGCACTTCCAATAGCTGCCGCGGGGCGCATTCATGTACGGCTCCTGCCTCAAACAGAATGCCTCGTGCCCATCGCTCAGCTGTGCGGGGAGCGGGCCTTCGGTCTTTCGAAATCAGCAAAGTGCTTGCTCCGGCATCGCGAGACGAATCGGTGAGGCGGCGCTGTTGTTCCGGCTGTTAACACGGGGACAGGATTCACAATCGCTGGAGCTCTTGGTCTTCCACCTGTTCCAACGGCAGAACAGAGTGCGCCTCGCCCGGCGCGCTGGCTGAAAGCCTTTGCTGCAGGACTGTCCGCCTGGTCGGTTGATTTGGCGCGGCATTCAGGCGAAGTTTGGCAATGACCAAAGTTCCCGGTGACGCCATTCTTACCCGGTGCGGCCACCTGATCGCTATCCCAACGGCCGTCGCGATGACCGCGTTTCCGTACGGGGCTCAGGCCCGCGATCTCGGTCAGTGGGAGAATGAGGATCCTGCTGTTCGCGAATGGTATCGAACGCTGATGCAGCCAGACGCGCCGAGGGCGTCGTGTTGCGGCGAGGCTGACGCCTATTGGTGCGACGACGTCCACGTCCACGAAGGACGTACCTTCTGCCGCATCACCGACGATCGGCGCGACGAGGCGCGAAGCCGGCCGCATCGCCCGATCGGCGAAGAGCATGAGATACCGCCCTGGAAACTGAAGTTCGATCGTGGCAATCCGACCGGACATAGCGTCATTTTCCTATCGAGAAGGGATGACGTGCTCTGCTTCGTGCAGAACGATGGAATTTAAAACTGATGTGATTGTCACCGCCTCAGTCCCTGTTACCGCGACGAACATCGGCGCGACCGGCGCGACAGCGGCGGCGTTTGGGTTGCGTTCGGCAAGACAACTCGGATCGGGGACCACGCTGATCGCGGCGGAGCGGGCCAGGCGGGGGGCTAAGCCATTGCAATCGACGCGCGCTACGCGACGTGGCGCTACACCGGATGTGCGCGGTATGCGACCTGGAAGCGGTTCTGGAGGCGACCGGAGAGCGCTTCGAGGAGGTCGCGCAAGCGCGGGCGGAGGAGCCAGAACTCGCGCCGAACTAAGGCGCGTGCTCAGGATCGCGCTGGATTGGCCCCGCTTGGTACAGTAGCGACAAAATTCTGCAGCGGCGAAACGACGCGATGGGTAGGGGCAAACCCCATTGGTTCGTCGGTTTCTGAAAGCGATCAGATGAAAGGGTGATGCAGCATTGGGACAGAGGGGCTGTCGAATCGCATCGCTTGCGCCAAGACAACTTTGAGCGTTGAATCCGAACTAATAGTCCGAAGAAGCAATCAATTGGCCATTGAGACAATCTCGATGCTCGCGCGCGCTTTCTACGCAGTTCTAATGGAGGCCTGAATTACACGAACGAGCAAACAAGTCAGCAGGGAGGGAGCAAATGTCACCAAAACTGTCTCGACGGCAATTTGTAACCGCGACCGCTATGTCGTCCGTGGCGCTCGTCACTGCGCCTTATGTGCGCGGCGCTCATGCCGCTGGCAAATTGTCGATGGGGTTCTGGGATCACTGGGTCCCCGGCGCTAACAATACTTTGACGTCTCTTGTCAATGAATGGGCCCAAAACGAAAAAGTCGAGGTTCAGATCGACTACATCACCAGCCAAGGCAACAAACTCCTCCTGACCATCACTAACGAAGCGCAAGCCAAAACCGGCCACGATGTTCTGGCCATGGCGACTTGGCTGCCGCACGCCAACGCCGAACTGCTCGAGCCCCTTAACGAGATCATGGAGCCGATCATCAAGCAGAACGGCGCGGTCAACGACACGGTCAAATATCTCGGCCAGGCTAACGGCAAGTGGCTGGGCGTTCCCGCGTGTGTGGGCAGCCAGATCAAGGGTCCGTGCTCTCGCATCGACCTGATGAAGAAGTGTGCCAACATCGATGTGCAGCAAATGTATCCG
>Ga0126371_10004685_pt1 | contig 12083 bp, 11 predicted proteins | sample PanSoiMetaPlot_4_FD_110145 | JGI IMG/M metagenome (GOLD analysis project Ga0126371, IMG submission 110145) | Tropical forest soil microbial communities from Panama - MetaG Plot_4 | ecosystem: Environmental > Terrestrial > Soil > Tropical forest > Bulk soil | place: Panama | collected 2016-02-17
ACATCATGCCGGGCATGGAAGCAGCCAGCAGCTTTACTGAGCTGCGGCGCCAGGAGGCCGTTTCAGCCAAGCGCCTGTACGCCATCGATGCGCTGTGCACGCCGGACTCCCCCGTGACCGATGTCGGACGCCTGACCGAGCTAGCCGTCGACGCGGTCGCGGCCGGCGGCGGGCACGTGCTGGACGCCAGCCACGTCACCTTCCCCAACGGAGCGGTCACGCTTGTCCTAATCCTGGCCGAGTCGCACCTCAGCATTCACACCTGGCCGGAGGAGAACCTCATCGCGGTCGACCTGTTCAGCTGTGGCGCGATCGACGGCCAGCGGGTCATCGACGAGCTGGCAGCAAGCCTGCGACTCACCGAGATCAGGGTGAACCAGGTAGGCCGGGGCGCTCCCGCCCGCTGAGAGTCTCTCTCGTCAGCACGTGACATAGAGCCGCACATCCAGGAAAGATGCGGTGCGGAGGTCACCGTGAGCGAGCGCGATTTTGACGTGATAGTGATCGGCATGGGTCCTGGTGGCGAGCAAGTAGCCGAGCAGCTGGCCGATGCCGGGCTTGCCGTCGCAGCAGTGGAGGATCGGCTCGTCGGAGGCGAGTGCCCGTACTTCGGCTGCGTGCCTACCAAGATGATGATCAGGGCCGCGAACCTGATCGCCGAGGGCCGCCGGATCCCCGGCATGGCTGGTGCCGCGACGATCATGCCGGACTGGGCGCCGGTCGCTGCCAGGATCAGGGCAGAAGCCACCGACAACTGGGACGACGCAGTCGCCGCAGATCGGTACACCGGCAAGGGCGGGACGCTATTCCGCGGCCGCGGCAAGATCACTGCGCCGGGGCAGGTCACCGTCGGGGAACAGGTGCTGACTGCACGGCGCGGCATTGTCGTGAATCCGGGGACCGAGCCCGCGGTCCCGCCTATTCCCGGCCTGGCGGAGGCGCCGTACTGGACGAACCGGGAGGCCGTCGAGGCCGACAAGGTGCCAGCATCGCTCATCGTCCTGGGCGGCGGCTCGATTGGCGTCGAGCTCGCTCAGGTCTTCTCGCGGTTCGGCGCGGCGGTAACGATAATCGAGGCCGCGCCGCAGCTGGTGCCGTTCGAGGAGCCCGAGGCGGGCGCGCTGCTGGCTAAGGTCTTCGGCCGGGAGGGCATCGACGTTCGGACCGGGATCGCGGCGAAGTCGGTGTCTCATGCTGGCGCGGAGTTCACGGTCGGGCTAGCCGGCGGCGAAGCCGTCAGCGCCCAGCAGCTGCTGGTCGCCACTGGACGCAGGACCGACCTGGCGGCGCTCGGCGTCGGCGCGGTCGGCCTGGACGAGACGGCCCGGACGATCACGGTCGACGATCACCTGCAGGCCGCGCCCGGAGTCTGGGCGATCGGCGACGTAGTCGGCCACGGCGCGTTCACCCACATGTCGATCTACCACGCCGAGATCGTGATCGCCCAGCTCCTCGGCAGGCCGCACCACCCGGCCGAGTACCACGCGGTCCCGCGAGTATCGTTCACCGACCCGGAGATCGGGTCGGTAGGCATGACCGCGGCGCAGGCCAGGCAGGAGCTGGCGAATGTCAGCGTCGCCACCACACCCGTGCAGGCGTCCAGCCGCGGCTGGATTCACAAGGCCGGCAACGACGGCTTCATCAAGGTTGTCGCGGATCGTGACCGGGGCGTGCTGGTCGGCGCCACGTCGGCAGGGCCTGCCGGCGGCGAGGTGCTGAGCATGCTTACTCTTGCCGTGCACGCGCGGATCCCGGTGCAGCGGCTGCGTGAGATGATCTACGCCTATCCGACGTTCCACCGGGCCGTGGCCGACGTTCTCACCCGGCTCGACGCGGCATGACCCTGTTCGCCAGGCCGCGTGCCATCAGCTTCAGCAGGTCGCCCTTCCCTGGCTCGTTGTAAATGATGAAGTCATCGAAACGATGCACTCCGCGCTTGCCCGCGACCGCTGCGGCCGAATCGCGGATCTCACTCAGCTGAGCAATGGTCATCGGCAGAGCGCGCTCGTCGGGCTGATACGTCGCGCCTAGCGGGTAGTCGCGCCCCGGCTGCCTGGCCATCTCGACGTGACAGCCCAGTACGCGGGTCACGGCGCGGCTCGCCGCGAACTCGACCATCCGGTTCATGCTCGCCAGAAACAGCGGGAAGTCATCCACGTACAGCCGTCCGGGCAGCACTGTGTCGCCGGTGAGCAGGAAACCGCTCCACGGGTCGTAGATCGTGATCGCGGCCCGGTGGTGACCAGGGCTGCCGGTGATCTCGAGCATCCGGCCACCGAGGTCGAAGGTCACGATCTCGGCCGGCCAGTTCGTGAAGCCGAAGTACTCCTGGACGGCCTCCAGTTCCCGGCTCACCACCGTCGTCTCCGGCCGGTCGGCGAACTGACCGTCTCCGGCGACGTGGTCGCCATGACCGTGAGTGTGCGCGACGACGAGCTCGTAGGACTCTCGCGGATGCCGCGCCAGCCACTGCGCGATGAGGCCATCGACCGTCGTGCGAAGCGGGAAGCGACCTGGGTCCGCGGTCGCACCGGTGTCAAGAAGCAGTGCCCGGTCGTTACCGAATAGCAGGTAGAGGAATGGCCCCTCGTAATTCACCTGCTTGCTCTGGCGCATGATCACGGTGTGCTCGTCATAGTGGTGGACCTGGATCGGCGGGTCAGGTGCCGCCCGCTTCGATGCCATCCCGTGGATCCAGTTCACGTCGAGGGAGCCGCGTGTCGGGGCTGCTGTCACGAAGTCGATCATGCCGTCAGTCATCGGATCCCTGTCTTTCCCCTTGGGTGTCGTACAGTTCGGTGTCCGGTAGCGGCGTTGCCGCCATGAAGTACCTGACGTAGCGCTGGCCGGGGTCCAGCTGCAGGCCGCTGCTGATGGACCTAGCCACGAAGGGCTCAAGCAGAGCTGACCACTTCGCCTTGAGGTCGGCAGCTTCGTCCGGAGACATGGCTACTACCGAGGTCATGATTCCCGCCTTGCGCTGCCAGGCCGGGAAGTCACCGTCGCGCCGGTCCACATAGCCGAGGATCGCTGTCATCTCGCGCTCGACGACGAGCCGTTCGAGTTGTTGCCTGACTATGGTGTCGTCCCCGGATTCCAGGCGCACCGTCATCCGCGGGTCGGTAACCCGCCACAGCCGCTCTCGCTTGTCGCGGCTAGGACCGGCGTCCTCGACAAATCCGTACTTCGCTAGCTGCCGCAGATGGAACGAGCAGCTTGCCTGCGAGACCCCGAGAATGCGACCGCATCGGGCCGCTGTCGCGGGACCGACCGCTCCAAGCAGTTCGAGCAGATCGAGGCGGATCGGATGGGCAAGTGCCCGGATCGCCGTCGGATCGCTGATCTGCATATGTCAAAGATTACTTTGGGGATCTGCCAAATGTCAAAGGGTCCTTTGGCTTTTACTCTCCGGGCAAGCTCCTTGAACTGCTCCTAACTCACGTACTATCGTGATGTCTGCCATGGGAATGTTCCGGGCGCTGGTGATCGCGCTCTTGCCGCTCGCCACCTGCTGGCAGTTGCTCTCGCACTCCCAGGCAGGTACGTCCGCCATGCTCGCCGCAGCGGCGGTCCTGGCTGGCCTGGCGCTGGCCGCGATCGCGCACAGCGCCAGGATCGCGACTGACGTCACGGCAAGACCGCTGACTGGCCGTACCAGCGCACTGCGCGAGAAGTCGCGCGGTGCCGTGTTTCAGCGCCAGCTGAATCCGGACGCCGAGGGTCATGTGCGGCCCAGAGCTCCAGGGGCGGTCCCGGCGGCCGCCTGACCTTCCGCAATCCCGCCGGGCGCGGTTGTGCCGCGCGGCTGCCTTCCAGCTGTCAATCCGGATTTCACCGACCCGCTGGAGGGTTCTTGCCATGTCGTCCTTGTTTGCCGGCCCGATCGGCATCGCCTATCAAATTGTCTTCTGGATTTCCCACCTGCTCACCCCGCTGACCGGCGGCCTTGCCACTGCAGCGGCCATCGTTGCGTTCACCGTAGGCGTGCGCCTGCTACTTGCACCGCTCAGCTTCTTCGGCATGCGAGGTCAGGCCCGCATCGCCGCCATCCAGCCTCGAGTTCAGGAATTGCGCACCAGGTACGCACGGCAGCCGGACCGGCTGCAGTCCGAGCTGGGAGCGCTGTATGCCCAGGAGGCGGGCGGGCTATTGGGCGGCTGCCTGCCGTTGCTGCTGCAGCTGCCGTTCTTCAGCATCATGTACCAGCTATTCCTGCACAGGACGGTGGCTGGCAAGCCCAACGGCCTGCTCAGCGAGACCTTGCTCGGCACCCCGCTCGGCAGTCACTGGCTGACCGGAGCAGGCGTGGCCAGCGTGCACGGCCTGGTCTTCCTCGGCCTGTTCGCACTGCTCGCGGTTGCGGCGACGCTCTCAGTGCGGGTGGCACGGGCAGCAGCGCCAGCGGCTGGTGCTGAGGTCAGCGGCGCTATGGGCGCGATTACCAGGCTCCTGCCGTACACCACTCTGATCATCGCGGCGTTGGTGCCACTCGCGGCCGGCTTGTACTTGCTGACGACGACAACGTGGACCGTCCTCGAGCGGAGGGTGCTTCGGCGCGCGATCGTGACTGCGCCGGTGGCTAACCGCGGTGCGTCCGTGCGCCGGGCAGGCTCTGCTCACTGATGCCCTGCTCGCGCGCCAGGCGGCGCAGCAGAGTCGTGAGCTGTTCTCGCTCGGCTGCGGTGAGAGACGCGCCGAGCTTGGCCTCATGAGCGCGGGTGACGCTTCGCACCTTGGCGAGCATGTCCCGGCCGGCCTGCGTCAGGTAGAGCGCGTGCGATCGCCGGTCGGCTGGATTGCGCCTGCGCTCGACGAATCCCCGGTCCTCCAGCTCATCGACGAGGAACACCATCTGCGTCGGGTTCAGGCCGATGAGCTCGCCGATGGCCTGCTGCGCCTTGCCCTCGTTCGCCGCAAGCCTCGTCAGCATGCCGACGTGCCTGGGCTCGAGGCCGAGTGGCGCGAGCTCCTCGGCGAACAGCGTGCCCAAGTGCATGCCGAGCTGCACGAGCAGGAACGGAAAGGCCTCATCGGTCACGCAGCGATACTATCATCAGTTTGATATAGTTTTCTAGATGAGATAATCTCGGATCAAAGATCAATAGCAGCGAGGTGTCGTCATGGCTAGTGCTCAGGGGAAGAACCCGGATCTACGCGTCTCCGATGCTGACCGGGACACGATCGTTAGCGAGCTTGGCCAGCATTTCCAGGATGGCCGGCTCGACCAGGACGAATTCGACTTGCGGGTGACCTCCGCGCTGACCGCCAAGACCCAGCATGATCTCGACCGGCTGGTCATCGACTTGCCGCAGCCAGGGCCGGCCGGCCAGCCCGCACCCGCAGGGAGGCAATACCACCGCCTGTGGCCCCTCATTATCGTGCCGCTACTGCTCGGGGCGGTATTGGTGGCCGGTGTGGTCAGCGGCGACTGGCATCACCACGGGGCAGGAGGCTGGCCGTTCGCTCCCTTCGGACTCCTCTGGCTCATAATCCCGGCGCTGGTCGTGCGGGCACGGATTCGGGGACGACAGTGGCGGTGAGCAGCAGCCAGCGAGACCTGGCGAGGCTGCGCGGAAGTAGCTTCGGCGCGCTGGTGATGCTGATCGTGCAGTTCGCGATCGGCATAGTCGTCAACCTGTATGCCACGGTGCCAGCAGCGGACCAGGGAGGCTTCCTGCACGCGTTCGGCAAGGCGCTCAGCTCTCCCCCGGCGTCTCTCGCTTCGCATGCCGGCCTCGGCTTGCTCATTGTCCTGGCGGCCATCGCGCTTGTCGTCCGGGCCGCGCTCGTGCGCCACATCGCCGTGCTGGTGCTGTCGAGCGTCGGGCTGCTCGCTATCGTGGCCGCGGCGGTCAACGGGGTCAGGTTCGTCGCGGACGGCGGCCCGGAGAATGCTTCACTGGCGATGGCGCTGTCGACCGCGGTGGCCATGCTCTGCTACGCGATCAGCCTGTTCGTGCTGAGCTTCACCAGGCAGGACGCGCCCGAGATGGCTAGCCGCGGCTGACCGGATCGCCGCAGCGCAGGCGGCGATGGCCGGATGGCTTGCTGCGCCGCTGCGGCAAGCGATCAGCGTTCGCCGCCGCGCCGTTAGTGCGGTCAGGACTACGCCGGCTGGCGGATCGGCCAGCGCCAGCTCCGGTACCAGAGCGACGCCCTGGCCCGCCGCCACGAGGGCGAGCACCGTGGCGAAGTCGTCGGCGTAGTGCCGAATCCGCGGCCTGAAGCCGGACGCCTGGCATAGCCGCTCGGCCATCAGGTAGCACAGCGTGCCTTGCGTGGCAGCGATCCACGGCAGCTCCGCGCAGCAACTGAGCGGATCGCTGTCGGCGCTTGGCAGTTCGCCGTCCGAGGCCAGGAAGATCGCCTCGGTCAGCAGCGGATGCGTGTCCACGGCTGGATCGCGATCAGCGGGCACGTAGTCGTACTCATGCACCAGCGCGATGTCGAGCGCACCGGTGCGCAGCGCGTCCGGCGCCTGCACCGGGTCAAGCTCGGTCACCTTCAGCTCGAGCTTCGGGTGGGCCGAGCCTAGTTCGACGAGGGCGGCGGGCACCAGGGTCCGCACCGCGGTCGGGAACGCGCCGATCCGCAGTTCTCCGGCCAGCTCCGACCTGGCCGCGGCCAGTGCCGCGGCAGCCTCTTCGAGCATGGCGAGCACAGGCTCGGTACGGGAAGCGAGATCCAGGCCGGCTGGCGTCAGCGCGACCCGGCGGCCGACATGCCGAACAAGAGGCACGCCTGCCTCTCGTTCCAGGGCACTGAGCTGTTGTGAGACCGCGGACGGGGTGTAAGAGAAGGCCTGGGCCACCGCAGCGATCGTCCCGAGCCTGCCTAGCTCCCGCAGCAGTCGCAGCCTGCGCACATCAAGCATTAGCCAAGCTTACGAGTAAGGCAAGAAACGTGAACTAGACCTGCACAATAGACGCCGGTCAGGATCAAGTCATGACGATGACATCCGAGCCGGTTAGCGGCCTGTTCGTCCCGCTCATCAGCCCGTTCGCCGAAGACGGCGAACTCGATCAAACGACCCTCGAGGACCTCGCCCACCGGGTCCTGGATGCCGGTGCGGCCGGAATCGTCGCACTCGGCACCACGGCGGAAACGCCGACGCTGAGCGGCGCGGAGCGCAGCGCAGTGCTGGATGTCTGCGCGCGAGTGTGCCGGGAGCGGGCGGCGCCGCTCATCGCCGGAGTCGGATCCAACGACACGAGGCAGACCGCGGCGGTGCTGGCCGGGCTCGTCGCCTGGCCGCAGATCAGCGCGGCGCTGGTCACCGTGCCGTATTACAGCCGTCCTGGTGAGGACGGAGTACTCGCGCACTTCGAGGCGCTGGCGTCAGACAGTCCCGTTTCCCTCATCGTCTACAACATCCCGTACCGCACCGGCCAGCAAGTCAGCTGGCCGACGATGCGCCGCGTCGCGGCGATGCGCATGGTCGCCGGGGTCAAGCATGCGACCGGCGGGATCGACCGGGACACCGTGGCCATGATGGCGCAGGCTCCGGCCGGATTCTCGGTACTCGCTGGTGACGATCTCTACTTGCCCGCGCTGCTCGCGCTCGGCGCCGAAGGTGCGATCACGGCCTCGGCCAACGTCTGCACCGGCGAATTCGCCCGGCTAGTCCAAGCGTGGCGGGCGGCAGACGCGGTCACCGCCAGGCCGCTCGGGCACCGGCTCGCCCTGCTGGCCGACAAGCTGTTCGCCGAGCCGAACCCGACCGTTATCAAGGCCGTGCTGCACCGGCTTGGCCTTATCCCGAGCCCGGCCGTGCGGCTACCGCTGCTGCCTGCCCGGCCGGAGTCGGCGCAGGCAGCTCTGGCCGCCGTTGCCGAACTCGCCCCAGCCGCCTTGTAAGTTAGGAGCCGACCTGAGGCCGAGGGAGGCAGCCGATGAGCGGCGGGGTGACGCACCTGGTCCTCACCGGCCCAGTGCTCCTGGCAATCCCGGTGGCGGCCGCGGCCGGCGCGATCACGTTCCTGTCGCCCTGCTGCCTGCCGTTGGTACCTGGCTACCTCTCCTATGTGACCGGCATGTCCGGCAGCGCGGTCGAGGCAACCGGCTCGGAACCGGGTGACGAGTCAGGCCCGGCCGACTCGAGCGGTGGGGTGGCGACCGTCACCATCGCGCCCGCCCGCACTCAGAACCGCAGCCGGGTAATGCTCGGCACGATGCTGTTCGTGCTCGGCTTCTCCGCGCTGTTCGCGGTCGAGGGCATCGCGGTCAGCAGCATCGGCGCGGCGCTGGACAGCCACGCGGTCGGGATCTCCAGGGTTCTCGGCGGCGTCATCATCCTGCTCGGGCTCATGTTCATGGGCGCGTTCGACCGGTTCAGCTTCACCGGCCGCATCTTCCGGCCGGCCTACCGGCCGCGGGCCGGGCTGGCCGGAGCTCCGCTGCTCGGCGTGCTGTTCGGGCTGGGCTGGACGCCGTGCATCGGACCAACGCTGAGTGCCGTGCTGCTGCTCGGCGAGAACAGCGGGACCGCACTGCGCGGCGGCTTGCTCGCGTTCGTCTACGGCCTCGGGATCGGCATCCCGTTCCTGATCGTGGCCTTCGCCTTCCAGCGCGGGGTCGCCGTGTTCGGCTTCGCCAGACGGCACGCCAGGCTGATCACCAAGATTGGCGGACTGATGCTCATCGCGGTCGGCGTCCTCGAGGTGACCGGTGCCTGGGCGAGCGCGATCGTCTGGCTCAAGGTGCACTGGCTCAGCAGCTACACCGCCCCGTTCTGAGGCCGCGGCGGCAGCGGCGGCCGCACCCTGGACGGTCGCGCCGACCGGTCAGGCGGGCTCGCGGCTGGCTGGGCCTGCAAAGCCTCGAGTGCCATGGACACCGCGGTTTCCAGCTGCACGTCGCGCCCAGCCGCCCAGTCGTCCGGGCTGATAAGAACTTCGACGTCAGGATCGACGCCGTAGTTCTCCACTCCCCAGCCAAGCTCGGTGAACCAGAACGAGTACTTGGGGATCGTCATCTCGGTGCCGTCGACCAGCTTGTCCGCATCATCGATGCCGATGACACCGCCCCAGGTACGGGCGCCAACCACGGGCCCGAGACCTTTGAGCCTGATCGCCGCCGTGACGATGTCGCCGTCCGAGCCCGCCCATTCGTCGGTGAGAGCGACCATGGGACCGCGTGGCGCGTCCTGCGGGTAGCTCTCGGGCTGCATTCCCCTCGGCAGGTCCCAGCCGATAATCCGGCGAGCCAGCTTCTCGATGATCAGCTGCGAGGTGTGGCCCCCCCGGTTGCCGCGCACGTCCAGGATCAGGCCATCACGCCGCATCTCGGCGCGCAGGTCTCGGTGGAAGTCCGCCCAGCCACCACTCACCATGTCCGGCACGTGCAGGTATCCAAGCCGCCCGCCGCTCAGCTCACGCACCTGAGCTCGCTTCGCGGTCACCCAGTCTTGGTACCGCAGCCGCGACTCGCTCCGCAGCGGCGTCACCACAACCCGGCGCTGCGTGCCGTCGGCCGCGCTGCGGACGGTGAGCTCGACCGGCTTGCCCGCGGTGCCGACGAGCAACGGACCCGGACCTTCGGGACCGACATCCTGGCCGTCGACGGCGACCAGCTGGTCACCGGCCTGCAGCTGGGCGCCGGGCCCGTCCAGTGGCGAGCGGGCCAGCGGATCTGACGACTCGCCGGGAACGACCCGGCCGATCCGCCAGCCGCCGTCGGCGTCGCGCTGCCAGTCGGCTCCGAGCAGGGCAGCGGTACTGCTGCCGTCGCCGCTGCCGTTCGACGCGGCAGTGACATACGCGTGCGAAGTGCCCAGCTCGCCGAAGATCTCCCAGAGCAGGTCGGCGAAGTCACTGGCGGTGGCGACCTGCTCGACGAGCGGTCGGTACTCGGCCAGCATAGCGTCCCAGTCGACGTCGGCCATGTCCTCGACCCAGAAGTCGTGTGCCATGATCCGGCCCGCCTCGTCGAACGAGTGACGCCACAACTGCACCGGATCGGCGCGGAATCTAGCCCGCGAGCCATCCACACCGACCTGGTCGTCGGGGTTGTCCGGGTCCGCTCTGCGATCGGCCGGCAGCACCGTCAGCTTGCCGTGATCGCTCACGACCAGCCTGGTGCCATCGCCGCTGACGCCGAACCAGTCCACGTCGTCGCGCAGCTCGGTCAGCTTCTGTCGCTGGATGTCATAGCGCTCGAGCGCTGGACGCGGCGCGTCGTCGGTAGGCCGCGCACCCCCCTGGCTGAGGTTGCCAGACACCGGCTCGCGGAGCCAGGCCAGCCCGCCCTTGACCGCGTGCAGCGCCGCGTACCGCGCTTCTGGCACGGGCACGGGGACCACGCGGGCAAAGATGCCATCGAAGTCGAGCTTTACCTCTTTGGCCTTCGCCTGCTCGTCAGCGCCGTCCTTCGCGCCATCGGTAGCCTCGGCCGAGGCGGGGGCCGTGCCGTTCGCGCTCGGCTTCGCGGCCCCGCCCGCGGCCGGGGCATCGCCGATCCGGCGGCCGCCCGACTGCGGTGCAAAGGGAGAGGGTGTATCCGCGGCCAGCGGCAGCAGGTAGGGCCGCGTCCCGAGCGGGAACGCTAGATCGAAGAAGTGCGCGTCGTAGATCGGGTCGAAGCTGCGCTTGGACAGGAACGCCAGGTAACGCCCGTCGGCGGTGAACACCGGGTCGGTGTCGATGAACCGGCCGTCGGTGACGTCGTGTATCTCGCGGTCAGCCACTCGCGCGATCTTGATCCGGCGCAGCGGCTGTGGGCTCGGCTCTGACCAGGCGAGCCAGGCCGAGTCGGGCGACCAGGACAAGTCGGTGATCTCGCCGTCGTCAGAGCTGGCCAGGTCCGTCACTGCGCCCGAGGACACGTCGACCAGGCGCAGCTTCCCGTCGCGCGCGGCCACCGCCACGGCGCTGCCGTCCGGGGCGGCCTCCAAGCCGGACACGAACCCGATCGCGCCGCTCGCGACCGTCCTCGGTGCGACGGCTTCACCATCACTGTCGCCGCCGATCTGCAGCGCATGTGAGCCGTCAGCGTCGGTGACCCAGACGACGAGCCCGTCGCTGCCGAGCACTCGGGGCAGCCGCGCCCGTGCTCCGGGGCTGACCGACAGAGCCCGGCCAGGGCCGTCGCGATGGGTGAGCCAGTGCACGGTGCCGCGAACCTCGACGGCGCTGGCCTGGCCGGTCTCGTCCACCGACAGTGCGCCGACGTGGTCGGCGGCCGAGATCAACCGGGGCGCGCGGCCCTGCTTGCCCGACGCGAGGCTGAGCTCAAGGCGCCTGGGCGCCTCTGCGTCAAGGCTCTCGAGCAGCCACAGTTCACCGCGGCACGCGTAGACAATCCGCTGCCCATCGGTGCTTGCCTGCCTGGCGTACGGGCCGTCGTGATCGGTGTGCCGCCTAAGGTCGCCGCCATCCAGATCGACTGAGTAGATGTTCGCCGTGCCCTCATGATCGGACAAGAAGGCGAATCGTCCGCCGGCCAGCATCGGGCTCGAGAAATGACCGGCGACGTCCGCGAGCACCCGCCGGAACGATCCCGGCGTGCCGTCGGGCGCGTTCGTGCGCAGCCACAGGCGGCCGGCGGTGCCGCCGCGATACCGCTTGCGCCAGGCCGGGTCGTTGTAGCCGCCGGTCAGCAGGGCGGCGCCAGTCGCCTCGATGGCCGCATCTGAGAGCACCCCGAATGGCAGCTCCCGCGAGCCCGGTGCGGCTGAGTCGGCGCTGATCGCGTACGCCCGCTGCCAGAAGCCAAATGGCTGCCCGGCCGAGCTGACGGCCACGATCTCGTCGTCCGGCGTCCAGCCCGACACCTTGCTGCGCGGCTCGCCCCAGTAGGTAAGACGGCGGCTCGTGCCGCCAGTCGCCTCAGTCAGGTAGACCTCGGCGGCGCCATCCCTGGTACCCGACCAGGCGACTGCTTCGCCGTCGCGGGACAGCCGCGGCCAGGCTGCCACTGCGTCATCGGCGGAGAGCCGCCACGCGCGGCCGCCGTCAGCAGCCGCTAGCCAGACGTCGTCCTCGGCGACGAACGTGAGAAGGTCATGCCGGACATGCGGGAAGCGCAGGTAGTCAGAGGAGGTCATTTCCCGATCATATGAGCGCGGGCATAGGCGGCTACAACTC
>Ga0126371_10004686_pt1 | contig 12082 bp, 13 predicted proteins | sample PanSoiMetaPlot_4_FD_110145 | JGI IMG/M metagenome (GOLD analysis project Ga0126371, IMG submission 110145) | Tropical forest soil microbial communities from Panama - MetaG Plot_4 | ecosystem: Environmental > Terrestrial > Soil > Tropical forest > Bulk soil | place: Panama | collected 2016-02-17
CCAAAACCCTTCGTCTGGACCGCCGACCCCAACCGCATCATCGAGCAACTGAGCCGCGGGTACCGAGTGTTGGCGTCAGATCACTAGGGGATCCAATCAGCCGGTTGGGCGAGGCGGCGATACCGGGTTTGGCTATTGGAGAGGTGCCGGCGCATCGCACTCCGGGATCTGGCCGCGTCGCGGGCTTCGATGGCGGCAAAAATCGCGCGATGCTCGCGCTGGATCATTTGCAAATAGATCCGCTGACCCCCACCCTGATGGCCGGCGACGCGGATGCTCTGACGCGGAATAATGAAACGGCCGAGATAATCGAGGAACCACCAGAATTGGGGGTTGTCGGTCGCCGCGGCAATCGCCCGGTGGAACGCGAAATCCTCGTCGACTGCGCTTTCGTTACGCTCGATCGCGGCTTCGATCGCCGAAAGCCGCTGGCCGATCTCACGCATTGACGCCGGCGACGCGCGCGCCGCTGCCAACGCGGCCGCCTCGATCTCGACGGCTTGGCGCAACTCCATGACGTCGATTACGTCACGCAGTGAAGGCAGCCCTTCGACCGCGAGCCGGAATGGGCGGCGCCCAATTTCGCTCGCCACGAACGCACCGGCGCCTTGACGCGTCATAACAACTCCGTCGGCGCGCAAAGCGGCCACCGCCTCGCGGACAACAGTGCGGCTCACCCCCATCGCTGCCGCCATCTGTTGTTCGGTCGGCAGACGGGCGCCGGGCGGGAGTTTTGTACCAATGATCTCTGCTGCGATCCGCTCGGCAATCTCGTGAAACAATTTTCGCGCCGGGCGGACCGGTGTGAGGATCAAGGGGTTGTCGGCGAAGCGGGGCAATGCTATTGTATGAAATTTGTCATATAACCTGACAAATATCAGACATCCAAATTGCGAGCAAGGGAGACCGACGAATGATTACGAGACGCCGCGCGCTGCAACTCGCCGTCGCATCTCCCGTGCTCGGGCTGCTTCCTCGCCACGCGATGGCAGCGGACAGCAAAACTATGTTCAAGGCGTCGGATGTGCATCCCGAGGGCTATCCGACTGTTCAGGCCGTCGAAAATATGGGCAAAAAGCTGCAAGAGGCGTCCGGCGGACGACTTGCCATCCAGATGTACGCATCGATGCAGTTGGGCGGCGAGAAGGAGGTGATCGAACAGACCCAGGTCGGCGCAGTGCAGCTGGCTCGTGTCAGCGTCGGGACATTGGGGCCGGTCGTCGACGACCTCAATGTCCTCAATCTGCCGTTCCTGTTTCGCAACACCGAGCACATGGAAAAGGTGATCGACGGTCCGGTAGGTCAGGAACTGCTCGACAAAGTCACCAGCAATTCCAATACGCGGCTCGTCGGCCTCGCATGGATGGATGCCGGGGCTCGCAACCTCTACGACACCAAACGCCCGATCAAGAACATTGACGATCTGAAGGGTCTCAAAATGCGCGTGATCGGCAACCCGATGTTCGTCGACATGATGAATGCGCTCGGCGGGAATGGTGTCGCGATGGGCTATGACCAGGTGTTCAGCGCTTTGCAAACGGGTGTCATTGACGGCGCCGAGAACAATCCGCCGAGTTTCGTCTTCGACAACCATTACCAGGTTGCCAAATTCTACACATTGACCGAGCACCTGATCGTGCCCGAGATCCTCGTGTTCTCGCGCGCCAGCTGGGAAAGCCTGTCCAAAGACGACCAGGCGCTCATTAGAAAGCTGGGGCGCGACGCGCAACTGGACGAGCGCCAGTTGTGGAAAAAGGTCGAGGAAGACGCAATGGCCAAGATGAAGTCGGCCGGCATCGAAGTCGATGTGATCGCCGACAAAACGCCATTTCAAATGGCGGTGAAGCCAGTGTGGGATAAATACGGGACGAAATACAACGAATTGATCAAGCGCATTCAAGCGGTCAGCTGACTACGGCGTCTGCACATGGAGGGTCCTCTTCGCACAGCGATGGACGTGCTATACCGCGTTTGCGTCATCGTCGCAGGCGCTTCACTGGTGCTGATCTCCTCGGTGATCCCATGGGGCGTGTTCACCCGCTATGTACTCAACAGCGCCGCGTCATGGCCCGAGCCGATGGCGATTCTATTGACGATTGTGCTGACATTTTTTGGCGCAGCGGCCTGTTACCGTGCTGGCACGCATATGAGCGTATCAGTGGTGGTGCGGGCAATGCCCCGACCATTGCGGAAGATGGTGGAGTTGATTGGCGAAGCACTCGTCGCGTTGATCAGCCTGTTTATGGTGATCTGGGGCGAAAAATTGGTCGGCACGACCTGGCATCAGTCGATCGCGGAATTCCCCGCGCTGTCGGTCGGCATAACCTATCTGCCGATCCCGATCAGCGGTGCTGTCACTCTGGCCTTTGTCGCCGAACGGCTGCTGATTGGTCCCCCGAAAAACGCGGCCGAGCCGCATCGCGACATTATCACTGCCGACTGACCGCGACCGGTGCTATGGAAATCCTGATCGTCATCGGCACGCTTCTTGTCTGCTTTGCTCTCGGCGTGCCGATTGCTTATGCACTCGGTCTTGGAGCTTTAGCAGGCGCTTATAGTATCGGCATTCCGCTTGAGGCGGTAATGCTGCACGTCTCCAGCGGCGTCAGCAAATTCGCGATGTTGACGATACCGTTCTTCGTTTTGGCCGGCGCCATCATGGCAGAGGGCGGCATGGCACGGCGCCTGGTAGCCTTTGCCAATGTATTGGTCGGGCTCGTCCGCATCCGGGGCGGGCTGTCGGCAGTCAATGTGCTCGCTACGACGTTTCTCAGCGGCATTTCGGGTTCAGCTGTAGCCGACACTTCGGCAATCGGCTCGGTCATGATCCCGCAGATGGAGAAGACTGGCTACCCGCGCGTCTTCGCGACCAATGTGACGATCAGCGCTTCGGTCCAGGCGTTGCTGGTGCCGCCGAGCCACAACGCCGTCATTTACTCGCTTGCTACCGGAGGCACGATCTCGATCATCAGCCTCTTCATGGCGGGCGTTATGCCCGGCCTGCTGCTCGGCGCTTCGTTGATCGTCTTGTGCCTCGTCCTCGCCTACCGCAATGGCCATCCGCGGGGCGAGACCGTGCCGTTGCGTCAAGCGGTCAAAATTGCGATCGATGCCCTTTGGGGGCTCGTGACATTGGCGATCATCCTCGGCGGCATCCTTGGTGGCGTGTTTACGGCGATCGAGGCGGGGGCGGTGGCTTGCCTCTGGGCGTTTTTCGTGACGATGTTCATCTATCGTGACTATCGCTGGGGCGAGCTCCCCGAGCTGATCCACCGCACGATGCGCACCGTTGCGATGGTGATGACATTGATCGCCTTCGCTGCGAGCGTCGGCTATGTGATGGCGCTGATGCAAGTTCCGGCGAGGGTCACGGCGTTGCTGCTGATCTTGTCGAGCGACAAGAATGTGATTCTTTTCTTGATCAATATTCTGCTGCTCGTGCTTGGCTGCCTGTTGGACATGGCGCCGTCAATTCTGATCGTGACGCCAATACTGCTGCCGGTGGTCATGAAATTCGGCGTCGATCCGGTACATTTCGGCATGATTATGCTGTTGAACCTCGGGATTGGATTGTGCCACCCGCCGGTCGGCTCGATCTTGTTTGTTGGCTGCGCCATCGGAAAGGTAACGATCGAGCAGGTGGTGCGCGAGATCTGGCCGTTTTACGCCGTCATGTTTCTTGTATTGATGTTGGTGACGTACATCCCGGCCATTGCATTGTGGCTGCCGCGGGCGCTGTCATTGTGACGTGGCGGTCGGGCCGGCTTTTAACCCTAACAAGCGGGTTGTTCTCACAATTCGTAGTTAATTTGTCCGAATAGGAATTGCAATTCTGGTAGAAAAGCGGCATTTTCGGGATGGCATCGTTATGTCCCCCAACGATGCAGTTTGGCCTGACGGACCGGCACGCCGGCAGGCCGCAGAAGCCCCGGTCTACCCCGGCCGGGGCTTTTCTGCGTCGGCCGCCACCGAAGCGGTGATCAGCGCTGTTGTGGGAACTCCGCCTGGTGTTGCTCTGCGTGGCGATCGGTCGCGGTATGACTTACACTTAGTTCTCCGCTCGGCGGAAGGGGCATCTGTTGAGCCTACGATAAGTTAGTTTCGAGATTGGCGACAATTGCGCGAGCATTGCGGGATTGGCAAAGAGTGCTCTCGTCCCCATAATGCTTATCATGATTGGCGCCGCCGAGTGCATGACCTACAACCACCACGGGAGCTTTTGCTGCTGATTTGCTGCAGATGCAGCAAAGCGCAATTGCTGATACAATCAACAATTGTGGATCGGGAATGTGGGAGAACCGGTGAGCATTCGGTTTGAAGTCACGGCGCGCGATGGCGCGGCGCGGCGCGGGCGGCTCGTGACGGCGCATGATGATATCGAAACTCCGGTTTTCATGCCGTGCGGCACCGCCGGCACCGTCAAAGCGATGACCCCCGAGGGCGTCGCCGCGACGGGCGCCCGCGTCGTTCTCGGTAATACCTACCATCTGATGCTGCGGCCCGGTGCCGAGCGCATCGCGACGCTCGGCGGATTACACCGCTTTATGAACTGGCCTCATTCGATCCTGACGGATTCAGGCGGCTTTCAGGTCATGTCCTTGGCCGCTCGGCGAACGATCGCGGAAAGGGGCGTCACGTTTCGCTCTCATCTCGACGGCAGCTTGCACGAGTTGACACCGGAGCGGTCCGTTGCGATCCAGCAACTGCTCGGTTCCGACATAACGATGGCGTTGGACGAATGCACACCGTTTCCATCGCCCTACGAGGCGGTGGAGAGCTCGATGGAGCTGACGTCGCGCTGGGCGGAGCGCTCGCGGCGCGCCTTCGCCGACCGGCCGGGACACGGGATTTTCGGGATCGTCCAAGGTGGCGTGCATCCCGATTTGCGGCGGCGTTCCGCCGAGCGAATGATCGATATTGGCTTTGACGGCTATGCCGTCGGTGGCCTCGCAATCGGCGAGGGCCAGGCGACGATGTTCACAGTGCTTGACGCAACGGTGCCCCTCTTACCCGAGGACCGCCCGCGCTATCTGATGGGGGTCGGCAAACCCGCCGACCTCGTCGGCGCGGTGTTGCGCGGCATCGACATGTTCGATTGCGTGTTGCCGACACGTTCGGGCCGCACCGCCCAGGCCTTTACACGGCGCGGCACAGTGAATTTGCGGAATGCTCGGCATGCCGACGACCCTGCGCCGCTCGACCCGGACTGCGGTTGTCCCGCTTGCACCGGCTATAGCCGAGCCTATCTCCACCATCTCAGCCGCGCCGGTGAGATCCTCGGGAGCATGCTACTGACCACTCACAATCTGCAGTACTATGCCGATCTGATGGTAGAGATGCGGGCGGCAATCGAAAGAGGGACGCTCGCAGCCTTCGGGGCTGCCTTCGCGGAGGCGGCATGACCCTGACCCAACTCGGCCACCGCTCGCAATTGCCGGTATCGCCGGACGTGGCAGTGCTCGAGACCGTGGCCAACCCCCATCCGGGGCTCCTTTACATCGTGCGTTTCACCTGTCCCGAATTCACCTCGCTGTGCCCGGTGACCGGCCAGCCCGACTTCGCTCATCTTGTGATCGACTATGTGCCAAAAGCGCAGCTGGTCGAGAGCAAATCGTTGAAGCTCTATCTCGGCGCCTTTCGCAATCACGGCGCGTTTCACGAGGATTGTACGTTGACGATCGCCTGCCGGCTCGTCGACACCCTTGCGCCCGCCTGGCTGCGGATCGGTGGCTATTGGTACCCGCGCGGCGGCATCCCGATCGACGTGTTCTATCAGACCGGCGAGCCGCCGGCTGGGCTGTGGATCCCGGAACCGGGCGTCGCCCCTTACCGCGGTCGAGGTTGAAGGGCGGATGGCGGATCCGATCCGCGAGGCGATCCGGGATCGCGCTCTGACCTGCGGTTTTGACGCGGTCGGGTTTGCCGCGGCGCGCCTCGACGAGGACGCGCGGGCGGGGCTAAAGGAGTTTCTCGCCCGTGGCTATCACGGCGATATGGGCTGGCTCGCCGGCACGGCGGCGCGGCGCGCCCATCCGCAGACGCTATGGCCCGAGGCGCGAACCGTCGTTGTACTCGGGGTCAATTACGCGCCAAAGGAGGATCCTCTGGCGCTTGCTAACACACCCGATTGCGGTGTCGTTTCGGTTTACGCGCGCGGCCGTGACTATCACGACACGTTGAAGCGCCGTCTGAAGGCGTTGGCACGCTGGATAGAGGCGCAATGGCCGGGCGCATTGAAGCTCTTTGTCGATACCGCGCCAGTCATGGAAAAGCCGCTTGCGCAACGCGCCGGATTGGGATGGCAGGGCAAGCACACGAACCTCGTATCGCGGGAATTCGGTTCCTGGCTATTTCTTGGCGAGATCTATCTGAGCCTCGCGCTCGAACCCGATGGCGCGGAGCCCGACCACTGCGGCTCCTGCCAGCGCTGTCTCGACGTCTGCCCAACCGCGGCATTCCCGGCACCGCACCAGCTCAATGCCCGGCGCTGCATCTCGTATTTGACGATCGAGCACAAGGGCATGATCCCCCGGGCGCTCCGCCCGGCAATCGGCAACCGGATTTACGGTTGCGACGATTGTCTCGCGGTCTGCCCGTGGAACAAATTCGCACGAGCCTCCTGCGAACCGGACTTCCGGGCGCAGGATGAGCTGACGGCGCCGCGTCTCACCGAGCTCGCGACGCTCGATGACGCGGCATTCCGCGCGAAATTCGCCGGATCACCGATCAAACGCATTGGCCGCAATCGATTTGTCCGCAACGTGCTCATCGCGATCGGCAATGCGACGCCCGGAGACCCTGCGCTGATCTCGGCAGTCCGTCATTGCCTCGATGATGCTTCCCCACTCGTTCGCGCGGCTGCCGCGTGGGCGTTCCTGAGGCTGGCACCGGCGGACCAAGCTCACGGTCAGCGGGTGCGCCGGTTGAACGAAGAGGAGGATCCGCTCGTCAGAGAGGAATGGATGGCAAGCGCGCCCGAGATGGCGAGCCTCTCCGAATGAGCCCGATGATAGGCCGCGCGATAGGGGTCATCGTCCTCTGCCTGCTAGTCGGGCTTTTCCTGACTCATCTCGGCATCGCCGCGCGCGGCATCCTGACCGATACCTGGCACACGATCCTGTCGGTCGGCCGGCTCGTCGGCGACCTCCTCATGTGGGCGGTGCCTTACACCCTGCTCGGGGCGGTCGTGGTCTTACCCTTGGTGCTATTTGGCTATCTCGTAAAGCGCGGGATCCGCCGCTAGCCGCTCTGCTTCACCCAAGGCGCCGCCGCCTCCGGCTCGAACCGTGGTGTAGGCTGCGGGGGTCTTGTGACAGGCGCGGCGCGGTTCTTGACGGGCTTGGCCTTAGCGCCGTCGATCTCGACATTGATCTCGAGCAGCGAGGTGTCGCCCGATTGACCAACATTGACGCGGATCATGTCGCTGCGGATCTCGACATAGCGGGCGACGACTTCGAGCAGCTCCTTCTGCAGCGCGGGCAGAAAGTCCGGGGCGTCGCGGCTCGCTCGCTCATGCGCCAGAACGATCTTCAGCCGGTCCTTGGCGATGACCGCGCTGTTCCGCCGCTCCGGGAAAAGCAGATCCAGCAGCCGGCGCATCAAGCTCTCCCGAACAAGGTGCGGAAAATGCTGCGTCGCTCGGGCTGTACGAAACGCATTTCGCGCTGTTCGCCGACAAAGCGTGCGACCGCGTCGAGATAGGCGCGTCCGGCCGGGCTCTCTCCATCGAACGCGACCGGAGTCCCTGTGTTCGACGCCCGCAGCACCGATTCCGACTCGGGAATGACCCCGAGTAGCGGGATCGACAAGATCTCCTTGACGTCCTCAACCGACAGCATCTCACCCTTCTTGACCCGCTCCAGCGAATAGCGCGTGAGCAGCAGATGCACGTCGACAGGCTCGAGATTGTGCTCGGCCCGCCGCGATTTCGAGGCCAGAATCCCGAGGATGCGGTCGCTGTCGCGAACAGAGGAGACTTCGGGGTTGGTGACGACGATCGCGCTATCGGCGAAATAGAGCGCAGTAATTGCGCCGTGCTCGATGCCCGCCGGACTGTCGCACACTATGTAATCGAAATTCTCCTTCAATTCCTCAAGCACTCGCTCGACGCCGTCGCGTTTCAACGCCTCTTTGTCGCGGGTCTGTGAAGTGGGGAAAATATACAGATTGTCGTTGCGCTTATCCTTGATCAGCGCCTGATTGAGCTTGGCGTCGCCGTTGATGACATTGATGAAATCAAACACGACACGGCGTTCGCACCCCATCACCAGATCGAGGTTGCGCAACCCTACGTCGAAATCGATGACAACGGTGCGCTTGCCGCGGAGCGCAAGGCCGGCGGCGATCGCGGCCGCAGATGTTGTCTTGCCGACACCCCCCTTGCCGGACGTAAGCACGATGACTCTCGCCAAAGAAACCTCCCCCTTTTTACCCCCTGCCGGCCATAAGGACGCTCCACCCGATGTGAGCGTCAATTTGACACGATCGTCAACTGATCTTCCACGAGAGCGATCTGCACGGCGGCACCCCGCTGTTCCGGCGGCAGTTGATCACTGACGAGATAATGCCCCGCGATGCTGACCAGCTCTGCCTCGAGCCTGCTGCAAAAGATTCGCGCCTGGCCGTCGCCGCTAGCACCGGCGAGAGCGCGGCCGCGTAGCGCAGCATAAACATGGATGTTGCCGTCGGCCATGATTTCGGCGCCGGGGCTGACGGGCGCGGTGACGACGAGATCGCCGCCGCGGGCATAAATCTGGGTGCCCGACCGGACCGGCTGCGTCACCAGCAACGATTTTGCTGCCGCGGGGGCCGCGGCAGGAGGAGGTGATGCGGACGCCGGGGAACCCGCCGGCCGCGGCCGGCTCGGTTGTGTCGAATTTGGGGCGAAGCTCGCTAGCCCAGCTGCCTGCGCCGCGTTCAGCTGAGCCGGTGCCGCATTTTGTACGCCGATCAACGTCAAGGTGTGGTTGCGCAGCAAACGCCTCGCCTCGGCGAATTCCGCCTCGCGCGCGAATTCGCTCTCCCCTCGCAAGTCCAGCACGACAGGCGCGTTGAGAAAAAAACGGGGGCTGCGCTGCACTTGTTGGGCAAGCTCTGCCGCAAAGCCGGGATCGCGCAACATCCCGGCCCGCACCACCATGACGGTGAAGACCGCGCCCTGCACGAGATTACCCGCCATCCGAAACCGATGCCTGCCCGCGGTAAACTGTAACGTTACCGGGGTAACCCCAAATCATCCAGCCCGCAATGGTTTTGCCGTAATCCGCGCGGCATCAGAAAGAGGGCGGAACCTCCTTCGGGCTGTCGAGCCTCTCGGCGCTGGAAATGATGTTGCAGCCGCAGATCGGGCAGCGCAGGCTCGCGGCAACTTGAGCACGATCGTACTTGACGCCGATCGCGTCGAGCCGCGCAAAGGCCGCATCCAGGGTCGGGGCGTGGACGGGATCAGCGCCGCAATGGTCGCGATATAGCTTGGCAAGCTCCGGCGGCATCTCTTCTCGGGATAACCCGTAGGCACGGCCGGCGAGAGCAAGGGTTGCGCCGATCGGCAAGGCGGCTACCGCCGCCCGCAATAATTCGCGCCTCGTCTCCACCTTACCCCCTTTTTCGTACGCCTTCTCGTTTAGTCTGCGTTGCATGTGTGCCGCATTCTGCGCCAGCTGAGTGAATTAGAGTACTCGAAGGAACGCCACAAGATCCTGTTTCTCCCGCGGCGCCAATTTCGTGCCGAGGATCAAATTAAAGAACTCGACCGTGTCTTCCAATGTCAGAAGGCGTTCGTCGTGAAAATAGGGTGGATTGTCCTTCACGCCGCGCAACCCAAAGGTTTTGATCGGCCCATCGCCGACCGCCATCATGTTGTTGATCATCACCGGGTTAAAGAAGCGCTCTGTGTGCAGGTCGTGCATCAGATTGTCGGTGTAGAAGGGCGGCTGGTGGCAGCTGGCGCACTGGCCTTTGCCGAAGAAGATGTCCTGGCCGCGCATTTCGGCCTGGGTCGCCTTGGCGGAGTCGAGCTTGCCGAAAACGTCCAGCTTTGGCGCCGGCGGAAAGTCCAGCATCTCTTGGAAATCAGCCATAAAATCGACCTGGCTTCCGCGCTCGAGGGGGTTCATGCCCTTTTTCGTCGCCTCGACGATGTCGCCATCGAAATAGGCGGTGCGCTGCTCGAATTCCGTGAAATCCTCCACCGTCTTCAGCGCCCGTTGCGAGCCAAAGAGCCTCTGGACGTTCAAGCCGCGCAGCGAAATCGTCTTGATGCGGTGGCGAAACCATTGCGGACGCGCATCCGGGGCCTCGTGCGTCGCGCCGTTCTGATGGCCGTTCGAATGGCAGTCAAAGCAAGCGGCGCCTTGGCTGGGTAGTTCGGCCCGGCGATCTTCGGTCGCATTGAACTGCTGCTGCGGGAAAGGCGTCAGCAACAAGCGCAGCCCTTCCAGCTGCCTCGGCGTCAGGATGCCATTGAACATCTGATAGTAATTAGTCAGCGAAACGAGCTTTCCTTGCGAGACATCGCCGAGATCGGTGCGCTGGATCAGGTAGATCGCCGGCGGAAACTCGGCCAGGAAATGATCAGGCAAATCGAAATCGATGTCGAACCGCTTCAGATCTCGCCCATCCTGCTGCTTGATCGCGTCGATCAGGAAATGCGGAAAGACAAAGCCACCCTCCTGGTGCTTGGGATGCGGTAATGGGTAGAAGCCCTTTGGGTAGAGGTTTTGGTTGCGGATTTGGTCCGGGCTCATCGCGGCTAAGCTCTCCCAGGTCACGCCCGCTGGCAATTTGACGCGGACACCCTCTTGGATCGGTTTTGTCCGGTCCATCGTGACACCCTGGGCAGGACGATTGCTGAGATCGTAGCGCTCGTTGAGCACGGCGCCGTGTTGCTGTTCGGCCGCCGCCTTCTCTCCCGACAGACGGGCCATCAGCGCCGCAAACCCTTCGGTTATCGCGACCGGCATGTAGCTCGTCAGCCCGCGTGGTCCCTGATTGGGACCCTCGGTGCCCATCGAATAGGGGTTCGGAGGCGGTGTCTGCGTCTGTGCCTGGGGTGCGGGCTGCTGGGCATACGCGTAACGGAGCACAAGAAGCGTGCTGGTCAGTGATTGAACGACCCACTGCGCCACCTTCTTGGGTCGCATCATTGTGCTCCTCCTCCCTTGCCAGCCTGTGCCGCCGCGTTCAGCGGAGATCGGCCAATCCTTAACGCGGATATTGGGGCATACGATCCCCAAAAGGTTTCGAACGCCCAATCGGGAACGGCCGACCAGCGCGTCCCTTTAACGGCTATGGTTGGAGCGGCTGGGATTGCAACGGCTGTGGTTGCCCGGGCGGTGGCAACGGGGCTCGCTGAACCGGAGAGTTGGGAGATGGTGGGGTCCCTGGCGCGCCATATGGCGAGTTTGCCGGGGTGCCTGAAGATGGTGGCGGCGGTGGCGTGTAGGAATAAGAATAATAAGAACCACCCCACGGATATGGATAAGGATAACCCCACCAATAGTAGCCGTAGGGATAATAATAGCATCCCGATAAAGCTCCGGTGCCTGCGAGCGCCAGCAGCACTCTCCAGTGCAGTCGGCGAAGTCTGATCACGGCTGCCTCGTTCCAGCAAAATTGGGCGGACGTTTCGCAATAAAGGCGCGGACGCCTTCGACGAATTCTTCGGTTCCCGCGCAAGCGGCAAAACTCTCGGTCTCTCGCTGCAATTGGGCATCGAGCAGTTGGCCGACCGAGCTCTCCAGAAGCGCTTTGGTGCGTCCGTAAGCATGCGTCGGACCGTTTGCCAACCGCGTCGCAAGCGTCATCGCCTCGGTGGCAAGCGCCGCCGGCGGAACGATGCGGTTGACGAGGCCGAGTTCCAGGGCGCGCCGCGCATCGAACCGGTCGCCAAGAAAGAGCAACTCCGCGGCTCGCTTCAGCCCAACAATGCGCGGCATTGTCATCGTCATGCCGCCATCGGGGCTCGTTCCGAGATGGATGTACCTGGACGCGAAGACCGCGTCCTCCGCAGCGATTGCAAGATCGGCCGCCAGCACGAGGCTGAGCCCGAAACCCGCCGCGGCACCCTGCACCGCGGCGACGA
>Ga0126371_10004687_pt1 | contig 12080 bp, 8 predicted proteins | sample PanSoiMetaPlot_4_FD_110145 | JGI IMG/M metagenome (GOLD analysis project Ga0126371, IMG submission 110145) | Tropical forest soil microbial communities from Panama - MetaG Plot_4 | ecosystem: Environmental > Terrestrial > Soil > Tropical forest > Bulk soil | place: Panama | collected 2016-02-17
AACAGGCAAACAGGGAGAAAGCATGGCACGAGGGAATCACTTCGTCGGGCGCTTGACAGCCTGAAAGCGTGCTTCAGAACCGAAGGGGGTGGCAACCTGCATTCCATCGGGGCACACCCGCCCGATAACTTCCGAATAGCCGGCCGTCCGCCGATAATTCCAATTCGCGAAACAATTGCCTGGGCGACGCTTAGTCGATTCTTACGAATTCTCCCTGACCCCATGGACCATCGGCGAGCAGCTTGGTGGCCCGTCCTTGCTCGCCCGAGACGAAGGTTACTTCATAGAGAACAAACATTTTATTGAAGAATTTAGTCTCTGACAGTGGACGAAGCACCATTTCAGCAGCACCAGGCTCATCCCCTAGGCGGTTCCATAGCTGACCGTTTTCTTTCTTTATTGTGATGACGAAATTGGGCTGGTCAGTCTTGCGATATCGTCCAACATAGCTATCATAAGCCTTCGGGTCGATAGCGGCCGCTCGCCATGTCGGCAGCAGTTCGTACGACTCTCCGAGCATGATCTTGGCAATGTCCTCTTGCATGCGGTTGGTTGGAGCCGTATCGAGATTGCTGGCGAGAAAAATCGTCAGGTTCTGATTAAAATACAGCACCAGCGTTGCGCCGAACCCTGGTATGTTGCCGCTGTGCATCGCAAAAGGATGCTTCCCATTCTTAAAGATAAACCAGCCGAATCCGTAGTTGCCCTTGCCCGGCATGAAGATGTCAGCCAACGATTGAGCAGATAAAGGTTTCCCAGCTAGCAGCGCCTGACCCCACAAGCACATGTCTTCAGCCGTCGAATACATTCCTCCACCGCCATTGGGGTGCACCCAAGGAGCAAGTTCCAGTGGACCTACTCCATCGGTATAGCCTGTCGCGAGGTTCTTTATGATCACGTGGCGGATGTTCGGGCTCTCAATGAACCCCGTATTTCTCATTCCTAAAGGATTCAAAATTTTCGACTGAAGGAAGTCCTCGTACCGCTGGCCAGACGCTCTTTGCACGATCTCATGCAGCAGCTTGTACCCCGTATTGCTGTATGAGAAACGGTCGCCAGGGGAGAACTGCAGCGGCATCTCTCTTATTCGCTTCATCGCGCTGGGCAGGAACGAATCGAGTGCCCTGTTCTCGAAATAATCCGGGAGTTCTGTGTAGTTGAGAATTCCTGAGGTGTGCGTCAGGAGGTGCCGGACGGTAATTGGCCGCCACGGGTCTGGACAGTTGTCGAGGTATTTGCAGATCGGATCGTCCACCCGAAGCCTGCCGTTGTCCTGCAGCCAAAGCACAAGAGCCGCAGTAAACGTCTTGCTCACAGAGCCAATGTCGAATCTTGTCTGCGGACTGTTCTGCACATCATACGCAAGATTGGCCATCCCATATCCACGGCTGAAAAGAATCTTGCCATCCTGGGCGACGGCCACTGATCCGCTAAACAGGCCAGAATCTGTGGCACGATTCAGGTACTCATTGATGCGGCCAGTGATTTCACTTGGCGGTGAAGCAGATGGACCTTGAGAGACTCCTAGAGTTGAAAGAAGAGCGACAACGGCGAACGTAGGAATTGCTGGGTTAATGCGCATTCGCTTCGTGGTGTTCGCCCAGATTACGGTCCGAACCTCTTTAGATCTTCGGTCCTGCGGTCTCGGGAGGTGAATTGGTAACGCCGCGACGGTAGCGGTCTATAATGCCTTGAATACGGCGCTCCTTGACCTGTGATCTCAACAGGGCAATTACCTCCCGAGCTGCCGGGTCAGGACTTTCAAGCAAAGCCAGCACGGCTGCCGACCTTTCATCGACTGGTAGGCTAGTATCCTTTGCTAGGTCGGACAAAAAGGAAGACTGCCCGAACGATTGACCAATCCAGCAGAGGGCCTCTTCATGCGCATGGTTGCTGAGAGTAGAAAGCGTGGCATGAGCTTTAAGGAGGTCTGTGCTTCTATTGTCGCGGTGAATACCTATCGCTCGAACTAGGCCCACACCGAGGTCAGGTCGCGTTTTCAGTAACATTTCAAGAAACTCTAAGCTCTCCGCATCCGTTCTCTGTCCGAGCCAGAACACGGGCACCACACCGAAATCATGCTTGCGGCGGAGATTGAACACCTCAATGTCCGTCGCTTTGTTTTCTTCATAATGGATGTAAATGCCTAACGCTGGCGTGGATGGACTGACGTTTACCGAGACATCCGGGCCGCGAATGGTCGGATCCCACGGGACGTTGACCTCACGAGTATCAATTGCGACATTCGGCTTGACCGCGACCTGATATGCGAGCCAGAAGCTGGGCGCGGACGTTAGTTTTCGCGCTTCTGCATGTCCACGAACAATGGCGCTTGTCTCCAGAAATGTCACATGGTCGGCAGGAACTTCCTGGGCTGCGGCGGCAGTCCATACAATTGTCGCTAGCAGAACGGCGCAACGCATATGCTGGTTAGACGGCTGAAGGCTGGCTAGGTTAGCGTGATACCAATGCCCCGCTCACGTCACGCTCGGCGTCCGTCGCACGGACAGCTTCGTTCTAGCGGGCAGACCGAAGAAAGTGTGGCACGTTGAAATCACTTCATTAGGCGCTGGACAGCGTCAGGCAAATCGAACATCGAATCTGGAAGCGGTTCGTAGCTTACGGATTCGTAGGTGAACGTCTGGGATCGATCTCCGGTGCGTGTAATATTCCTGGTAGCGATCAACGGGCCGCCGAAGTTTTTGTAGTCCTGAAACAGAGCAATCGTGAGAGTCTTCGAGGCGTCGTCCGCTTCAAAGCGGTAGCCGGCGAGCAGTCCGGTTTTCATGTCGTAGAACTGATTGTTGTCCTTGCCCCACTGAGTTGTGCCGTGCAACCAGTAGCAGGGACGGCCGTCGAAATCGGCCACTCCGGCCAGTTCGAGTTTCTTGAAATAGTCAGGCTGGTGAAGTGCATATTGCAGGTCGGCATCGCGGCGCACTGCTTCTGGAGCGGTATCCTTATCGATGCTTGCCCCTTGCGAGGTAATGGACCAAGAAACGCTTCCATCGTAACCAGCCAGAACTTGAGTGCCGTCAGGGCGAGTGATTTTGATGAGCGACTTGAACGGCTTAGCATAGTAGATGAATTTAGCTTTACCCTTCATACTGCTGCTTTCGATCTCCCCACGGACAGTTTCCGATTGGACTTTCTTTATGACTTCTGCACCACCAAGAGCTTCCTTATAGCGATCAAGCACGGCAGCAGCGGTTTTCAGTTCACCCTGTTGCGCCCAAACGGATCCGGTCATCACCATAACGACGCATGCAGAGAGTACGATGCGCGTTCGCTTTCGTCGGCCGCTGACCCACCAAGTCTTCGCAAAACGGAAGCAGGTCAAACCGATTCTCCTTTCCCCGAGACCGGGGACAAACCACTGAATTGCCGGAACCCGATGAACCTCAAAGGTTAAGCAGGAAGATAAAATGACGCCGTGGAAACAATCTTGTATAAAATTAGCGCTTGTATAAAATCAGCGCGCACGGGGAAAGTGGATGTTCACTAAAACGCGCGCGTGCCAGGTACGTCTAACAACATAGGATTCCCTTTGGCCCGCTCATGCCACCATCCCGAATGGCAATGAAAGCTCACCCTGCAACTTTGCGTCCTGGCGAATCGCGGCGCACGATCGCCAAAATCGAAACCCCTACGGTGAAGGTGGAAGAAATAGCATACGCCCGGGGACTTTGTATTGAACGACATTCCCACAATACCGCCAATCTCCTTTACATCGTTGCAGGCGTGCACTGGTCTGGATACAGCCGCGGAGGCGACACATGCCTCCCACACACTGTGCGCTTCATTCCGGCCGGTGAGCCGCACGAGAATTACTTTCCCGTCGAATCCCGGTGTCTCAGAGTCGAGTTGCGCCCATCGATGCTAGACCTGGCGGCCCAGCATGGTAAGACGATTTCTTCACCGGGACAGATAACGGGGGCATTATCCGCCACTCTCGGTGCACGGCTCTATCGGAAATTATGCGAGAACGATGATGACTCCCTAGTGGAGATGGAAGGAGTGATCTTGCGGCTTCTGTTGCTCGACGGCCATGGCGGCGCACGGCGCCGGGAACGGACTCCACACTGGCTATTACAAGTTCGCGAGATGCTACGTGAAGAACCAAATCGCCGTCGCTCGCTGACAGATCTGTCCCGCCGTATCGGTCGGCATCCCGTCCAGATCAGCCGCCAATTCCACCAACACTTTGGTTGCACGATCGGCGACTACATGCGACGGGTCCGCATTGCCCGGGCGCAATCGCTTCTGTCACTTCCGGGGATGGAGGTTTCGCAGATTGCGCTGGACTGCGGATTCTGCGATCAAAGCCATTTCACACGGACATTCCGCAGACTCACCGGCATGCCGCCTCACCTCTACCGTGTGGTCATCTCCAAGGGGCAGAGGGTACCAACACCCTAGTGCCGGACGATCGATTCGCCTTCCGTGTGCGGATAACGGGGCGAACGCAGCAGCGTCCACGACGCTGAAGATGGCCGAATTGGCGCCGATTCCGAGGGCCAAGGAAGGCACGATCACCGTAAGCGTCCGGTGGAGGCCGTGAGGCGGAGGGATGACGTTAACGGGGTAGATTGCGCTGCGAGGTTCCAAGGCAGGAGTTCGGCGATGTGGTTGACGGGATGGTCGGCGATGCGGCTCAAAACGTGGCGGAGGTACTGCTGCGGCGCGTTCGCCGCCATGGTCCGAGCCAGCGAACAAGTAATTCTTGCGGCCTAGCACCACCGCGCGCAAGGAGCGTTCTGCGGCATTGTTGTCGATTTCCGTGCTCTGCCCGTCTTACGTATTGGGCGCGCCGCAACGTCCGAAAGGAGGTATTCCCAGTGCGGGTAGAATCCAACGATTGCGAAGGAACGGGACGTAAACAAGGCATCGGCGGCTGGATCGACCGGCTGTTTCAAGATTGGCGCTTTGCTTTGCGCGTTGCACGCAAATCCCCAGCCTTTACTTTGGTCGTGGTGCTTACTCTGGCCCTCGGCATCGGCGCAAATACGCTGATCTTCAGCGTGGTCAACGCCGTCCTCCTCCGTCCCCTCCCTTTTCGTGACCCTGGCCGTCTGGTGGTTGCCTGGGAAAACGACTTGAAGCACGGCCAGCAACAATTGGATGTGTCGCGTCCCGATTACGACGACTGGCTCGCGCAGAATGATGTGTTTTCCGATATGGCAATCTTCACCAATGCGACGGTTACCCTGACTGGCAGCGAAGAGCCGGAGCGTCTCGAAGAGCACGAGATCTCGGCTAGCTTCTTCCCACTGCTCGGAATCACTCCGCTTGCCGGGCGGACATTCACTGCTGGCGAGGATACGCCTGGCGGAAACCGCGTCGCTCTGATCAGCGAACAACTCTGGCGGCGCCGTTTCGGCGCTAATACGAGTGCCGTGGGCCGACCGCTGACTCTGGGCGGCAAGAGTTACACCCTTGTCGGCGTCATTCCTGCCAGCTTTGAACTGCCCTTGTTCCTCGAACGTCCTGACGTATGGGTACCTTTGCGGCAAGATACGAGTCTTTTTCATCTCGAAGAGCGAGAAGTTCGCTGGAACCGCGTGATTGCGCGGCTTCGCCCTGCGGTCACTCTTGCGCAAGCACAAACGGTACTGGACACCATTGCTCGTCGCTTGGCGATTCAGTACCCGGCAACCAATGCCGATCACGGAGTTACGCTGGTTCCTTTGCGCGAACAGTTAGTCAGTGGCTCTAGTTTCAACCTGATCATTCTCAGCGGTGCCGTCGGTTTTCTGCTCCTGATTGCCTGTCTCAACCTTGCGACGCTGTTCTTGGCACGAGGTATGTCCCGCAACCAGGAGCTCGGCGTTCGCATCACGTTGGGAGCCAGCCGCAATCGGCTGATCTATCAGCTCCTCAATGAAAGCGTCCTCTATGCCATGGCCGGGGGATGCGCCGGCATTGTCCTGGCAACTCTTGGGCAGCATATGGTCGTTGCTCTTTCCCCGGCAACCGTGCCGCAAGTGCAGCATGTTCAGACCGACGTTCCGGTTCTTCTATTTACTTTGTTTTTGTCGGTCACAAGCGGAGTGTTATTCGGTCTTCTGCCGTCTCTTCAGGTATCCAGGGCCGACGTCGCTTCCTCCATCCGGCAGAGTGAAAAGGGCTCTACTGCGGGAAGCTTAAAAAAACACACACAGGAAATTTTGGTCGTTGCGGAAGTTGCATTGGCCCTGGTGTTGCTGACCGGGGCAGGCCTTTTGGGGCGCAGTCTGAGCAAGCTGCTGTCGGTGGAACCTGGGCTGGCGGTCGACAATGTTCTCACCATCCCGCTTGATTTGCCCGCGGTGAGCTATCCCCGGGGCGAGCAACAACAGAAGTTCTTCAAAGAAACGCTCGAGAAAACGCGTGAGTTGCCGGGAGTCATCTCCGCGGGACTCGTTTTCCCCCTTCCCCTGAGCAACGACCCGGTCGCATTCCCCTTCACCATTGACGGCGCCGCTAAAGCCTCATTCACCGGAGCGTACTATCGCGATGTGAGCGTCGGCTATTTCGAGACGATGGGCGTGCGGTTGCTCACCGGAAGGACCTTTACCGAACTCGACAACGCCGGGTCACAACAAGTTGCCATCATCAATCAAAGCATGGCGCGGCGCTACTGGCCCGATCAGCAAGCCATCGGCAAGCACATTACGATTATTGACTCCAACCACCAGGACGTCGCTACGTCCCGCGAGATCGTGGGCATCGTGGCCGACGTGAAGCACAACGGCCTCGATGCCCGCTCTGGCCCGGAAATGTACACCCCTTTGTCCCAGGCGCCGTGCCAGTGGATGACGCTGGTCGTCCGAAGCAAAGTGGACCCACGAAGTCTCAGCCGCGCCATCGCGAGCCGTGTGCATGAGGTGGACCCAATGGTTCCAGTTCCGGAAGGACGGACTATGCAGGAGTGGCTCTCGCGCTCCGTGGCGCCGCGCCGCTTCAACTCGATTCTGCTCGGCTTGTTTGCCGTGCTGGCTCTGACGCTGACGGGTGTGGGGATCTGGGGCATCCTCTACTATGCCGTGACCCAGCACACGCGCGAAATGGGAATACGGATGGCCTTGGGCGCGCAGAGATGGGATGTGTTGCGAATGGTATTGGGGCAGGGATTCAAGTTTGCCATCATAGGTGGTTTGATTGGGCTGCCGCTTGCTTTCGCATTGAGCCACAGTATCAGGAGCATGCTGTTCGGGATCGGAGCGGCAGACCCGCTTACATTCCTTTTAGTCCCGAGCCTACTGCTCCTAACCGCCTTGCTGGCCAGCTCGGTCCCGGCGTGGCGCGCTTCGGCGGTGGATCCCATGACGTCTTTGCGCCATACGTAATAATGAAAATGCGAGCTACCACTCGCCAACCTGGAGCTCCTGAGCCAGCTGTCCTCGAACACAGGGCAGGGCTTGCGATTTGCAAAACGGGGCCCGGATCTTCTTGGACTATCGGAGTACAACGAACACAGAAGTCGTACGCAACGTTTGGGGAGATGAATCCTCACCCGCCCTGCTGTTTGGATTCAATTGGGCGCTTCCGAATGCTATTCGCTTAACGGATGCGAGAGGACAGGTGTGATCAAAATGAGCCGAACCATTTTGCGACCCATGAAAATCCATTTGTGCCTGCTGACCATTATCACCCTTTGGACACAACCGAGTTGTTCGCAAACGGTCTCGCCAGGCACGCGCACTGTGATCGGTGCCAGTAGCTTGCTGGATGGAAAGGGAGGCGTCCTTCATAACGTCAGAATCGTCGTTGAGAAGTCACGAATTGTCGCGATCGACCCTAAGGCCGGGCCAGTCGATTACGATCTTACCGGCTTGACGGTGCTACCAGGTTGGATTGACGTTCATGTACACCTGGCATCGAGCTTTGGAAAAGATGGGAAAAACGGAGGTCCAGCCGGGACAGAGCGGGAGTCGGCGTACCAAGAGGCGTCAAACGCATGGGCAACTCTCATGGCGGGTTTTACGACCGTACAGAGCCTTGGCTCCCCCGCCGATGTTCCTTTGCGCGACGCGATCGCAACCGGCTCCCTGCCGGGACCTCGCATCCTAACGTCGGCAGAGCCTCTGACGGGCCAAGGCGAAAAAACTGGCACGCCTGATGACATTCGGGCCTTCGTGCGAAAACAAAAAGAAGCTGGCGCCGATGTCCTCAAGATCTTCGCAAACTTCAGCGTGCGGCGGCCGGCAATGATGCTTTCACAAGAGCAGCTCTACGCGGCATGCGACGAGGCAAAAAAACTGGGCTTGCGCTCTCTTGTACATGCCTACAAAGATGCCGTCAGAGCTGTAACTCTGGCCGGATGCACCGAGGTTGAGCATGGTGTTCTAGCAACGGACGATGATTTGAGGTTAATGGCATTCAACGGCACCTTTCTGGACCCTCAGGCCGGTCTTGTTTGGGAGAATTATCTGTTGAACAAGGAAAAGTTTGTCGGCACGCCAGGTTATCCCGCTTCACTCGATGGTTTTGCAAGCATGGAGCAGTTGATCCCCATCTACCACGATTTTATGGCACGCGCGTTGAAGATTCCGGGATTGAAGATTGTATTTGGCAGCGACGCACTGGCGGGCTCGCACGGGCGCAACGCGGAGGAATTCATCGATCGCGTGCGAGACGTCGGGATGGATCCGATGGCCGCGATGGTTTCAGCCAACTCGTTCGCTGCGGAGGCACTCGGCATGGCGGATCAGATTGGTTCAATCGGCCCCGGTCTGCAGGCCGATATCATTGCCCTCGACGGTGACCCACTGAAAGATATTACCTCGGTTAGGCGCGTTGTTTTCGTTATGAGGGGAGGCATTGTGTACAGGAACTCACCGACCTTTACTCACGTTCGCACAGGCGTATCGCCCTCATCGCAACGAAAAATGCATTGGTCGTCTCGATCTGAGCTAGCGCGCATGGCCCAGCATAATGCGCTGAACCGCGAAGCGCTCCTCGGAGATTTGAGTTTGTCACTGCTGACATGATTTTCTGAACCTTACTAGCGAACTTCATAGTTATGAGGCTCCCGCTCTTGCCGATCGCTGCCGGATTACTTCTGGTCGTGAAGTCGCCCAGCGCAAGAAAAGGCGGCAACTATTCAGTCTTCACGCGAATAATCGAGGACTGCTTCAACGTGGATTTTGGAGACTCGCTCCCCGCGCGAGAGAACGTCCAAGTGGTTAAATTCGTCCAAGACAATCGCGTTTTTCGAGGGTTATCTTTCGGCGGATTCAGACTAAACCGTGGGCCTTGGTCTCAAAATGGTGCAGAGTCTTAGCTGGTTCTTCCTGTTGCTCGCAGGCTTTGCTGAAGCGCAGACGGGCACGGTGCCATTGCCCGCCGTTACGGCTGATAAGATCGTCCCCCCTTGGGCCGATGCGGTAGGCGGCGAGAAGCCCAGAGAATCGGCGCGCCAATTTCGTTTTGCCGCGGGGAGCAACGCCCTCAAAATCCCCATTGTTGAAGACAACGGCCACATTTTCGTCCAGGGTACCGTTGACGGTTTCGGCCCGGTATGGATGACTCTCGACACCGGGGCGGGAGGAGCGATTGTCGACAAGGCACTCGTCAAAAATTTCGGAATCAAGCCCACCGGAACACTTCAGGCGGAGGGTGCAGGCGGCGTTGAAACAGAAGAGACTGCTACTAACGTTAGCTTCGGGCTTCCCGGTCTTTCTTTGCATCGCCAATCGACGGGCGTGCTTCCGCTCGATTTCATCTCTCGCCGCACGGGTCGCTCTGTCGCGGCATTGCTCGGGTATGAATTCTTCGCGAACTTTGTAGTGGAGATCGACTTCGCAGGCGAGCGCATGAATCTTTACGATCCCAGAACATTTCACTATAGCGGCCGTGGCGAGATTGTTCCGCTCGAGTTCCATGACAATCTTCCTTGCATCGATGCGTCGTTGAAGATGCCGGATGGCGAAGTCGCGACAGGAAAATTTGTCGTCGACCTGGGCTCAGACATTTCGGTTATAGTCCCGCAGAACTATGCTGCTAAGCACAATCTACTGAAGTCCCTTCATCCCACGATGGAAGTGACGGCTCGCGGCGTCGGTGGCGGCGAGGTTCGCACCGTGAACGCAAGAATCGCTGGCATTCAGATACAACAAACATTTGTCGCCGGCCCCATCGCCGCTTTCCCACAAAACTCTCAGGGGTTTGTCGCGGGGGAAAACTCCGTGGGAAACATGGGCGGCTCTCTGCTACGACATTTCCATGTGATTTTCGACTACTCGCGTCAGCAAATGATCCTTGAACAAGGAGCAGACTTTGCGGAGCCTTTTGACGCTGACGCGAGCGGCCTGCGTGTGATCGCTTCAGGCCCGAAACTTGAGACTGTCTCCATTGCCGCGGTAGTCGCAGGCTCTCCGGCAGTCGAAGCTGGGCTTCAGATCGGGGACCAGTTGATGGCGCTCGACGGCAGACCGGTACCGGAAATTCGCATGTTGAAGAAAATCTTCCGTCAGGATGGCCGGGAACTGGAGTTAACCGTAAAGCGCGCGGGCACCGTCGAAGTCCGAAAGCTGAGACTCCGCAAGGATTTTATGAGTTGCCTCCCGCCACTCTCACAAGCAGAATGCCTCTGCGCCGAGAAACGAGCCGTACCACTTCCGGCTTTGGAGAGCGTTTACTCATGGCTAACGTCGTCTCAATTTCGATACATTACGATTCAAGGATCAAGAAGCATGGAGGAAGGAAGAGGAGGGCCGCGATGAGCTTACCGAATGCCGGTCGCGTTAGGGGCGCAACGCTCTACGGTGCTGCGGATGGTTTGGGCCGAAGGCTTGACCCTAATGGGAGTGGGCATCATCACGGGAATGTCAATTTCGCTTGGAGTGACGCGACTGATGCGCGGGCTGCTTTATGGCGTGGCACCAAACGATCCCCTGACGTTGCTGGGCGTGACGCTCGCGCTTCTGGTCGTCGGGATGGCCGCTTGCGTGATACCTGCCTGCCGTGCCATGCAGGTCGACCCGGCGGTAGCACTGCGCTACGAGTGAATCGTGCGCTATCTCCCGCACTGCGCGCCACGAGGGTCGACCCCCTGGTCGCCTTGCGCTACGACTAGCGCATGCATCCAAACTCCTTTAGCGAAGAACACGCTGCGTGTCCTCCAGCGGTATTTCTTTGGTTTCGTCTCCCGGAAGCGCGTAGCCAACTTAATCGAATTGGAGCAAGGGACTCTTAGGAATGGCTAACCAGTGGCGGAAGCTTATGTGTTGTAAATGGGCAGTGCTTCTGTCGCTCCTTCCGGGCAGTGTTGCGGCATCTCAAACGAGTCTTCTACAACAAAAGATACGTGAAATCGCCACTCAGGCCCAAGGCACAGTCGCCGTCGCCTGCTCCTTGCCTGGAACTACTCTCAATTGCGATCTCAACACTGATGAGAAGCCGCCGATGCAATCTGTGTTCAAGTTGCCCTTGGCTCTCGCCGTTTTGCATGAAGTGGAGCAGGGTTCTCTTTCACTCGATGAGTCCATTCGGTTTCGACTGGACGATCGCATCCTGGCGCAGACCTATAGTCCCCTTCAGGAGAAGTATCCGGACGCGAACGTCGACGTGCCCCTTGAGGAACTCCTGCGTCTGGCAGTATCGGAAAGCGACAACGTTGCGGCCGACATTTTGCTCCGCACCATCGGCGGGCCGAAAGCAGTGACTGACTATGTCGCCTCACTCGACATTGCCGGGTTTCATCTGGAAGACGGAGAGCATGGTCTGCATCGTAACCCAGCGGCCCAATATAGTAACTGGTTTACGGCAACCGCCGCCGCGCAACTCCTTCGTCGGATCGTTGATCGGCCGCCGCTCTCTCCCACTCACACGGCTTTGCTCCTCGATTGGATGGAGCGCTCCGTCAAACCTCGCCTGAAAGTAGACTTGCCTGCCAACACCGTGGTCGCTCACAAAGCCGGCACTTCTGGCGTTGATTCGGGCATCGCGCACGCAACCAATGACATCGGGTTGATCACGCTCCCGGACGGTCGGCGCTTGGCAATCGCGGTTTTTGTCACGGACTCTAAGGCCGATGAAGCTACTCGCGAAAAGGTCATTTCCCGCATCGGGAGGGCGGCCTACGATGCTGCCGTTCT
>Ga0126371_10004688_pt1 | contig 12079 bp, 9 predicted proteins | sample PanSoiMetaPlot_4_FD_110145 | JGI IMG/M metagenome (GOLD analysis project Ga0126371, IMG submission 110145) | Tropical forest soil microbial communities from Panama - MetaG Plot_4 | ecosystem: Environmental > Terrestrial > Soil > Tropical forest > Bulk soil | place: Panama | collected 2016-02-17
CCGGTCGGCGGCGTCTATCTGCAGAATGCCGGCTTGATGTGGATTCTGCCGCTCGCGATCGCAGTGTTCGGCGCGATCTTCTTCATGAACAACCTGACCTCGGCGAAGTCTTCGTTCAAGGACCAGATCAAGATCGTGAAGCGCAAGCACACCTGGATCATGTCCTTCATCTATATCGGGACGTTCGGCTCCTTCATCGGCTACTCGGCCGCGTTTCCGCTGCTGATCAAGACCCAATTTCCCGAGGTCACGATTGCGATCGCGTTCCTCGGACCGCTGGTCGGCTCGCTCGCGCGTCCGTTCGGCGGTCTTCTGGCCGACAAGGTCGGCGGCGCGATCGTGACCTTCTGGAATTTCATCGCGATGGCCGCGGCGACGATCGGCGTTCTCTATTTCGTCGGCGTCCACGACTTCGCGGGCTTTCTGTCGATGTTCCTGATCCTGTTCGTCACCACCGGGATCGGCAACGGCTCGACCTACCGGATGATCCCTTCGATCTTCCGCGAGCAGAATCTGCATAAGGCCCGCGGCGCGGGCGAGGCTGCCCGTGCGGCGGCGCTGAAGACCGCGGGCATCGAAAGCGGCGCGGCGCTCGGCTTCATCGGCGCGATCGGCGCGTGCGGCGGCTACCTGATCCCGAGCGGTTTCGGCAAGTCGATCGCGATCACCGGCGGTCCGCAGCTCGCGCTCTTGATCTATCTCGCATTCTACGCGGTCTGCCTGGCGCTGACCTGGTGGTTCTACCTGCGCCGCGCGCCCGAGGCCTCCGGTGCAGCAAGCCTTGCGGAGGCGCGCATCTGAGGAGCTGCGGCAACTCTTCACGCCTTCGTCATCGTCACTTCGACACGGCAATCGATCGATGGCGTGAAGAGTCCTTTCGAGATCGATGCGCGGCCAAATTGCCAATGAGTTGAGTGTTCGATGACGGCCCGCGCAGGACAAGCGTGAAGGGGAAGAACATGACACCCGAACAAGTCCAGCTCGTGCAGCAGAGCTTTTCGAAAGTCGCACCCATCGCCGACCAGGCGGCGCTGATGTTCTACGACCGGCTTTTCGAGGTCGCCCCGCAGGTCAAGGCGATGTTTCCCGCCGACATGACCGAGCAGCGCAAGAAGCTGATGGCGACGCTGGCCGTCGTCGTCAACGGGCTTTCGAATCTGGAGCAGATATTGCCGGCGGCGAGCGCGCTCGCCACGCGTCATGTCGCCTATGGCGCGAAGGCCGAACATTATCCGGTGGTCGGCTCGGCGTTGCTGTGGACCTTGGAGAAGGGATTGGGCGAGGCCTGGACGGCTGACGTCGCCGGCGCCTGGACAGCCGCTTACGGCACGCTGTCCGGATACATGATTTCCGAGGCCTACGGCCGGCCGCAGGCCGCCGCCGAGTGAGGATATGCCGTGAGCGAACCGCTTGTCATTGTCGGCAATGGAATGGCCGCCGCGCGGCTGGTCGATGAGCTCGTCAAAACCGCGCTCGGCCGTTACGCCATCGCCGTGATCGGCGACGAGCCGCGGCTTGCCTATAACCGCGTGCTGCTGTCGTCGGTGCTCGCGGGCGAGACCGCCTCGCACGACATCGAGCTGAAGCCCGCGGCCTGGTGGCGCGACCGCGGCGTCACCTTGAAATACGGCTCCGTCGCAACCGAAATCGATGTCGGCCGGCGCGAGCTGAAGATCGCGAGCGAGGAGAGCGTCGAGTTCTCTCGCCTGGTACTGGCCACGGGATCGACGCCGCTGCGGCTCAACGTGCCGGGCGCCGATCTTGCCGGCGTCCATACGTTCCGCGACAGCCGCGATGTCGATCTCCTGCTCGCGCTCGCCGCTCGCAAGCGGCCGGTGGTCGTGATCGGCGGCGGGCTGCTCGGACTTGAAGCCGCCTATGGCCTCGCGAAAGCAGGCGCGCCGGTCACGCTGCTTCACTTGATGGACAGGTTGATGGAGCGCCAGCTGGATGCGCCGGCGGCGGCACTTTTGAAATCGCTGGTCGAGCGCAAGGGCATCGAGGTTCTGCTCAATGCCAACACCGCGCGAATCCACGGCACGACGCGGGTCGAGGGCGTCGAGCTCGCCGACGGCCGCCGCATCGAGGCCGAGGCCGTGATCTTCGCCGCCGGTATCCGGCCGAATGTCGGGCTCGCGAAAGACGCCGGCATCGCCGTCAAGCGCGGCATCGTCGTCGACGATGTCATGCAGACCAGCGCCGAAAATATCTTCGCGCTCGGCGAATGCGCCGAGCATCGCGGCATCTGCTACGGACTTGTCGAGCCTGCCTACGAGCAAGCGCGCGTGCTGGCACAGAATCTGGCCAGCCGGACGGTGGCCTATCAGGGCAGCGTGGTCGCGACCAATCTGAAAGTGTCGGGCGTCAGCGTGTTTTCCGCGGGCGACTTCATCGGTGCCGATGGCAGCGAGTCGATGCTGCTCAGCGATGTCAGGCGCGGCACCTACAAGAAGCTTGTGATCGCGGACGGACGGCTGACCGGCGCCGTGCTGATCGGCGATGTCGCCGACGCGCTCTGGTATCTCGAACTGATCCGCAACAGGAAGCCGGTTGCCGCGATCCGCGCCGACATGATGTTCGGCCGCTCGCTCGCCCTTCCGTCGAAAGCCGCATGACCGAGCTTTGACCATGAGTGCCGTCGATCCCGCTGTTGACCCCGCCGTCCGCGCCACGCGCACCACCTGTCCCTATTGCGGCGTCGGCTGCGGTGTGCTGGCGACGCCAGACAACAATGGCGGCGCGGCGATCGCGGGCGACCCGGAGCATCCGGCGAATCTAGGACGGCTGTGCTCGAAAGGCTCGGCGCTCGGCGAAACGCTCGGCCTGGAGAGCCGGCTGCTCCATCCGATGATCCGCTGCAAGGGCGTGCTGGAGCAAGTCGCCTGGAGCGATGCGCTCGACCACGTCGCGCACCGGCTGAGACATATCATCGCGCGTGATGGCGCGGACGCGGTCGCGTTCTATCTCTCGGGTCAGATGCTGACCGAGGATTATTACGTCGCCAACAAGCTGATGAAAGGCTTCATCGGCTCGGCCAATGTCGACACCAATTCGCGGCTCTGCATGGCCTCGTCCGTGGCGGGTCATCGCCGCGCCTTCGGCGCCGACACGGTGCCCGGCTGTTATGAGGATCTCGACGAGGCGGATCTATTAGTGCTGGTCGGCTCGAATGCGGCCTGGTGTCATCCGGTGCTGTTCCAGCGCATGCTCGCCAACAAGCAGAAGCGTGGCGCGCGCATGGTCGTGATCGATCCGCGCCGGACCGATACGGCCGAGGACGCCGAGCTGTTTCTGGGGCTGAAGCCCGGCACCGACACCGCGCTGTTCGCGGGGCTGCTCGCGCATCTCGCCGACAGGGGCGCGCTCGATCAGGACTACATTAGGAACTACACGTCGGGCTTCGAGGACGCGTTGGCGCGGGCAAGAAGCATGGCCGGCAGTGTCGGCGCGACCGCGCTGGCGACGGGGCTTTCGGAAGCCGATGTTGCGACATTCTTCGAGATGTTCCGCAGCACCGAGCGCGTGGTCACGCTCTATTCGCAAGGGGTCAACCAGTCGGCGCAGGGCACCGACAAGGTCAACGCCATCCTCAATTGCCATCTCGCGACCGGACGCATCGGCAAGGTCGGCGCCTCGCCGTTCTCGCTCACCGGACAGCCCAACGCGATGGGCGGCCGCGAGGTCGGCGGGCTCGCCAACCAGCTTGCCGCGCACATGGCGTTCACGCCGCCGGACATTGACCGCGTGCGGCGCTTCTGGAAGGCGCCGCGCATCGCGACCCATGAGGGGTTGAAAGCGGTGCAGATGTTCGGGGCGATCGCGCGCGGCCAGATCAAGGCGCTGTGGGTGATCGGCACCAATCCGGCCGTGTCGCTGCCCGACGCCGATGGGGCGCGCGAGGCCTTGAAGAAGCTCGAACTGTTCGTCGTCTCCGAGAATGTGCGCAGTAACGACACGGTCGATGCAGGGCCGCATGTGCTGCTGCCGGCGCAGGCGTGGGGCGAGAAGTCCGGCACGGTGACCAATTCGGAGCGGCGCATCTCGCGGCAGCGCGCGTTCCTGAAGCCGCCGGGCGAGGCCAAGCCCGACTGGTGGATCATGAGCGAAGTCGCCAAGCGTCTCGGCTTTGCTGCGGCATTCAATTTCAACTCGGCGGCGGATGTGTTCCGCGAGCACGCGGGGCTCTCGGCGTTCGAAAACGACGGCAGCCGCGATTTCGATATCGGTGCGATGCAGTCGCTTTCCGACGACGCTTTCGATGCGATGGCGCCCGTGATGTGGCCGCTGCGCGAAGGCGGCGAGCCGCGGCAGCGTTTTTTCGCGGACGGGCGGTTTTACGCCGGGGATCGCAAGGGACGTTTCGTCACCCCCGAGGTTCCGGCGCTCCGCACCGAGACCCATGCCGGGCGGCCGCTGCGGCTGAACACCGGCCGCATCCGCGACCAGTGGCACACCATGACCCGCACGGGTCTGAGCCCGCGGCTGGGCGCGCATCTGCCGGAGCCGTTCGTCGAGATCCATCCCGACGATGCGAGCAAATACGGTATCACCGACGACAGCTTCGCGCGTGTCGCGACCGACTACGGGCAGTGCATTCTCAAGGCCGTGGTCAGCGCGCGGGCGCAGCGCGGCACGCTGTTCGCGCCGATCCATTGGAGCGAAGCCAACAGCTCCGGTGCGCGCGTCGGCGCGCTGGTCGCGCCACTGACCGATCCGTTTTCCGGTCAGCCCGAGAGCAAGGCGACGCCGGTCTCGATCGCGCCTTACGAATATGTGTTCCGCGGCTTCATTCTCGCGCGCAAGGAACTGGAGCTGCCGTCGAGCCTGTGGTGGTCGCGCGCCGCGGTCGCGGGCGGCTTTGGCTATCTGTTCGCCGACAATGCCGATCTCGCGCGTTGGCCCTCCTGGCTGAAATCGATCGCGGGCGACGACCTTGCCGAATATCACGATTTCGGCGGCGGCGTTTATCGCGCCGCGTGCTTTGCGGGCGAGCGCATCGATACCTGCCTGTTCGTCGGCCCCGCCCACGATGCCGGCGACTGGGAGGTGGTCAAGGGCCTGTTCGCCGCCGACGGTCTCACGGACGATCAGCGCCGCATGCTACTGTCGGGCCGTTCCAGCGAAGGGCTCGCGAGCGCGGGTCCCATTGTCTGCGCCTGTTTCGGCGTCGGCCGCAACACGATCTGCGATGCCATCGCGGCCGGCGCGCATTCGGCCGCCGAGGTCGGCGCGCGGCTGAAAGCCGGAACCAATTGCGGCTCCTGCATTCCGGAACTGAAGCGGCTGATCGCGGACAATGCTGCGCAGCCGCAACTCGCGGCCGTGAGTTGACGGAATATTCCGTCATTCCGGGGCGCGCGTAAGCGCGAACCCGGAATCTCGAGATTCTGGCGCTCCGGAATGACAGCGGGTGTCGAACGAAACCTCGACCCAATCGACGCCGCTTCCAATCTCCATTATGCTGCGCCTGCAAGAGCAAGAAAATGCAAAAAAAGCAGCAGGTGAACCAACGAATGCTCTACTTGGAAACGCCGCCAAGACTGATCGAGACCAAAGTGTTCTCGGCGATGCCCGAGAATTTCCGCCGCAAGCACGTCCGCACCGAATGGGCCGATGCCAACCGGCCGGGCCATCCGACCGACTGCTTCATCGAAGGCCCATCGTTCGATCGTGAAGGCAATCTTTACATCGTCGACATACCTTTTGGCCGCATCTTCCGCCTTTCGCCTGATGGAACATGGTCGCTCGCGGTCGAATATGACGGCTGGCCAAATGGGCTGAAAATCAGCCATGACGGCCGCATCCTCGTCGCCGACTATCGGCATGGCATCATGGAGTGCGACGCAAAGGCCGGACGCATGCGGCCGGTGCTGCGCTCACGCAATTCGGAGTCCTTCCGCGGCTGCAACGATCTGCACATTGCGTCGAACGGCGATATCTATTTTACCGACCAGGGACAGACCGGTCTGCATGATCCCACCGGGCGGGTCTATCGTTTCAGCAGGGAGGGCCGGCTGGATTGCCTGATCGACACCGGCATCAGTCCGAACGGCCTTGTGCTTGATCCCTGTGAAACCGTGTTGTTCGTTGCGATGACCCGCGACAACGCGGTGTGGCGCCTGCCGTTCATGAAGGATGGCAGCGTGTCGAAGGTCGGCCGCTTCTGTTCGATGTTCGGCGCGAGCGGCCCGGACGGCATGACCATGGACGGAGCGGGGCGGCTGTTCGTGGCGCATGCCTCGCTTGGCCACGTGTTCGTGTTTTCCCCTAACGGCGAATTGATCGCGCGAATCAAATCCTGCGCCGGCGCAACTTGCACCAATGTCGCAATCGGTGGCGACAAGCGCGACAGGCTCTACATCACGGAATCAGCGACCGGCACCGTGCTGGTCGCGGATATCAGCGTTCTGGACTCGTCATTGCGAGGCGCGTGAGCACGAGGTAAATCCACTCTTGAGCCACTCTGGATTGTTTCGCGGAGCCTGTCATCGGGCGCGCATTCACGCGACCCGTTGGCTCGCAATCACGACACGAACGCAGATTCAGATTTACGAGGGCAAATCTTGAGACAGGAAAAATTCGGCCGCAATGGCCCCGACGTGTCCGTGATCGGGCAGGGTACCTGGTATATCGATCGCGGCGATCGCAGCGCTGCCATCGCCGCGCTGCGCCGAGGGATCGAGCTCGGCATGACCCATATCGACACCGCCGAAATGTATGGCGACGCCGAACTCGTGATCGCGGAGGCCATCGCGGGCCGGCGCGACGACGTGTTCCTGGTTTCGAAAGCGCTGCCGAGCAACGCCTCGCGCCGCGGCACGATCACGGCCTGCGAACGCTCGCTGAAGCGGCTGAAGACCGATCGGCTTGATTGCTACCTGTTGCACTGGCGCGGGTCCTACGGGTTGTCCGAGACGGTCACGGCATTCGACGAACTGGTGCGCGCCGGCAAGATCCGCTCCTGGGGCGTCAGCAATTTCGATGTCGATGATCTCGACGAGCTGCTCGGCGTGGCAGGTGAGGGCAAGATCGCCTGCAATCAGGTGCTCTATCATCTGCAGCAGCGCGCGATCGAGCACACGGTGATTCCCTGGTGCGAGCGCCATGGCGTCGCGGTCGTCGGCTATTCGCCATTCGGCCACAACGACTTCCCCGCGCCACGCAGCAAGGCGGGCGATCTGCTCGCGACGATCGCGCGCGCGCATGGCGCCACCGCGCGCCAGGTCGCGCTGGCGTTCCTGACGCGCGCCCCGTCCGTCTTCACGATTCCGAAAGCGGCGGCATCGGCACACGTCGCCGACAACGCCGCGGCAGGCGCGTTGACGCTCAGCGAGAGCGAGATCGCGACGCTCGACAAGGCATTCCCGCGCGGCCCCAAGCCGAGCAGCCTGCCGATGTTGTAGGAAGCTCTGATCCCTTAACAAATGGTTTCACTGTATGGTCACGATGTTGCGGCCTGCTGCCGCAGCCCAATCGCGCATATCGGCATCCCGTTTGCGGGTATTGCCGCGACGCCGCATTTGTCGTTTCTAGAGCCGTCCTGATTCGAAACCCACCCGAGTATTGCCGTGACTCCGCCACCCGCCGCAGCCGCGAGGCTCGACAGCGCGCCATTGCCTTTTCCCTCCGACAAGAAAACCGTGAGGCGCCGCGCACCGGCGCGCACCGACCGGCCGTTCAAAGGTATCGCGCTGATCGTCGCGTCCACCGTATTTCTCGGTATCTCGGACGTGACCGCGAAATATCTGTCGGGGACGCTGCCGTCGATCGAGATCGCCTGGATTCGCTTTCTGGTGTTCGCGCTGATCATGACGCCGGCGATGGTGCCGGGCACGCCGCTGTTTGCGTTGCGCAGTGCGCGGCCCGGCCTCCAGCTCATGCGCGGTGTCGCGCTGCTCGCCTCGTCGCTGTTCTTCATCACCAGCCTGCGCTATCTGCCGATCGCGGAAGCATCCGCCACCGGCTTCGTCTCGCCGGTGTTCGTCACCGCGCTCTCGATCGTCTTCCTGTCTGAAAGCGTGGGCATTCGCCGCTGGCTCGCAACCGCCGCGGGCCTGCTCGGCGTGCTGATCATCCTGCGGCCGGGCACCAGTGCGTTTCATCCCGCCGCGTTCTTTCCGCTGGTCTCGGCGCTGTGCTGGGCGGCCACGCTGATCATGACGCGTGTGATGAGCGGCAAGGAGCACGCGGTCACCATTATGACCTATTCGTCGATCGCGGGCGTCGGTGTCCTGACCGCGATGGTGCCGTTCGCGTGGGTGACGCCGAGCTGGCACGACATCCTGTTCGGCATCCTGATCGGCGTCGCATCGACGGCCGGGCAATGGATCGTGGTGCTCGCCTTCCGCTATGCGGACGCCTCGGTGCTGGCGCCGTTTTCCTATAGCCAGCTTGTCTGGGTCACCGCGCTCGGCTTTGTGATCTTCGGCGAAGTGCCCGATGGCTGGACCGTGGTTGGCGCGGCCTTCATCGTCGCGAGCGGACTTTATACAGCGCATCGCGAGCGTGTCCGGCGCTCGCAGCTGCTTCTGGTCGCGGGCGAGAACTCGCCAAATCCCTGACAGCCGGCTGGCCGTTCGCACCCGCCATGGTCTAAACTGCGTCCCGCGCTTGGCGATCAGCTGACGGGGTGATAGTCCGTAGGGTAGGCAAAGCGAATGGTGCCCACGGTTCACGACATGAATTGGATTGGTGGGCACGCTTTCGCTTTGCCCACCCTCATATGGGGCCTTGTGAGTCAAGGCTTTCGAACGGGTCTGGGTTGGATTTTCGCGGTGAAAGGGCGGCGCGCGGAGCCGTGCGTAGCGCAGCGCGCCGACCGGGCCCCAAGCGTGGATTGGCTTCCGAGAATTGCAGCAGCTCACTGCATCACCTCATATCCGGTCGGACCTTTGATCCGTACCCACATTCCGCATGCTTGCGGCGAGGAAGCCATGAGGATGAGACCCATCTACGCACCGGCTTGGTTTGGCCCTTGGGTGGCACGGTCATCATCCATCCTACAGGGGAGCGCGGCTTACGCCGTGGCGCGCCCGCGCGAGTTCGGTTTTATGCTTTCATGGTTGCGCCCTCAGGAACGAGCCCGGCGGTGAGATAACGCCACAGCGCCACAATCAGCTTGCGCGCCAGCGCGACGATGGCGATGCGCTTGGCGCGCCTGCCAGCATTGGCCGTACGGGTGCGGAACCAGTGGCTGAGGGCGCTGTTCGGCTGATGGCGGAGCCAAAGCCAGGCCAGTTCGATTGCCTTGTGGCGAGCACGCCGATTGCCTGCCTTGCTGATGCCCTGCTCGCGGTCGATGCCGCCACTCTGCCAGGGACTGGGCGCCAATCCGCAATAGCTGGCGACCTCGCGCCGGTTGCGGAAGTCCTTGTAGAACAGCTCATTCACCAGTGTTGCGGTGAAGGCTGGGCCGAGCGCCTTGAGCCGCTGCAACAGGTCTCGCCGCTCGGCCATCGGCGCGGGAACAGCAGAGGCTTGCGCGGCCTGCACCTGCTCCAGCGCCGCAAGCTGTTCACGCACCAGCATCAGCCGCGCGTGCTCGCGCTGCGCTTCTGCCAGAAGATGCGGCGGGAGGGGACGCCCTTGCCAATCGCGCTGCCGCTTCAGCCAAGCCAGCCAGTCCCGTCGCCGCGGGTTGCCGACCGCCATGCCCAAAAGACGCAGCAGCGACTTGATCCGGTTGGTATGGGCCGTTTGTTCCGTAATCAGACGATCGCGTTCGCGGCTGGCGCGCCGGGCATCCTCCTCTTCCACGCTTGGCACCCGAACAATCCGAACCACCCGCGGCTCGCCCCGCAAATGGGCCATCAAGGTGCGCAGCAGAAGCTCACCGTCGATCCGGTCCGTCTTCGCCCGCCGCGACCGCTGCTCCACCGCTATGCTCGCAGCATCGAATACCAAGCTACTGATCCCGGCCGCTTCCAGCAGCCGGTGCAGCCAAAAGCCGTCGTAGCCGGCTTCATAGCAACTCACCACTCGTGGTGTTGACCCCAATTGCTGTGTCGCTCGGGCCCGGACCTTCTCGATTAGCGCCAAAAGCCCAGCATGATCGCCCCCTTCAAGCCGATGGCGGGAAAACTGATCCCGATCCGGACTGTGCACCGTGATCAACCACGTCTTCTGACTCAGTTCGATCGCAACGAAAATTGTGCCACAATCGCCGGCGGTGGGCGTGCTCTTGCGTGATGCTTGCATCATATGCTCCGATGGTTCGAGTGTGGAAACCCAAACCTATCGGAAAGGGCACGCTCACCGCCCCATGGAATCTACGCGTTGCGAAAGCATCGCGTGGGCGGGGACGACGAGCGGAGAAGTCATGCGCGCTTTGACCTTACCCCGCCTGTCCGACCGGCATCGCGGACCGCGGCAATTCGCCGACCGCGCCACGGCCGGTCAACCGCTCGGCCTGCATCACGGCGAGCGTCAGCACCGCGATCGCGATGGCCTGATGGGCGAGCGCAAGCCCGATCGGCACCTGGTTGAGGAGCGTGAGAATCCCCAGAGTGGCCTGCAGCGCGACCGCGGCGAGGAGCCACAGCGCGCCATTGATCGCGACCGCGCCGGCACGCGCGCGGATCGTGTCGAAGGCGTGCCACAGCGCCAGCAGCAGCAGCGCATAGGCGGTCATCCGATGCGCGAACTGCACGGTCAGCGTGTTTTCAAAGAGATTGCGCCACCATGGCGTCTCGAACCACAGCCGTGCGGCGGACGGAATCAGCGCGCCGTCGATCTCCGGCCAGGTGTTGTAGACGAGTCCGGCGCGCAAGCCCGCGACCAGCGCGCCCAAATAGAGCTGCACAAAGGTGAGCGCGACCAGCAGCGCGCTCGTGACCTTGAGCCGCGCGGCAACGACAAGCGGCGGCCGCTCGGAGAGCCGGCGCAGCGTCCAGACGATCGCGGCGAAGATCAGCAGCGCCAGCACCAGATGCGTCGCGAGCCGATATTGCGAGACTTCCGTGCGCTCGGAGAGGCCCGAGGCGACCATCCACCAGCCGACCGCGCCCTGCAAGCCGCCAAGGCCGAAAATCAGCCACAGCCGCCGCTTCAATTCCGCGCTCATCGCGCCGCGCCACAGGAAATACAGGAACGGCAACAAATAGACCGCGCCGATCACGCGGCCGAGCAGCCGGTGGCTCCACTCCCACCAGAAGATGGTCTTGAACTCCGAAAGAGTCATGCCGTCATTCATCTTCTGATATTGCGGAATGGTCTTGTAGGCCTCGAACGCCTGCTCCCATTGCGTCTGGCCGAGCGGCGGCAGCGCGCCGGTGACCGGCTTCCATTCGACGATGGACAATCCGGACTCGGTCAGCCGCGTGGCGCCGCCGACCAGCACCATCGCCGCGATCATCGCCGCGACCGCGAGCAGCCAAACGCGGACGGCGCGTGGCGCGGAAACCTGTTGCGGGGGCATGGTGGTCATTGCGGTTCTAAACTTGGCGGTTCTAAACTTGGCGGCTCTAAACTTGGCGGCTCGAAACTTGGTGACCCGAAATTTGGCGGCTCGAAACTTGAACGATTTCGCCCGGCCCTTATAGTCCGCCTTGGCCCGCGCGCAAGCCGCGCCTCCTCGCGCCCCTATCGACATTTGCCTCATGACCATCCGCACCCGCAAATTCCTGGGAACCATTGCCCTCCTGCTTCTGGTCGCGGTGTGGTCGCTGCTCGGGATGTCGGTGGCGCAGTTTCCCGTGCTGGCGAATTCGGGCTGGCTGCAGGCGATCTTCTATGTCGTTGCGGGAATCGGCTGGGTGCTGCCGGCCATGCCGATCGTAAGCTGGATGGCGCGGCCGGATCGCTAAACGCTGATGAAATCGTACGGGCGCGAACTGAGTTGCGCTCCGCCGAGGTGAACCCAGCTCCAACTGAGCGCCTCCTAGATCGCGCTGGAGCTGCGCGTCGGCTGCACCGGCGCGAAGGTCGCGCCCGACAGCAGCACGCGCATGATGCGCAGCGACCGGCGCCGCCCGTCCCATGCGATCCGCGGCAGCGCGCGCAGATTGGTGCGGCCGGCGCTGTCCACGATGCCGTCAATCGTCGAAACCGCGCTGGCAAAGCCCGCGTCCTGCGCCATCAC
>Ga0126371_10004689_pt1 | contig 12076 bp, 10 predicted proteins | sample PanSoiMetaPlot_4_FD_110145 | JGI IMG/M metagenome (GOLD analysis project Ga0126371, IMG submission 110145) | Tropical forest soil microbial communities from Panama - MetaG Plot_4 | ecosystem: Environmental > Terrestrial > Soil > Tropical forest > Bulk soil | place: Panama | collected 2016-02-17
CCAGCTGCCAATGTCGTACCCGCCGATCACGGGATGATCCAGTCCGAGCTCCTCGATCAACCCCACAACGCTGCGCGCCTGCGCAGCGGCACCGTACGAGCCGGCCGGGTCCGAACGGTGCTTGTCGGACTCGCCGAAGCCGCGCAGGTCCGGGACGACGACCTCCACAGCCGACGACACAAGCGCGACGACATCGCGATAGTCGCTGCGATCGCCGGGCCACCCGTGCAGCAGCACCACCGCGGGACCATCACCAATGCGCTCATAGGCGAGCCGGAACCCATCGACGGGAAGTGCCCTTTCCACGCGGGTGAGTATCTCGCGCGGGCGATTGCCCACAGTGAATCGCCGCGATGCCGGCCAGGTTGACCTACGCGCGGACCTCAGCGAACGCACTCAACTCGGCATGTGCGTGAATGTCGGCGGGATGGGTTAGCGGCGTCCGCGGCGGCGCAACGACGAGCGGTTGGATCGGCGAGCGCGGTACATGCTGCCGTTCTGAGCCGGGCGCGCCGACTCCGGAGGCGGAGCCGCGAACGGCGCGTGCAGGGTCCACGCGAAACGCCGCCGATCCGTTGCCTGCGAGGCCTTGTACCTGGCGATCGCACAGTCGGGTCGAGTGATCAGCGCGTTACGGCTGGGTGATCGTGGCGGCGCGCGGGTGCGTTGCCTGATCGGCCGGCTTGAGCGTCTCGCGCCGTTGTCCAGCGACGATTGTGCCGAGTAGGGCGAGCGCTTCGGCGCTGGGGCTTCCGGGTTCGGCGTGGTAGACGCCCAGCGTTAGGCGGTCGGTGTTGGGGATCGGCAGCTTCTCATAGCTCAGCTCCAGGGGGCCGATCTGCGGGTGGTCGATCGACAGCGTCCCGCTGCGCCTAGGGCGGACGTCATGCCGGGCCCAGAGTTGGCGGAAGCGCTCGCTATGGACGGACAGTTCACCGACCAGCTCGTTCAGGCGGGGATCGTCGATGTCGGGGCCGACCAGTGCCCGTAGGTGGGCGACCGACCTCTCGGTGCTTCCCTCCCAGTCCCCGTACATGTCGCACGCGCGTGGGTCGAGGAAGATGGTGCGCACGACGTTGGTGCCTACGGCGAAGCACCATGGCGCGAGTCCGATGGCGAGGGCGTTTGCGGCGAGTACATCGGTGTAGCCGTTGTGGACTATCGCGGGTGTCTCGCTCCAGGATTCCATCAGCTGCAGGATGCCTGCCGGCACCTTCTCCGGTCGCCGGCGCGGCCGACGACGGGAGCGCGGCGGGCTGGCGAGGCCGTGTAGGTGCATCGTGGCGTCGTCGTCGAGTTGCAGGGCCCGCGCGAGCGCGTCGAGGACCTGCCCGGAGGGATGCTGATCGCGGCCCTGCTCGAGCCGGATGTAGTACTCGGTGCTGACACCGGCCAGCAGCGCCACCTCCGCGCGGCGCAGCCCGGGGACCTTGCGGCGGGCATCGGGACCGGAGATCCCGACGTCTTGGGGATTGACCAGGCCGCGCCGGGCACGCAGGTACTCACCGATCGGGTTCTGCTGCTGCACAGCGCACACGATACGTCTGCGGCAGCGCGTGATGCTGGCCCTGCCGGTACCACCCTCGGCAGGGCTCTCGTGGGCGCTTGTTTCCTTCCGGAGACTGGGCCGCGTGAATATCGCAAAGCATTTCGATTACATCGTTGTGGGCGGCGGCACGGCAGGGTGTGTGCTGGCCGCCCGGCTGTCGCAGGATCCCGGGTGCCGGGTGCTGCTGTTGGAGGCCGGGGCGGCGCGGGGGCCAGCGGCGATGTCGGATCCGGCCGGGTGGCTCGGGCTTTCGGGGACGTCGGTGGACTGGGCGTACCAGACGCTGCCGCAGGCAGGCACCGACGGTGAGATTCATTCGTGGCCGCGCGGCAAGGTGCTCGGCGGATCGAGCGCAATCAACGGAATGCTGCACATCCGCGGCGACCGTTCGAGCTACGACGCGTGGGAGGCAGCCGGGGCGGTGGGCTGGAACTACGACTCGCTGCTGCCGTTCCTCAAGCGCAGCGAGCACGCCCCGGGCCGCGACCCGGCGTACCGCGGCCTCGACGGGCCGATGATCGTCGCGCCCGGACCCGGTCGCGAACCGATCTGGGAGGCTTGCTTCGAGGCGGCTCTCGAGGCGGGACACCCGTCCAACCCGGACACCAACGGCGCCACCGGGGAAGGCGTCGGCTGGCAGGAGTTCAACGTCGTCGGCGGCGCACGGCAAAGTGCCGCCGACGGCTATCTGCGCCCAGCCGAAGGCCGGCCCAACCTGACGATCATGACCGACGCCAGCGTCCGCAGGCTAATCATCGAACATGGCAGCTGCCGAGGGGTCGAGTACAGCACCAGCGCCGGCGACGAGACAGCCTTCGTTGAGCGTGATGTGGTCCTCGCCGCCGGCGTTATCGGCAGCCCGCAGCTCCTGATGCTCTCCGGGGTCGGCCCCGGCGGGCATCTGCGCGGGCTCGGCATCGACGTGATCACCGACCTGCCTGGCGTCGGCGCCAACCTTCACGACCATCCCAAGGCGGTCGTGTCCCACGCCGCCAGCCGTCCGGTCCGCACCAAGACGTTCGCGCGCAAGCCGCTGGTGCTCACCCGCACCGACTCGGCAGAGAAGCCCGACACGCAGATGATCTTCATCGACGTGCCCATTCATCCCCGGTTCACCCCGGGACCCGAGCATGGGTATTCGATCATCTTCTCGTTGATGAGCCCGGCCAGCCGCGGGTCGGTCCGGCTCGCCAGCGCCGACCCGCAGCAGCCGCCGTTGATCGACCCGAACTACCTCGCCGACGAACGCGACGTGCAACGCATGGTCGGCGGTCTGCACACTGCCCGCGAGGTCGCAGCGAGGGACGCACTCGCGCCCTTCCGCGCGGCGGAGTTGTTCCCCGGACCGGATGCGCGGAGCGACGCCGCGCTGCGCGCCTACCTACGACGCGGCGTCTCGACCTACTTCCATCCGGTGGGCACGTGCCGGATCGGCTCCGATCCGATGTCGGTGGTCGACCCGGAGCTAGGCGTGCACGGCATCGCCAACCTGCGCGTCGCGGACGCCTCGGTGATGCCGTCGGTCACGTCGGGCAACACGAATGCCGCCGTGCTGGGCATCGCCGAGCGAGCCGCCAGCATCATCACCGGCGAGCGCCTGGAGACGGCTGACGGGCTGGTGACCGTCCGATGAGCACCGCACTGAGCGATCCGGGAACATTCCCCAGTCAGGCCGACGTGGTTTTCGTGGGCGCGGGGCATAACGCTCTCGTCGCGGCCGCGTACCTGCTCGACGCCGGGCGCAGCGTCGCCCTGCTCGAGCGCATGCCGCAGCCGGGGGGATTTGTCCGGACCGTTGAGCTGGGCGCTCCGGGCTTTGTTCACGATCGCTGGTCGGCGGTGCATCCGGTCTTCGTCGGCGGTCCGGCGTGGGCCGAGCTGGGCCCGGAGCTGCGCCGTCACGGGCTGGAGTACGTGACGGCGCCGCTGGCGACCGGGTCCTCGCTCCCCGACGGCCGCGCGGCCGTCGCCCCGGTCGACCAGGAGGCGATGGCGGCCGAGCTTGACCGTCTCGGTGAGACGGACAACTGGACGTCCCTGTTCGGTGCGGCGGGTGGCACTGTTCAGACCCTGGCGGGACTGGCGGGAGATGGCCTCGATGGCCCAGCGGCCCAGGCTACGCTGGCCCGGCTGATTCGCGATGGACGCGACGGTCCGCTTCCGTTCGCTCAGCTGCTCGCCGGTACCGCCGCCGATCTGGTCCGCGAGCAGTTCAACACGGAGGAGCTGCGCCTACTCGGGGCGCCATGGCCGCTGCACTTCGGTATCGGGCCGGAGGATTCCTCCGGCGCACTGTGGGTCGTGTTCGCCCTGGCCGCGCTCGCCGCCGGTGTCCCAACACCCGTCGGGGGAAGCGGCCGCCTTGCCGACGCACTCACCGCGCTGGTGAACGAGCGAGGCGGGGACGTCTACTGCGGAGTCGACGTCGACCAGATCCTCCTGCGGGACGGCCGCGCGGTCGGTGTCCGCACGTCGGCCGGCGATACCCTGCACGCCAACGAGGCGGTCATCGTCTCCGCGACCCCGGACCAGTTGTACGGGCGGCTACTGCGCGCCGCGCCCGGTGTCCCGTCAGGCGTTCGGGCCCAGGCGGGCCGTTACCGTTACCGGCGCGGCTGCTTTCAGATGAACCTCGCGCTGTCGGCGCGCCCCCGCTTCGGCGACGCTCGCCTCGACGCCGGCGGCGCGATCAACCTCGGCCGGGGCCTTAACCAGCTGGTGAGCTCGGTACGCCAGGCCGACGCCGGACTGCTCCCCGAGCACCCGTCGATCTCCTGGCACGAGCCCACTGCGGTCGACCCAACCCGGGCCCCCGACGGACAGGCGGTCGTCCGCCTGCAGATCCTGGAAGTCCCACACACCCCGACCGGCGACGCAGCCGGAACGCCGATCGGCGCCGACGGGTGGAGCCGGGCCACCGCCGAGGCGTTCGCCGACCGCGTCCTCGACGAGGCGGAGCTGCACGTGCCTGGCCTGACCGGGCTGGTGCTTGAGCGGCACCTGACCACGCCCGCGGACCTCGCCCGGGACAACCCCAACGCGGGCCCCGGCGACCACGCCGCCGGCAGCAACGCGCTGACACAGTCCTTCACGCAGCGGCCGATTCCGGCCCACGGCGGCGGCTACCGCACCGCGGTGCCGGGCGCGTGGCTGATCGGCGCCGCCACCTGGCCCGCGGCCGGGGTCAGCGGCTCCTCCGGACGCGCCGTCGCCCGGGCCCTGATCAACGCCACCAACCGACGAGGCGCTGCGAACGTGCTCGGCTGATCGGCTGAAAGGAAACGAGATGAAGAACTCGACCAACACGTTCGATTACCTTGTCGTCGGGGCAGGCTCGGCGGGATGCGTCGTAGCGGCGCGGCTGTCGGAGGACCCCGACGTGTCGGTGGCGCTGCTGGAGGCGGGACCGCCTGACACGGCTACGGAGATTCACGTCCCGGCTGCCTTCCCCGGCCTGTTCAAAACTCGATGGGACTGGGATTTCGACAGCGAACCGGAGCCCGGGCTGGGCGGCCGTCGGGCGTACCTGCCCAGAGGCCGGATGCTCGGCGGCTCCAGTTCGATGAACGCGATGATCTACGTGCGGGGGAACCCCGCCGACTACGACGCATGGGCTGCAGACGGCGCACACGGATGGAGCTACCGGGAAGTCCTGCCCTACTTCCTGCGCTCGGAGGACAACCAGCGCGGGCCGGACGACTACCACGGCGTTGGCGGCCCGTTGCACGTGTCGGACCCGCGCTACCTGAGCCGCGTTGTGGACGCGTTTCTCGAAGCAGCGGTCGAAGCCGGCCACAAGGCGAACGCCGACTTCAACGGTGCCGACCAAAGCGGGGTCGGCCGTTTCCAGCTCACCCAGTACCACGGGATGCGCTGGAGCACGGCGGACGCCTATCTGCGGCCCGCCCTGCAGCGGCCCAACCTCACCGTGATCACCGATGTCCTGGCACATCGCGTGGTGTTCGACCGCACCCGCGCCACCGGCGTCGAGATCAGTTCGGGTAAGGAGGTGCAGGTGCTACGCGCGGACCGCGAGGTGGTGCTGTGCGCCGGAGCGTACGGTTCGCCGCAGCTGCTTCTGCTTTCCGGAGTCGGCCCAGCGACAGAGCTCACCCCGTTCGGGATCCGCGTTGTGCAGGACCTTCCGGTAGGGCAAGGGCTACAAGACCACCTACTGTCCGCGCTCAACTACCTAATCGACCAGGAGTCGCTGCTGACCGCGTCGAACCCGGCGAACCTCGCCCTGCTACAAGAGGCCGGCAGCGGGCCACTCACATCCAACATCGCCGAGGGCGGCGGCTTCCTCCAGACCCGTCCCGGTCTCACCGGCCCCGACATCGAGCTCAACAGCGGACCGGTGCTCTTCTTCGACGAAGGCCTCGGGGCACCACGCGCGGACGGGACCGTGATCGCGGTGAGCGGGGTAAATCCACAAAGCCGAGGACAGGTGCGGCTCCGCTCCACCGCCCCGGACGCCGCCCCGCGAATCGTCCACAACTATCTGACCGCAGACAACGATCAACGCAGCATGGTCGACGGACTGCGTGCGGCCATGGAGATCGCTCGCCAGCCAGCGATGCGCGAGATCATCACCGGCGATTTCGACGTTCCCGCATCCGACAGCGACGCCGACCTCCTCACGTACGCGCGAAGGACCGCCCAGACCTACTACCACCCCACCTCGACCGTCGCGATCGGATCGGTGGTCGACCATGAACTCAACGTCTTGGGTCTGGAGCGTCTGCGCGTCGTGGACGCCTCGGTGATGCCGTCTGTGCCGCGCGGCAACACCAACGCACCGACGATCATGGTCGCGGAGAAGGCGACCGACCTCATCAAAGCCGCGGGACCAAACGGGTGTGTGCAATGACCACACCGATTATCAAACAACTCGACCCGCTCGCCCCGTCGCACGAGCTGACCCCGGCGTCGGTATGGCAGGCAGCGGCGGGAAGCCGGTTCGGCGACCATCTGCTCGAATAATCCCTGCACAGCCTCGCAGAGCAGCCATTTGGATTCTTCGAGTTCGCACCCTCCGATCGTTTAGATCTCGACCTGCTGGATCGCACCCTTGTCGCGGCCCTCGACGAGGTCGACAGCGTCGACGTGGTCTGCCTGCCCGAAAGCGCCGTGGACGCCGACGAGATCCACGACCTAGGGGAGGTGCTGGCACGCCGCGGCGTGACTGCGGTCATCGCAGGGGTCCGCGAACGAACATCCCGGACCGGACAGTTCCCGCGCAACTGGGTACACATCGGCTTCTCCCTCGGAGACCAGTGGATCCGGCTGCGCCAGAACAAGAACCACCGGTGGTCGCTCGACGAACGACAGATCGACCAGTACCACCTCGGCGGGACGCTTCATCCCCGCTTCCGCTGGTGGGAGGCAATGCAGGTCCCGCGCCGCTCGATCCAGTTCGTGGAGGTCGGCGCAGGCGTCACCCTCGCCTCCCTGGTCTGCGAGGTCCTCGCCCAGATCGACGAGGTCGCCGAGGTCTTACGGTCTGTCGGCCCCACCATCGTCGTGACGCCGTTGCTCGACGGACCGCAGCTCAGCTCTCGCTGGGCGGCCCGGTACGCCAGTGTGATGGCCGATGACCCGGGTTCGGCCGTCCTGACGCTGATCTCGTCCGGCATGGCGCAGCGCAGCCGACCCCGCGGACACGACTCCTCCCCCGTAGTTGCGCTATGGAAAGACTCCGTGCACGGAACCCGCGAGATCCCGCTCGAGGCCGGCGCACACGGCATCCTGCTGACCGCGACCGCCGCCTTAACGTCGCGTCGCAGCGGCGACGGACGCTCACCCGTCGAGAACTGCGTCGAATTCTTCAAGGTCGGCATCCACCAGGTCCGCGCCTCGAACGAGGCTTCCAGCCCGCCGAATTCAGCTTCCGCGACGCCAACCGGAACCACCCTGCAATCCGACGAGCTGACCATCCTCAGGTCGTGGGCCGAAGCGGTCGCCGAAGCGCTGGCATCCGCCCCCGAGCGCACCCCCGCCGCGATGGCCGGCGCGCTGACCGGCGCCAAATGGCGAACAGAACTGCAGATCGCCGAGCCATCCGCACGGCGCAGCGAAGCAACCGCCTGCACGCACCAGCCCGTCCGCGACATCATCGACCAAGGCGCTGAACCATCGATTGACCGCGTGCTCGCCGCGCTCCGCAACACGCAGCAGCGCCAGCCCGAGCACGACGGGCTGGCCCTGCGAGTCCTCCAATCGGCGCTCGAGCAACGCCAAGCTCACGAACACACGCAACCAGGCAGCCCCGGCGACGAACCGATACTCCGATGAACGCAGCGACGTCAGTCATGCCGCACACGACCCCGGTCCGCGACGCACTCGCCTGGATCGGCGGTCTCCTCCTCGCCATCATCCCCGCAACGGCGTGCTGGTCGTTGCCTCCGTCGTGTCGCTGGCGAAGCAGACAGCGGCTCGGCGGCTGGGATGATCTTGCCTATTCCATGCAGCTCTCTTAAGCAGCGTGTGCTATCAAGATAGCGTTGATGCATTAGGCTCTCGATGTGGCGCGGAAACGGGGAGAAGGCGGCGAGCCGGCTGAGCCGGGGACCTTTCACGCCTCGTTTGATCCGCCGTTCCCGGCGCCGGGCGAGAACGTCATGTTCTGGCGTGGTGATCCGGAGGGAGCCGAGGGCCGCGAGTTCGAGGACATCATGCTGCGGCGCGTCTCGACTGGCGTGGCGAGTCAGTTTCGTGGCGCGGCCGGTGCTCGTGGATTGACTCATGCGCAGTACCTTGCCGCGCTCGTGGCGTTACATGCGGCGATGCGCCAGCGCGCCGATAGCGGGGACGGCGAGGTGGCGGCGGCGCTGGAGCGGCTTGGTTTGAGCACGGTGTCGATCTGATGGCAGCAACGCCAATTGAGGAGGTATCCGCGAAGTGTTTTTCGTGACCTACCTGCGACGGGAGCTGCTGGGCCGGCCACGGCAGGCCGCGGTGATCGCTGCGGGGCTCGCGTTGGGGATCGGCCTGGTCGTGGTGGTGAGCGCGCTGTCGAGCGGTGTGCGGGAGGCACAGGGCAAGGTGCTGGGCTCGCTGTACGGCGTCGGCACCGACATCACGGTCACCACGGCCGTCCAGCCCGCCTCCCGGTCTGGTGGGTTCAACCAGATCACTCCGAAGCCGTACCCACGGCACACGGACGTGCTGACCAGCAGCACGCTAGGCACGCTCAACGCGTCGGCCGTGTCGTCGATCTCGACGCTGCGCAACGTCTCCGCGGCGGTGAGCGGGCTGGTGCTCACCGAGATCACGGCGACGATCCCGGCCGACAACGCACCACCGCAGTCGAGCTTCCAGCCTCCAGTGCAGACCAGCGTGGTCGGCGTGGATGCGGATGACACTGGATACGGCGCGTTCAGTTCAGCCCGGCTGGCGGCCGGACGCGGTTTCACCGCGGCGGACTCCACCGCGAACGTGACCGTGCTCGACTCGAGCTACGCGTCGGCTCACAGGCTCAACGTGGGATCAACGATCACAGTGGCCGGTGCCCGGCTGCGAGTGATCGGCCTCGTGCAGCAGAACGGGGGGAGCAACCCGCCGCAGGTGTATCTGCCGCTGGCTCGCGCTCAGCAACTGGCGAAGCTGACGGGGAAGGTGAACATCGTCTACGTGCAGGCTGCCAGCGCCGCGCTCGTCGGCACGGTCACCGACGAGATTTCCAAGCTCATGCCATCGGCCAAGGTGACGAACTCTGCCAACCTTGCCAAGGGCGTCGCCGGCTCGCTGGCGACCACCGCGAAGTTAGCCAACAATCTGGGCAAGTGGCTAGCCGTGTTGACCCTGGTCATCGCCTTCACGGTGGCCAGCCTGCTGACCCTGGCCGCAGTGACACGACGAGCGCGCGAATTCGGAACCCTCAAAGCGCTCGGCTGGCGCAGCCGAAGGATCACCGGGCAGTTGCTCGGCGAATGCCTCGCCCTCGGCATCGCCGGCGCAGTCCTCGGGATCGCCGCTGGATTCGGTGGGACGCGGCTCGTGTCCACGGCGGCACCGAACTTGTCGGCGATCGTGCAGCAAACCAACATCGGCAAGGACGCCTTCGGCGGCGACCTCGGCGCCAACGGCGGCGTGTTCTCCGGCCAGGTCGGCGGCCCGGTCACCACTTACGCGAATCCGAGCGCCACGCATACCGTCGCCGTCCCCTTTCACGCACCCATCACGCTCACCGCGATCGTATTGGCCATCGCGCTGGCGATCATCGGAGGACTAATCGCCGGATCCCTCGGCAGCTGGCGGATCACCCGGCTGCGCCCCGCCGCCGCACTGGCCAGCGTGGAATAAGCCACCAACACCCATCCACGAGGAGCCACCGCCGTGTACACGCTCACCGGAGTCACCAAGAGCTACCAAAAAGGCCGGCGCACCGTCACCGCGCTCAAAGTGCCCGAACTCGTGATCAACGACGGCGATTGGCTCGCCGTACAAGGCCGCACCGGTCACGGCAAGACAACCCTGCTACAAGTCCTCGGCGGACTCGACCAGCCCAACACCGGCAGCATCATCCTTGACGGTCACGACCTCACGAAGATGCGCCAAAGCCAGCTCACCAAGATCCGCGGCGAGTCCATCGGGTTCATCTTCCAAACCTTCAACCTCATACCCACCCTCTCCGCGGCCGAGAACGTCGAAGCCGCGCTCGTGCCGGGCCCCATCGCCTCGGCCCAGCGCCACCACCTGGTGTCCGAGGCCCTGGACTCCGTTGGCCTCGGCGACCGGGCCCGTCACCGGCCCACAGAACTTTCCGGCGGGCAGCAGCAACGCGTCGCAATCGCCCGGGCGCTCGTCAAACAACCACAGGTGCTGCTCGCCGACGAACCAACCGGCAACCTCGACGAACACACCCGCGACGAGATCATCGCCCTACTAGAACAGCTCTGGCGCCAGAATCAGCTAACCCTGGTGATGGTCACCCACGACAGCCGCATAGCTCGGCGAGCCCAACACCTCGGCGCAATGAAGAAAGGCCACCTCACCGTCTGGCCCAACACCCACCAGTCACCCACATCGCACCAAGCTCCCGGCGGCCGTCACGATTGATCACACCACCGGCGTAGCCAGCCCGGCACTTTCCATGAAAGGAAACGATTCCGTTCGTCACGTAAGACGATCGGCATCCAAGCGATGGCGCCACGGGAGGCTCTATCAACCGGCAGCATTAGGCCGCAGCCGGTGCCATGCTGCCGCGAATGATCATTCACTGATCCGGCCCCGCTCGTCTCTCCGCGCGTCGCGCCCAGGGCCTAGCTGCCTTGGGTCGACGGCCGTGCATATCGTGCAACGCCCTGAGGACGTCGCGCCCCGCAGTGGGCGAGCCGGAATCGGCGTTCGGCGCCCCAACGTAGCCGGCCATCTGCGCAGTCTTCATGCGATGGCCTGCATGAAGATGCACGGCGCCGACGCACGCATTTCGGCATGTCCGGGCCTTGCCGGTCGTGGCTGGCCCAAAGATGGTAGAACTCGTTTCGCTTCGCGTCGGACCGGGGAACGCTCCTGGCCAAGAGCCGACCTGAGGGTCGGTACCCCCGTCGCCGCGCAGCCCCCGCCCCGCCCCGCCGATCGCGGACAGCCCGAGAATGGACCTAGAACGACCTGCGGCTGCGCCGGCTGCCCGCTCGGACGGAGACGACACATGAGCACATCACAGGAGTACCTAAGCCGTGTCGACGCGCAGCGGCAGCAAGTGCGTCGGGCGCGCGAGCATCTTGATCAGGCAGAGGCCGACTTTCACGCGGCAGCAGAGGCATGGGAGGCGGCCGACCACCCGGAGGATGGCGAATTGCTGTACGCGTATAAGCGCGCGGCCGTCTGGCTGTCACATGTCGCGGCGACCCATCAGGGGGCTGTCGAGAGTCAAGACCGGCTGCTGGCACGCCTGTTTGTACGCGACGAGGGTGTCGGTTAGGGCCGTCAAGTCAGCCAGCCGCGCGAAAGTATGCGCGCAGTTGCATGCTCGCCGGCAAGATGATCTTCCGCTCATCGGCTACTTGTTTCATTGACCTAGGGCCGGTGCCTGGCGAGGCTCGGTCTAGGTGTCCGGCTCGTCGCTCTCACATCGGCTGCCCACCCGTTGTTTGGTGTGGCTCTCTCATGGCATGCGTGCCCGCCGGGCGCCGTGCGAGGAGTGGCTCGAAAGACATCGCATGTTCCGAAGGGTCAAGCGGCGCATGTGCGATTAGTCAAGCGGGGTGTGCCTCGATCTTTCGATGGGCCTGACTGGCCGGAGGCGCAATTGAGACCGCTGGCCGCGGGCAGGTCGGCGTCCTGGCCGTTGGCGTGGGCTGTGCCTCAGCCTCTTGATAGGCCTTGCCGGCCGAGGGTTTGTCAGAGGTCACGGGCTGGTCGTGCCGGTTGGGGAAGGCCTTGTTCTCGTCGTAGTGCTGCCGGGTCTGCAGGCAGTGGTGCAGCATGCCGAGGGCCCGGTTGGTGAGGTTGCGTGCGGCGGCGCTGTAGCTGTCGCCGCGGTCGCGGCGGTCGGTGAAGTGGGCGTGCGCGCCGGGCGAGTGA
>Ga0126371_10004690_pt1 | contig 12075 bp, 7 predicted proteins | sample PanSoiMetaPlot_4_FD_110145 | JGI IMG/M metagenome (GOLD analysis project Ga0126371, IMG submission 110145) | Tropical forest soil microbial communities from Panama - MetaG Plot_4 | ecosystem: Environmental > Terrestrial > Soil > Tropical forest > Bulk soil | place: Panama | collected 2016-02-17
ACAGTTTGTGGCGAGAGGAGTTCGGCGCGGAAAGAGATGTTTTGGGCAAGACCCTCCTCCTTGACGCCAAGCCATATCGAATTATCGGTGTCATGCCCGCAGGATTTGGCTTCCCGCACGCCACTGACCTTTTGGATGCGGCTAAAGAGACGGACATCTGGATACCTTGGGCCATGACACAACAGCAAAAGACCAACCGGGAAGATAGCGCCGGAAATGCCATTGGCCGATTGCGTCCTGGTGTTACCGTCGAGCAGGCACAGGCAGAGATGAACTCGCTCATGGCAAGCATCGATTTGCTCCGCCCACCAAAGGATCGGGGTTTTGGTGCGCAGATCCAGCCTTTGCTCGATTCCATGACGGGAGGTTCCCGCCGCGCCCTCCTGCTACTAATGGGAGCTGTCGGATTGTTGTTGTTCATTGCCTGCAGCAATGTTGCAAGCCTCGCGATGGCTCGTGCAACCGGTCGAATTAGTGAAATGGGAGTGAGGACCGCCCTCGGTGCAGGGCGCTCGCGCTTGCTTCGCCAGCTACTTACAGAATCTTTTTTTCTTGGAATCGCTGGCGGTGCATTGGGAGTTTTCGTGGCATTTGCCTCCATTCGCCTTCTATTGCGACTTGATCCTGGAAACATCCCTCGACTTGATGAGACATCCGTTGACATGCCGATGCTATTCTTCGCCCTTGGTGTTTCGATACTGACGAGCTTGTTGTTTGGTTTGTTCCCCGCCTTGGCCGTTTCGCGTTGCGATCCTGCCCGAGTCCTGACTCAAGCAGGAAGTAGAGGCGTTAAAGGCACGCGAAGTCGGTTTAGGCAGGGAGTGGTTATCGCCCAGGTGGCGCTGACCGTAGTGTTGCTCACAGGGTCCGGGTTGCTTATCCGCAGCTTCATCAAGGTCCTGTCCGTCGAAAAAGGCTTCGACCCGCACGCCACGGTCACCATGAACCTCTCCTTGGACCCCAGATACGACCAGGCCGAGCGCCAGACGGCGTTCTACCGTAGTCTCATCGACGCGCTCGGTGCTTTGCCAGGCGTGCAGTCGGCCGGTGCAATCACGAACTTGCCTCTCGCACACGGAGAGATGATTAGTTGGCTGTCCGTGGAAGGACACACATTCGACGACAAGGTTTTCTTCCAAACACGGTCTGTTACGCCCAGGTACTTCGAAGCTATGAGTATCCGACTTTTGCACGGGCGCTATTTCACGGATGACGACGCGCGTGGCCGGGAATTAGTGGCCATCGTGAACCGCACATTCGCTAGAGAGTATTTTCCGGATCAGAGTGCACTCGGCAAGCGTTTCCACTTCATCGATGGAGCACCCAAACCCACTTGGTGGACCATTGTTGGCGTCGTTGACGACATACGGCACGCCAGTTTGGAGGAGAAACCTCAGTTCCAGGCATACTTGCCGTTCTGGCAGGCTGGCGATCGAACCGCCTCTGTCGTCCTGCGGACCAACTACAACTCGGCTATGATTGTGGCTGCCGTTCGCAAGGTAGTGAATGACCTCGATTCTTCCTTGGCGATCGGCGATGTTCGGACTATGGACCAGCTTGTCGCTGAGTCAACCGCAGGGCGTCGCTTTCAGACCCTACTCTTGGCAGCGTTTTCGGGTGTAGCCCTTCTTTTATCTCTTGTCGGGCTGTACGCTCTCGTGGCCTATTCGGTCCGCCAGAGAACCGCCGAAATCGGAATCCGCATGGCATTGGGAGCACAACGACGCGACGTCATACAACTGATTATTGGCCAAGGAGCGGCGCTTGCGTTTACGGGCATAGGGCTGGGACTGCTAAGCGCCTGGGTACTTAGCAGATTGCTGGCCAGTCTCCTGTTTGAAGTGGAGGCGACCGATGGGATCACCTTTGCAACGGTTGCACTCATCTTTTGCGTGGTCTCGCTCGTTGCGTGCTATATCCCTGGGCGCCAGGCCATGCGCGTGGACCCGATGGTGGCGCTGCGGCACGAGTAAAGCCAGTGACCGACCGAAAGGTACTAAAACCAACTTTCCGATTTCCCGGCACGACTTACCAGGCATTTGGACAAAGGTGTGAGTCAGTCAGGTTTCTACAGGCTTTACGGCACAGCGGGCCGAATACTGACGTTTCATTAAGGCTCCGAAGTGTAGACGGTCCTGGTCATTGAGAGCGGTGAATTTTAGCCCCAAGCCCTGACCGTGTTTTACGTGGCGCACCACCGCTTTTGCGCGAATCTGCCCTTCACTGACGAGAAAGTTAAGCTCCAGGTGAGCGCCCAAGTCTATGCGAGCGGAGGTTTCGATAAAGATGCCACCCAAGTTGAGGTTCCGAACGCGGGACAGTTCCTCTTCATCATCGCTATACCAATAAACGTAAACGCCGTCGTCTGCCTCAACACGCGGGCTCACCCTTCGGGAATAGAGAACAGTTTGTGGCAAGGTGTCCTCCTTCTTGGAGCGGGAATTGCCCTACGCGGCGGCAATTCTTCTTCTTAGCTTTCAGCGAAGGCTTTTGCGACTTCCGCCCGGCATATTGTTCATCCAGTCCAAGCTCTATCCACTCCGGCGCCTTTCTCGAACGGCGAGAAAACTCTTCCATCACTCTCCAATCGTTCACAAAGGCGCGTTCGCCCAACCATTCGTCAGTGACACTTCTCCTGCGCTGTTCGAGCAAAGCGCATTCCAAGCGAAATGGGAATAGAGAAGAGTCCATAAAATGCGGACAGGGAATTGCTGGAGAACACAAAGCGAACACTTGTTCCGACCTCAGAACTCACATTGCGTGCGTTGCTTTCAGATTTTGTGAAGAAGGTCTCTCGGAAGAGTATTCCTTTACGCCTGTTTCGGAGAAAGACAAAAGCGGGCGCCGCAGATTGGTGTCCCTCGTAGGACGACCTAGTGCCATCTGGCTTGTACACGTGGCGGCCGAGGCCGCCAACTCTAGAAGAGTTTCAAGCCCGTACAACCGTTGTGAAGGGGCGGACGGCTGTTGTTATCAAAGGACGTCAAATCCCATAACTCATTTCTCTGGCGTCTGTTGACACCAGCTTGGCGGCTGGGAAATATGAGGCTTGCACCTGCGCCCGTTGGGTTCAAGGCATCTTCAAAACATGCGCGCGGAGCCACTCTCGCATCGTCTTCAGGTATTCAGGATCAATCGCCCCGTTCCCGTGGCTCGACACGAGGTACATCCCATGGTCATCGTTGGGAAACTCTCGAATGGTAAAGTCGTGATAGCGGTCTTCCGCCTGGACTCGCTTGATGACCGCAACACTCTCCTCGACCGGTATCAATCGATCTTCGTCGCCGAACAAAAAGAGGGCTGGTACGCGCAGCGCCCGGAGCGCGGGGACAGGGTCGTAAATCGCCTCATGCCTGAACCACAGCAGGCTGCGACCAACCGGCTTGCCGAGCTGATCAGGTGTCGGCAGCACACCGAAAGAGTCGTCTTGTTGCGCTCTCGCTTGGCCGAACCACGGCTTCTTCCCCGCCTCCTCCAGCTCGCCTTTAACCTTCTCGTAGTCACGCCCGGTCGACAGGTAGTTCCAGATGTCACGGCGCACCGCGCTGGCTTCTCGAACGTCGCCCTCGGACATGCCTCGGTCTCTTAACTCGTTCGCGTAGTAAACGACCATCTGCTCTCCGGGAGAGACTCCGGGACCAGACACCGCGATTACGAACGCCACCTCCGGGGATCGCGACGCCGCCAAAGGCCCCAGCCACCCTCCCTGGCTCAGGCCCCACACGCCAATGCGTTTCGCGTCGATCTCGCTGCGCGACTTCAGATAATCGATACCCGCCAATCCATCGTCGCAAAGCTCCATAAACGGCACCGCGCGAAAATCTCCATCGGATTCGCCGACGCCCCGCTTGTCGTACGCGAGCGCTGCAAAGCCCTGTCCGGCGAACCAACGAGCAGTCGAGAGATCCCTTGTTTGCGGACCTGAGCCGTGGAACAGAACAACCGCCGGATACCTGGGCGCACCTTCGGGAAGCACTAGCGTCCCCGCAAGCGTTATCTTCCCACTGGCAAATTTCACCGCTTCTTCGTGGATGACATGCTGTTCGGAGGGCCTTTCGGCCGGCGCTGATTGATGTTGCCCGCATGAGACGCCGGCAAGGGCGGCGAATACCACGGCGCGAATCGACCATGCTCGCAACTCGCTAGCAGGGACGAAGTGTGTAAGTCTTCTACGTGGCGACTTGCAACCGAGAACAAGCGGATTCATCCTAACAGCGCTCCCGGCCCTTCTTTCACTTAACGCCGGCCCACCCTGTTTGTTTCAGAGGAGTGTAGGGTCTCAGCAGACCGCCAGATTTGCATGGGGCGATGCTTGACCTCATTGTTTCTAGTCACTAGGTAACCGACTATGGGAATCTCGCCATTGTTCGCCAGTGCTCTGATGGGGAATTAATAGGGCATAATGTCTGGAGTTCAATCGCAGATACCGACGATCTTGGCTTTTCGATTTGTTGGCCATCACATCCAGGGGATCCAGATGATAGGTGCCATAGCGGGTGACATTGTCGGATCCATTTACGAGTTTGAGAGAATCAAGAGCAAGCAGTTCGATCTGTTCAGTCCGGATTGCTGCTTCACCGACGATACAGTCCTAACCGTCGCATTAGCCGAATCGATCCTGACCGGCGATTGTGTGCTTCCTCGAATCAACGGATTTCGAAGACGCAATCCGAAACGCAATATCGCTTGGGGGAGACAGCGACACGCTAGCTTGCATTACCGGTGGAATTGCGCAGGCGTTCTATGGCGTGCCACCGGCGATCGCCGACCGGGCTATGTCGTTCTTGGATGAGGATCTGAGGGGGGTGACCGCTCGCTTCATGTCGCGCTACTGCACCGCTGGGACGCTTTGACGTGCAAAACCACCTGGGCAGAAAAACGAGCAAGTCCTGAAGGTATCGGGCTAGATTCTCCGTTTCTTGTTTGCCCACAATTCGCCAACGACTCTTCCCCAATCAGCCCGGCGGGAGGGATCGCCGGAGCGGCGGGATCTCTCCTCCACTTCGGAATACTTGGAACAGGCGTTTCACTTGGCCGTTCTCTTTTTCCTTACAACCACCGCCACTCAAGTCGCGCCGCTTGTGTTGTTTACGGCTTGACCTAATCTGCAAACGCGTTTCCGCAACGCTTTCGCGCAGGCAACAAACGGTTCCAATCTTTAGCTTTCGAAAAATTTGAGTTGACACCGCTTTCCGTCCGGGTGTATTTGCACACCCACAGTTTGTGCGAGTGGGTAAGCGAGTGGAACAACACCACCGTCTCGCCGCGGCTGCGGGTTCATTCCTGTCTCTAATCCAGTTGTGTGTCTCAAGCAGCCTCGCTAAGTTTGCGCCGCAGGCGAGCACTGGTGCGTTTGTGTCCCACGGGCCTTGCGTTTTCAGCACGCAGGCCTGTTAGAGCTTAATCCCATTACGCCGGCTCCCTTAGTGGGCGGAGGCATCACATGAAAATGGTCAAGAATTTTGCTATCGGGTTTGTTCTGTTGGTCGCGCTTTTCTTTGCCAGGCCAGCCTGGTGCCAAACGGCAGCTACCGGCGCGGTGTTGGGGACAGTAACCGATCCTGGGGGTGCCGTTGCGCCCGGTGTCCACGTTGAGCTTATCAGCAGTGCGACGAACGAGAGCAGGTCCACCGAAACTAACTCATCGGGGCAGTATGTTTTTCCAAATGTTAATCCTGGCACCTACAACCTAAAGTTTACAAAGCCCGGTTTCGCCACCGGGGCAATCTCCAATATCAGCGTGGACGTAAACAAAACTCTTACCTACGACTTGAAATTAGAAATCAGCGGTGGGAAGGAAATCGTAGAAGTATCGGCAACCGCGCAAGCTGAGCTTCAAACCACGGACGCTCAGGTGGGCAATGAAGTCTCGGGTGCCGACATGATGAACCTTCCGACGCTGCGCAGAAATGCAGCCGCTCTGCTTACTTTGCAGCCAGGAGTGTCGCCTGGCACCAATACGTTTCCCCGGGTAGGGATGCGTGTCGCCGGTGCGATCGATGACCAAAATGTCTTTACTCTGGACGGGATAGACGTTTCGGACAACGTGATCGGCGGAAATGATCAGACCACCATCGCATCGATTCCTCTTGGAGTCGAGTCCATCGCGGAGTATCGCGTTGGCGTCAACAACCCCAACGCCACATTCGGCCGCGCTTCGGGCGGCCAGATCGCCGCAGTTTCAAAGACCGGCACAAATCAATTCCATGGTTCCGGTTATTGGTTTCACCAGAATTCCTACTTCAATGCCAACGAATGGGAGCTGAACCGGCTCAATAAGCCCACGCCGAAGTTCCACGACAATCGCTACGGCGGAAAGTTGGGAGGCCCGATTCTGCACGACAAGACCTTTTTCTTCTTCGATTACGAGGGCCGGCGCTTCCCTTCGCAATCGCTATTCACTCGGCTCATGCCGACTAGTTCTCTGCGCGCTGGCACGTTGAAATTCAAGGACGCTGCCGGGAACATTGTCTCTTACAACCTCGCAACATCAACTTTGTGTGGCAGCGGAACCACGGCTTGTGATCCTCGCGGGCTTGGCATTAGCCCCTCAGTGGCTGCGCTTTGGGGTCTTGATCCGCAAGGTACCGACCCTAGTGTCGCGGGAGCGGATGGCCTGAATACACTGGGCTTTCGTGGAACGGCCCTTACGCCCATTTCTACTAACTTCTACGATGGGCGTATCGATCACGAAATCACAAAAAAGTGGCACCTAAACGTCGGCTACGTCTATTACCAGACAAAAGTGGTGTCCGGCGGACAGAACGCGCAGTACGACCTCCGGGGTTCCACACCCATAGCCACTTCGAAGGCCCCGACAGATCGCGATGCCGCGATCGCAGGGTTAACGGGCCAAATCACGCCGCATTTGATAAACACGTTCCGGTTCGGCTGGGTACGAGATCGCGAAACGTTTAACCGCCTGGCGCCTTCCGCCACTGCCGCGCTTGAGAAAATCGTGGGCACCAGTTCTTCGGCCGGCCCGATTGCTCTCGCGCCAGGACAAGCCGCAACCAACCTGGTCGATGCTCCCATTGAAGTAGACACGCAACGGGCAAGATTTCAAAACATCACCGGCCGCAACATCCAATACATAGATGACGTGAGTTGGATCAAATCCGCACACACGCTCCAGTTTGGAGTCAACATTCGGCACATTCCTACCCTTCACATACGCAACGACAAAGTGGTCGGCTCGTTAGCTTCCCTTGAGGCGCTAGCAGACGCGGATGTAAGCACCTTCCTGACCTCTATTCCCGCTTCAGAGCGGCCACCCACTTGCACCGCTAGCGTCACCACAAACTGCTTGCAAAGTGCGGACCTGCAGCGGTGGGACCGTCTCTATGCATCCACATTGGGGCTGGTGGATAACATCGGCATTCTAACTACGCGAGATGGCAATTTGAATCCGCTGCCATTCGGAACACCCCTTATCAATGACACTACACTGAACGCCTTTGAGTACTACGCTCAGGACGTCTGGCGTATTAAGCCTAACTTGACGCTCAGTTATGGCCTTTCTTACGGGTGGCAGACGGCGCCGAAGGAAAAGCTGAACAGGCAGACGCTGGTCGTGGACGCCAGTACGCTGAAGGCGTTAACGGGTCCCGGTTACATTGCGGCGAAGGAAGCAGCAGCGCTGCAAGGGCAGACGTACAATCCGACTCTGGGATTTGAGCCTGTAAAGGCGGCGGGCCGAAACGTGTTTAATGTCGATTACGGGGACGTAGCGCCGCGCGTCGCGATAGCTTGGACGCCTGACTTTAGTTCAGGTCACCTCCACAGCCTGACAGGGAACCACAAAACTGTGATTCGTGGCGGTTATTCGATCGTTTACGACCGAACAAATACCGTACAGAGCGTGATTATCCCCATGCTCGGTGTGGGCTTTGCGCAAACGATCACCGTTGGAGCGCCATTATGCAATGTGAATGGCGTAGCCAGCGGGTGCAATGCGGCGGCGGGCGCGACCAATCCCGGTGCGGCGTCGTTTCGCGTCGGCGTGGATGGTAATCTTCCAGTACCGACAGTGCCCGCGGTTTCTCAGCCGATAGTCCCGCGAACACCTTTCGGTGAACTGTTCAGCTTCCAGGATGACCCGGACACGAAGATCGGCCGAAGCCACGCGTTTGACTTGACTGTCCAGCGCGAGTTTCCAGGCAACTTGATCATGGAGGTCGGATGGGTAGGCAGATGGTCGGACCGGCTGCCACAAGGGGTGAACTTCAACTCCGCTCCGTACTTCTTTGTTGACCCGGCATCCAAACAGTCCTTCGCCCAAGCCTACGATGCAGTCGGGGCGGCTTTGGCTGCTGGACAAACGCCTGGGCCACAACCCTTCTTCGAGAACCAGCTCTCTGGTCTAATTGGTTCAGCATGTGCTGGCTCCTCCACGGCAACTTCAGCAACGCAGTTTCTAGTGAACGCCGCACAGGCAACGTTCACTAGTGGGCTGGTCAGTTCGCTGTTTGGGGTGATCGACGGGCGGCGCGCTTGTTTGGGCATGCCCACTTTCCAGAACCGGCAGCTATTCGATCTGCATATGCGTACGTACATTGGACAATCCAACTATAACGGGCTCATCGCGACGCTTCGCAAGCGCACGTCGCGAGGATTGACATTGAACGCCAGCTATACTTTCTCAAAGACCCTGGACCAGAACATTTCTAACCAAAATCAGGCGGGCATCTATTCGAACAGCTACTTCCCCAATGTGGACTACGGGCCCTCACTGTTCGACCGAAAGCACGTCTTCAATGCCTCGTACCTGTATGAGCTGCCCCTTGGCAGGGGACACCGTTTCGGTGGAGGGGACCTGAGCAGCCGGCTCCTCGGGGGCTGGTTCAACTCGGGAATCTTTTCAACGTTCAGCGGCTTGCCACTTTTCGTGACCGAAAGCAGCCAGGTCTGGGGAGGTGGTAGCATTTTCGGGTTTGCTGTGGGCCAGATCCCGCTTGTGAATCCGACTACATTTGGTGACGGAGTACATCATGGCGTAAACGGATCGAATGGAGTTGGTACTGCCAGCACTGGCCTGAATCTGTTTGCAGACCCGGGCACCGTGTTTGGGGAATTCAGAAACGTTCAGATCAGCAAAGACGGACGCACCGGCCGCTCCAACCCCCTCCGCGGGCTTCCCTTCTGGAATCTCGATATGTCTATGGGGAAGAAGACGGCCATCACGGAAAGGGTTTCGGTGAGTATTTCCGCTGACTTTTTCAACATCTTCAACCATCCGAACTTTGTGGACCCGACACTCAACATCAGCCAAAAGGCAAGTTTTGGAGTGATCTCGACGCAACTCGTCCCCACGAACCGAGACACGGATGGGGCCCGCTGGATTCAGCTTGGTTTGCGTTTCGATTTCTAATCTGGTTTTCGTTAAGAAAGGGAGAGATGGCGCGGCTCTCCCCCCTTTCATTTGCGGGAGATTCAAGTTTTGTGTGACTTGGCGTGATGCTCATAGCGCCGCGCACTTCTTAAGTTGTCGGGCTAGCTTCTCCGTTTCTTGTCGGCCGACAATTCGCCAACGACCATTCCCCAATCAGCCCTTGGACTGCTGTTTCCGCAAAGCAGACAAAGCTAGTTCTCCATCGCTGATGTTCATGAGCATTCCATCGGCGGCTTCCGTGAAGCGGATTCGAACTAGCGGTGCCCCGGCCGGATAAAAACTATGGTTTCCGAGATGGAACAGCGGACGCGTCATGGCGCCCTTTCGCGTCCAGTTTAATTGAGGCGGATGCGTATACATCTTACTGTTGGCATACATCTTCAGGTCCGCTGTCAAATCCACCTGCTGGGTTACACCCACGCCAAAGACATACGTCCCCACGAGCGCTGCGGTTTCTTCGTCTGTGAGAGGAACGGGAGGGTCGGTGTCGGCGTCTGACAAGGATTTCAAGAAATCGAATACCGGACGTGCGGTTTCGCCCCCCATTCTTGCGTGCGCAAGCAAACTGATACTGTGAGGCCCGCGAACGCGTTGAACACCGGGCTCAGCGGTCAAGAAAGCCTTCATCGCCTCAAGTTGACCGAGCATGGCGGCCGAAAACAGCGTTGGTGGCGCACCTTGTGAGATCAGATATTCGGCGATCGCCCGATTGCCCATGTGAGAGGCGGCCCCCAAGGCTGTCTCCCAATCACCGAAACCCCAGTCCCATGCTGCACGCGCAAGTGACGGGCGTGCCTCAAGCAACTTTTTGACTCGTTCGAGATCAAAGTGCGCGACGGTGACCATTTCGCGTACAAGCTCTGGCGGATGTGCCGGGAAGATGTCACTGACGATCATGCGATCATTCTCCGGAAGCGAAGTTTCAGTCCCTGGCAGCGCTGCGGATAGTTTCGTTGTGGCGACGGGAAAGCCTATTGAGGCCATCCTGAGCAGACTTCGTCGTGATAGGGGGTTCAACATCGAAGCTCCGTCCCTAGCTTGCAGCTACCCGAGCAGCTTAGTAATCACACGAAACAATGGCGAACCAGACGAGAACAAGCAAGTGAGTTCGCAGTTCCTGAAGCATAGAAAAAGCTTAGGCGCTACCCACGAGAGGATTCAACGACTTGCAGACGGGAATGAGGCCGCTCGGCCTGGATCCGCCGACATTCGCGCCGAGAATTCTCGAGCCATCTTGCTGGCAGCTTCGGATTCCAAGCTCAGCGAATCTACTAACGGGCGATCCATACGCACAACCCAGATGTGTGTCTGGTCCGACAGGCGGATGAGATGGGCGAGAATGCGGACTTGGGTGCCGTAAGCCTGCACCTGCCCCAGGACCGCATACCCGGCATGCAATGAGGAGGCGATAGCTCTTAGATCCCGCTGCTCGCGCGGAAGCCTGAGGATCTGCGCGTTGCCTATGACGCGATAACCTCCTCGACTCTGCGAGGTCAATTGCTCCACAACATTGTCTGTCAGCGCATCACTAAATTGCGTCAAGCGAGGATCGGTAGTTTCGTTGTCGAAACGCAGCACGGCCAGGATGGGCGCTCGGCTAGCGTTTTGGGCGGACCGGAAACGATAGCTAAGGAAAGCGAGCAAGGCGAGAGTCGCCAGCGCCAACGCGAGAGCCGCTTTCCGCCCGGGAAAGGTCCGGCGCTTCGCATCCCCGATTTTCGGTTGCTCCGGCCGCGGCATGGACACGCGCTGAACGGGAGCGATGAACTGATACCCGCTTTTCGGCACGGTTCGGATGTATAGCGGCCGCGCGGAATCGTCTTGTAAAGCGGAGCGAAGCTGGGAGACGCAGAAGTTTAGGCCACCTTCGAAGTCCACGAAGGTTTCATCGCCCCAGACAGCCTTGCGCAGTTCGTCCCTCGAGACGATTTCATTACCGCGCTCGATGAGAAACGCAAGCACTTGAGCCGGCTGCGACTGCAGGCGGACAAGCACGCCCTCACGCCGCAGCTCAAGACTTGCGGCGTCGAATTCGAACAGACCAAAGCGAAATCGTCCAGCCTCCATTTGGGTTGCAAGCTATAGATTCTACCGCAGAGGACTGTCGCCTTCGGGCGAAAGGGGAAATGCAGCCTTTTTCTATATTCGTGCTCGATTCACCGCTTCGCTTTTTGTTTGTCTAGATTTGCAGCACTGCCGGTATGTGGGCAGCGACGCATTCCAACCGCCAAGAGCATTTCACCGACTCTTCATACGTCCGACATCTCGCCATCATTCAGGAGGCGTATGAGAGAAGCGCACGCTCGACAAGGAGGCTCGCTTCTATGAGAAGGTATGTGTTCGGATTGGCAGTCACGCTGGCACTCGCGGCAGGTGTACCTACTGCGTGGGCCCAGAATAATCAGGGTCAGCAGGACGGAGTTCCGAGGCTCGATCACGTATTCGTAATCGTGCTCGAGAATCACAATAGCTTTACGAGTTTCGGCAGCAACGGCATTATTGGCAACCCTCAGGCGCCGAACATCACAGCGCTCTGGAACAAATATAGCGTCGCGACGAACTACAATGGGGTTTGGCATCCGAGCCTTCCCAATTATGTGGCGATGATCACCGGCGATTGGATTGGGACTGACGTGGTCGCGACCGGCCACTCATATCCGGCCGGGAGCACCGTGGGCATCAGC
>Ga0126371_10004693_pt1 | contig 12072 bp, 18 predicted proteins | sample PanSoiMetaPlot_4_FD_110145 | JGI IMG/M metagenome (GOLD analysis project Ga0126371, IMG submission 110145) | Tropical forest soil microbial communities from Panama - MetaG Plot_4 | ecosystem: Environmental > Terrestrial > Soil > Tropical forest > Bulk soil | place: Panama | collected 2016-02-17
CAAGCTCGGTTACCGCCTAGTCCTTCAGTCGCACGATGAGGGAGTTTTCCTAGTCCCCGACGACCACGAAGCGGAAGCAAACCTTTCACAGTTAGTTAACGAGTTTCGGCGCATACCGTCGTGGCTGCCCGGCATTCCGCTGGACGCAGAGGGGATATTGGGGGATCGTTATGCCAAATGATGATGAAATCGACTGGTACGCGCTGAGTAACGGGCTCTCGGTTGTGATGCCTGACGGCACCTTGGTTCACGGATATCAGGAGGAAAAAATAATGGACAGCGAATTAAAAAAGAATTTCGTGGTTGGCGACAAGGTGAAAGTAACCTATATCGATGCTCTCGGCCATGCCACGGAAACCGTGGGCGAAATACACCGTGGACCGCTAGGAGAAAAAGAGGCATACTATTACGTCAAGCTCGGCGGAGTTGCCGTGCTGTTTCCCGAAAAGGATATTCAGTATGCCCAAGGGTAAAGGCAAGGAAACCGTCAAGGACGTGATGCACAAGTTCAAAGGCGGGAAGCTCCATTCGGGTTCTAAAAAGGGACCGAAGGTCAAAAGCCGCAAGCAAGCTGTGGCGATTGCTCTCAACGAAGCCGGCGCAAGCCGGGGGAAAAAAGCCCGCGAAAAGCGCTTGGAAAACGTGGAGATGTAGCTGTGGTCAAAGCGAAATCAGCTGACGATTACAATGAAGGTGATCCTGCCGCTGACGCACCGGTATCGACCAGTGAAATGAGCCAAGTCATTGGCGACCTTGAAAGTAGGATTGCTAGGATCGAAGCCATCCTCAACCGGCTGGCGCCGCACGTTGACAAGATCATCGAAACTGCGCACCGATTTTCGTGATCCCGGGAGGCGTTCCCCGTCGTTATCGCCTTCCCGGGTAGGGGACCGCTGACCACGTTGCAGCGTACCGGTCCCCGCCCACTCCCCCGCGTCGGGCTAGGGTTTCACCAGCCCCCCGATGCCCGATGAGCCCCCCAGGGCTCGCCTGACGCGGGGGTACCTTTCCACCGTGGCTAGACTATGGACGAAAAGACCGCATTCCCGCCGCATCGCGCCGCGGTTCCCAAAAAGGTGGTTCCCGTGGGCGAGCAGACTGTATTTCCTGAAACTCCACACGATTACGCTGTTGGAACGCCTCGCCGCGGCCCGGGGCGCCCCGCTGGCGCGCGCAACAAGCGGAAGGCGCTAGAGCCCGCCGAAGCTCTCATGAGCGCATCAGGCAAGACCGTAGGGCTGGCGCGAGCCATCCAGATCATTACCGGGTTCAAGCCCCGGGAGCTTCGCGCCGCTGCTACGATCGTGGAAGTCTTGGAGCCGCTACCGGCCCGCCATCAAGCGGCAATCCTGCGGTTGATGCAGGAGCTTTTAACTTGAAGCTCCCCCCTTGGTCCTATTCGTTTCTCTCGACCGTGGACAACTGCCCGCATCATGCGTTGCATAAATTCGTGCTCCGCGATGTGGAGCGGCGGGAAAGCGAGCAGCAGAAAGCCGGGCTTGAAGCGCACGCGACGCTCGCCCGGCGGATATCCCGCAAGACCCCGCTGGCGGAGCCCTTCGCCCACCTTGAGCCCCTGTGCCGGGTCTTCGACCTGCCGGTGCTCAACGTGCAGACTGAATTGAAGCTCGGCGTGAAGCTCGACGGCCGGACCTGCGATTTCTTTGCCCCCGACGTTTTCGGCCGCGGCGTGATCGACGTCGCAGTGACCGATGACACCACAGCTGCCATTTACGACTGGAAAAATGGCAAGGTCCGCGAAGACCCTTTTGAGTTGAAAATCCAAGCTGTTTTACTGAAAGCCAAATACCCCAAACTGCAAAGAATAGTCGGCGGTTATATTTGGCTGCAACCCGGTGCGCTCGGCGTTCCCTACGACTTGTCCGACACTGCTGCGCACTGGCAGGCGATCATGGCTCGGGTTACCGATGTTGTCCGGCTGGCGCAACTCAACACGTGGCCGAAAGTACAAAGCCCCTTGTGTGGATGGTGCGAGGTAACAACCTGTGAACACTATCGTGGGAGGTAAACTTGCGTTCATGGGAGTTGGAGGTTCGGGAACTGGAAAACCAGCTGACGGCTTTATTGTCGATGACCCCTTTCGAGGCGCTGAGGACGCTGAAAGCTCAATCTATCGAGATTGAGTATGGAAATGGTTTAACGGTACAGTATTCAGTCGAGCTAACGATCGAACGTATATCTGTGTCGTCCACACACAGTGGCAAACTAACTTGCCAAAGTCAGCAATCGTGAAATCGAAGACAGAACATACGCTTAGGATTGAGAAGCTTAATCGGATCGCCAAGGCGCGCAAACTGCGCGGTAAATGCCGCCGCTGCGGGACCAAACTCCTGGCCACTTGGTCTGGCGCATGGTGCCGTCGCTGCAATCCGGTTTGCCGTGGCCGAAGGACGATGGAGGGAGTGCGATGATCATCGACATTCACTTGAACGAAGCTGAATACGAAATGATGATGCTGGGTCTTGATGTGCTGAAACTTTGTCTTGAGGGACACATGGCCGATGTACGTGGCAGCAAGATCGCCGCCGCCGAGGTTGAGGTCCTATACCAGCGCCTTGACGGGTTGGACGCTCCACAATGAAATGTATTCGCATCATTCTCAAAGGCGAGCCGCGCATTTGGTTTGACTCTCCTATTCCTAACGGCATGACTTTTGCTAACCTGATCATGATGATCCGAGCCGGCGGGTATTTCATGAACCCGGTAGCTTACGTGCCGCTTGAGCAGATACACCACATGATCGAAATTGAACTGCCGGCCGATGTAGTAAGCGAACAATCGCACATGAAAATGAACTAATTGTTTGTAATTGCCCAAAATCAATTTTTCGTGATCACTTTTACGGAGGAAACTAATCACCGATCGCCGCTAAGTCGTTGATTGCCACAATTAGCAGAATTAACAATATGCTATATTGATTTCATACAAGGCAATTCCGCTTTGTAACGACGGAGAAACAAAATGGACTTGGTAAAGATCGAAGCACAGCAGCGCGTGTGGTGGTCACGACTAAAGCGCGCCATGAACAAGCTGGACGACCTCGACAAGCAGCATCGCCGTATCACCAAGCGGCTGGCCAAGGAAGACGAAGAGCGTAAAGCCATGCGACTGGCCAAGCGGGCGAGCCGGCAGCTGGCGGCCGATCCGCCGCCGGTTGTCGATGTGGAGAAATTCATAAACGCCACCCGCTAATCAGGAGGGGGGAGCCTCGCGCTCCCCCATTTCCATGACACCCGAAGGCAAGATCAAAAAAGAGATATGTGATTTTCTTCGCGCGAACGGGGCCTATGTCTTCTGCCCGGTGCAAAGAGGCATGGGCGCCGCGACGCTCGATATCCTCGCTTGCTGGCGCGGTTGGTTTCTTGCCATCGAGGTAAAGGTCCCGGGGGAAAAGCCAACCAAGCGGCAGCAATTTGTCGCGAAGGAAATCAGCAAGGCGTCTGGCGTCGCCTTGGTTGCTTATTCGGTAGAAGACGTGGCAAAATGGGTCTCTGCGGGGTAATCGGACCGAAGACCATGGCAGCTGCGGTGGCCGATCCTCCAAACATCGACGGCGGGGACGTTGTTACCGCCATGGCGCACGGCGCCATCGACCAAGCGTTTATCCGCCGTATCGGAGAAATGTGGGGGACTTTGCTGCGCGACACGCGAGCGCACGACAAGACCGCCAATGTGGAGGTACGAAAGCGGTTCATGACCGGATATCAAATAGCGGTACATGCCCGCCGTGAGGCGCACGAATTGATTGATCAGTACAGGGAGTAAACCAATGAAGATCGCGATCAGCAGTGGCCACGGGCTCAAGATCAGAGGCGCGTCGGGTTACCTCGATGAGGTCAACGAAGCGAGGCGGGTCGTCAATCGCGTCTTTGAAATGTATCAGCAAATGGGGGTTACGGCGGCAAAGTTTCACGACGACGTGTCAACAACGCAAAGCGCGAACCTCAATGCGATCGTCAACTGGCACAACCGGCAGACGCGCGACTTGGATATCTCAGTGCATTTCAACGCCTACAAGACAACGCAGAACCCGATGGGGACCGAGTGCCTTTATGTCACCCAGGCGGACCTCGCGCGCCGCGTGGCGACAGCGCAAGCGGCAGCCGGCAGGTTCATCAACCGCGGTCCAAAGTATCGGTCCGACCTCGCTTTTCTCAACGGCACCAACAAGCCGGCAATCCTTACTGAAATCTGTTTTGTGGATAGCCGCGCCGACGCGGACCTCTACACCGCGAACTTCGAGGCCGTGTGCAAGGCGCTCGCGGAAACCACGAGCGGGCGCACGCTGGCGCCTCCCACCGAGCCCCCGGTTGAGCCTCCCACAGAACCGCCAACGGAGCCCCCCGAGCCCGAGGTTCCGGTCTTCCCGGTACTCACGCTCGCTGGCAAAGTGTCGTGGTTCGGCGGTCCGGAAGACATGGGGGTAACGCCCTCCGAAGGGCTCGCCTTCATTTTCAGCTACGAAGAGGCACCTTACCTATTTTTGCAGGCTCAACCGCCCGGCACTACCGGGCTCGCGCGCCGGCTCGACCCGGCCGTGAACTACCTTGCCATCCGGTGGGACTACGCGGTCTATTCGAAAAAGATGCTGGCCAGTGGCGAGTACATGGCCAAGGTCCGCGCGCCGAAGACCGGCAAGGAATTTATGGCTTACCCGGCCGATTGGGGACCAAATCAAAATACCGGCCGCGTATGCGATATCTCACAAGGCTTGCTCGACACGCTCGGCATTCAAACTGACGACCAAGTTGAGGTTACCTTCCCGGCGACTGCCGGACCGGCACCGGAGCCCCCCGACGTGACTGATGTTGCGCGCATCGACGCCACCGGCCCGATTGAAATTTGGGTTGATGGGACGAAGGTGCATCCAAATGGCTAGTTTTACCATCGATCCCGGCACCAGCGCGCTGATCAATGTCATCTTGCTGGTGCTCTCCGCCTTCGCTTCAGCGGCGTGGTGGGTTGATCTGATCGGGCAGCACGATGCGGCAATCGTAACCGGGATTATGCTAACCGTGTCCAATGCGCTTAACGCGGTCCTACACGCTTTCTCGGCACCGCAAGCCGGACCGGCGGTCAAGTGAAAAAGTCGCACAAAGAGGTAGACTACCGCACCGGCCGCGAGGATCACCGCTGCGGCATCTGCACCATGTATCGGGGAGTGGACGACTGTACTGCCGTCGTCCCCCCGATCCGGCCCTATGCGACCTGCGACCTGTTTAAAAAGGACCGGGAAAAGGTTTTATTAGACAAGCCGATTTAATTTTGCGAATTTAATTTGACGAACGGAAAATCCGGATTTAATTATCTGGGCATGTTCCAGCTCTACGATTTTCCGAGAAACCCGGAAATAAAAAACCCAACCATGGCCCAACGGCACATGGTCCGGTTTCAGGTCCTCAATCGCCGGGCCTTCAATCTATCCGACATGGGGACGATGAAAACCTTGGCGACCCTGTGGGCGGCAGACTGGTTGATGCAGTCCGTGGCGCCGGTCCCCATGCGCGCGATCATCATCACCACGCTATCGACCGTTGAAGAGGTATGGGCGCAATCGATTTTCAAAAACTTTTTCGGCCGGCGGACCTTCGCAATTTTGCATGGCGATGAGCGCAAGCGGGTTGAGGAATTAGCCAAGCCGGTGGATTTTTACATTGTGAACTACGATGGGGTTAAGGTGGGGGCGAAAAAGGACGGATACAAGATCAAATTAGGCGGGTTCGCCGCGGCGCTGAAAGAGCGCAAGGATATTCAGATCGTTGTCGTGGACGAAGCGAGCGCATACAAGCACTCCAAGCGGACCCGCCACAAGGTTTTCCGCCGTGTGTTTGGCGATCGGGCCTACATGTGGGCGCTCACCGGCACGCCGACGCCCAACGGTCCCCCGGACGCCTACGGGCTTGCCTCGCTTCTCGGTGTGGAGAATGGCGAGACCTTCACCAGTTTTCACACCCGCACGATGCAGCAAATCAGTCAGTACAAGTGGGAGCCCCGGCAAAATGGCTACGATCAAGCCAGAGCCCTACTGCAGCCGGCGATCCGCTTCGACATCAAAGACGTGTGGGACGGCCCGGAGCTTACCACCCAACGCCGGCAAATCGAGCTAACCAGCCAACAGAGAAAAATCATTAACGAGCTAAAAAATCAATTTGTCGCAGAAATCAAGTCGGGAGTGCAGATTGTCGCCGTCAACGAGGCGAGCGTGCGCACCAAGGTCTTACAGGCGAGTTTAGGCGCAATTTACGATGAAAACCATGATGCGCACCGGCTCGATAATTCGCCGCGGTATGCTGAGTTATTGCAAGTCATTGAAAACACAAGGCAAAAAATTTTAATCTTTTCACCCTTTACAAGCGTGGTCAATTTACTGTACGAAAATCTCGGAAAAGTCTACACTGTCGAAAAGGTGATTGGTGACACGTCCGCAAAATCCCGATCGGTCATCTTCCGTAATTTCCAATCTGCGGTCGATCCCCGGATTATCATCGCGGACCCCGGGACCATGGCGCACGGCGTTGAGCTTTTCGCCGCCTCCGCCGTCGTCTGGTACGGCCCGACCGACAAAAACGAACTCTACGAACAGGCTAACAAGCGAGCACACCGGCCCGGACAGAAGCACCCCGTCACCGTCGTGCAGTTTGTCGCCACGCGCATTGAGAGAGAAATTTTTGATCGATTGGCTGCTAAGCAAAACCTGCAAGGGTTGATGCTGAAAGCCGTTCGCGAGGAATGGGATTGGACCTGATGCCTACACCCCTGGAAATGCCCGACGCCGACCTGATCAAAAAATACCTAGAGCTTCGCGTGTTCAAAGCGAAGCTAGAGGAAAAACACGAAACTGAATTAGCTCCGTACAAACAAGGGATGGAGCTAATACAGAACATCATGCTCAACCGGCTCAATGAGCGCGGATCAAAAAACTCCGCGACGCCGGAAGGCACCGCGTACAAGTCCGAAACGGTTAGGTCAAAGGTATCCGATCGAACCAACTTCATCGCCTTCATCATGGAACAGTGGGACCAGTGGGGGGACATGATGCTGGTATCGGCGCAAGCCGACGCTGTGAAGCGCTGGATTGAGCACTACAAGCCTGAAAATGACAAAGCTCCAATCCCGCCGATCCCCGGGGTTGAACTTGAGTTTCGCGTCAACTGCAACATTCGCCGGTCTTAACCTTCCATGCCAATCTGTCCTAACCCACGCCGTAGCACCGCTGCGCACCCCCTCCTATCCCACCGCTATACCGCCCGTCACACTGCCGCCCAACGTACTGCATTCCTCTGCAAACCACTCCACCGTCCGCCGCCGTAGTCCTCTGTCCACCTTACCTCACTGCACCCTCGCCTACCTGACCGGAGCACTCGCGCACCAAACCAAAGGAAAATACCAAATGCTTATCAAAGTCGATCTGAAAGGCACTACACCCCTGATCTGCGACCGCTTTCATGAAGGTGCATTGCTAACCAACCAAAAAACTACCAAAGGCGAAGAACTATCGCCTAAAGAACAGTGTATCCCTAAACTCTACACAGATGATAAAGGCTCAGTGATCTGGCCGGCGGACAACCTGATGACCTGCATCATCAATGCCGGGCGCTTCATCAAAGTCGGCAAGCGTCAGCTTTCCACCCGGGATACCTCGATAGTCGGCTCATTCCTTTCGATCGTTGAGCCTTACTCCGCAATCAAATCCACAACCGGCTGGCGCGTATTCGAGAAGGGGATTGTCAATCAAGTAACCAAGGGCCGGCATATGTGCTACCGACCCTTGTTTGATGATTGGGAAATCACGTTCACGCTGGACATTGACACCAGCGAAATACAGGAAAACGTCGTGCGCAACTTGGTCGATCGCGCCGGTAAAGCTATCGGCTTGGGGGTTATGCGACCCGATCGGAAAGGACGCTACGGTATCTTCGTCGTCAAGTGCTGGCACCCACAAAAAACGGCGAAAGTAGTGAAAGAGTTGATGGAAGCTTAACCTATCAAAGCCCACCCTTCCGTCGTGTGGCAAGCTCCCGTAAACCAATGCAGCGCACCCCATTCCAATGCCCCGCCAACCAAACACTACCGCGCCGCGCCGCTTCAGGCTGATCCTGCGCAGCCTTTGCCATCCCCAACCTCGCTAGAGCAATCCGACCTCCTGCCCCGCCAACCGGGTCCGTCCCAGCGCACTCCACACCGTACCGCACCACACTTACTTGAAAGGAAAGTCCAATGACCTTCAGCAACGTTCCCGCTCACATTGCTAGCCGCAACCGGCGCGGGCTTGCCCAACAGGCGAGCGCCGGGCTCGGCACCGGGATGCCACCCTACATCAGCATCAAAGGCAACCGGTTCACGCTCTTTGATGCCGGCGGCAACTCCCGCCCTGTGGAAACCTACGATCCGCAAATGGGTCCCTATCTCGACTGCATCATCGTAGATGCCAACCAAAAGGTGTCGAAAATCTACTACTCGGAAGCCTACGATCCGGAAAACCCGGGGCCGCCGGACTGCTTTTCGGATAACGGACTGGCGCCGTCGATGAGCGCAGCCGCGCCGCAGTCGCAAACCTGCGAGGCTTGCCCGCACAACAAGTGGGGCTCGGCAGTGTCCGCGTTGACCGGCAGCAAGACCAAGGCTTGCGACGACTACAAGAAGCTCGCGATCTTCCTGCCGCAACTGCCGGAAATGCTATTCCAGCTGCGCGTGCCGCCCGCGAGCCTCGCCGGCCGGCGCGAGGGGTCCTTGAAAAAGTACATGGAGGCTTTCGCCGGGCAAAATTTCGACCTGCCCGACGTTTACACCCGCATCCGGTTCGACATGACCGCAGTCGGCATCCTGATCTTTGAGCCGTCCCCGCTCGGTTTTGTGCCGGCAGATATTGTAACAAAATGTGATAACGCTGATCAGACCAAGCTCGATCGGCTGGTGGGACGGGATGATGTGCCCTACCAGGGAGCCCTGCCAGCGCCCGCCCCGGCGCCGCAAATCACGCAAACGGCACCGCCGGCATCTGCCCCCGCACCGGCCGGTTTTGGCGCACCACCGGCCAACGTCGGGGGTTTTGGCAGAGCGCCGGCACCTGCCGCCCCTTTTGGAACCCCGGCGCCGGTCCCGGCAGCGCCGCGGAAGCCGGGCCGACCGCGGAAATCTCCACCCCCGGAGCCACAAGCGCAGTTTGGCACTACAACGCCGCCGGCCAACCCGAACGCATCACCCCCCACTACCCATTTCGGTGGTGGCACGAGCGGAGGCACAGCGCCGTTCCGCCCGCCAGCGTCCGCCGCCGTTCAACCTAGCGGACCGGGCGGAGCGCCACCTGCTGCAAACCCTGAATTAGAACAAGCGCTTGCCAATGCCTTCGGCCTCCCGACCTGAAGACTTTCAAAGCCGTGTGAAATCAGTCTTGCGTAGTGGGCGATTGACGATCGCAGACTTGTCAAACTGGTTCGCACGGCCTTACGCTACTGTCCGAAGCTGGACATTGGACGGTCGCCGGCCTTGGGGTCCCCCGGGCGAAGAAGCGTACCGCCTCCTGCAAATTCTTGAACGACGGATTAAGAATGGCACAGGCTTCCCAATGCCGCTCAACTTGTCGCCTTCGGCGCGACGCGATTACATATTGAGGCAGCGACGTGAACACGGCGCTGGAATTTCTCACACTCATTCTGCCACGTGAGGGTTTGTATGTCGCGACAGTATTCACAGAGAAACGAGTTACCAACCATTTCCATGATACAGTCGCAAGCCTTGCGACTGACATTCATCATGCAGATGGCATGGGACGAACTGTGTACCATGCGTGCGCTTCTTACCGAGCTAGAACAAAGCGAAATCAGGCAAACGCTCTCGGAGCGCGATGCCTGTGGGGAGACCTCGACCTCAAGCGATCTACCGGTGAAATTGTCTATTCAAGCAAAGCGGTCGCGTTAGATGCGCTTTTTTCGTTTTCCAAAACGTACACGCTTCCCCTTCCGACTGTTAATGATAGTGGATACGGGCTTCAATATTACTGGCCGTTCACCGATACGCTTGCGCCAGATGAATGGCTTACTTACGCTCGGGCCTTACGAGCGGCGTGTGAGGCAGCTGGATTTAGGCCCGATCACGCTCGCACTTGCGACATTGCGTCGATCCTCCGCACGCCCGGCACCCACAACCGTAAAGACCCCGCCAACGTCAAACCCGTACTTGGGGGAAAGCTAAACGGTCCTTATGAAAAAGCGCAGTTTGCCTCGCTGCTTGGTGTGCAGGCGCCCCGCCGGCAGCCATCATCCGGACTGTCCAAAGCACCCGTCGCAGCGGCAGCCGCCCATACTAGCGATTTCGAACCAGCCGATGCCGCTCGCATCGCTCGAAACTGCGCACAAGTTGCTGCATTCTTTGTGGCTAGAGGAAATCAGACGGAACCAATATGGTTCGCTGGTGTCGGACTTGTTGCATATTGCCGTGAAGGCGACCGCCTTGCTCACAAGGTTTCATCTGGCGATCCTCGATACTCCGAGCGAGACGTTGATGCACGACTTGCGCGGATCAGAGAGAAGCTTACTGGAGCCACGACCTGCCAACGGTTCGAAGCGCTCAACCCGGAAGGATGCCAAGGCTGTCCGCACCGCGGCAAGATCAAGAGCCCGATCGCACTCGGCTACGAACGGGAAACCCCGAAGCTCGATAGCGGACCCCAACAGCTAAACGGCCATGCGTACCTTCCTGCACTACCTGAAAATTTCGGTTGGTCTGACAATTCTCTCGTTACGCTATCCGCGAATGTTGCCGGCACTATTGAGATTTGCGTATCGAAGCATCCGATTTATCTTGCGGCAGTACAAAGAGGGGAGCTTAAAACAAACGAGACCACCCTGGTTTTCCATCAGCACACAAAAGCCAAGGGGGACGAAGAGATAACAATATCAGCCGGTGATTTCTTTTCTTCGCATGGCAAAGCTCTGATGCACAAGCGCGGCGCTAACTTGACCAACTTTTCCCACTTTGAAACCTACGTGAAAGCGGCGGTAGACGTGACCTATGAAAATCAAGTCGAAACTCGCTACGAGCAATTTGGTTGGAAACAGGATGATACCAGTTTCCTCTATGGACTGCACCTTTACAGCGCCAACGACATCAAGCGCGTCATTGGCAACGAAGAGCTACAGTACCGTTGCGCCAAAGCGCGCGTCGGCATGTTCCCCGGCGGCAGCCTCTACGGATGGCAGGAAGCCGTCCGCCACCTTTTCCGCAACGGCTTCGAAGCCCAAGCCTTTATGGTGGTCAACGCGTTCGCCGCCCCTCTTGTCAAGTTTTTCGATCCCACGGTCGGAGGCGGCATCGTCCACATTTTCCACAAGGACACGAACAAACTCAAATCAACGTCGCTGATCGCCGCAGCCAGCGTGTGGGGGCAGCGCGACGGGCTCACCCTGACGCAGCGCGACACCGTAACTACCAAACCGCTGACGATCGGCGCGCTCGGTAACCTGCCCGTGTGTTACGATGAGGTTGACGCTCGCGACCCCGAGCAGATGGAGCGGTTCATCATCGATTTCGTTGAGGGCCGCGACCGGATGCGAGCCAACCGGGCCGGCGAAATTATGCACAACGAGCTACGTTGGCAGACGATCCTGATTTCCGCCACCAACGTGTCGCTGGTTGATCAGATTGTAAGCACCGACATGGGACCCGATGCCGCCCGCTGGCGCGTCATCGAAAGCGAGGCGAGCGTACCGGAAGGCTTCAAGGTAACCGGCGGATCGCAAATCCAGAAACAGCTGCAAGTCAACGCCGGCTATGCCGGCGACGCTTACCTGACATGGTTGGTAAATCCCGAGCATCTGGCATGGGCAAAAGAGCAGCTGATCACCACCGAAAAGGAAATTTGGGAAAAGCCGGCCATCGATGGTGAAGGTAAATATCGGTTTTGGGTTCGCACCGTCGCCGCGTGGATGGTTGCCGCTGCAATTGTCAACAAGCTTGAAATAATCAGGTTCGATCCGGAGCGAATATTCAATTGGGCAATCAAGAACAACCTGCCGGGGATCGATGATGATAGCAGCGAGTGGAGGCGTACCG
>Ga0126371_10004694_pt1 | contig 12072 bp, 13 predicted proteins | sample PanSoiMetaPlot_4_FD_110145 | JGI IMG/M metagenome (GOLD analysis project Ga0126371, IMG submission 110145) | Tropical forest soil microbial communities from Panama - MetaG Plot_4 | ecosystem: Environmental > Terrestrial > Soil > Tropical forest > Bulk soil | place: Panama | collected 2016-02-17
CGCGGCGCCTACCAGATCGTGCGCAAGTACACCGCCGGCCACCAGAACGCATTCTTCAACATGGTGGACCGCGCCTTGAACGGACCGGATCCCGTGCGCGATGCCGAGACGCGCATGCTGCTCGATCAGTGGCTGCAGCGGCCACGGCGGGACCTGCATGTCGACAACACGGGCAAGTACGCAACGTGCGGAGACCCGACGCAGGCGTGCCAGCCGATTCCGGTGCCGGACCGGCCCACTACGGATTTCCTGTGGCAGCGCAGCCCGTATCAGCTGGCAAATAACGGCGGAAGCAACATTATCGAAGGAGCGGGCATCGACTATATCCTGCCGTATTGGATGGCGCGGTATTACCATGTGATCGCTCCGGACAGTCTGCGTGAAGGCTCGGCGGCGAGCTACGCCCCCACACTGGCTCCGGACAGCATCGCCACCGTGACCGGGCTGAATCTGACTTCGACGAGCGGCCTGACGGTAACGGTGAAAGACAGCGCAGCGGCAGCCTGGCCGGCGACTGTGTTCTACAGCTCGATGAGCCAGGTGAATCTTCTGGTGCCGGGCGAGACGGCGCCGGGAACGGCATCGATCACCGTTCAGGTACCGGGGGCACCCGATACGGTGCTGTCGGCGGAAATCCGTGCAGTCGCCCCCGGCCTGTTCACCGCGGATGCGAGTGGGAGAGGGGCAGCGGCTGCCACCGTCAATGGGGCTCCCGTGTTCACGTGCAGCGCGACCGCATGCGCAACGGTGCCCATCAGTGTGAGCGACGCGAGCGCGGTATACCTTTCGCTGTACGGGACGGGAATCCGGCAACGCTCATCCGTGACGAACGTCACATGCACGGTGGGTGGAGTGAGCGTGCCTGTTCTGTACGCGGGGGCACAAAATGTGTACCCGGGACTCGATCAGGTGAATGTGCAACTTCCTGGATCGCTGCGCGGGCTGGGCGCGGCGGACCTGATCCTCACAGTCGACGGGCAAGTTGCGAACACCGTGCGCGTCAACATTCAGTGACTCGGCCGCCCCAGGTCATGCCACAAATGCGAGAATGGCCTAAAGCGATATGGGCGTTCGCAAGGCCATCGCGTGCGTTGGGATCGGACTGGGCGCGCTGACTACGCTGTGGGCGTTGCAACTGCCGTTTCGCGAATACCCCGGGGTGGAGTACCGTGTGGGCGAAGTGCCCCTGCCCGCAGACTGGCAGGAGAAAACCGAATGGGTGTTCGCGCGGCTGATGTATCCGCCTTCCCGCTATGGCCGCGGCGGTTTCTTCCGCTTTGGGGGCGGGGACTGGCGGGAGGGCTTTTCGGCCTGGACGCAAGATTACCCGCGCGCCGACCGGCACTTCACGCCGACGGTACGGCGCTTGACGCGAATTCACGCGCGGTCGGTGGAGCAGCCGGTGAACCTGGACGACGGCGACGTCTACGACTGGCCGTGGCTCTACGCGGTGCAGACCGGCAACTGGAACCTGACCGACAGCCAGGCTGCATCGCTGCGCGAGTTTTTGCTGCGCGGCGGCTTTTTGATGTGCGACGACTTCTGGGGCGACCAGGAGTGGGAAGTGTTCATGCAAAGCCTGCGGCGCGTGTTGCCAGGCCGGCCCGTGGTCGATCTGCCCGACGGGGACCAAGTGTTTCACACTGTGTACGATCTGAACGACCGCTATCAAGTGGCGAGCCGCGGATCGGTTAATCGCGGGCGAACCGACAAATGCTATCCATGCCCGGCACGCTGGCGCGGCATTTACGACGACAAAGGCCGCGTGATGGTGGCGATGACGTTTCAATCAGATGTCGGCGATTCCTGGGAATGGGCCGACGATCCGACTTACCCCGAGATGTACGCTGCGCTGGGCATTCGCATCGGGGTGAACTACGTTGTGTATTCGATGACACACTAAGGCCGGGCGGCGAACATGATCGCCGGCGTTACTAGCGAAGGCCGCCGGCAGCCAGCAGGGTTTCGCCCGTGAGCCAACCGGAGTTGGCGGACGCGAGGAAGACGGCGATGGGCGCGATGTCGCCGGGCTGGGCGATGCGGCCGAGCGGAGTCTGGGCCTCCATCTGCTTTTGAAAATCGCTGCCTATGAAACCGCCGCTGTGGGCGCCCTCGGTTTCGACCATGCCCGGATTGATCGAGTTGACGCGAATCTTCCTTGGCCCCAATTCCTTGGCCAGCACCCGCGTGACGGTGTCTACGGCACCCTTAGTGGCAGAGTAAACCGCCGAAGCGGGCGGCGCGAGGTGGCTGGCGGCGGATCCGATGTTGATGATGCTGCCACCTTCAGGCCCGAACAGTTTCGCCGCTTCCTGGCTCGCCAGGATGACGCTCAGCACATTGGTGGTGAAAAGGCGATGGAACTGTTGCTCGGTGGCGTCGGCGAGCGGCGTGAACTCATAGACTCCCGCGTTGTTGACCAGGACATCCAGGCGGCCGAACGCCTTCTTTGTCTCCGCGAACAGGCGCTTGACATCGGCGGACTTGGACACATCACCCTGCACGGCAACGGCCTTGCCGCCCTGATTGGTGATCTCGTTCACAACGCGGTCGGCCCCCTCCTTGCTGGAGGCGTAGTTCACAACCACGGCAGCGCCCTCCGCCGCCAGGCTCCTGGCAATACTGGCGCCAATACCCTTCGACGCGCCCGTGACCACAGCCACCTTATTCTTCAGCTGGCTCATTTTCGTCTCCTGCAAAGAATTGGACGACTTTCACTGACTCCGCAACTAAGCGATTGGATGAAAAGCCGGAGGGAAAGATTCGATAAATAGCTTGGCTTGCGCCGCGAAATCCTATACTTTGTGGATCAGGAGCGTTGCGGGATGAGGACCAATTTCTGCGCGACCGTTCTGCTGAGCGGCGCCTTGAGCGTGATCGCGGCACAAGCGCCGCCAAAGCTGATCCCCGAGGTGCCGTACGTCCCGACGCCGGCACCCATTGTCGAAGCGATGCTGAAGCTGGCCGGCGTGACGAGCCGCGACAACGTGTATGACCTTGGCTGCGGCGACGGGCGCATCGTAATCACGGCGGCGAAGGAGTACAAGGCGCACGGGGTCGGAATCGACATCAACCCACAGCGTATTCGAGAAGCCCGAGCCAACGCCAAGACGGCCCTGGTCGGACCGCGTGTGCGCTTTGAGGAAAACGATTTGTTCGACGTGGACATTCACGATGCCACCGTCGTCATGCTGTATCTGCTGCCGCATGTCAACATGCGGCTGCGTCCGAAGCTGCTGAAAGAGCTCAAGCCGGGGACCCGCGTCGTCTCGCACAGCTTCGACATGGGCGACTGGAAGCCGGAAAAAGAGCAGGAGGTGGAGGGCGGGGACACGATCTACCTGTGGACCGTGCCCGCGAAATAAAGGATTCAGGGTAGAGCTGCGGCAGGCGTGGGCGCCAACGCAGACTCCCCTTGCTTCGTACTTTGAAATCGCAGGATATAGCGCCGCATCGCGACTTCGAACCAGTGCAGGCCGTCCTCTTGGGCCTCCTGGAGAGCCCGGGCGTTCGACCACGAGGAATGGGATATGCGGTAACACGCTACAACCGTGCCAGTCCGGTCTCTTCCGTAGTGGCAATGCACGAAGACCGGATCCTGGGAATTGAGCAGTGCCAGGATTTTGGCCATGTCCGCGTTGGAAGGGGGCCTCATTCCACTCAGCGGAATGTTGACGTAGCGCATGCCCTCGGCCTCGACGGCCAGGGCCTCGGCTTCGGCGGCAAGCGTACCGCGAGACTGCAGATCGAGGATAGTCTTCACTCCCAGCCCGGCCAGCGTCTTCCAGCCTTCGGCGGTAGGCTGTGCGCCGCGATAGACATGCCCGTCGACGTTGTGAAAATTCAAGATGCCGGGCTCGGCCGCTGCCAAAGCCGCAAAAGCAGATAGAAGGACTGCTGAGGCCGGCAGTTTGAAGCACTGCATGAAGGCTCCTTTTCGATTGTATGACGGGCCTTCTTCCAGACGTGTAAAAGAGTGTAAGATGTGCGTCAGACCGGCGGCCGGCAAACGCAGTCCGCCGCGGGGAGGTGCGGATGCGGGGTGGATTGGCGATGGTCGCGTGGGCAGCGGCGCTGGCCGGAGCAGTGACAATCGGCTGGGCGGATGACTTCGACGGCAAGCAGGTGGCCGCCGCGCTGAAGCGCGCGGATATCCGGCCTGCACCGCACCTGCCGGACGGCCATCCGGACCTGGGCAATTCGAGAGGCTCATGGGAGCCGCCCGGCATCGGAGACATGGCAGGCACCGGAGGCGGCTTTGCTGGAAGCGCGCAGCCGGATCGCAAAGTTGACGTTTCCTTCCTGCCGTGGGCGAAGGATGCCTTTGCGTCGCGAAACGCGAATTTCACGAAGGACGATCCCGAGGGCTATTGCCTGCCGCCCGGCATCCCGCGCATGTACGCCACTTCGTTCCCGTTTCAGATTTATCAGCTTCCCGACCGCATCCTGTTTGTCTTTGAAGGCGGCGCACACATGTGGCGCGTTGTGTACATGGACGGCCGCCAGCATACGCCGCCGGACCGCCTGAATCCCACGTATCTCGGAGAAGGCATCGGCCACTGGGACGGAGATACGCTCGTCGTAGATGTGACCGGTCTGAACGACCGGAGCTGGATCGACGCCGCCGGGCATCCGCACACAGAGAAACTGCACGTGGTGGAGCGCTTCACGCGGGTCAATGAACTGATCCTGCATTACGAGGCCACCATCGAAGATCCGGGCGCGTACGCAAAACCCTGGACGACCAGTTGGAATATTCTGTTTCATCCCGGCATGGAACCGTTCGAGTACATCTGCCAGGAAAACAACGCCGATCTGAAACACATGGTCGGCAAAAAGCCTTGAGCGCCCGCCTGATCCTGGTGGCCGCGGCGGCCGTATGTGCTGCTTGCGGGCCGGCGCCCGCGCCGGTCGCTTCGACCCACGGAGATGCCGCGCAACAGAAGTGGTACGCGGAGACGCTGACCGAACTCACCAAGATGAACAGCGACGCCGAGCGCGCGTTCCAGGCGGGCAAGTCCGATGAAGCAGCCGCGCTGCTGCTCAAAGGGCAGCCGCTGGCGGACAGCCTAGTCGGCGTGCCGCGCCCGGCACTCGCAGCGGTAGAAGCAGCGTCGGATCTGGATCAGCTCTACGGCCAGATGCTGCTCTCGAACCGCAATTACGGCTGGGCGCGGCTGGAATTTCAAAAGAACCGGGCGCGATGGAAGACCTGGCAGCCGCAGACCGAGGAAACCGCGCGCCGCCTAAAATTAGCCGAAGACGCCATCGCCGAGTGCGATCGCCGCATGGCCGAATAGCCGCGATTGCCATCCCGCGTGCAGTGTGGGATGCTCGGATTTCACGGAGGAATTTGTCATGAAGACTGTATGGTGCTGCGCGCTTGCGCTGTGTTTGTATCCGCTGGCCTCGCGGGCGGCGGACGAGTTCCAAGCCATGAACGTGAAGCCGGGGTTGTGGGAGACGACGATGAGCACGCAGATGTCGGGGTTGCCGCCGATTCCGCCGGAAGCCTTGGCTCGGCTCACGCCGGAGCAGCGGAAGCAGATGGAGTCCGTGCTGAACCAGCGGGCCGGCCGTGGCACGGCGACTACCACCAAAGCCTGCGTCACGAAAGAGGACATGAACAAGCCGCTCGGGTTGAATGACACGGTGAAGCAAAACTGCAAGAGCACCATCGTTCGCTCCTCCGGTACCGAGCAGGAGATTCGTCTGGAGTGCAACCAGGGCGCGATGCAAGGCACGGCGACAATGCACATCGAAGCCGTCGATTCGGAAAACATCAAAGGCACCATGCAGATGAATGCCAACGGCGGCAACAACAAGATGTCGGTGCAGTCGTCGTTCGCTTCGAAGTGGATCAGCTCGGATTGCGGCGATCTCAAGAAGCCGCAGTAACACAGATCCGATCGGTACTCTATCGCTTCGCAGAAAGCGCGCGATAGGTGCCGGCCACGTTCTGCGGGCGCTGCACGTCGTAGAACTCCCAGTCTTTGTAATTCTCCATCAGGACGCTAGCCTGCGCCTGCTCGAGAGTCTGGCCGGCGGCGATGGCGCGCGCCACGGCGTCACGCAGGTCCTCGCGATAGCGGAGGTTCGCGCTGACATCGGCCTTCTTGCCAAGCGCACCGTGGCTGCAGACGAAGTACTCGAAATCCATGCCCTCGACGGCCTGGACCAGCGGGATCTCGTCGGGTGAGATGGCGCCGAACGGGATGCGGTGCACGGTGATCCAGTCGGAGGCAAACAGTACATTGCCGCCATCGACGAAGCGCACCAGCGTGTTGTCGTCGGCATGCGCGATCGGCCGCGAGATGACTTCGACGCGCTTGCCGCCTAGGCGGATGGTCAGCCGGTCCGTGTAGGTCAGATCGGGCGCACGCACAAATTCAATGGGCCCGCGCGCGATTTCCGCGCCGCTCAACGAGCCATTATGATCGGCGTCGTAGAGGCTGAACATAGTCTTCAGGTTGCCCTGCGCCTCCTCCGGCTGGATCGTGCCATCGCCGTTCTTGTCCATGGCGCGCACGTTCGCCGGAAGCGGCGTATTCCCCGGAGGCATGGCAATGTTCTTGAGCATGTTCTCGTGGCCGATGAGCCGCGCGGTGTCGGCATAGACCGCAGCGCCCGAGGCGTGGTCCCAATGCGAGTGACTATAAATGACGTATTTCACCGGCACGTGAAACCGCTTGTCCAGTTCGGCCTTGAGCCACGTGGCGAATTCGGTGCCGATTGGCTCTGCCAGCACGATGCCGTCGGGTGTGACCAGGAAGACCGAGACGTAGTCATCCATGCGCGCGTAATACACGTCGCCGGTGAGCTTGCTGATCTCCTGGCCCTTGTACTGCGTCTGCTGGTAGAACGAACGCTCTTGCGCGGCCAGCGTGAGGCCGGCCATCAGAATCAAGGCCAATTTGATTTTCATGATTGTCTATTTGTGATGATGCTCCTGATGGTGGCGGCGCAGCCAGTCTTCGCCGAAATCGTTGCCGGGCACGCGCACCACGGTATGGATGTGATTGGGATCGTTGGGAAGTTTCGTGTTGGGCGGCACGATGGAATCGTACTCGATTAACAGCGTCGGGCCGTGCACCCGATAGTACATGGCCTTGCCGGGCTCCGGCGGACCCATCCAGGCGAAGTGGAGCTTGTCGAACCCCGCGCTTTGAATCGCGGCGCGGTAGGAACGCCCGACTTCCGGGCGCAGGTTGCCGAGGTACTCATCGATGAGGGATTCCAGAAGATCGCGCTGGCGGCCCTGCAAGGATGCCACGCCGGCGGGAGTCTTGAGCGCTTCATCGCGGCCGGGGAGCGTAAAAATGTCGGGAGGCGGTGTTTCCATCAGCACGGCGCGGCGCGCCTGCTCGGGCGTCAGCGCGTTGCGGAGCGCGAATCCCTTGGCGGTCTCGCCGCCCAGAAGCCGCCAGCCGGCGTGCGGGCCGGACGGAATGACGGCAGGGTCGGCGCCCATGTGCGCCGGCGTCATGGTGACCTGATGATCCACCACCGTGACGTTCACGGCCAGGTGATGACCGTCGATCTGGACACCCCAGGGCGCCGCGCCGCCGGGCTCGCCAAATACATCGAGAAAGTAGAACTGGGCGCCGTAATGCTGGCGCATCTCGTCGGAAGTAGAGCCGAGAAAATCGTCGAGCGCCATGATCGTGGTGGCCTTGTAATAGCCCTGGCTGGACAGCATCGCTTGTAGCAGGCGATGCCCCGCGGCGCGCTCCGCCGGAGTCAGTTCTCCCAACTGAATTCCTTTGCGCGGATGCAGATAGTGGGGCAGGTTGCTCCAGTCCTTGCGCTCGGCGTCGTCGATGGTGAAGCGGAGGCGGCTGCGCATCTCGGGCCGCAAGGCGGCGATGAAATCTTTGGCGGCTTCCGCGAGCGGCTGATCGCCGGTGTCGCCTAGGCCTTTGGTTTGCGCCCGCATACGGCTGAACGCGAACAGCACCGCGACGGTTTCAAGAAAACTCCGGCGACGCATGAGTTTCACCGTACTTCGATCTCAAGGACGCGGGCGTCCGCCGCCGCCGTGACGTGATGCTTCTCCCCCGCAGGTACGAGCGTCCACTGGCCCGGCTGCTCCAACTTCTTCGCACCGGCATTGGCTTCGCCCGCTACCAACAACACCACCGCCGGCACTTCGTGGACGTGTTCGATCGGCCCAGGGCCGGAGAAATCCGCGTCGTAAATCCGGAACGAGCGGTTCTCGCGCAGAACTTTCAGTCCGGGCGTGGCGAGAGCCGGATTATTTTGCCAACCACTCTCGCGCTCGTTCTCCACCAGAAACAGGCGGAAGAGTTCAGAGCCCACGTTTTGCACCGTGTGCGAGCGCGGCTTGCCCGTGTATTCGGTGAGTCCCGCGTTGCCGGGAACACAGGACATCCCGGGCTTTCCCCACTCGCCGTCGTGCGGCTTGCCGCGTGTGGAGGAACCGTGGATGCAGATAGTGGTCTCGTCGCGCATGTGGATGTGCTCGAGCGTGGTATCGCCCGGGGGAATCTGCGGCGAGATCACGCGTAGCGCGTCGTTGGCAAACTCGATATGATGCCGGGGTTCCTGGTCGATCGGAACCTGGGCGGCCGCCAGGCCGGCGAACAGTGCCGCGGCGCAGAGACAGGTCGTTTTCATCTGGCGCACCTCACTGGCTGTCCATTCTATGCCAAGCGACGCCTCCCGGGCATATAATCTCTTGGGAACCGCGGGGACAATCGCGGAGGAGGCGGGTATGGCGTGCAATCGAATCGTATGGACCGCAGGTGCGGCGGTGGCGGCACTGGTGACGGGCGCCCTGTTGCTCGGCGCGCAGGAGCCTTCCGTGCCCAAATTGAAGTTCGACCCGGATTGGCCCAAGCCGCTGCCCAACAAGTGGAAGATGGGCGGGGTCACCGGCCTCGCCGTGGACAAGGACGACAACGTCTGGGTGCTGAACCGGCCTAACGATTTGACCGATGTCGAACTGGAGGCCGAGTTGACTCCGCCGCTTGCTGATTGCTGCGTGCGGCCGCCTGCGATGATCCACATCGATAAGAGCGGAAATGTGATCGGTTCGTTCGACGCGCCGCAAGGGCACGGCATGGCGGTCGACAGCAAGGGCTTCGTCTACATCGGGCAGGACACGGTCCGGAAATATGACTCGAAGACCGGCAAACTGGTGGGTGAAGTGCCGCGCACGACCGAACGGCAATCGGGCGCGGGCAACGGCGATGCCGCACCGCCCACCTCCGAGCACGTCCCCGGCCGCGGCAGCAGGGGTCCGGTCGCGGGCTTTCTGCCGGGGGGACGCGGGGGCGGTAGAGCAGCCGATGCCGGCGCGCGCGCGGCTCAGCAAGCGGCCATCGCGGCCTTCCGCGCCAAGTATCCGCCGACTACGCCCATGATCGTCGGCGGCATCGAAGAGATCCGGCTCGACGAACCCGCGCACGAACTCTATGCCGCCGACAATTACCTGGGCGGGCGCGTGATGGTGTTCGACCTGGACACGCTGCAATTCAAGCGCGGCTGGGGCGCCTATGGGCACAAACTCTCTGAGATGACCACCGACGATGCCGACCGCGCATATACGCCGGGCGGGCCGATGCCCAAGGAATTCCGCGGCCACCTGACGCTGAATATCTCGCACGACGGGTACGTCTACGCCGCCGACCGCAACGCGAATCGCATCCAGGTCGCCACCAAGGACGGCAAGTTCGTCAAGGAATTCATCCTGGCGCCGACGACCGGCGTCGGCGGCTCCACCGGCGGCGTGATGTTCTCGCCCGACAAAGCACAGCGGCTGCTCTATATCTCCGACCTCACCAACAACCACATCTGGTTCCTCAACCGCGAGGACGGCAAACTAATCGGCAAAATGGGCAGTATGGGCGAAAATGGCGGCCAGTTCTTCGGCCTGCACATGATCGCGGTGGATTCCAAAGGCATCGTCTACACTGGCGAAGTCTTCGCCGGCGAACGCGTGCAGAGGTTTTTGCCGGTGAGATAGACGCTTCCGCGCCGCTTTAAACGGGGGATAATTGGGGATTATGAAATCGAGGCGCATGGCGATTCTTGTGTTGGCGATTACGGCCGGGTTGCTTTCGCAATGTACGGGGCAATACACCGACGGCAGGACCACGATGGAGGGTCCGACTCTGCGGCCGGGCGAAGCGCCAATCGGCGCCGGTGAGAGGATCCCGGCGAACGACACGCGGGCGCGCGACGCCAGCACCGATTTGACCACCTGGCGCATCGATCCGAACGCGCCCAAGCAAAGCAACGGGGGATCCGGCAGCGAGGTGGCCCCGCCTTTAGATCAGCCCACGCGCTGACGCGGTCTGCGTGAAAACCCCGCGCTTCCGCGGCGGGGCTGATAACAAGCCCTGGCCGTCAGGTCGGGGTTGACCGGCGCTCTGCAGCCTACCGACGCCGTCAGAACTTTACTCTCGAATCAGTCGTAGACTTGCGGTAGTTGCGAAACTCGATCAGGTTACGCGTGCAGGTGCCGCTTCCGCTCATGCAGCCCACATTCTCGCCCGATGCCGGCAGCAGGTACGTCTGCTGGTCAATTGAGGCAAACGCATAAACGAGAGTCGCCTCGGCCTTGCTGACGGGGAAATCGGAAGGCAGAGAGGTCGCGCGCTGCTCAATGCGGAGGACGCGGCCGGTTTCCTGATCGATCCAGATGGCGCCTTCGTAGGCCGTGTTGTAGCGCCGCCCGTCCGGGGCCGCCAACGTCCAATGCGAATTCGGCTGGGCCACCGTAAGGTCAAAAGCAATCGCCTGGCGCGAACCGGTCCTCTCTTCGCCGCGGCGCCGGAACGTCGCGTTCGTGGCCGGAGACAGGACATCTTCCAGCGTGCTGCCGAACTCGCCGGTGGACCACAAGGCGCTCCCTTGGGGACGGTCGATGGGCTGGCCGTTCATATGAAAATCGCGGTAATCTTCCCTACCGCCGGTGTATGTCAGTTCGGCAGTGATGACATCAATCGGCTGCCAGCCGCTCAGGCCGGCGCGAAAATAACGGCTGGTCACCTGCTGTGCGAGATAATCCGGCAGGCCGGCGCTAAATGCCGCAGCGGCCGCCCTCGCATCGGCGATCCATTGATCGTCGGAGGTCCCTCTCGGATCGCGCCGGATCGCCGGCGGCCCGGCTTCGCCGGCCGGCGCAGGCGCTCCGCCGGTTTCCGCTTCGGCGGGAGCCGAACCCTGCGTCGTGATGCTGCGGGGCTTGGTCAGATCTTCGGTGCGCGGGGCGCGAATCGTGGCTTCCTCGACCGGCTGTTCGGCCGCCGCGCGCTCGCCGAACGTGCCGGCCCGCAAAAGAATCACGCGCAGCGCCGTCTCTTCGTCGTCGGGGCTGACTTCCACGGAAAGCTGATCTCCGGGATGTAACAGCGAATCACGAATCGGATCGTCGGCCTTGTTGCGAAACTGCGTTTTGGCCAGCAGCCGGAAACGAAGCACGGCCCCGCGCGCAATCTGCAGCAGCAGGTCTTTCTCTCCCATCCGGCGCAGGCTGCCATCGGCTGAAATGACCCTTGTGATTTGCTGGGAAGATTTCTCCTGGTTCTTGTCTTTGGACTGCTTCTTGGGCAGCTTGATTTCGGGAACCTGGATGCCGATCGGAATGCCACCGGGACCGGGAATGGGATATTGTCCGGGCGGATATTGCCCCGGGGGGTACTGACCGGGCGGGTATTGTCCCGGAGGATACGGACCGGGAGGAATTTGAGCCTGCGCGAGTGCGGCCAAAAGGAACAACCCGTGGGGCCAGCGAAGTGCCACCCGTGCGCCTCCTTCTGCAATTCTAATCCAACCCGCGCCAAAGAGAGACGCGGGACGCTTCAATCAAGTTGCGTTAGCATGTGGCATGCTCCGAGTTTCTTGCGCAGCCCTGCTGACATTGGCCGCCGCCGGCCGCGCCGTCTGCCAGACCAGGCCCGTTCCTGTGAAGGTGGTGGTGGTCGCCATGTTCGAGCGCGGCGCCGACACCGGCGACCAGCCGGGTGAGTTGCAATACTGGGTCGAGCGCAACCACCTGGACCAGGTCCTGCCCTTCCCGCAAGGGTTTCACGATCTTCGCATGAA
>Ga0126371_10004695_pt1 | contig 12071 bp, 11 predicted proteins | sample PanSoiMetaPlot_4_FD_110145 | JGI IMG/M metagenome (GOLD analysis project Ga0126371, IMG submission 110145) | Tropical forest soil microbial communities from Panama - MetaG Plot_4 | ecosystem: Environmental > Terrestrial > Soil > Tropical forest > Bulk soil | place: Panama | collected 2016-02-17
CGCCGGCGTCGAAAACAAGCTGCGGGATCATAGCGGCGCCGGTCTGCAGGCAGGCGAGTATGCCCGCCTTGTAGCCGAAGCTGTGGAAGAAGGGGTTGATGATCAGGTAGCGGTCCGCGCTGGTCAGCTCCGCACAGTCGGCCCAGGCCCGAGCGACGTCGAGTGCTTGCCTGTGCGCGGACATCGCGCCCTTGCTGCGTCCTGCGGTGCCCGAGGTGAACAGGATGTCGCTGACGTCGTCGGGTCCGACGGCCTCGGCCCGCTGATCGGCGAGTGCCAGGTCGGCGTCTGCCGCCCGGGAGAGGAACTGGGCCCAGGTGAGTCCCTTGTCGACCGACGGCTCTGCTGGCTCCACCGGGATACGCACGACGAGTTCGGGCAGCTCGGCGTCCGGCTCGGCCTGAGCGAGGGCGTCGGCAAGAATTTCGAGCCGGTCGGTGCCCAGGAATGGTCCAGCCACCAGCAGCGCGCGGGCCTGGGTTCGCGCAAGCACGTCGAGCGCTTCGTAGCCGGTGTACCTCGTGTTGACCGGCACAAGCGTCGCGCCCGCGTACATCGCGCCGAGCGCGCCGAGTATCCAGTGGTGCGTGTTCGGCGACCAGATTGCGACCCGGTCACCGGGCTCGACACCGCTCGCGATGAACGCGCCAGCGACCTCGCGCGCCCCGTCGAGCAACTCCCCGTAGGTCAGCGTTACGCCGCCGGGCTCAGCCACGGCGACCGCGTCTCCGAACTCACGCGCGGCAGCCTGAACGGCAGATCCGATGGTGCTGTGCACGAACCCTCCAGGCAAGCAAGTGCTTGGTAGGGAGACTAGCTTTCCGGTCTGTGCCGGCGCCACCGGTGCTCTCAGTCGCCCGCGGCTGGGGGCGGCGCGTCGGACACCGCGCTCGATACGAGAAAGCTCACGGTGGCGATCTCGGCGCCCGCGTGCGCCACGTGCGCCTGCACGACCGTCGGCTGGAGGGCGCTGAACGTGAACGGCACGGCAAAGGGCGCCCTGATTGGGACGCCAGGCACAGGAGCCGGCCGGTTTCCGTTGATGACCACGGACGCCGAGAATCGCTGGTCGATGCCGCCGAGGTCGGTAATGGACAATGCCAGGACCGGGGTCGTGTCGAGTTCGCCGTCGTCGAGCACGGCGATGCCGGCGAGATAGCCGGTGAGCGTACAGGGGAGCGCGCGCGGCACCGTGTGCTCCCAGCCGCCGCCGTGGACGGTCAGCAGGCCGTCGTCAGCCGACGCCGAGTTCGCGACCATCAGGACTTCTATCCTCATACCGGGCAGCCTACGCACGCCTGCGCCGACCGTGGGGTGCGCCTCCGCCCTTGGCGTGCGCCGAGCGCGCGATGGAAGCCGGGTTTCATACCCGATTTCCGCGATGGATCCCCGGATCCATCGCGGAGGTGGCGTGGCGTGGCGCGATGGATTCCCGGATCCATCGCGGAGGTGGTGTGGCGGGGGTGCGATGGACTCCCGGATCGATCGCGGCGGTGGTGTGGCGGAGCGGGCTGGCGGGTGGTGGGGCTGGTTGGCGCTGCTACGCTGGCGACGCCGCCGCGACTGGAGGCTGCCGTGACCGACGATGAGTTCCGTCTCCTGGTACGCGACTGGCTGGCGAAGCACCTAACCGGCGAGTTCGCTAGCTTGCGCGGTGCGGGCGGGCCGGGCAGCGAGCATGAGGCATTCGAGCAGCGGCTGGCCTGGGACCGGCAGCTGCACAAAGACGGCTGGACGCCGCTGAGCTGGCCCCGCGAGCACGGCGGCCGCGGCGCCTCACTGTCGCAGCAGCTGATCTTCCACGAGGAGTACGCGCGGGCAGCCGCGCCTGCCAGGGTCAGCCACATCGGCGAGCAGTTGCTCGGCCCTACGATGATCGAGTTCGGCACGCGGGAACAGCGCCGCAGGTTCCTGCCCCCGATCGCGTCGGTCGCCGAGCTGTGGTGCCAGGGTTTCTCCGAGCCTGGCGCCGGCTCCGACCTGGCTTCGCTGGCCACGTCGGCCCGCCTGGACGGCGACCGGTGGGCGATCACCGGGCAGAAGGTCTGGACCTCGCTCGCGCACGTCGCCGACTGGTGCTTCGTGCTCGCGCGAACTCAGGCGGGCTCGACCCGCAGCGCTGGCCTGTCGCTGCTGCTCGTCCCGATGCGCCAGCCGGGCATCACGGTCAGGCCGATCCGGCAGCTCACCGGTACCAGCGAGTTCAACGAGGTGTTCTTCGACGGAGCACGCACCGACGCCGACCTGGTGCTCGGAGAGCCCGGTGATGGCTGGCGAGTGGCGAGGTTCATGCTCGGGGTTGAGCGGGGCGCGGCGATGTTCGGCCAGCTGATCCAGTTCAGGCGCGAACTTGATGACGTCGTGGCGCACGCGAAACGATCGGGTTCTGCCGCCGATCCGCTGCTGCGCGACCGTGTCGCGCGTGCGTGGGTTGGGCTCGAGGCGCTGCGTGCGTACGCGCTCGACAGCCTGTCAAGCGCCCAGACTGGTGCGGAAGCTTCCGTTATGAAACTGCTCTGGGCTCGCTGGCATAGGGCGCTGGGAGAGCTGGCCATGGAAGTGCGCGGAGCGAGCGCGATGGTTGCCAAGGCGGCACCGTACGAGCTCGAGGCCTGGCAGCGGCTGTACCTGTTCAGCCGGGCCGACACGATCTACGGCGGTTCCGACGAGATCCAGCTTGGCATCATTGCAGGGCGTGCGCTTGGTCTGACGCCCGAGCCAGCTAGGCGGCAGGCGTGATTCCGGCCCAGCCTCCCGCCGGGCGTGACCTGCTGGCGGGCAAGGTCGTGGTGCTGACAGCGGCAGCAGGGACTGGGATCGGCGGAGCGGTGGCGAGACGGTGCCTCGACGAGGGCGCCAGCCTCGCGCTGAGTGACGCCCACGCGGGACGGCTGGCCGCCACGCACGCCGAGTTCGAACAGGCCTTCGGCGCCGACCGGGTGTGGTCAGCTGAATGCGACGTCACCAGCGAGCAACAGGTGCAGGCGCTGATCGACGGAGCGGCGGACCGGTTCGGCCGGATCGACGTGATGATCAACAACGCCGGGCTCGGCGGTACGGCGTCCGTCGTGGACATGACCGACGAGCAGTGGGCTCGGGTGCTCGACGTGACGTTGAACGGGACGTTCCGCTGCACGCGGGCTGCGCTGCGGCTGATGATCGAGCAGGGCGGCGGTGGCGCCGTGGTCAACAACGCCTCAGTGCTCGGCTGGCGCGCGCAGCCTGGCCAGGCTCACTACGCCGCGGCAAAGGCCGGCGTGATGGCCTTGACCAGGTGCGCCGCGATGGACGTGGCCGAGTACGGGATCAGAGTAAACGCGGTGGCGCCGAGCCTTGCCATGCATCCTTATCTCGCCAAGGTGATGAGCCAGGAAGTGCTCGACGAGCTGGCGACCAGGGAAGCGTTCGGCCGGTCGGCCGAGCCGTGGGAGGTCGCCACCGTCGTAACGTTCCTGGCCAGCGACTACGCGTCCTACCTGACTGGCGAGGTCATCTCGGTCAGCAGCCAGCATCCGTGAAGGTTGTCCTTGGCAAGGCGCGACGGAAATGTCCAAACCTGAGACACTAATGTCGGGCACAATACGAGACCAGTCGCGAAGGAAACGACTGTGGGTAGCAAGCCGCGCAGTGTACGGCAAGCACAAGCGTTGCATTCTACACAATTGCGTGAAAAAGGATATAGTTGGGCGGAAATTGGGGTCGTCTTTCAGTCGACGTACCGTGTCAATCCGCGGGTCGCGATGCGTCAGGCGCACGGCTGGAGCCAGCCGCAGGCCGCTGAGCACTGGACAGATCTCTGGCCTGACGACCCTAAGACGTTCAAGAACTTCTCGTACTGGGAGCAGTGGCCGGGGCAGACCGGTCATGCCCCGTCGCTCGACACGCTTGACCGGCTGGCCAGGCTTTATGAGTGCAAGATCACCGACCTGCTCGGCGACTTCCGTGACTACGGCGCGAAACCCGCGCAGCCAGTCGACCGAGCGCACCCCCGGTCGGCGTAAAGGCAGATCCCGTTGGCGGACGACCTCGTCCGCCAACGGGAAACTAGCCGACTGACTCGCGCCGAGATGCTCGGTCGCTGGTCAGTTAAATGGTGACCCGACGAACCCTCCGCCCGACAGGTTCGGGCCGAAGTTGGCCGGCTGGTTCGTCCGGCGACCTGAACCGCGAATCGCGAATCCGAAGATAACGACGAACACCCCGCCGAACAGGCCGATGAAGCCGCTGGCAACGCCGACCTTGCACAAGGCGCCGACGCACGTCTGGGTGACGGGCGGTCCGGCCGCGCTGAGTATCTCGCCGAGGAGCCCGCCGACGAAAGCGCTGAAGCCAACCGCCACGAGAAGGGATCCGATCAGCCCGCGCACGAGCAGCGAGCCTGTCCGGTTTCCTGATGCGTTGGCGAACGCGAAGCCGCCTGCGTTTCTCGTGCTGCGCGCGCTGCGCCTGATCGTGCCCACGATCAACAGCACGAAGATCACCACGGCGACGATCAGCACGTACATGTTCCAGGGCGGTATTCCCGTGGCGCCGGTGAATGTCGTGTGATCGAGCGTGGCCTGGGTGAACGACGTGCCGCTCAGCTTGGTCTTGGATAGGTCGGCCCCGGTCAGGTCGGCCTGGGTGAGGTCGACGCCAGAAAGGTCGGCCCCGGCCAGCTTGGCATGCTGGGCTTCGGCCTGGATCATCGTCGCGTCGGTCAAGTTGGCACCGGACAGGTCGGCGAAGTTGAGTGTGGCCTGGGTCAGGTCAGCGTGCTGCAGGTTGGCATTGCGCAAGATGGCGCCGGTGAAGTCGACCTGCCCGAGGCTGAGGCCGGAAAGGTCGGCGCCAGCCAGATTGGCGCAACGCAGGTCGCCGGGCTGGAAGCCCGACACTTGCGATGAGGTCAGGTGCTGCCCGGATAGCTGCTTTCCAGAACCGGGCTGGCAACCTGGCCCGGCGGCGACTGCGGCCGATCCGGATATGGCTACGAGAGCGGCGGTGCCGCCGAGGCCAACTGCGATAGCGAGCCGCGCGCGACGGCCAATATTCGTTAGGTTCACGTGGATCCCACCCTGCCAACAAGACTCAAAGTTCACCTGCGTGGATTTGTCTTGAGGCAGTTCATCACGTCGAGGCCCGGCCATGATCGCCGTAGCAGTCTCTATTTAGTCGCAACGCAGTCCCGGCGGCCGGCACCGGTACCATTGCCCGGTGGCTGGCCGCACCTACCGCACGGCAAGCGGGCGGCGCGCCAAGGTGCGCGAACCCGCGGCTCCCGACCTCCCTGACGACCTGATCGAGACGTCATTGCCCGAAGCCGAGCTGGATGACGGCGTCGCGCAGGTCGGCCTGGCGGTGAGCGACGTCGACTTGTCTGGCCGCCAGGCCGCCGGCGCCGAGCTCGACGAGTGCCGGTACACAACCGTCAGCTTCGCCAGCGTCCAGCTGAGGCGGGCAACCATCAGGGACGTCGAGTTCGACCGCTGCGACCTGGCCAACCTGCTGGCCCGCGACAGCTCGCTGATCAGGGTGGCGGTGCGGGGGAGCCGCATGACCGGCGTGGCGCTGCTGGCATCCACGGTGCGCGACGTCGCGTTTCGCGACTGCCGGATGGACATGGCGTCGTTTTCCGGGTCCAGGTTCACCAACGTGACCTTCACCAGCTGCCGTCTCGATCAAGCCAATTTCGGCGAGGCTGACTTGTCAGGTGTCGAATTCGAGCACTGCGACCTTTCGGCCGCGCAGATGAGCGGCGCCACGCTGACCGGCGCGAGGTTCAGCGGCTGCGACCTGACCGGCATATCCGGTGTCACCAGCCTTCGCGGCGCCATCATCACCAGCGCCGACGCGGTCACCCTCGCCCGCATCTTCGCCGAAGCCCTGGGCATCACGATCGAGGACGAGTCATCCTCGTCCGACCCACGGCTCAGGGGCGGCCGCGAGGACCGCCCCTGAGGTCGCGCGTTCCGGTCTGCTAGCGGACCGGGCAGGGATTTGGAATGTCCCCGCTATTGAAGTTGTCGGTGGACAGTGATGCCGTGAATCCGGCCCTCGGGAACAGCGTGAACAGCAGCGGGCCGAACTCAGTGGTCGAGCTGCCCCCGAAGTCGTTGCTGGTCCCGGGGATGAAGCGGCCACCCTCCTGCCAGGAGCAGCTGCCGTGGTCGATTCTGGTCGAGAAGAATGGGTAGAATTGTGCACCATTAGGCGGGTTCACGCAGTTCGCCCCGGTGCTGTTGTTGCAGAATGGCGCGTTGGCTTGCGAGTCCGAGGCCTCGACTCGTGGCAGGTCGGTCTCGAACGCGACGCTTGAGTAATTGAGGATGCCGCCTATCAGCGGGCTGGTGAATATCACCGGGCTTGGGTGCAGCTTCCTGTCCTGGCCAGGAACGGAGTTGGTCCCAGGCCAGTCGAGCCGGTAGGACTGGCCGTCGTAGTCGTTGTCTGGGTTGAAGCATCCGTCGATTTTCACGAGGGCGGAGTCAGTACCTGGGACGCAGTTGGTGTCGTCGCCGTCCAGCGTCGGGTCCTGGGCGCCGGCCGACGAGCAGTTGAAGTTGGCGTCGAGCGCCAGGCAGTTCTCGAAGTGGCCGATCTCATCGGAGAACGCCACGTTGTAGGTGTGTGCGGTCCAAACGTTGCCGCGCGGGTTGGCCGTGCTGTAGGCCGGGTGGAACGCGTACGGCGCCTCCTGGCACGTCGTGGAGCCTGGCGTGAACAGGATGTGCCCGAACCCGTTGGCGATCGACGCGGTCATCGACCCGTCCTGGCCCGTGGTGAGGTCATTCAAGTCCGCCCGGAACCCGTCCGGCGTGTCGTGCAGGTGAATCCGGATGCGGTCGCCCGGGTTCATCACCAGGTCCTTGGACAGGTCCGGGTTCACGGCGGCGAAGTTCGGCGCCGAGAAGGTGCCTGTGAACAGGGGGTTGGCCGGCGCCTGCGAGACGCCGCTCCTGGTGATGTAGGCCCAGTTGATCGGTTCCTGCCCGCCGAGGATGAAGGCGTTGCAGGCCCGGGTGTTGAACACCCCGTTGTTCTGGTCGAGTGTCCGGCTGTCGATGGTCATCGCCGCGCAGTACACGGTGGCGGCGCAGCCGAACCCCTCGAACTGCGGTACATACCCGGGCCCGTAGAACTGCAGTTCCATGAACGCTGTCCCAGGGTGCTTGCCGATGTAGTCCGGCGCATTCGGGTCTGAGCCGACCAGGTTGTTGGCGTCAGAGTCCGGCGTACACGTCTTGGTGAATTCCGGCGCTGACTCCGTGTCGCACATCGTGAGCCCGACCCAGAACGTGGGGCGCAGCTGGAAGTTCCAGGTCGTGCCGTCGGCTCCGGACGCGTTGGGCTGCTGCTTCGGGTCCGTTGGCAGAGTAATGACGTAGGTCATGTCGTTGCCCGAGCCAGGTACCGCTGACTTGTACTCGACCGACGGCTCGTCGTGGCCGACATACTGGCCGCCCTGCCCGGTGGCCGGGTCTGCACAGGTCGCGTTTGAGCTCGCGCAGTAGGGATATTCACCGCCGTAGTTACTCGACGCCACACGCGGCGCGAGCGGGTGAGTTGTCGCGCCGGTCGCGGCGCCAGCAAACGGACCGTAGGTCCCGAGTGCCACGACTATCCCGACAGCTCCAGTGATGACTAGGGATCGCTTCACGACACCTTCCTTCCAACCGAAACGGAGATTCCTCCACGGTCGTGGTTTGGCTAGATGCTCCAATCCCGAGAGCTAGCTCCGGGCGCACTGAACGCGCCCGATGACGCCGTTCTCACACCTGACGCTAGATCGGCAATCGCGTGAAGTACACCGAACGCGGGAAAGTACGCCGCCGAAGGCGGAACCATTCGGCTGGCGGCGTATGGGCTACTTGCCGTGGAGTGGTGTCAGATGCGCTCGATGATGGTGGCGGTGGCCATGGCGCCACCTGCGCACATGGAGACCAGCGCGGTGCTGGCGTCGCGGCGCTCGAGTTCGTGCAGCGCGGTGGTGATCAGCCGCGAGCCTGTGCTGCCGACGGGGTGCCCGAGCGCTATCGCGCCGCCGTTCACGTTGACGAGGTCAGGATCGGGCCGGTGCACGCTCATCCAGGAAAGGACGACGGACGCGAACGCCTCGTTCACCTCGAACAAATCGATGTCGGACAGAGCCATTCCGCTCTTGCGCAGGACTCGCTCGGTTGCCGCGACCGGTCCGTCAAGGTGATAGTAGGGCTCGTCGCCGATCAGGCACTGGGCGACGATCCTGGCGCGAGGCCGCAGGCCGAGAGCGGCAGCCCGCGCCTCGTCGACGAGCAGCACGGCCGCCGCGCCATCGGAAATCTGCGACGAGGTGCCTGCCGTGTGCAAGCCTCCTTCGACCACCGGCTTGAGCGCGGTGAGTCCCTCGGCGCTGGTCTCGCGCAGGCCCTGGTCACGGTCTACCGTCGCGGTCTCGCCTGTCGGCTGCCGGTCGGGCCCTAGCACTGGCGCCTTGACGGCGAGCACCTCTCGATCGAAGTACCCGCCAGCCCAGGCTCGGGCCGCCTTCTGCTGTGACGCCAGGCCGAAGGAATCAAGGTCGGCCCTGGTCATATTGCGCCGCTTCGCGATCCGCTCTGCGGCGACGAACTGGTTGGGCATGTCGATCGTCCAGCTGGCCGGCCGTGGGGTGGACCCGCCAGCCATCGCGGCCGTCCCGAGCGGCACCTTGCTCATCGCCTCGACCCCGCACGCGATCCCTACCTCGATCGCGTCGGCCGCGATCAGGCCCGCGATGAGGTGCACGGCCTGCTGAGCGGACCCGCATTGAGCGTCCAGTGTCTGGCAGCCAGTCCCGTGCGGCATGCCCGAGTGCAGCCAGGCGGTCCTCGTGATGTTGTTGGACTGCTCGCCAGCCTGGGTCACGCAGCCGCCGGCGATCTGCTCGACCAGCGCAGGGTCGATGCCTGCCCGCTCGACCAGCCCGGCCTGCGCCGCGCCGAGTATCTCGGCCGCGTGCATGCCGGACAGGCTGCCGTTGCGCTTGCCGATCGGCGTCCTCACGGCCTCGACGATGACGGCAGTGCCCATCGCTACCTCCCTAAGCGGCTGCGAACAATACTAGAACGTGTTCCTGTTTTCGTCGCTAGCCGGTTCACCGCCGGCGTCCGGCATGGTTGAATCAGGCTAGAACGCGTTACAAGTAGCGGATCCGCTCAGAGTGGCACGGATGCGGTCGGCTGGGCCCGGGAGGCAGCTATGGCAGCACCACAGATACCGGCTGGATTCGACTTCACCGACCCTGACCTCTACGCGCAGCGCGTGCCCAACACCGAACTCGCCGAACTGCGGCGGGCCGCTCCGATCTGGTGGAATTCGCAGCCCGACTCCGGCTTCGACGACGGCGGATTCTGGGTTGTCAGCAAGCACGCCGACGTCGTGGAGATCTCGCGGAACAGCGACCTGTTCGGCAGCTGGGAGAACACCGCGATCATCAGGCACGGGGCTGACATCAAGGACAGCATCGACCTGCAGCGGCTGATCCTGCTCAACATCGACCCGCCGCAGCACACCAAGCTGCGGCAGATCGTCTCGCGGGGGTTCACCCCGCGCGCGATCAATAACCTGCGGGACCGGCTCACCGAGCGCGCCGAGCAGATCGTCAAGACCGCGATCGAGTCTGGCACCGGCGACTTTGTCGCTGACGTGGCCTGCGAGCTGCCGCTGCAGGCGATCGCGGACCTGATCGGCGTGCCGCAGGAGGACCGGAAGAAGATCTTCGAGTGGTCGAACACGATGGTCGGCTACGACGACCCAGAGTTCGCAGAAGCTGGCCAGGTCGCGGCCGCCGAGCTCGTCGGCTACGCGATGGTCGTGGCCGAGGACCGCAAGCAATGCCCGCGCGACGACATCGTCACCAAGCTGGTCAACGCCGAGATCGACGGCGGCCAGCTGGGCTCTGACGAGTTCGGCTACTTCGTGATCTTGATGTCGGTCGCGGGCAACGAGACCACGCGGAACGCCATATCCCACGGCATGCTCGCCTTCTTCGACCACCCCGATCAGTGGGAGCTGTACCGGGCCGAGCGTCCGGATACCGCCGCCGACGAGATCGTCAGGTGGGCTACTCCGGTGACCGCGTTCCAGCGCACCGCCAAGGCCGACACCGTGATCCGCGGCCAGGAGATCAAGAAGGGCGAGCGACTCGGGCTGCTGTACCGGTCGGCGAACTTCGACGAAGAGGTCTTCGACCACCCCGAGCGGTTCGACATCACTCGCAGTCCCAACCCGCACCTGGGCTTCGGCGGCACCGGCGCGCACTACTGCATCGGCGTCAACCTGGCGAAGCTGGAGATCGACCTGATCTTCAACGCGATCGCCGATGTGATGCCGCGGATCAGCAAGTCTGGCGAGGCCGAGCGGCTGCGGTCCGGCTGGCTGAACGGAATCAAGCGGCTTCCGGTCAGCTACGCCTGATCCGAACGTCAGGCCGATACCTAGCGGCTGCCTCGCGGCGTCTGGATAGGTGAGCATTCCGTCAGCGCGTATGCCACCAGGAGTGACGTTGACCAGACAGAACGGGACCGCTGAAGCTGAATTCGGCGAGTTCGCTGCTGCCCAGGCCGGTCAGTTGTTCAGGATCGCCTACCTGCTATGCGGCGACTGGCACGAGGCGCAGGATCTCGTCCAGACGGCGCTGACCAAACTGTTCGTGGCCTGGGGACGGGCTAGCCGCGCCGACAATGTCGGCTCGTACGCGCGGTCCGTGCTGGTCAACTCCTACCTGTCCAGCCGCCGGCTGCGCCGTCACGGCGAACTCCCGGTCGCCGAGGTATTCGAAGCGGGAGTCAGCGACGGAGACGCCGACCTCCGGCTGACGCTGGTGGCCGCGCTGCGCCAGTTGCCTCCGCGTGCCAGGACCGTCGTCGTGCTCAGGTACCTCGAAGACCTGAGCATCGAGTCGGTCGCAAGCTACCTAGACACCACGCCGGCCGCGGTCAAGAGCCTGAATACCCGGGGTATCGCGCAGTTGCGCGAGCATCTCGGCGCACAACAAACGGGGAGCCCCAGATGGTAGACGACGACATCGTGGCGATCTTCGCCACTGTCGCCCAGGACATCGAGCCAGATCTCGTCGCGGTGATCGGCGAGGCCACCAGGCAAGGACGCCGCCGACGGGCACGCCGTCGGCTGGCGATCGCCTGCACGGCGAGTGCCTCAGTCGTGGCCGTAGCAGTGGCCGCGACGGTGGCGGCGCATCTGGCCTCGGCTAGGGTTCACGGCTCACCTGCGGTCGGACCAGGCGGGCACCACCACAGCCCCGCACTGAAGCCGAAGGCACACCACACCCGCCCGCCCGTGCCGCAGGCGCACGGCCCCGGCATGAGGCCCGGTCAGATGCTTGCTGTCCTGCGCAAGCTGCTGCCACCGGGCACTATCACTTACGTCGCCCCTCCGCCTTTCTCGGAGCGTGGCTCGTTGGAGCTCAACTTCGATGACCGCAAGGGCGCGGTGGACATCATCGTGTCCGTCGCACCGACACCCGACCCGTTGGGCTGCCCGAATCCGCCGCTGTCTGACGAGGGCAAGAGGCCGGCCGGCGCATCGCCGATCAGCTGCGCGACGTCGGTGCTGGCTAACGGTGACGTCGTCATGCAAGAGGTCACGGAAGCCGACTTCGCCGGCTACTACGACTTCGCGGTCTACGTCGACAGGCCGGACGGCGTCACCGTGTCGATCGACGTCGGCAACGGTACGCTGCAGGGCACGCCGCACCTTGCCAGGCAGGGCTGGCCCTGGGTGGACCGCGCGGTGCCGCCAGGCTCGCTGGCCTTCTGGGAGACGGTCGTGACGAGCCCGAAGTGGCATCTGTGAGCGCACCTCAGTCCGGCGTGTCGGCGACCACCCACATGGAGAAGTACTGCGAGCCGCCGCCGTAGGCGTGGCCAAGGGCGGTGCGGGCGCCGGGCACCTGGTGCTCGCCCGCCTTGCCGGTGACCTGCATGGCCGATTCGGCGAACCTGAGCAGGCCGGACGCGCCGATCGGGTTGGAGCTGAGCACGCCGCCCGACGGGTTCACCGGAATCTGCCCGCCGATCTCGGTCGCGCCCGACTCGGTGAGCCGCCAGCCC
>Ga0126371_10004696_pt1 | contig 12069 bp, 8 predicted proteins | sample PanSoiMetaPlot_4_FD_110145 | JGI IMG/M metagenome (GOLD analysis project Ga0126371, IMG submission 110145) | Tropical forest soil microbial communities from Panama - MetaG Plot_4 | ecosystem: Environmental > Terrestrial > Soil > Tropical forest > Bulk soil | place: Panama | collected 2016-02-17
CGGGTCGCGATGGCTGCGGCTTCCGCGCGCTTTTCCTTCTGCTCCTCGATCACCTCTTCAGGCGCGCGTGAGACGAATGCCGGATTGTTCAGCTTGGCATCGAAACGCGCCATCTCGTCTTCGGCTTTCTTGAGGTCTTTCTGCAACCTGATGCGTTCCTTCGCGAGATCGATGACATCACCAAGCGGCAGGGCGGCAATCGCCTCTCCCACAACGAGTTGCGCCGAACCCGGCGGAATGTCCGCGCTCAACCGCGCCGAAGACAGGCGGCCCATGGTCAAAATGGTGTCGCGGTGCGCGTTCAACCGCGACGCTGTCGTTTCGCCGGCGTCCTTGAGAACCAGGGCAATGCGCGCCGCCGGAGGAACATGCATTTCCGAACGCACGCTGCGAATTCCGGAGACGAGCTGAATCACCCAGTTCATCTCGGCACGGGCGTCGTCATGTGACGGCAGCGAATCGAGTTGCGGCCACGGCGAAAGCATCAGCATCGAACGGCGCGGGACCGCATGTTCGGCCAGGCGCGCCCATAACTCCTCGGTGATGAACGGCATGAATGGATGCAGAAGCTGCAGGATGCGATCCAATGCCCAGGCGGCGGTGCCGCGGGTTTCGATTTTGGCTTCTTCGTCGGCCCCGTTCAGCACCGGCTTGATGAATTCCAGATACCAGTCGCAAAACACGTCCCAGACGAAATGGTAGATCGCATTGGCGGCATCATTGAACCGGTACGCTTCGAGTCCTGCCGTCACATCCGAGGCGGCGCGGGCGACTTCGGCCACAATCCACTGGTTGGCCGTCATGGTAACGTCAACGGGATCGAAATCCCGCTTGCGCACGCACTCATTCATTTCGCAAAAGCGCGCCGCATTCCACAGCTTGGTTCCGAAATTGCGGCAGGTCTCGACACGGGCGATGCCAAGCCGGATATCCCGCCCCTGCCCCGCCGCGTTTGCCAGCGCAAAACGCAATGCGTCCGCTCCGTATTCGTCGATCAAATCGAGCGGATCGACCACATTCCCCTTGGTCTTCGACATCTTCTGCCCTTTTTCGTCGAGGACCCGGGTGTGGATACAGACATCGCGAAACGGCACGTCGTGCATGAAATGGAGACCCATCATCATCATGCGGGCAACCCAGAAGAAGATGATGTCGAAACCGGTGACGAGAACTGATGTGGGATAAAAGCGCTTCAGTTCGGGTGTGGCACCAGGCCAGCCAAGCGTCGAGAACGGCCACAATGCCGAGGAAAACCAGGTGTCGAGCACATCTGAGTCGCGCACCAGATTCAGCGTTGTTTGCCCATAATGCCTGGACGCCGCGTCCTCTGCCGCTTGTGCCGTCTCCTCGACGAAGACGGTGCCATCCGGCCCATACCACGCCGGAATCTGGTGTCCCCACCAAAGCTGGCGCGAAATGCACCACGGCTGAATGTTGCGCATCCAGTTGAAATAGACCTGCGTCCAGTGCTCGGGGACGAATTTCGTCCGGCCGTCCTCAACTGCTTTCAACGCCTGCTCCGCCAGAGGCGTGACGTTCAGATACCACTGCTCGGTCAGATAGGGTTCGAGCACGACAGTCTTGGTTTTCTCGTCATGCGGGACGGCGTGGCGAATGTCCTCGGTTTTTTCCAGCAGACCCAGTGCTTCGAGATCCACGACCACGCGCTTGCGGGCGTCAAAGCGATCCAGCCCGCAATAGGGTTCGGGAACGGCGTCGTTCAGCCTGCCGTCCGGAGCAAGAATATTGATCGGTTGCAGCCCGTGTCTTTTACCGACTTCGAAATCGTTGAAATCATGCGCCGGTGTGATTTTGACCGCGCCTGTTCCCTTTTCCGGATCGGAATAGGCGTCGGCAATGACGGGAATAAGCCTCTCCGTCAGCGGCAGCCGCAATCGCGAACCGATCATCGGCTTGTAGCGTTCGTCGTCCGGATGCACGGCAACGGCAACATCGCCCAGCATGGTTTCCGGACGCGTAGTAGCGACGGTGATGAATTGCGGCTCCTTGCCGTCGACCGGATAGCGCACATACCAGAGCCGGCCAGGGACTTCGATGTTTTCCACTTCAAGATCGGAGACCGCTGTCTGCAGACGCGGATCCCAATTCACGAGCCGCTTGTCCTTGTAGATCAACCCTTCTTTGAACAGCGCGACGAACACTTTCAGCACGGCCTGCGACAGGCCCTCGTCCATCGTGAAACGTTCGCGACTCCAGTCGCAGGACGCCCCCAACCGGCGCAACTGGCGCACGATCGCGCCGCCGGACTCTTCTTTCCAGCGCCAAACTTCCTCCAGAAATTTTTCGCGCCCCAACTGATTGCGGGATACCTGCCGTTTAGCGAGTTCACGTTCAACAACCAGTTGCGTGGCGATTCCGGCGTGATCGGTGCCGGGTTGCCAAAGCACATTCTTGCCGCGCATACGCTCAAAACGGGCAAGCGAATCCTGCAATGTGTTGTTCAGCGCGTGACCGATATGCAGGATGCCAGTGACGTTTGGCGGCGGAATAACGATGCAGAAATTTCCGGCACCGGATTTTTTCGCGGGCTGGAATGCGCCCGCATCTTCCCACATGCGGTAAAGCCGGCTTTCAACCCCGCCGGGACTAAACGTTTTGTCGAGCATGGCGAAATTCAGCCGAGTCGGCTGCGCAAATGTTCCGTAACTGCGCGCCCGAGTTCCTCTTTCAGAACCGCTTCCACCAGACGCGGCAGATTAGCGTCCATCCACTCGCGCATCAGCGGTTTGATCGCTTCCAGCAGTTCTGCCTCGTGAGTGTTTATCCAGGAATGCAAATTGGGCGTGGCGGCTTCCTGTACCGCGCGAGAAAATACCGGCTCCAGCATTCCGCCGGCGAAGTTCGAATATTGCTCTGATGCTTTGTCCAAGGTTTGAAATGCCCGGTCGATCGCTTGTCGCGACGAATCGGACAGCACCGGATCGCGTGTGTCAATTTGCAGGGCGGCAGGCGCCGGCATCGGTGCGGCGGGCGCCGGGCTGCGCGGAATGCCACTCGCTTCATCGGGAACCTCTTCGGTCAACTCCAGAATGTCCCCCGTCGCATTCCCGGAATGCAAATCCTGCTCTTTGGGCTTGATTGGACCCGGCTGATCCTCGGAAATGATCTTGCGGATGGACGCAAGTATCTCCTCCATCGTTGGATCGTGTGGCGGCTCAGATGGCGTAGTCATATTTTCACCGGCAGTTTCCCGACGACTCAATAAGGCAGATCAGCAATGAAAGCCATATTCGGCCAGCCATCCCGACCCGACCCGACGATGGGCCGGTTCCACACGCTGGCGGAATTCTGGTCGCGCAGGCGGCTGGAAATCAGGCATGGATTACGAATCGCGGCCGGCGGCCTGGCCAGCTATGCGGCTGGTCATGCACTGGAATTGCCGCAGGTTTATTGGGCAGTGTTTACAGCGGTTCTGGTTGTGCAAGGAAGCGTCGGCGGCTCGTGGAAGGCATCGACCGACCGTTTCATAGGTACAATCTTCGGCGCCGCCTATGGCGCGGCCGTCGCAACCCTGGTGCCGCATGACAGCACGTTTACGCTCGGAGTGGCGCTCACCATTTCGCTTGTCCCCCTGGCAATACTATCGGCTTTCTATCCTGCGTTCCGGGTTGCTCCGATTACCGCGATCATCCTGCTCCTCGGCACCACCGGAACCGCCGAGGGCCCGATTCGCGCCGCGCTGCTGCGCACCCTGGAAGTGGCTCTCGGCGGTTTTTTCGGTATGGCGGTGTCGCTGCTGCTGTTTCCAGCGCGCGCGCATATGCTGCTCGGACGCGCCGCCGGCACAGTGTTGGAGCGGCTTTCGGAACTGTTTCCGGGCCTGATAACCGCGATCAGCGAGCCAGCCCGCGCAGAATATATTTTGACAAAGCAGGATCGGGTGCGTGCCGCACTCACCGATCTTGAGAATATTGTCACCGAAGCGGCGCGTGAAAGGCGGAATCACCTGTCAGAGGATGTCGATCCGGAGCCGGTCGCCCGCACCTTGAGAAGGCTGCGTCACGATCTGGTGCTGATCGGTCGAATCGTTGCCGAACCCGTGATCCCGGCCCCGAGCGCTGCGGTGCAGGATTGTTTGCTCCGGTTTCGCGTGGCCGGCGCTGCCTATCTCGTCGAGCTTGGTGACGCGTTTGCCGGGCGCCATGTACCGCCCCCACAAAAGAATTTGGACGTCGCAATCGATCAATTGCTGGCCGTCCTGGAGAAGATGGGGCCTGATGAAAGGATCGTGGCACTGCGCTTCTGTCTGCAGCAACTCCGGCGAAACCTGTCTGACCTGCAGCAGCGGGCGGCCGAATTCGCAGCCGCCTCAACCGGCCGCAGAGCCGCAGTCCAAATCGTTAAAAATTAAATCCACGCTGCTTTGCAAAGCCCGGTAACACCGGAAGCCAGGCGTCGAATGCGCCTCGCTCTCCGATAGTGTTGGCGTGCTTGACGTAAACGCACCCATAGCCGGCCGCACCGTCACGTTTCACAGCTACCAGCCGCCCGCCGTCCTTTAGCTGGCCAAACAGCACCGTGGGCTCCACTTCGATGGCGCCATCCATAAAGATGACATCAAAAGGCGCGTGCGCCGGATCGCCGTCCCTCAGGCGTCCGCGCACGACGTGCACATTTCGTGCTCCCACTTCGTGCAGCCGAAGTTGTGCGACCGAAATCAGTTCTTCGTGCTCTTCCAGTGCAAACACATGTGCTGCCAGCATACCGAGCACCGCAGCGGAATAACCTGTGCCGCAACCAACATCGAGCACGGTGTCCGTGGGTGATATGGCGGCAAGCTGTGCCAATTTTCCGAAGCAGCGGGCATCCATCAACACGCGATTGGGCGCAAGCTCGATGGAGCGCTCCATATAGGCGACCGGCCGATAGCGTTCCGGAACAAAAATCTCGCGCGGGACAGTCTCAACGGCGCGCAAAATGCGGCCATCCAGGACGTCGTTGGTACGCAACTGCGCCGCCACCATGTTGGCGCGCTGGACGGCGGTATCGAACATCGTCAGTTCCGGTAATTGGAAAGGCGGCTGGTGTATAGAGAAGCCGTCGCAGGATGACAACCAATGACCTATAATGGGCCCATGAACGGGCGAATCCTTGTTGCAGTGGTAATTGCACTGACTTCCGGTGCCGCGGGTTATTTCGCCCACGACGCGGCGCAGGTTTCGGCGATTCCCGAGGCGGCGATGACGGCGCCTCCACCGGATTCCATCCGCGTACTCTACAGCCTGACCGCGAAGCGCAACGATCGTGAGGTGATCGCGCTGATCGACACGGCCAGGCAACATGTTTCTTCGCCATGTACGAGTTCACGCTGCGCGACATCGCGGATGCGCTGGTCGCCGCGAAAAAGCGGGGCGTCGATGTCGAGGGGGTCGTCGATTCTGAAGAGAGCGCCAAATCCTATGGCCGCCCAATCGTCGCCGAACTGATTGCGGCCGGCATTCCCGTGAAGACGGAAAAACATGCAACCGGCAACGGAATCATGCACATCAAGGCGCTGGCCACCGAAAAGGCCTACGCCCTCGGCAGCTACAACTGGACAGCATCGGCGACCAATGAGAATGACGAGTTGCTGGAGATCGGTACCTCACCTCAACTGGTGCAGACCTACAACGCGATTTTGAAGAAGCTGATCGATCAGTACCCTGCGGCCGAAACCGCTACGGTCGCTACCGAACCGGCCGGGATATTCGACATTTCCGAGGCATCCGAACATGTCGGTCAAACCGAGCGCGTGCGCGGAACGCTGATCAATGCCCATACGACCGCCAACGGCACGGTATTTCTCGATTTCTGCCGCCAATACCGCTCCTGCCCGTTTTCCGCGGTGATATTCGCCGACGACGCGAAGCAGTTCGGCGATCTTTCGAAATTCGCCGGCAAGGAGGTAATCCTGTCCGGCAAGATCTCGTCCTATCAGTCGCGGGCCGAAATCATTCTGAGAAGCCCCGACCAGATCAGGGAAAGCCGCGGCGAATAGGGGCACTGACGCATTTTGAGCTGCTACCCGAATAGGTTGGCTGTGGCTTTTCGCGCCAAAATGCGCTAGCGCGTCCGTGCTCCCGAACGTTTGTTCCAGGCCACGTGGCGGAGTGGTGACGCAACGGTCTGCAAAACCGTGTACCCCGGTTCAATTCCGGGCGTGGCCTCCAAATTCTGTTCCAGAGAGTCGCAACCGGACTTACGGCCCTTTAGCTACAGAATGAGTGGGTTTACGCCACGGGGAATTCGGTCCCGCGTTGCTATCCATTTGCTCCATTGGAGCTGATTTACGTCAGGCCGGCGCGCCGGAATCCCTCGACGTAGTGCTCGCGGTCGGTTTCGCGGATGATCGGCATTTCGCGCCATATCCACTCGAGCGAGACATTGGGTTGCGCGCGGCGAAGCTCGCGCAAAGCAACGGCCGCAACATCGCTTTGTCCCGCCATTCCCGCAGCCGCCGTCAACACACGGTGCGCGCCGACGAAATCCTGACGCTGGCGAATGCCCTCGCGCGCGAGTCGCATCGCTTCATCGTATTTGCCGCCAATGAACATGGCATACGCGGCAATGCCGCAGAAAATGGCAGCCGATGGATTGCGTGGGCTGAGGCGTAACGCACGCTGTGCGGCCAGTTCACCCTCCTGCCAACGCCCACAATAGGAAAGAGCGAGCCCGTAATAGCCAAGAGCCCACGAAAAGTTGGGATTGAGACGCAGGGCAAGTTCGAACTCCGCCAGCGACTCGGCGTGCAGGCGCGTAAGCATATGCACACAGCCGAGCGCGAAATGCGCCCAGGGATCCTCGTTGTCAGCGGCAATTGCAGCGGCGGCGGCGCGTTTGGCGATCGGCATGACGTCCCTCTTGGGTGACCAGCCCATATGCGCGGCGAAGGCATGCGTCGTGGCCAGCAGTCCGAGCGCGCGGCCATAATTCGGGTCGATCGCGGTCGCTTTCTCGAGCAGCGCCTGCGCCACAACATTGTCCTGCCTTGTCGCGCGCCAATAGTATGACATCGCGCGCATCACGAGGTCCCAGGCGTCCATGCTCTCGGGCGGCTTGCGCTGGGCGCGGGAGCTCTCGGCCGCATACAGTAGCGGCTCGATCGCAGCCACGATCGCTTCCGTGATCTCGTCCTGCACAACGAAGATGTCAGCCAGGTCGCGATCATAGCGTTCGGCCCAGATATGTCCGCCGCTCTCGACATCGTTGAGCTGCGCGGTGATGCGCACGCGCTGGCCGCTGCGCCGAACGCTGCCTTCGACAATATAACGGACGCCGAGCTCCTGGCCGATCTGCTTCAAATTAACCGGCTTGCCTTTGTAGACGAACGTCGAATTCCGGGCGATGACGAAAAACGAATGCAGTTTCGACAAAGCCGTCATGATGTCTTCGGAGATACCATCCGAGAAATACTCTTGCTCGGCATCGCCGCTCATATTCTGAAAGGGAAGGACCGCGATCGACGGCCGGTCGGGCAATGGCAGAGTCCCGCGTTCCAGCAATTCGTCGATCGGCAGTGCGGCCGAGGCCCCGGCGCCCACCTGTTCGCACGTCAACTCACCGACAAAGCGTAGCCCTCTGCGGGCGATGGTTCGAATGAAGAGTTGGTCGTCGCCGCTGTCGCCGATCGCTTTGCGCGCCGCGTTGATCCGGCTGGTGAGCGTTGAATCGGAAACGATGCGCCCGCCCCAAACCGAGGCGATCAGGTCGTCCTTGCTGATAACGCGTGTCCGGTTCTCAACCAGATAAACGAGAAGATCGAAGACCTGCGGCTCAACATGGACAAGCGCTCGCGCGCGCCGGAGTTCGCGGCGGCCAACATCGATTTCGCACTCGCCAAACTGCAATTTCATGAATGCCCTGCAGTCTCCGGTATCAGGCATGACATTATCAGCCCGCGGCGTCGCGCGCGATTCACGAGACAAACGCAACGGTTCTCACGAACATCTCAAGCCAATATCAGGATGTCGTGCCTGCTTTCTCAAAGTCTTCCGGCGCGGATATGGGCAGGGTTGAGCTGCCCCGCAGGTTGGGGTCAACCGCAGGAGAAATAGCGATGCCCATGCTCGAAGTTCACCTCATCGAAAATGTGTTCACCCCGGAACAGAAGCGCCAGATGATCCAGAAGCTGACGGACGCGATGGTCTCGATCGAAGGCGAGAACATGCGCGGCGTGACCTGGATCAAGATCCACGAAGTCGCGAGCGGAGATTGGGCCATCGGCGGGAAGCCACTCACGACTGAGGACGTGCACAGACTGGCTGCCGGCAACCGCGCGGCCTAGAGCGTGATCCAATTACATGTAATTGGATCAGGCTCCAGATTCCTTTGATTGTCGCGCAATCTTTCGGCGAACCGCTCACACTTCGCCGGATTGCGCTCTAGCTGAGCACGGCGAGCGTGCCGTCGCGGGATCACACCTGGCGGCGGCGCGCGGCCATCGGAATTTTCGATCGCAGGAGAGTGACATGTTTGACCGGATTGCACTTCTTAAATTGTCGCTGATCCTTTTTGGCGTGGTCTTCTGCCTTGTCTATCCGCTCGCAATGTTCTGGCCGTCCGGCTGGGCATGGCACGCGGGCATGCCGTACGAGTCCGATTATTTCATGATGATCGTGGGGGTGTATGCGACACTGGGTGTGTTCCTGGTTCTGGCTTCGCGCGATCCAGTCGCCAATCGCAGCCTCATCCTCTTCACGGCGTGGTCCAGCATCGTACATGCGGCGATCATGGCGATACAATCGGTGCAGATGAGCGAACACTTCGGGCATCTGTACGGCGATGTGCCCGCGCTTCTACTCGTTGCCGCCGTCTTTCTGGTTTTGTTGCCTTCCCGCAGCGGATCGTCACAGGCATCAAAACGTGCCCTCGTTTGAAGACGAAACCGATTAGCTGGCAGGAAAGAGCCCGGTGATTTTGGCCGCCGGGCTTCCCGCGCGATCTCTAAACGACCGAGCGACTTCGCTTGTTGACACAAGCCTGCGCGCTGCGCCGGGTTGGACAGCCAGTGGACCAAAGTCCCATCGACGTCCGTCGTGCAATCCCGCTACCAGCGGCGCAGTCGCGCGCCAAAGATCGGCGCGTTGTGGGTCCAGACGAACGAGGCGCAGATGTCTCTCAAGGAATATTCGGCGGCCGCGGCTTTCCCCGGCGTCATTGGCCGCACCATTGATGTATCGAAGCCTGCATGGCCCGCACCGAACCGCGCGAAAGATGGTGCACCCAACGTGCTGTTCATTGTTTTGGACGACACAGGGTTCGGTCACCTCGGCTGTTACGGAAGTCCGATCAATACACCCAACATCGACGCGCTGGCTCGCGACGGGCTGCGCTACAACAACATGCACACAACTGCGCTATGCTCGCCGTCGCGCTCTTGCTTCATCACCGGACGCAATCATCATTCGAACGGCATGGCATGCATCACCGAAGGAGCCACCGGCTATCCCGGCTCCGACGGGTACATACCGTTCGAGAATGGATTTCTTTCAGAAATCCTTCTGCAAAATGGTTACAACACTTATGCAATCGGCAAGTGGCATCTGACCCCCTCTGAACAAGGTTCAGCCGCAGGGCCTTACGATCGCTGGCCATTGGGCCGCGGATTCGAGCGCTACTACGGCTTCATGGGCGGTGACACAAATCAGTACTATCCGGACTTGATTCGCGATAATTCGCAGACAGAGGCGCCGAAGACTCCGGAACAGGGTTATCACCTGACGCCCGATCTGTTGGACAAAGCGAAAGCGATGATCGCCGACGCAAAACAGGTCGCACCTAACAAGCCTTTCTTCATGTATTTCTGCACGGGCGCAATGCATGCGCCCCATCACGTCCCAAAAGCATGGGCCGACAAGTACAAGGGCAAGTTCGACGATGGCTGGGACGCTTATCGCGAAAAGGTGTTTGCGAAGCAGAAGGCACTTGGGATCCTGTCCGCAAATGCAGCACTTTCCCGGCACGATCCTGACGTTCAGGATTGGACCAGGCTGTCAGCCAATGAGCGGCGCCTCTATTCGCGCATGATGGAGGTCTTTGCAGGATTCCTTGAGCACACCGATCACTACATTGGCGAGTTGATCAAATTCCTTAAGGACATCCGCGAATATGACAACACACTGATCATGCTTGTCTCGGATAACGGTGCGAGCGCCGAAGGCGGTCCTACCGGCTCCGTCAACGAGAACAAGTTCTTCAACAATGTGCCCGACAATCTCAAACAGAATCTCAAGGCGCTCGACGAGCTGGGCGGACCCAAGCATTTCAATCACTATGCCTGGGGATGGGCCCATGCGGGGAACACGCCGTTCCGGCGGTGGAAGCGAGAGACCTATCGCGGCGGTACGGCCGATCCTTTCATTGTCGTATGGCCGAAGGGCATCAAGTCAAAGGGCGAGATTCGCACACAGTATTGCCATGCGATCGACCTGGTGCCGACTGTGCTCGATTGCCTCGGCGTCGAGCCGCCAGCACAGATCAGGGGTGTTACCCAAACGCCAATCGAAGGTTTCAGCCTGAAGACATCTTTCGACGACGCTAAGGCGCCAGCATTGCACATCACGCAGTACTTCGAGATGTTCGGCCACCGCTCGCTCTATCACGACGGGTGGCGAGCTGTGTGTCCGTGGCCCGGGCCGTCCTTCGCCGAATCCGGCATGCCTTTGGGAGCGCTGATTGACTACAGCAAGCTGAGCGAGCTCGATGCCAAGGGTTGGGAACTCTACAATGTCAAGGACGATCCCAGCGAGACCAGGAATCTGGCGAACGAGGAACGTGAGCGGCTGATCGCCATGATCGGCATGTGGTACGTCGAGGCAGGGAAGTACAAAGTGCTGCCGATCGACAGCCGCCTCACCGCGCGGATAACTGATGAACGTCCCCAGATTGCGGAGAATCGCAAGAGATACATCTACTACGCCGGGACGCAGGTCGTGCCGCCGCTGGCGGCGCCTCGCCTCACCAACGTCCACCACTCCGTTTCCGTGCATGCCAATGTGCCGAAAGGCGGCGCGGAAGGAGTGCTTTACGCCATGGGCTCGGACGAAGGCGGATTCTCGTTCTATATGAAGAACGGCAAGCTCATCTACGGCTATAACTATGTCGCCGACCAGACGTTTAAGGTGCAGTCAAATGGCGGCGGGGTGCCTGAGGGCGACCACATCTTCAGCTTCGAGTTCACGCCGACGGGAAAGCCGGACATCCCCAAAGGCAAGGGTGTCCCCGCCAATATCAAGTTGTTCATTGACGGCAAAGAAGTCGGACAGGGCGATCTTCCGGTTACGATCCCTTTGTTGCTCGGCTTATCGGCCGGTGTCTCGCTCGGAGCCAATGCGGGGTCACCGGTCATGGAAGATTACGAATCTCCGTTCGCGTTCACCGGCACGGTCAATAAAGCATTGGTGGACGTGACCGGCGAACCGGTCGAAGACATGGCTGCACAGATGCGGATGTATCTGGCACGGCAGTGAATTCAGGCCCCTGTATCGCGTTCTATCCCCGACGCGTCGGCAGAGCGTTTACAGTTTGCGATTGGAAACCAGCGCCAGATAGGCCCCAAGCCCAATTTTCAGCGCCGTCCATATGGCGCAAACGAGCCAGAGCGCGTTGACCGTTTCAATCAGCGAAATTGACGCGCTTAAGGAGAACGGCAATGGCAGCGAAGAAACCGAACATCCTGGTTTTGTGGGGCGACGACATCGGCATCTGGAACATCAGCCATTTCAGCCGCGGCATGATGGGCTACCGCACGCCCAACATCGATCGCATTGCCGAAGAAGGAGTTACGTTCACCGATTACTATTCACAGCAAAGTTGCACCGCCGGACGTGCCTGTTTCATCACCGGCCAGAATCCCATTCGAACGGGATTGACCAAAGTCGGAATGCCCGGCGCAAATGTCGGCCTGCAAAAGGAAGACCCGACAATCGCCGAGTTGCTTAAGCCTCTCGGTTATGCGACCGGCCAGTTCGGAAAGAATCATCTGGGCGACCGCGACGAATTCCTGCCGACCATGCACGGATTCGATGAGTTCTTCGGCAACCTCTATCATCTGAATGCCGAAGAGGAGCC
>Ga0126371_10004697_pt1 | contig 12069 bp, 9 predicted proteins | sample PanSoiMetaPlot_4_FD_110145 | JGI IMG/M metagenome (GOLD analysis project Ga0126371, IMG submission 110145) | Tropical forest soil microbial communities from Panama - MetaG Plot_4 | ecosystem: Environmental > Terrestrial > Soil > Tropical forest > Bulk soil | place: Panama | collected 2016-02-17
AATCCTTCGCCAAATGATCACCGAGGTTCCGCTCATTGTCGATGCGGGTGTAGGCACTGCTTCCGATGCGGCTCTAGCCATGGAACTCGGCGCGGATGGTGTGCTCATGAATACCGCCATCGCCGCTGCGGGGAACCCAATCCTCATGGCTGAGGCGATGCAGCACGCTGTGCTCGCCGGACGACAGGCTTATGTAGCTGGCAGGATGGCACGCAAGTTATATGCAACCGCAAGTTCCCCACTAGAAGGCATTTCGCGGTAATGTTCAAGGCCTACTGTCCCCCCGCAGTTTTTCTCCTCTGCGTACCTTTGCGATTCTCTGCGTCCTTTGCGGTAAGGCTTACGCTAACCTTTGGCTCACCCTATGTTTCCAGACAAGCTATGAGATCTGGATCGACTGCGACTACGAATTCCCGTCCTCTAAAATTCACAAAATTCCAGATTGACAAACTGCAGCCGCGGTACTCTAATGCCCTAATCTAAGGAATGCCAAATTCCAGGGCCGAACCCAGGGTCTTGCGTCTTAGTTGCACCTCTTCAGAATTTCATCCGTTAATGCAAATTACAGCTTTAGCTGTTTTGGATCCATATCCGGAGGGTTTACTTATGGGACTCGAAAAGGAAGTTTTCCGTCTCGAAGAGTTTTTGCGCTTTAATCCAATCAACCCAGGCGATCCGGGGCCGGAAATATACCGCGTCGTTGCTTCGCTTCCGCAGGAAAGGCAACAGGCCGTTGTCTCGGTCATCAGTGAAGCGGTAGGCGCCATCGCCAACATCAAGGGAGCCGCATACGGCAAGATTGCCGGAATCATTGGCGGCAAAACACAGGGCGGAGTCTAAAGCGGTTCCTGTCTCTTATGCCTGATCTACTAAACGTGTGCTCCGACTTCGGGAACACGCTTGCGCGCCCGCGTGACACCACCCGCCCGGTAGTGTTGGTCGGCTTCAAGCGGCAGGGAAACCTCGGCCTCGGTTATCTGGCTTCCACGCTGCGGGCGCGCGGCTACCCGGTTGAGATTCTGGATTTCGAGGACCCATACGAAAAAATCCGGGACGCCGTTCTGCGCGCGCAACCCGTGCTTGTGGGCTTCTCACTGATCTTCCAGTTCTACATTTTCCGCTTTGAAGAACTGATGCGCCATCTGCGCGCCGACGGCGTCAGCGCGCACTTCACTATGGGCGGCCATTTCCCCAGCCTCAGCCATGAGCACGCGCTGGAGCTCGCTCCGCAGCTGGACAGCGTTGTCCGTTTTGAAGGCGAATTGACTCTGCTCGAACTTGTCGATTGTCTCACCACAGGACAGGACTGGCGCTCAATTCAGGGCATTGCCTACCGCCAGAGCAATTACATCGTGGCGACGCCGATGCGTGCTCTTGTTCATGATCTCGACGAGCTGCCTTATCCCGACCGCGCCATCCAGCCGCACATCATTCTCGGGCGTCCCGTTATGCAGATGCTTGCCAGCCGCGGCTGCGCGCGCACGTGCTCCTTCTGCTCCATCCACATGTTCTATCGCAGCGCTCCAGGAAAAGTTGTGAGGACGCGAAGGCCCGCCGAAATCGCCTGCGAGATGAAAATGCTGCACGAAGAGCGTGGCATCAGCCTCTTCTTGTTTCAGGATGATGATTTCCCGGTATTCGGTCCTGCATGGCATCGCTGGACGCGCGAATTTCTCGCCGAGCTTTACCGCCAGGATCTCCCGGGCCGCATTCTCTGGAAGATTAATGCCCGTGCCGACGCCATCGACCCCGAACTCTTCGCCGAGATGCGCGATGCAGGCATGTATCTGGTCTATATGGGCCTCGAATCCGGCAGCGAAGAAGGGTTAGTAACCCTCAACAAGTCCATTACTGTCCAGCAGAACATCCGCGCCGTCGATTCCCTGAAAAAACTGGGCATTCTCTTTGATTTTGGTTTCATGCTGCTCGATCCCTCGAGCACCTTCGAATCCATTCTCGAAAACGTCGCCTTCCTGCGCCGCATTGTCGGAGACGGCTATATGGCCGCCGAGTTCTGCCGCATGATTCCTTATGACGGCACGCCCATCAAAGACCAGTTGGCGCAGCAGGGACGCCTTCGCGGAGACATCTGCCACCCCGACTACGATTTTCTTGACCCGCACCTCTATGACTTTTATGTAGCCGTCAACGAGATGCTGAATATTACCGGATGGATCCACGGCCTGCAGGCGCTGTCGCCACAGTTAAAATACGCCTGGTCAGAATTTGCCGTAATCGAGCGCCTGTTTCCATCGGTGCCCGACGTTCAGGCGTATAAACAAACGCTTAGGCGCATCACCCGACAGAGCAACGAAGTATTGTTTGAAGTCGTCGAAGACCTAGTCTATGCGTTTATCGAAGACCGCAAGCCGAAATATTCCCAGGATGCACTTCGTGAAGAATGCCGCGTCTTCGTCGAAAACCTGCTCGATGCTCGCAACGAATACGTCCTGCGGAACAGAAGCTATTTCCTGAAAGACTTGGGCGTCGAAGTGCCGCAGCCCGCCTGATCTAGTTTCCTATTTCGCTTATATAAAAAAACGCTGTCATCCTGAGCGTAGCGAAGGATCTGTTTTTCGGGTAGAAGAGCGGGGCTTCAGCCCCGCGTCAGAGGTATAAAAATCAAGGGCTTTAGCCCCGGACTTTTATCCGGCTTGAACGCAATACTCTTCCGCACTCCCACCGCACCAATAGCAACACTGTTCTCTCTCACCCTCATCAGCTAAACTCATCCTCGATGCGAGTTTTCGGCATTGACTGCGGAACCGAGTGTACCGGCTACGGCATCGTCGAGTGGGACGACGCCTGCCGCGAGCCGCATCTGGTCTCGCTCGGATGCGGTGGCATCCGCCTTCCAAAGAGAGAGTCGCTGCCGCATCGTCTCGCTCTGCTCTACGCGGAGTTGAGCACGCTCCTCACTGCCTATCAGCCCGATATTGTCGCCGTTGAGGAAGTTTTTTATTCTGTGAACGCCAAGTCGGCGCTCAAACTTGGTCAGGTTCGCGGAGTGGCCCTGCTTGCAGCCGCGAATGCCAATCTTTCTGTAGCCGAATACGCACCCCTCACCATCAAATCCACCGTAGTCGGTTACGGATTAGCGCAAAAGGAGCAGGTGCAATTCATGGTCACGCGATTGTTGCAACTCGACGTCACGCCTGAGCCGGCCGACGCCGCCGATGCCCTCGCCATTGCCATTTGCCATGTTCACACTTCCCAAACCCTCACACTGCAAAGGGCCGGTCGTTAAAACGATGAAGAAAATCTTGACCGCATGGATCTATTTAGCCTTTGGAAGTGTGACAGCTATAGCGCAGCAACCCACGACCGCGCACATCCGGTTTATCTTTGAGAACCCTCAACTCCAGCCAGCCAGCTATGTGCTCGACATCAATGAAGACGGCACCGGTCATTTCCAGTCCAAGCCGGGAAGCGCTACCTTTGCAGATTCGGAAGGCATCGCCCCTCAACCAGTGACTGCTGACATCAAAATTGACGAGCCATTGCGGGGTAGGCTCTTCAAGATCGCGCGCTCCCATAATTACTTCAACGTGGCTTGCGAGAGCACAAAGTCCAAAGTCGCTTTCACCGGTAAGAAGGCGCTGCAATACACCGGTCCGGATGGCAAAGGATCCTGCACGTTTAACTGGTCCAAGGATCAGGAATTGATGAAGATCGCCGATGACCTGATTGCGGTTGCATTCACCTTGGAAGAAGGCCGTCGCCTTACTGTAGAGCATGAGCACAACCGCCTTGTCCTTGACGCGGAACTGGAGCAACTTCAGGATGCGGTGAAAGCAGGCCGGGCTCAGCAGATCCAGAACATTGCACCGCAGTTGCAGGCCATTGCCGCGGACGACAGCATCCTTGCGCGGGCCCGCCTCAGGGCGCGTCAGCTTCTCGAAAGCGAGGGCAAATCCGGCTGAAATTATTGCAACTTTATGGTTTTGGCTACGTCCAAGTTGAGTTACGACGAGGTCAAAAAGATAGAGACCTCGGCATGTTTTCAGTGTTCTAATAGAGCGGGGAAATTGAAGGGGCCCGGAAGGAGATGTCGCATGCGGCACTCGGAAGACTCTCAATCAACAGGCTGGTCTCGAACCGGCTTTGTTTTTCAATTGCTGCTCGCAGCAGCTATCACATCGTTCGCATATGCGCAGGACATGAACAATGTTCGCGCCGTTCGCATCAGTGACGTCGAAGGTACAGTCCAAATACTCGACAACAACGGCGTTGTCTTCGGCCAGGCGCACTCCAATATGCCGGTGACCGAGGATATGCACCTGAAGACAGGGAGCGATGGCCGCGCTGAGGTGCAGTTTGAAGATGGCAGCGTTGCTCGGATTACGCCGAATAGCGCGATGAATTTCGACCATCTGCAGCGCACCAGTGAGGGCAGCACGGTTACCCAGGTTGAGGCCGCCGGAGGCCTTACCTACTATGAGTTCAACAACCGCGGCGGAAAGTATGCCGTCCGCATCGGTCCTTATACAGTTTCAGCCACCAAGAGCAGCATTTTTCGCGTTGCGCTTGACCAGAACCCGGCGCAGATCGCCGTCATGAAGGGAGAAGTCCACATCGACACCGGCAACGATGGTGGACTCGATGCGCATACCAGCGAAACCGCCTCGCTCGACATGAAAGACACGACGAGCTATGACGTGGCGCAGAGCATTGCTGCGGATTCCTGGGATCAGTGGAACTCAGACCGCGACCAACATCTGGCGCAACTCGGCGCGCGGGCAACGATGGCTCGTGCCATGGGCGGAAATCCGGATGACCCTGCCTGGAACGATCTCGATGCTTATGGCAACTGGTATGACATGCCCGGCTACGGCTACGGCTGGATGCCCGCTGGCATGGGCATGGGATTCGATCCGTTCGGTTCGGGCTATTGGGGCTACTATCCAGCTTACGGCGGCTACAGCTGGATCTCGGCTTATCAGTGGGGCTGGCTGCCCTATCATTGCGGCGCCTGGAACTGGTTTAACAACACTGGCTGGATGTGGTTCCCCGGTAACTGTGGCTGGGGCGCATACGGAAATGGCTGGTATCCGGTTACCACCGTCTGGAATATGCCGCCAAACTACGTCGTGCCAAAACGTCCTATTACACCTGTGCGCGGGCCAGTTCATATGCCTCCACAGCAAGCATTGATCGCTGTTGGTCACGCCCCTACGCCAGGCACAATCAAGCCCTGGACTGCTGGTGGTGAGAAACCGGTTGCAACTCCGATTAGGTTTGATGGCAAAACACTTCAGCCGATTGAGACCTCGGTTCATCCACGAATGTCGGGTCCTTTGGGAGAGAGCTTCAGTGTAGCGTCCGGCTATGTTCCTCCGGCTCAGACAGGTTTCCGCTCAGGAGCATTGCCGAATGAGGGCTTGCGCGCTACCTACCCCTCAGGTTCAGGGATTCCAGCTGCTGGTGGAGCGCCGCGCAATACCATCGCGCCTTCCATGCCGAGAAGCACAATGGCTCCGCCGCCTTCCTATCACCCCGCTCCCAGCAGCGGGATGGGCGGTGGCTCACCCCACTATTCGGCTCCGTCAGCGCCGTCTTATTCATCCGGCGCTCGAATGTCCGCGCCGGCAGCGTCTGCTCCGGCCCCGTCCGCTCCATCAGGTGGCGCAAGACCGCACTGAAATTGATCGATATCCAAAAGGCTGCCATGCATGTTTTTGGCAGCCTTTTCTATTGCATTTTAAGTCGCCTCTAGGTAGAAGCACCGGGCTTTAGCCCGGTGAATAGCCATCCTCGACAAAAGAGGCTTTAGCCTTGGGTCAGCCCTCGATACAACCCCGCCATAACTTCCAGCGAGACCGCCTCGGCCCGCGCCTGTCCCGAAATTCCAGAAGCTTCAACCACCCGAGCAATTCCGGGCGCATCAAACCCCGCAGCCCGCAAATTGTTCACCAGCGTCTTGCGTTTCTGCGCGAAGCATTGCCGCAGAAACGCGATAAATCCGTCGGCATCAACCCCAAGTTCCGAAAAGCGTGTCGCAAACGTAAGCCTCAGCACGCTCGAATAGACTTTCGGGGGCGGCGCAAATGCGCCCGGCGGAAGCGTCATCAGCTTTTCCACCTGGGCATAGAGCTGCGTTGTGGCCGAAAGCAGCCCATAATCACGTGATCCAGGCGCTGCTGCAACGCGATCGGCCACTTCGCGCTGCATCATCAACACCGCCCGCGAAATCACATTGTGATAACGAAACAAGTGCAACAGGATGTCCGACGTGATGTAGTAGGGAAGGTTTCCAATCACCAGCAGCTTCTCATCGCTGTCACGAAGAGAAGCCAGATCGAAGATCAGGATGTCTTGCTCAATCACCTCAACCTGTGAGCCGGCAAATCTTCGCTTCAGGTTCGCTGCCAGTGCGCGATCCAGTTCCACCGCAATCAACCTGTGAGCCTTCTGCGCCAGCAGTTCGGTAATTGCCGCGTTGCCCGGTCCGATTTCCACCACCGTCTTCTCAGAGATGTCGCCCAGTGCCTCAACAATGCGGCTGCTGGCACTCCGGTCGGTAAGAAAGTTCTGCCCTAATTTTGGTTTCTGCGACATCTTATATAAGTTGTTAATCGGAACAGGCTTACACTATTCAATGCACCACATATAGAAGCAAAAGCCATTTCATCATCCGAGCAATCAGGGAGCAATTCACATGCACGTTGCTTGCGTTGCGCCAGAATGCGTGCCTTTTGTAAAAACCGGCGGACTTGCCGATGTCATAGGATCACTTCCGCGAGAAATTGCCAGTCGGGGTCACAAGGTCACAGTGTATCTGCCATTCTACCGGCAGGTGCAGAGCCACTTTCCCCAGAAAAAGATCGCTCTCCAGAGCATCACCGTTCCATTTCAGTATTACAACCGCTTTGTAGCTGTAATCGATGGCGGGAAGCGCGACGGCGTGCAATTTTACTTTATCGATTCCCCGGAGTTGTTTGACCGCGAGGGCGTTTACGGCACTCAGGCCGGCGAATATCTCGACAACTGGGAGCGTTTTGGCCTTTTCTGCCGCGCCGTATTGGAAGCAAGCAAACAGCTTGGCGTGCCCGACATCTTCCATCTGCACGATTGGCAAACGGCAATGCTTCCGGTCTTTTTACGCAGCATTTATTATTTTGACCCGATGCTGCGCAATGTGGGTACGGTTCTCACCATCCACAATGCCGGCTACCAGGGCTGGTTCCCGCCACAGACCACCGAGCGCCTGCTTCTTCCCTGGGACATCTTCACCATGGACCGCCTGGAACACTACAACACATTCAACTTCCTGAAGGGCGGCGCCGTCTACTCCGATGCGCTGACCACCGTCAGCCGCAAATACGCTGAGGAAATCCAGACTGCGGAATTCGGGAACGGCCTTGACGGTGTTTTCCGCAAACGCGCCGCTGACCTCCACGGCATCCTGAACGGTGTGGACTACTCCAAATGGGACCCTGTTACAGACGGCAAAATAGCCGCGCATTATTCGGCAAAAGACCTCGACGGAAAAGCCGCCTGCAGGCTTGATCTGCTGCACGCTTTTGGGGCTGGCCACATCAAAGAAGAGACAGCCGTACTTGGCATCGTCTCTCGCATGGCCACGCAGAAAGGCTTTGACCTCACCGCCCAGATCATCGAGCGACTCACATTTGAGGACATCTTCCTCGTCGTCCTGGGCACGGGCGAGTCCTACTATGAAAACCTCTTCCGTTCACTGCATGAAAGATTCCCGGAAAAGGTTTCTGTCCGAATCACCTACGATGAGACGCTTGCGCACAAGGTGCACGCCGGGTCCGACATCTACCTTATGCCATCGCGCTATGAGCCCTGCGGCTTGAACCAGATCTACAGCCTCAAGTACGGATCGGTGCCTGTAGTTCACGCGACCGGCGGCCTCGACGACACCGTAGAAGAATGGAATCCCGAATCACGCACCGGGACCGGCTTCAAGTTCCGTACCTATTATGCAGACGAATATCTGAACGCCGTTCAGCGCGCACTCGCCGTATTCCAGGACAAGGACACCTGGCATACGCTTATACGCAACGGCATGGGGCTGGATTACTCCTGGGCTAAACCCAGCGAGGAGTACATCAAGTTATACAAGGAAGTGGCGCAGAGAAGAAGCTAGTGTGCTGTTCCGAAAATTCACTAGACGTGCGCTGCCGAACCAGTTTTATAGGTGCTGTCATCCTGACGCTGAGTGGAATGAAGGGGAAGGATCTGCTTTTCATGACGTTTATTCCGCGCGCAGAATCTCCGTGGGGTCGGTGCGCAATGCGCGAAGCACGGCCGGGAGTGTGGCAACGAGCGCGGTCAGCAGAATGGCGCACGCCGGCAAAGCGATCATGCCCGCATCGGTTGCTTTGACCTGGTAGAAGAGCGACTCGACATAGCGCGCCGCGCCGAATCCAAGCGCGACACCCGTACAGCCTCCGAGCGCGATCATCAAAAAGACATCGAGTGTGACGACGCGCACTATGCTCGCACGAGGCGAGCCCATCGCCATGCGGATACCGATCTCGCGGCGGCGCTGGAGAACCGAGTAGTTGAGGACAGCATAGAGTCCGATGCCCGCGAGGAGCAACGCCACGGCGGCAAAGAAGGCGGCGAGCATGGCGATCAGGCGCTCGCGAACGGTCTGGTCGCGGACCAGTTCGAGCTGCGTGGTGACGTTTGAGACGCGAAGTCCGTTGTGGCGCTGTGCGATGAGCTGGCGGAGGGAATCGGTGAGAGCGAGGGGGTTCCGGGTATCGGTGTGAATGACGAAGGTGGCGAAGTCGACGGTCTTGGGGACGGATTTGTCGTCGACTTCGTTGAAGGGGACGTAGAAGACAGCAAGATTGGGCTCGCGCAGGTCGTGGTCAGGGACATCGGGGGTGACGCCAACGATTGTATTAAGAGGTTGATTGGCGCCACGTGAAAAGGTGCGTCCGATGGGGTCCTGGCCGGGGAAGTAGGTCTTGACGAAGGTTTCGCTGACGATGGCGGCTCCCGGCGAGGTGTCTTGAGGGCCAAAGTCGCGGCCGGAATCGAGAGGGATCTTCATCGTCGGGAGCCAGCCGGGGGAAATGTTCAGGAAAAAGGCAGGAGTCGGACTGGGAGGCGCGCCATTGATGGAGATGTCGCTGTTTATCCTGATGCGCCCAAGAAGGGGCCAGCCGGAGATAGCGACCGAGTCGACGCCCGGGGCGGCACGGAGGGCCTCGGCAGTTTGATTCCAGACGACCGAGGTCTGGCCTTTTCCGGCAACCGTTTCAAGCAGGAGCAGGCGGTCAGTGGAGAAACCAAGGGGGCGGTTCTGCAGGCGCTGAAAGGAGGCGACGAAGAGTGAAGAAAGAAAGAGAGTGAGGAAGCAGAAAGCAACCTGAAGAGCAATAGCTCCGCGCATAAGGCGTCGCGGCGAGTACGGATCTTCACCACCTTTGAGCGCGGCAACGGGCCGGACGGCAGAGGCACGTAAAGCAGGAAGCAAACCAAGCAATAGAACAACGAGAATAATCAGCCCGAAGCCGAAGAGAAGTACACGCCAGTCGGCGGAAAGGGCGAGGCGCGCAGGGTTGTCGGGCGGATTGATGAGGCCGAGCACAAAAGGCGCCGACCACGCCGCAAAGAGTGCGCCGAGGACGGAAGCCAGGAGCGCGAGCAGCGCGCTCTGGGCCAGGATGAGCTGCACGAGGCGACGACGGCCGGCGCCGATCGAAATCCTCAGAGCCATCTCTTGGGCGCGGGCTGCGGCCTGGGCGGTCATCATGTTACCGACATTGACGCAGGCGATGAACAGAACGAGAGCGGCCAGGAGGCCGAGGACGACAAGTAACCGGCGATATTCCTTCTGGAGCGCGGAGATGCCGGCGCCAGCCGAATAGAAGACAAGTTTCTGATTGAGATAGCGGTCGATGTCCGCCTGGGTCTCGCCACGGAAGCATGTGGAACACGCGCTTCCGAAGGTGTGATTGACGGCGGAGAGGTGCTGCCGCAGCGGCTCGAGGGCGGTAGTCGGGTTGACGCCGGGCTTCAACATCAGGAAGACGCGGTGCCAGTCGGCCCTGTCCTGAGCGGCCAAGGTGTTCATGCTGAGGGGCAGAAAGATGTCGGTGACAGTTCCTTTTTCGACTCCGGTGAAATCCCGCGGACCCACGCCGATGATCTGGAAGTTTTGGTCGCCGATATGGAGCAAGCGGCCGAGGACGTGAGGATCACGGCCGAAGCGGTGATTCCAGTAGTCCCAGGAGAGGACCGCATAGGGAGCGGCGCCGGGGGCGCGGTCATCGGCGGCGACGAACAGGCGGCCGAGCGCAGGCTCAAGGCCGAAAAGCGGGAACATGTTACCGGAGACATAAACAACGTGGGCCTTCTCCACGTCGTCGTCGGTGGACCAGGTGATGTCCATGCGGTCGGCCTCGCTGATGGCGATGAGATCAGCCTGGTCCTTGACGGCATTGCGCATGAGGTTGAACTCCGGCGTGGCCCAATGGTCGTCCTCGAGAGGCTTGCCGTCGAAGCCGGTCATCTTGTGGGAGAGGACGTATAGGTTGCTGGAATTGGAGATGGGCAGAGGGCGCCAGAGCAGGGCGTCGATAAGACGGAAGGCGGCGACACAGGAGCCGATGCCGAGAGCGAGAGAAAGCACAGCAGCCACGGACGTGACCTTGTTACGGCATAGCTGCCTCCAGCCGAATCTTACATCGGCGAGAAGCGATTCAAGCCATCCGGCAACACGAATGCTGTGGCTCGCCTCGCGCTGGCGCAGAATCGAACCGAAGGTGCGGCGTGCCTCGTCGGGGTCGCGCCCCGAGGCAATCGCTTCTTCTATGTGCGACTGCAACTCTTCGTCGATCTCTCGATTCAAGCGTTCGCCTTGCACGGCATTTAAGATACGCGACCACAGAGACATGTCATGCCTCCCTGAGAACCCGGTTGATTGCCAAGCTGACGGACTGCCAGCGCGACTCTTCCACGCCCAGTTGCTTCTTGCCTGCAGCGGTCAGCTCGTAGACGCGGGCGCGGCGGCCGGAATCCTTCTTGATCCACTCCGCGCGAATCCAGCCCGCTTCCTCCATCCGGTGCAGCGCGGGGTAGAGCGAACCTTCCTCTGCGCGCAGCACATCGCCGGATGTACTGGCAACCGCAGCCATGATTGCGTATCCGTGAAGCCGCGGACGCCGCGACAATATCTTGAGCACGAGCAAATCGAGTGAACCTTGCAGAGCATCGGTCTTGGCCATATTTAGATGTCTTTATATAGATATCTAGGTATGGATGTCAATAGGCAACCTATGGAATCTCTGATGAAGTCCAGGTTTCGGAAACGGGAATCTCTGATTGAGTCAGGGTTTCGTAAGGGCATGGCTTTTTAGCCATGCCGTAAGCTGCTCAGATGCGATGCTGGTCAAAGCCGCCAAATTGAACCCGTCATTGGTGGACTATTCGTGCTGCAGGATGTCCGCTGGGTCGGTATTGAGAGCTCGGCGAGCAGGCGCATAGCTGGCAACATTGGCGACAGCGAAAAGAAACAAAGAACTCAAGATGAAGACTCCCGGATGGAGCACATCACGGGATTGCGTAGATGCCATTTCTGGAGACAGGTAAGAAATGTTAGTCGCCACCCGCGCAACGATCACGGCCGCGATGCACCCAACAGCGGAGCCGGCGAGGGCCAGCCACCATGTTTCTTTCATCACAAGTCCGAATACAGCGGTCCTGTCGGCGCCGAAGGCCATGCGGATACCCATTTCCTTCTCGCGTTGAGCTGCCGCGTACGAGGTGATGCCATAGATGCCCGTGGCCGCCAGGATCATGCCACAGACTGCGATCAGCCCGATCAGATCAGCAGATATGCGCTTTAGCCACAGCGAGTTGGCGGCAACGTTGGACATAGGCTGCATTTCGACAACGGGCAGATCAGGATCGAAGTGCCGAATTTTTTGGCGAAGGGCATCGCCAACGACAGAAGGATTGGCTCTGGTTCGCGCCATGATCCACACGTTACGGGGAGGCGATTGGCGCACGGTCCAGAAGATTTCGGGATGGGGATTCCTATCCAGTGCATTGAGCTTGAAATCGGCCACGACGCCGACGATTTGC
>Ga0126371_10004699_pt1 | contig 12068 bp, 10 predicted proteins | sample PanSoiMetaPlot_4_FD_110145 | JGI IMG/M metagenome (GOLD analysis project Ga0126371, IMG submission 110145) | Tropical forest soil microbial communities from Panama - MetaG Plot_4 | ecosystem: Environmental > Terrestrial > Soil > Tropical forest > Bulk soil | place: Panama | collected 2016-02-17
AAGGCGGGCTTGGACTTCTTCGCGCGCGATAAAGTCGTGTTTGCCTCCGATTGCCCGTTCGATCCCGAAGGCGGCAAGATGTATCCGCGCGAGACACTAAAGATTCTCGATGGTCTCAATCTGTCAATGCCTGATCGTGATAAGATCTTTTTCAAAAATCTAGAAGCAGTGACCGGACGTAAACTAGTGAAGTCGGGTTAAAGATCGAAATAGAATTGGGAGCGTTACCACCAAGACGAAACCCCTTGATCATCTTCGTCGATCGGCAGGTGGCAAATGCTGTTGACGCGAATATTTTGGCCGGTGGTGGGTAGAGGAAGAGCGCGCGGAAGGCGCCATTAATCCGAGTCCCCTAACGCGTTCGTACGACCGGTCGCCTTCGCGAGTACCACGTCGGCGGCGTCGGCACTATCCCCGCGCCAAGCAACCATCTGGTCGGGACGAATTAGCACGAGGTCGCGTTCGTACAGATCACGCACCGTGTGACCTGGGACGGCGACGATCCGCAGTTTGAGCCCGAACGCAGCGGCGACAGTGCGAAACGGCGTGGCGTCGGGTGCACACGGACCAAGACGCAGCAAGGTCCAATCCAAGCCAAAACGGTCGAACAGCGAAACATCCTCCGCCAGCCAAACATGCGGCGGACGCCCCCCGGGACAAGCCGTCGCCTCGTATTGGTTCATGGCGTCAGGGGGTGGCGATGTCCCATCGGAAACGACGATTGGGGAGTCATCATAGCGGCCACCGAGAGTGATGCCGGGAATGCTAAACTCCTTCCGTGCGTGAGCATGGAGATGCCGACCGGCGTCGCGGCGTGCCTCCTCGCCTTCCTTGGTCGCATCTTCGAGGGTGATCGGCGCTGGCATGTAGGCCAGCGAGTCGGCGAGGGCCCGGGCATAGGCTGTATTGCGGCGCGCAAGGGCCTGCCGTTCGATCTCATAGCTGTCGAGCAACGTCGCCGGCGCGTTGCCCTTGACCACGTGAGCAAGCTTCCATCCGAGGTTCACGGCATCCTCGACGGCGGTGTTGTAGCCGAGCCCACCCGCGGGGGTGAATAGGTGCGCGGCGTCGCCCGCCAGCAAGGCGCGCCCCCTGCCAAAATGCTCGGCCACGAGGGAGTGGCCAGCGGTCCAGCTGCAGCGCGAAAGCAGTTCTGCCCGGATCGGCCGTCCGACCGCACGCTCGAACATAGTGTGCGCGTCGCTATTGGTGATGAGCGATTCATCTTCATGGTCGCGCAATTGGGTATGAAAGGCGAATTCGCCACTGCCATCGACCGCGGCCATGAACGCGCGGCGGTCGCGATTGTAGGTCACATGCATCCAGGCGCGCGGATGGGAAGCCACCTCGTAGAAGTGGGGGCAGCGCAGGTAGATGGCGTACATGCGCCCACCCATGAAATCACGGGCGATGCCCGTCGCCCCGGTGTAGCGCAGTCCAAGCCGGTTGCGCACGAAGCTGCGCGGTCCATCCGCACCCACAAGATACGCCGCGCGGACCCTACGGCACGCGCTGCCGTCGACGGCTTCGACAGCCGCCTCCACGCCGTCGCCAGAGTCCGTGAAATCGATCAGGCGCCAGCCAAAGTTGATCGCAGCGCCCGCCGCTTCCGCGTGCTTGCGCAAGATGCGCTCGACGTATTTTTGCGAGATGCGGTGCGGCAATTCCGCAGCGCTCCACCCGCTCGCAAGCGGTGTCGCGCGCGAATGGGCCTGGCGCGCAGACGGCAGCCGGAAGCGAGCCAGCTCGTAGGTCGCAAAGCGGGTGAAATAGGCAATATCGGTCGGATAGTCGGATGGCAGGCCGGCAAAGCGCACCTCGGCCGCAAAGCCCAAGCGGCGATAATACTCCATGGTCCGCGCTTGGGTTGCGTTGGCCTGGGGATTGAAGGCCGTGTCCGGCTTCTCGTCGACCAGGCAGGTGTCCACCCCCCGGCGACCAAGCTCTATGGCAAGCATCAGTCCGCAGGGACCACCTCCGGCGATCAGCACCTCGCATGTATCTTCCTTTGCCACCGTTCTCTCGCTCAGTCTCAACCCGGCCGCTGGCGGCGATTGACTCTCCGTAGGTCCAAAAGTCGATCCGCAAGCCTCGTGGGGCCCGAGAATATCGGGGAAGAGCAGCCCTGGTCGAGCGCGTGCTCAAGGCTCGGCCGCAGGCGCCGGCGTGGTGGCGCCCCACGAAGCAAGGGCGTTTTACCTTGCCGCCGCGCTTGATCGCAGCTCGGGGTCGAGCGGTCAATTGGGCAGCAAAGAGCCCAAGGTTTGATCGGCCGACAGGGTTGACTTGATCGCAGCAAGGCGCCTCAATTGGTGGGCTGTCGGGATCGACGGCGGCGGCGGGGTCGCCGCGCAACATCAGGCGAGGGAGCCTTCGATTCTCGCTCGAGTGGCGGGGACGGGGGCGTTTTGTGTTTGGAGTAGAAGACGTTCGATGAATACGGGTCTCAATCGCGAAAGCGAGATCACCGTCGCGTGTATCCAGATGCATCCGGTCGTCGGCGCGAAGCGCGTCAACGTGGAGACGAGTCTGGCACGAATCGAGGAAGCCGCGGCGAACGGAGCGCGCCTCGTGGTGCTCCCGGAACTCGCCAATTCGGGCTACATGTTCCAGGATCGAGCCGAGGCGTTTGCGCTCGCCGAGGAGGTGCCTGCAGGTGAAACCACAGTCGCCTGGATCGAGATAGCGCGACGGCACAATCTGCATATCGTTGCCGGTATCGCCGAACGCGCAGATACCGCGCTTTACAATTGCGCTGTCGTCATCGGGCCCGCAGGCTACATCGGCACTTTCCGCAAGATGCATCTGTGGAATTTTGAGAATCTATTCTTTGAACCTGGCGATCTCGGCTTCCCGGTGTTTAGGACTTCGATCGGCCGGATCGGGGTTGCGATCTGTTACGACGGCTGGTTCCCCGAGACGTTCCGCTTGCAGGCACTGCAGGGGGCCGACATTGTCTGCGTACCGACCAACTGGGTGCCGATCCCAGGCCAAGAGCCCGCGCGCCCGGCGATGGCCAACATCCTGCACCAGGCTGCAGCACACACGAATTCAATCTTCATCGCGTGCGCGGACCGGGTCGGGTTGGAGCGCGGCCAAGCATTCGAAGGGCAGAGTGTGATCGTGGGGCCGACCGGTTGGCTTGTCGCCGGGCCTGCGAGCCGTGAGGCCGAAGAGACCATCTATGCGCGGATCAACCTTTCGGATGCGCGGCGTAGGCGCAATTGGAATACCTTCAACCAGGTCCTGCGCGATCGCCGGACCGACGTCTATGGCGAGATGCTCGGCGCCGACGTCAAACGTGGCTGGTACTAATAGCAACGAAGTAGGGAGTGGACACATGCACCGTGATTTGCTCATTGCCCCCATGGTTGTGCTTTTCGGCCTCGGGTCCGTTGGCGCGGCGGTTGGGGAAAATCCGATCAAAATCGGCGTGCCGGTCGGCCTGTCAGGGGCAAACAGCGTGGTGGCCCCGTCGGTCGTGCAGTCGGCGGAGCTCGCAGTCGAGGAGATCAACAAGGCTGGTGGGGTGCTCGGTCGAAACCTTGCGCTCGAAGTTGCCGATGACGGATCCGGCGCGGCCGGCGCACAGAAGGCTTTCGACTCGCTGGTCTTCCAGAAGAAAGTCGATGTCCTCATCTCCATGGAGACCAGCGCAGCGCGTAATGCGGGCCTCCCTATTGTCCAGCGTGGCAAGACCCCGTTTATCTATACGTCGTTCTACGAGGGGAGGTCCTGCAATCCGTATATGTACGTCAACGCCTGGGTGCCTGAGCAGCAGGTGCCGCCGATCGTCGATCAGTTTATGGCGGCAAACAATGCGAAGTCGTTCTTTCTGATTGGCAGCGACTATGCATTCGGCCGCGGTATGCTGCAATTCACACGTGCCTATATCGAAAAGAAGGGCGGCAAAGTCGTCGGCGAGGAATATCTGCCGATGGATGGCACCGACTGGACCCCGATCATCTCCAAGTTGCGCGCCTCGGGCGCCGACGCCCTAATCACATCGACCGCGGGTGGTGCGCCGAATGTGACGCTCACCAAACAACTGCGCGCGGCCGGTGTGACCATGCCATACGGCAACCTGGCAGTCGACGAGGGCACGGCCAAGAGCATGGGCGGCGATGCCGCCGGCATCTTCATCTCCGCCTCATATGTGACCTCGATCGATGCGCCTGCGAATGTCAAGTTCCTGGCGGCCATGAAGGCTAAATTCGGGGGCGAGTTGAAGACCCCCAACGACCTTTCGGTTCCCGAGTATGAGGCTGTCTATGCCTACAAGGCCGCCGTCGAGAAGGCTGGCTCCACCAAGGTCGACGGTGTCATCAAGTCGCTTGCAGACGTCACCGTCGACGGTCCACGCGGCGCCATCAAGATGAACAAGGAGCGTCATGCACCGCTCACCATGTACCTTGGCCAAGTCGAGGCGGACGGCAGCGTGAAGGTGATCAAGGCGTTTAAGGACGTCGATCCGGGGGACCAGTGCCCGAATTTGAAATAGTGCGTCCAACATGAGCTTGTTGCTCGACGTGGTGACGACAGCGGGAGTTTTGTTCGCCGTCGCCATGGGGCTTTTGGTCGTATTCGGGGTACTGAAAATCATCAACTTTGCCCACGGGGCTTTGCTTACCCTCGGTGCCTATGCGGCGTTGGTGACGACCAAGTTGGGCATCAGCGCGTGGCTTGCGTGGCCGCTAGCGTTCGTGAGTGGCGGGGCCCTCGGTTTGGTGGTCGAGCGCCTGATCGTGCGGCCGCTTTACGCGCGGCCGCTCGACGCGATCCTCGCCACCTGGGGACTTGGCATCGTCATCAGCCAGGTCATCACCCTCTGCTTCGGCCGCGAAGTGCAATTCGCGCGGAGCCCGCTGAGCGGGACCATCGCGATTCTAGGCGACACGTACTCGGTTTATCGCCTGGCGCTACTCGGGGTTTCGGTGGCTCTCGGGCTGCTCTTTGCGGCGCTGATTGAAGGCACGCGGCTTGGCCTCTCGGCCCGGGCCGTTATTATGAACGAGGATCTTGCTCGTGGACTGGGCATCGACACGCAACGGGTGCGGCTTCTCACCTTCATGATCGGCTGCGGGCTCGCCGCGCTGGCGGGCGCGCTCATCACCCCGCTTTCGAGCGTCGATCCCAACATGGGTGTTCCGTGGCTCATTAACGCCTTCATGCTGGTGATGGTCGCTGGCGCGTCGTTTCTCAGTCTCGCGCTCGCGAGCCTGATCCTCGGGGGCGCTCAGGTGATCGTCAGCACGTTCGTTAGCCCCATCCTCGGCGGCATGACCATCGTGCTATTGGCCGCCGTGGTCTTGCGGCTGCGTCCGGCGGGTTTTGGCCGTGACTGAAGCAGAGGCGGCGATTTCTTCGGTGTCGCGCGCGGCGCCAAGGAATTGGCGGCTCGCCGGGTGTCTAATGGGAGGGGCCCTCGTCGTCGCGGCCGGTCCGTTCATCCTTGATACGTATTCGGTCACCATCCTCATTCGCGGCTTTCTTTATGCACTAGTCGCGCTCACGGTGGACATCCTATGGGGTTACACCGGCATTCTGACGTTCGGGCAGGCGGCGTATTTTGGAATCGGTGCGTATGCGGCGGCACTCATCTTCACGCATGTGGGCTTTGAGCCCGCAACGATCCTGCTTGCTGTCGGGCTTGCCTTGGCGATCCCGGCGCTCGCCGGCCTGGTCGTCGGCTGGCTTTCGTTCTATCCGGGGTCGACGCCGCTCTATGCGTCCGTGATCTCGCTTGCGTTCCCTATCGTGGTCACGCAGGTGATTTTTTCGGGCGGAACTTTCAGCGGATCAAGCAGTGGCCTTGTCGGTTACGAGGTGTTCGATCTGTCGATTGAGGCCTGGTTTTGGATCGTCGGCGCAGTGCTCCTTCTGGCCGCGGGTGCAGCCTATACGTTCGTCAAAAGTGAGATGGCGCTGCTGCTTGTCGCGATCCGCGATAACGAGACGCGCTGCGCCTATCTGGGCATAGACGCCCCACGGGTAAAGATTTTGCTGACTGTGGCGCTCGCAGCCGTCGCCGGCTTTGCGGGATTCGGGTACGCCAATTTCTCAGGTGTGGTCGCCCCCGAAATCGCCGGGTTCGTCTTCGGCACCGTGCTCGTAATCTACGTCGCGCTTGGTGGACGCGGAACGCTGATCGGACCATTGATCGGCACGGTTCTGATTGACGCGGCCAGCTCGTATCTGTCCGGCGATCTACCATATATCTGGCAGCTGATCGTCGGCCTGGTTTTCATCGTCGTCATAGTGGCGCTCCCCAAGGGCTTTACACCGCTCCTCGGTCGGCTTTGGTACGCCTTCAGTGGTCAGCACGACCGCCAGCGCCGAGCCGCCCCGGCGCTCGAATCCCAGTCGATGCAGCCGGCCCTTACGACCGCTACTCTCGAGATCGTTGGTGTCAGCAAATCGTTTGGCAGCCTGAAAGTGCTCGAGGACATCACGCTGTCAATCGTCGATGGCGAGCTGGTCAGCCTGGTCGGCCCGAATGGCGCCGGCAAGACCACGTTGATGCGCTGCATCAGCGACGGTCGCGAGCGATCAAGTGGGACCGTGCGAGTCAATGGCCAGGACATCGAGGGCCTGCCGCCCAACCGCGTGGCCCGCTTCGGTCTTGGGCGAAAATTTCAGACTGCCGGCGTGTTCGAGAGCCTCACCGTCGCCGAATGCTTGCGGATCGCGGGCACACTTCGCGACAAACCGTCGCCAAGACATCCATTGCATGTCTTGCGGTTACCGGAGGCAGCCCGCGCGGTGGTTGAGACAACGGGACTTGTCGATTCGCTCTTGCGCCAGGCGCGGCTACTATCGCACGGACAGAAGCAGGCGCTCGAACTTGCCATGGTGCTCGCGCTTGAGCCCAAGATCGTGCTACTGGACGAACCGACAGCGGGGTTGACCAGCCTCGAACGTAGACAGATTGGGGATATCCTCAAGGAGCTGGCTTCCCGGCATCGCCTTGCCGTCATTCTGGTCGAGCATGATCTCGATTTCGTCAGAGAGATTTCGTCCCGTGTCGTGGTGCTGCACCAGGGGCGCATCGTGCTCGACGGCGCAGTCGAAGAGGTCGTCGGGTCAAAGCTCATCCGCGACATCTATGCGGGCTCCGGTCATGGTTGAGGCCGCGTTCGCTCCCCCGCCTCCGGCACTCGAGGTCAGGAACCTTTCGGGCGGCTATGACGACACACTGGTTTTGAACGGCGTAACCCTGGCCATCGGTCGTGGCGAAATCCTCGCGGTGCTCGGCCGCAACGGCATGGGCAAGACCACACTGCTACGCACGATTCTCGGGTTCCTGCCACCACGTTCGGGTTCAGTTTTTCTCTTCGGGCGCGAGGCGACCGGTCATTCCCCTGATCGCTTAGTCCGTGGCGGCATCGCCTATGCACCCCAGGAAAAGGCCATCTTCCAGGATCTTTCGGTGCGCGACAATCTACGCCTCGCGGCAACGAGCGATCACGGGTTTCGCGACGCGTTGGCACGGACCTTCGAGCTGTTTCCGCTGTTCGAGCAACGCCTCGTCCAGAAAGCCGGAACGCTCTCGGGCGGAGAGCAGAAGATGCTGATGGTCGCACGCGCCCTAATGGTGCGCCCGCGCTTGCTGTTGATCGACGAGATCTCTGAAGGTCTGCAGCCCTCTGTGATCGCACAGATTGCCGCCGTGCTCCGCCGCGAACGCGACGCCGGCACGGCGGTGTTGCTGATCGAACAAAACGTCGCCTTTGCGCTCGCGATTGCCAACCGCTGGGCGGTGCTTAAGCGCGGCGCAATCGACGATCAAGGAACGATTGCGGCAGGGACCGCAAGCCGCATCGCCGAACATTTCGCGATGTGACACGAAGGCCCAACGCGCTTGCCACCCGTACGTCAGAGTGCACGATGTTGTGCGGCCCCGGTGTTAGCCTATTTCTTGGTCTAATCCGTCAAGATACGCATAGTGGCCCGCGAGCGCGGGAATCCGCAGGTATCACATAGGCCATCGCATCGCGGTACCGCTCGTCTCGCAAGACGGTGGCCTTCGAGGCGATGGCTTGTCGGGCGTGTGGGGGACAGGGAGCTCAGGCTGGCGTTCTGGGCTAACATTCCTGGTCGATCTTGCCGCGCTAGCGTGAGCGATCGACGATGGAAGCAGAGGCGAGTGCGTGGCTGACCGTGATTTGCGCAATGAGATCTTGCGCCTCGAAGAACGCATTGACGACCTTGCCGAGGCGATGGCGAGATCGCAGCGGATTTCGCAGATTTCCAAGATTGCCATTGTCGGTGGATTGATCTGGATCTTGGCGACAATCCTCGGAGTGATCGCATTTGTCCCATCGGCCGTCATTACTGCGGTGGCCGCGATGATCGGGGGCGTCGTTTTGTTCGGTTCGACCACGACCACCGCGAAGGAGACTTCGGCGGCGATGCAGGCGACCGAAGCCCAAAGGGCCGAGTTGATTGGCAGAATGCAACTACGAGTCGTCGGAGAAGACAACGAGGGACAGCACCGGCGATCAGGATACGAGTGAGCGGTTGGGCGTCGATGCGATCTCCACGGTCCAGCCCGCGCGTGGCGCCTCGAGGCGTAGCGCTTCGCTCGCGACTCCTTAGCGCCGCCCAAGTGGGCGGGGGCCTTAATTTTCCAGACATATGCAACCGTTCGGCACGCTTATTTGACCGTGTCTTAGAGCTGCTGATTGACCGAGCTATTTTGCTGCAGCGAAGAGAATAGCGCCGCCAATGGCACGACTCTCCCCCTCCCATTTCGGATGGAGTATAGAAATACCCCGGGTGCTGGCGCTACGTTTTCGTGTCCGTGGCTTCGCGGCCATGATTTAGGGACTGTTGGCGGTCCGCATCAGCAGACATTGTCGTTTCGACCACGTGCCTTTTTTGGGCTGGAAACACTACGGAAGGGGCCCGGCACGTCCGAAGAGTTTGGCGGTACGCACAGCCGGGCTCAAACATTGGCAAGGGGCGGAATCGACTGAGCGCGTGGTATGCCGCGTTGGCTGTTGCCCGTAGGAGGAACCCTATTGAGGGTCAGAGCGCGCAGGTTGTTTTTGCTGTCACGCAGCCTCAATGGTGAGCGGAATGCGTTCCAGTCCTCGCTCATTTGCCGTAGGAGTATGTCCGAGCGTCATAAGCAATCATGATTGTTGCTCATCATCGCCTGACCCGCGAGTTTTTCACTCCGTCTACTCTTGCCACAATGACGACCTATATTCCGGCTATAATGTTCGGCCAGGCTGAGGGTAAACAGGGTAAACTAAGAAATTACTTTTTGTGGGGAGTACCTTCCCTTAACAACAGGCTTGGCGAAACTTGAACTCGCAGCTCCCGACGATCATCCCGGATGCACGGCGCCGGCAGCTAAACCGACGAGGGTGGCGCGGCCGCCTTGCGGCGCTCACAGGATTGGGACCGGTGGTGCTCGGCCTGATTGTCTTGCTGTGGGGACGCGACAATGAGTCGTCGGGCATCAGAAACGACGGGCACAAGACCTCGTTCCGATCACGAGTCGCGTCAGTTGCCGTCGATTCATGTCAAACCAATTCCTCAGCACCCCGCCTTGTCGTTAGCAAAGCATCCGGCATGCTGCGGTCTGAAGAGGTAGCCCCGCTCGGCCTGACCATTGATGGAGCCGCTGATGGCGCCCAAGTGCTGATTAGCGGTTTCGAGACTGGGTCGCTGTTCTCAGTCGGCCGGTCCGTGAACTCCAACGTTTGGAGTGTCCCTGTATCACAGATCGGCATCGCGGCAATCACGCCCCCTCGCGGCTTTGCGGGCTCCATGGACATCACTACTGGGCTCGTGCTCGCCGATGGGAAGCTTGCTGATCAGGGAGCCTTGCACTTGGAATGGCGGCGTCCGAGATCGGCTTTGCCACCCCTGGCGTCTTCGCGCCAGATCAGCGCCACAGAAGTTCATGCATTGCTCAGCCGAGGCAACGCTCTCGAAGCAACTGGGGACCTCGCCGGAGCGCGACTGGTTTTCCAGCGAGCGGCCGAAGCAGGAAGCGCGCGCGCCGCCTTCATGCTTGCGGAGACCTACGATCCTATTGTGCTCGAGACCTTGAGAGAATCAGGGCTCGCCTCCAATGTGGCGACAGCGCGCGTTTGGTACGCAAAAGCCAAGGATCTAGGCTCCGACGAAGCGCCGGAACGCTTGGAGAGACTCGCTCACCGGACCGACTGAACTGCGAGGGATGCGGCGGGTCCGATAGAGCTGGCCTCGCGCTTAAGACCGAAGGCCGTGCGCGTTGCACTCCGACCCCACCGCCCGCAATTCCAGCGCCCGCATGACCCACGGGTCAAAAACGACGGAACGCCTGGCAGCGTTCACCGCGTCAACAAAGCTGCCGTAGTCTCATGAGCAGCGTCGATCTAGAGGTCTCCTCTACTTCACGCCTGGGTAGCGTTCACCTGATCACAGTCTTTGAAAAGGGCAGGGGCGATGCAGTGGGCAGTTGCCGATCACCATCACAAGGCATTTAAACGCAAACCGGACGACTGTTGGCGAGCGAAGCCAATCAGTCACATAAGATTATCAATCATTCTATCCAACTGCGGGAAGTATTCAGATCTGCACGTGATCGTTGTATGTCGATGTCGTTTCGGTATCTGACAGAGTGTGACCTACGTCATAGGTTCGTTCGGTGGCATCTCGGTATCTTGCCCGCGGTTGATAGGCTGTGTTGCGCGACCCTCACCAGTCAGGGCTTCCAAAGCGACTTTCGATCCGCGTTGGATCGACGTAGGTGGGCAGGGCCCGGCGGGTAACGGGATCAGTATGTGAGCAGAGCCCAATGTTGTTGACAGCAGAGAAGGCGCGCTTGCGCGTGTGCGTTTACCAGGTCGGCAAGCGGTCGAGGTATACGCTGTGGCAGCGCACCAAAGAACGTTTTTGGGGCAATTTCTTCCCGTGGTTCTATCGCAAGGTGCTGTATCGGCACGCGTACTGCCTGGCCGATGGGTGCATGCACTGGCACTTTATCGACGGCCGCGAAAGGCACGGCTATTGCACGCTTGCTGGCCGTCACGCGTTGCTGCAAATGGAACTCGATGGTAGGAAGGTTCCGCGATCGGGGCAGTAGAGGTTGCGGATGCTACGAGCACCGCCACCGAGAACAAAAAGTCTCGGCATTCCGATTCGGGGCCGTTCGGTGTGGGGTGTGTCTAAACGCGGTGCGTTAGCGCTCACAATGTGAGCGAGCCCTCAGGCGATGGATCGCTGACTCATCCCGGACGTTTGTCAAAGGTGTGGCCGCACGCGTTTTGCGGTGCGATACCTGGACAGTGATAGGGCAAGCGTGGTAACCCGCTTGCGATAGCGACAGTCTCCCCTGATTGAGAGCATCTCCGGCGATGTCAATCCCGAGCAACAGTGGGTCAGGTGCGATTTTGTTCCGAGCGACGTCGGGATGACAACAATCGATTTTTGGTACGAATTCGCAAGCACCTATTCATATCCAGCCGCGATGCAGATCGAACGGCGAGCGAGAATCGAGGGTGTGACTTTACGGTGGCGACCTTTCCTGCTCGGACCGATTTTCAGTTCGCATGGGTGGAACGATTCGCCGTTCAATTTGTATCCGGCTAAGGGCCGGTACATGTGGCGCGATTTGGAACGCATTTGCGCCAAGGAAAGCCTGCCATTGAAATTGCCGCCTCTTCGATTCCCTCAAAACGGCCTTAAGGCTGCACGTATCGCTTTAGTACTAGCCAAAAACGGCCGGATCGGCGATTTCTCGCGCCGTGTCTATGCCGCGAGCTTCGCGGAGCAAAAGGATATCTCCGAGGATGAAACACTCGCAGGGATCTTGAGAACGTTGGATTTGGATCCGGCGGTGGTCGTTGCCGCTGCCAACACACCAGAAAACAAGGCGAAGCTCAAGGCGCAGACTGATGAGGCCATCGCCCGCGGCATTTTTGGCGCGCCAAGCTTTACGATTGGAGAAGAATTATTCTGGGGCGGCGATCGGTTAGATGACGCCATCGCTTGGGCGAAGCGTTGATGCACTTCTCCGTCGTGCCGCGACGAGGAGATATGGAGCTCTTGCAGCAGGCGGACACACCTAG
>Ga0126371_10004701_pt1 | contig 12066 bp, 9 predicted proteins | sample PanSoiMetaPlot_4_FD_110145 | JGI IMG/M metagenome (GOLD analysis project Ga0126371, IMG submission 110145) | Tropical forest soil microbial communities from Panama - MetaG Plot_4 | ecosystem: Environmental > Terrestrial > Soil > Tropical forest > Bulk soil | place: Panama | collected 2016-02-17
ATTCCCACGCTGGATTTTGAAGTTAATGCGCTCGGTACCGTGAACCTGCTGGAAGCCACGCGCCAGCACTGCCCCGAAGCCGCCTTCGTTTTCCTAAGCACCAATAAGGTGTACGGCGATGCGCCCAATGAAATTCCCATGGAAGAATTGGCAACTCGCTACGACTACGCTCGCCCGGAGCATTTCGCAGGTGTGGACGAAACCTGCCGCATCGATCGAACGTTGCATTCGCTTTTCGGCGCATCAAAAGCCGCGGCGGATATTGTCGCCCAGGAATATGGACGATATTTCAACATGAATGTGGGTATTTTTCGCGGAGGTTGCCTGACGGGCCCGTCCCATTCCGGGGTTGAGTTGCACGGATTCTTATCGTATTTAGCAAAAGTCGCGCTCAGCGGCGCAACCTACTCCGTGTTCGGCTACCAGGGTAAGCAGGTTCGCGACAACATCCATAGTTACGACGTTGTTCGCGCTATCGACGAATTCTCGGAAAATCCGCGGCCTGGCGAAGTCTATAACCTGGGTGGTGGAAGAGGAAACAGCGTCTCCATACGCGAGGCCATCAGCCGCATCGAGCAAATCGCCGGTTGCAAGGTGAGTTGGCGCTATGTCGCAGAAGCGCGTAAAGGCGATCACGTTTGTTACATTTCGAATTTGACCAAATTCAAAAGCCATTACCCGCGCTGGGAGATCACCCGCAATCTAGACGTCATTCTCGAGGAGATCGTTGCTGCGCAGCGTACCCAACCGGCACAGACTCCGGCGCATTAACCGCGGGTGACTGTAAATGATGCTAACAAATGAATAGTGAGCGAGCACCACGCGGTGCGGAGGACACTTGCGCCCCGCGTTCTCAGCAAAAGCTACATATTTTGTTGGTTACGAGTGCGTACGCTCCCGAACGCACCGGCACGGCGCCATTGAATACGGAACTCTGCGAGTATCTCGCCTCGCGCGGGCACCGGGTTTCGGTGGTTACCTCCTTTCCGCACTACCCGGAATGGAACGTATTCCCCGCCTATCGCGGCAGGCTCTGGCAAAGGGAATTGCTCAACGGCGTGACCATCCTCCGAAGCTACGCGTACATTCCGTCGCGAAGAACAACAATGCGACGAATACTTTATGACACTTCGGTCGGATTGTTCGCAGGTCTGCGAGGCTTGGCTGTCGACAACGTCGACCTCGTTCTAACCGTTTCTCCGCCCTTGCAGGCGGGCATCGCCGGCTGCGTTTTGGCGCGGCTCAAGCGAGTGCCGCTGCTGCTTGATCTTCATGATCTGGTACCAGACTTGGCCATTGCTTTGGGAATGCTTCGCAATCGCTGGGCCATAAAGATGGCGCAGACGATCGAAAATCGGATCTACCTGAGGTCAGACGGAATTCTTGTCATTTCGGAGGAATTTGCGTCGAATCTAATTCGGAAAGGTGTTGAGAGGTCCAAGATCTGCTTTCTTCCCCTCTGGGTGGATTCCGATTTGATTTCTCCAGGGGATCGTGTCGGTCCTTTTCGACGCGTGAATGGCATCGACGAGCACCAAACGATAGTGCTGTACACCGGCAATATGGGAGCGAAGCAGAATCTCGAAAACGTGCTGGAGGCTGCCGACCGGCTTCAAACCTGTCGTGATGTATTGTTCCTGTTCGTCGGGGATGGCAGCGAAAAGAAACGCCTGCAAGAATATGCGCATAATAAGGCCTTGCCGAACGTTCGTTTTCTCCCGTTGCTTCCCCCACAGCCGAAGGAATTGCTACCGCAAATGCTGGCTGGAGCGGATGTTCTCGTCTTAAATCAATCGGCACAAGTCGTGGATATGGTGGTTCCCTCTAAGCTGTTTACCTATATGGCAGCGGGGCGGCCGATCGTTGCGGCCGTCAACCGCTCCAGCCAGGCTGCCGCTTGTATTCGGAACGCGGGCAGCGGACTCGTGGTGGACCCCGGGAACCCGGTTGCGTTGGCGGAAGCGATCTCTCGGTTGAAGGAAGATAGGGAATTCGCCGCCGATCTAGGCAGCCGGGGCCGCCTTTTCGTTGAGGAACATAGTGCCCGAAAAACAATTCTTAGCAAGTACGAGGATACATTTCTGGCTTTTGCGCATAAGATAGCTATGCGTTCGGTCTTGGGCCACGAAGCCGCCGATTGATGCGGCAAAGCTCATTTCATGCACATGGATGGATTGGGACTTATGATCCCGGTTTTATCCCCTTTGTTTTTGGGTATCTTGGGCGAAGCTGCTTATCTACGTGGGGCATTGCAAGTCTTAGCTTGAACCGTTTTAACAATTACTTCATTCGTGCAAGGCATCGTTGAAACATAGTCGAGAGCTGAGCCGCGACCCACACGAATCCTCGGCGCAGCAAACCGGCTACGGATATTGGGAAGAATCGGAGGAAATAGCTATGCGACTGTTCGTGGACTCTGCGGACCAGAGGCAAATTGAGCATTGGCTTGAGCAGGGTGTGGTCGATGGAGTGACCACGAATCCCACCATCATGTTCAAGGACGGAGCTACAGACCTCGAAGAATGCGCGCGAAGGCTTGCGGGGCTCCTTGGTGAGCGGCCGCTCAGCGTTGAAGTCACTTCAAATGACTGCGAAACGATGGTGGAGCAGGGTCGAACGTTCGCTACTTGGGCGCGCAATATTGTCGTGAAAATACCGATTGTCAATGAGCACGGAGAATCGTGTCTTGGCGTCATCCATCGCCTTTCGCAGGAGGGCGTCGGCGTCAATGCCACCGCGATTCTCTCGTTCAATCAAGCGCTTCTGGCTGCAAAGGCTGGGGCCACCTACGTAAGCATCTTCGCTGGCCGCGTCGCTGATGAAGGAAATGACCCGGCTGCGACGATCCGCAATGTTCGCCGCTGGCTCGATGATTGGGAGCTATCTTCTCACATTATCGTTGGCAGCATCCGTTCCGTCATGGACGTTCAGAGCGCTGCCTTAGCCGGTGCGCATATCGTCACGATTCCGCCGCAGTTTTTGGCTAAGATGGTCGACCACAAATACACACGCGAGACCGTCCGCCAGTTTGTGCAGGACGCCGAGAAAACGCTCAAGGAAATGCAAACAGCCAACGCGGTCGGGGGGGACCCCCGGTAGACAGACGCACTCCGGTATAACTCAAGCCATTATGTCGACACGCGAATCAATAGCTCCTCGCGAATCTCAGGTGACGAGACCCGCGGCACGGACGTGGCCTCTGTATGCCCGTCTCCTGAGTTGGCCTCCGCTGCACAAGTTGATCTATCTAGTCGGAGACCTCGCAGCGCTTACCGTGGCTCACATGCTTGCAGTGCGTTTTGTAGAGCGGTTCTTCCACGTCCCCATGGATGCCCTGAATCCCTTCGGCTACCACCGTTACTACATCCCATTCTTTGCCCTCATCCTGTACCTGTTCGATGGCTACAAAAGCCCCGAACTGCGTCGTCCCGAGCGAGAGCTCGAATGCAGCTGCAATGCGGTGGCACTAAGCTTCCTAGGGCTGGTTTTGTTCAACTTCGTTGTCTTTCGGTCACAAGTCTTTTCTCGTTACCTGGTACTCTCCTGGTTCGCCATGGCTTGTGTTCTGTTGGTAGCCACGCGATTTACGCTGCGAGCCGCGGAGGAAAGGTTATGGAAGAATGGGCTATGCCGCCGGCGAGCGGTGCTCATTGGCTCTGTGGCTGGACTCACCGAATATCAGCAGCAACTGTCACTGCAACGGCACCACGGCTACGAAACCGTCGGCATTTTGCTCGATTCCAATAGCCCGGAAGTCTTACCGGAAGCCATGTTCGATCTTCCCATACTCGGTTCGCCGGATCGGTGGCGGAAATGCCTCGAGGGCACAGGGGCGCTTGTCCTCGTGGTTGCGTATCCCACGGTTCCGTATGGAGAACAGTGGCTTGAGGAATTGCTGCAACAATGTAAGGAACTTCGCGTCGACGTCGAACTGTACTCGGGAGTTCTGGCTACCACCAACCTGAACTACGAGCGTGACGAGTACGCAGGCTGCTTCCGTTTTTATCCCCAGGCACGATGGTCACTCATGCTGCAGCGTCTTCTCAAAAGATTGTTGGACGTGTGCGTCGGCTTTATCGGCAGCTTCGCTACTCTGGTTCTCGCGCCAGTACTAGGCCTCATGATCAAGATCGAGGACGGCGGGCCAATTTTTTATAAGAGCGCTTACGTGCGCCCGGATAAAAAAGATGGGTACTATCTGAAATTTCGCACCATGCGGGTCGATGCGGACGAAATCCTGACACAAGACTTTGAACTGCGAAGGCAATTTGAAAAACAGTACAAGCTTATCAGCGATCCGCGCGTAACGCGTATCGGCCGGTTCCTGCGGAAATATAGCCTCGACGAGTTTCCTTCTTTTTTCAGTATATTACTTGGTGACATTAGCCTGGTCGGCCCTCGGACGATCACTCGCTCCCAGGAAGTGCGCTACGGCTCCTTGTTACCAAAATTGTTTTCGGTTAAACCGGGGCTCACGGGGTTCTGGCAGGTCATGGGCCGCCAGACCACGTCTTACGAAGACAAAGTGCAGCTGGATATGTTTTATATCGATCACTGGTCCATTTGGCTCGATCTTGTAATCGTCTTTAAGACCTTTTGGGCAGTCATTCGAGCCGAAGGCGCGTATTGAAGAACTGGGTACTCATCTATGAAAGTGAGACAGAAGTGTCCTGCTCTGACATTTCTTTCATGAGCTAGGGGAGGCCAAACTACTTCGTTATGCGGCGAAATGTTGTAGTAACCGGAGTCGCTGGGTTCGTCGGCAGTAATTTGGCGAGAGACCTTTTGGACAACGGCTATTCCGTAAAGGGGGTCGACAATCTTTCTACGGGAACCCTTGACAACGTTGACCGTCGAACTAAATTTCACAATATAGATATCTGCTCCCCCGAGCTTTACCCGTTGCTGCGAGGAGCAGACGTCGTTTTCCACCTTGCAGCCAAGACTTCTCTGGTTGCTTGTCTGAATCAGCCTCTGGAAGCCGCGAACGTGAACGTCATCGGGACTCTGAACGTCCTTGAGGCCTCACGGCAAGCGGGGGTGCAGAAATTCGTCTACGCCGACACTTCCGCTGAATACGAGGGAGTTCAGGTATTTCCCACTCCTGAAGAGCAGGTCCGTCCGATTGGAGTGTACGCTGCCAGCAAGCACGGCGGAGCGGCCTTCTGCGACAGTTACTGCAAGCTTTATGGTATGAACATTACGGTGGTGCGCTACTTCAATGTCTACGGGCCTGCGCAGGATTGGCGGAGAATCATCCCGCCGGTTATGAGCGCTTTTATCATAAGGATGCTTCGGGGAGAACGTCCGGTCATTTATGGTACTGGAGAAAAGCGAAGGGACTTTATCTACGTCGACGACGTAAACGATTTACATCGACTACTACTAGAAGACGATCGCTCGCACGGAAGAGTATTCAACATCGGATCGGGAGTCAACTTTTCGGTTAACGAAATCTTTCAACTGATCGAAGGGATTCTAAAGACTGGCCTGTGTCCAATCTATGAGCCGGACTTGCCCGGCGAAGCGCAAATCACGCTTGCTGATCTGACTGCGTCAAGGAGTCTCGGTTGGACACCGCGCGTAGATATCAGAGAAGGATTGAACCGGAGCATTGAGTACCTGAGAACCCAAGTGCTGGCGATGAAGGTCGCTGGATCCTAGCTATACCGCACTGGAACGGCCAGTCGTATCTGCTCTTTAAGTCCGCTGCCGCACGCATCGTCGATGTTGAGAATGCACATGGAGACAAGATGATCCTTACCAGAACTCCTTTTCGAATTACGCTGGGTGGCGGCGGTACGGACCTCCCCTCTTTCTACCGCGAGCATGGGGGATTCATCCTCGCTGTGGGGATCGACAAGTATATGTACTTGAATGTAAATACTCCTATCGTTGACGACAAAATCCGGCTCCGCTATACGGCCACTGAGATCGTCGACGACGTGGAGGATTTGAAGCACACGTTGGCGCGGGAAGCGCTGCGGCATTTCGGTATCAGGAATGGTATCGAAATCGTTTCGATAGCGGATGTTCCGGCAGGAACCGGACTTGGGTCCTCGAGTTCTTATCTCGTCGGCCTGATGAACGCTCTGCACACCTTGCTGCAAGATCAAGCCACCCCCCAAAAGCTTGCTGAGGAAGCCTGCCACATCGAGCTGGAGATCTTGAAAAAGCCCATTGGCAAGCAGGATCAATACCTAGCTGCTTTCGGTGGACTGACCGCCCTCGATATTAAACCGGACGGAAGAGTGAGCGTTACGCGACTTGGGCTGGACGTCGACCTACTCGAAAATTTGGAACATAACATTTTGATGTTCTACACGAATCAGATGCGTGACGCCACGAGCATTCTGAAGGAGCAAGATGCAGCCACCCGTGCCAAGCACCAAACCGTCGTCTCGAGCCTGCGCGAGATCAAAGACATCGGCTTAGAGATCAGCGCAGCTCTTACAAGCGGTAATCTGCGCCGTTTTGGCGAGCTGTTGGATACCCACTGGCAGTCAAAAAAGCGCCTGTCAGAGGGTATTTCAAATACACAGATCGACGCCTGGTACGAACTTGCAAAGCAAAACGGTGCCATCGGCGGGAAAATCTCCGGGGCGGGTGGGGGCGGCTTCCTGATGCTTTACTGCGAGGAAAACAAAATGCGCTTGCGCGAAGTGATGCGCACCGCCGGCCTGCGCGAGCTGAAGTTTCGCTTCGACTTCGAGGGCAGCAAGGTTGTCTTTGACGTCGTCTCCCGAGACGGCCGGCTGGCTCATAATCACCGCCACAACAACAATCACGAAAACGGCGCCCCTGTGCGCGTTACTGTTTCTTAGGCATCCCCCCAAGTCTTGGAGGAGCGCGTAATTCATCGCATGAGAGCGGTGCTGCTCGACCGGGACGGCGTTCTCAACGCCTTGGTCTATCACGAGGACTCGGGCGTGATCGACGCCCCTTTCAATACCTCCCAGTTCAAAGTTCTTCCGCGCGTTCCTCAGGCGATTAGACTGTTCAATGATTTGGGATTGCATGTTGCGATTGTTTCCAATCAGCCGGGCATAGCCAAAGGCCACCTGAAGCTCGCGACACTGAGAGCTTTTGAACGCACGTTGCTTTCGCGAGTGCGTGCAGAAGGTGCTTTCATCGATAAAATCTATTATTGTCTGCACCATCCTCAAGCAAGGGTCTCGAAACTTCGAAAGCGTTGCCACTGCCGGAAGCCGGAAACTGGTCTTCTCGAGGGGGCCGCGAACGACCTTCAGGTACGTTTGAATGAGTGTTACATGATAGGAGACGGAATTTCGGACATGATTGCAGGAACGCGGGCTGGCTGTAGAAACGTTTTCATCGGTCGTTGGAAATGTGAGATTTGCCAGTTCACCGAGGATCCGTACACCCGTCCCGCGTTCGTGGCAAAAGACCTGTGGGAAGCGGCGAAATTCATTCGCGATGAGCTGAACGGGGCTGCTGGAGTTCCCAGGCCAGAGTGCCTTGTGGCACGAACATAATGTTCTTCGTTGGCGTTCCGAAAATGAGCTATTCAATATACCTGAGGCATATCTAATGAGTTATGTCGCCCAATACATTCAAGAAGCCCAGCAGATATTGAGCCTACTGGACCATTCAGCCATTGAGCGCACGGCCAATCTGCTGGACGATCTCCGTCAGCGTTCAGGGCGACTGTTCCTATTGGGCGTAGGCGGAGGCGCAGGGCACGCCTCGCATGCCGTATGCGATTTCCGGAAGATTGCTCAGATTGAGGCATATGCGCCGTCCGACAATATTTCCGAGCTGACAGCTCGTGTGAATGATGAAGGTTGGGATACCTGCTACGCGAATTGGCTTCGCGGGTCTCATTTGACTGAGACGGATATGATCTTCGTGTTCTCAGTCGGCGGAGGTGATGCGACCAAGAACATCAGCGCTAACCTGGTGCGGGCTCTTGAATATGCTCAGGATGTCGGGGCTCAAATCTGCGGCGTTGTCGGCCGCGACGGAGGTTTCACCGCTCAGGTAGCGGATGCTTGCGTACTAATTCCGGTTGTTAATTCCTCAACCATCACCCCGCATACGGAGTCGTTCCAGGCAATGATCTGGCATTTGTTGGTTTCCCACCCGAAATTGAAAATCTCTGAAACGAAGTGGGAATCAGTTCAGGCGCACCAGAAAGCGTAGCAACTCCGCGTCTTTTTCCTCAGGACCTTCTTAGTAGACGGGCTCATCCTTCCGGTCACCTCCGAAGCGTTTGCATCGGGGGCATACCTGTCGCCACGTTGTTCCTCGCTGACTCAGTTCTTCTGCCGGGGCGTTTCGAAAGCACTCAGAGCAGAAAGCTAACTCTTCGATACTGTCTAGAATTTTTTGTTCATGCGTTAGATTTGTCACGCAAGCAGGTTAGCAACACCTCATGCACCGGCGAATCCATCGACAGTACCAAAATGAATTGCTGCTGGAGTGACCAAAGTACTAGGTCGCGAGCTCAGTACGCCCTCATTGCTTTTCCCCTCGACCGGCAGGGAGGCACGACGTCGTATTCGGATTTCCTCCTTCGCTTTCGCCTTCCAAATCTAAACCCCTCGTTTGCAGGATTCGGTTCCGCGCTGACGCTGGTCTCTCCGCGAATTGTCTGCAACTCTTAGTTCTGTAGATTTTGCCCGAAAAGCCAGCACCCGGCTCGCGAGTTATTCGGTAAGCTACATCGCGACTGGCCTGATGGCACGGTCTCAGGAGTACCCACATGAAAAGAATCCTGCTGTTGCTTGCTTTGCTCGAGCCTTTTCACGGGCAACGGGTAACGAAAACATCACTTCCATCACTTCAGGTTTCTACCCCTGCGGGAGGCACAAGTAGCGTCGTCTACGTCGGCCGCGGAACGCCGTGGCCTGGAATTGATATTGGGGCGCAGGTTAATGCCGCCTACGCGGCGCTGCCGGATAGCGGGGGAAAAATCGCAATCGCACCCCAGGTCAACGGCGCTTGCTACAATTTTTCCACCCCCATCCAGTTCAACACAGTAGGGAAGTACACCATTTTAAGCGGTGAAGGAACGGGTGCGAACAATGCCGTTTCCGATTTGCAAGCCTGCCTGAATTACACGCCCACTACGACGACAAACGCAATCTCAATTGATTGGACTCCAGCGATCGGTGGCGGGTACGAGGCTGGAGCGGGTATCCGCGATCTGGTCCTTATAAATAACCGCTGCTTCAAGCCGGGAGGCTGCGGGAGTTCCGCCGTTGGAGTCAATATCGGTACGACCCATGGCGGTGCCCATAAGGCTCTATTCGAGAATTTCAAGGTTCAGGGTTTCGGCAATGGCTACAAGTTCAGCAATGGCGATTCGAATGGGCTTGGATGGGGGATTGTCTGGATAAACTCCCCAGTGGTGTGGAATGCTATCGGCATCAACTACACGATTGCGCATGAACAGGACACTTATATCGGTGGCGCCATCAACTCAAACGGAATTGGAGTAAACCTTGGAGCGGCGGAGTTTGGCGGCGAATTCACCGTAATTGGAAGTTCGTTCGATGCAAACCTTAGTTGCGGAATAACGATGTCTAACGGTCAGACCGTGAATATTCAAGGCACACATTGGGAGAACACATCAAATGGTCAGCCTGCTTATATCTGCGGGGACTCAACAAATTCCAGCAGACTTAACATCAATGGCGGTATCGCTTACGACCTCGTAAGGTCCGGCACGACCACACAAAACTGGTTTGTGGCCGGGCTAATGGAAGTAAACGGGATGCAGCTCGTTTCTTTCGGGCGCACCTCGACGAAGAGCATATTTGTTGCGAACACCAGGGGTTCCTTTTCCGCACTCCCGACGCCTGTGGCGAATCTACCTATTATGAGCAACAACGCCGAGGACATTTCGTTTAATGCCGGCCATGGGGTGTCTCCGGCAGCAAGTCTGCCGTCGGTAGCTGTCCACAGCACGCTCGATTATTCGGAGAGCCTGCCGCCATCCGGTCTTGAGGGGGCGGAACGCTGCTATGGAGACTTCAAGGCTCACGTCCTGAAGTGCAACTACAACAATGCGGGATTTCTCCCGATGCTCCAGCTCGGTGCAAATGGCGCGAGTGCTGGAACCGTGAGGTTGTCTCATGGCGCTGGATCGCACACTTTCACCACAGCCTTTGCGAGTCCACCAGTCTGCACCGCCACAGATACGACCACAGCGAATGCAGTCCAGGTAATCAGTTCCGAAAAACGAGTTAAGCTTGTGGGTACAGACACGGACATGATTTCGTGGATATGCGTCCCGGTAGCCAATTAGGGGACATTCAACTGACGGAAGTGCATCTCAAAGTCCAAACGCGCGGTCGACACGGTCGCGCGCGCCTTCTCGAGCTTTGATCGAACGCAAATGACCTCCCGCTCTACAACACACAGCTAATCAAGGGGCTTGCGACATACAGGTGCAATTTCAGTCGTCATCAGGCGGTAAGGGGGGGCGCTTATCGTTGAGGAAGTGTCTCGCGTCAAATTTTGTCGCAACAGGCTGAAAGGAACGTTGAGCCTGAGTTAGATCGAAGCAGTCTGAGAGGTCGTCGGCGCGTGTATCTGCGTAACCGAGTGATGGCAGGTTAAAAGTCTCTTCGATGAATTTCAGAATGCTCCCAAAATCGTGCGTCACATGCGAGACGTATCCCCGCTTCGCGTATGGCGAAACCACGATGAGCGGCACGCGAAAACCGTACTCATAGGAATCGTAGATGGCGGGAGGCGGAACGTGATCGTACCAGCCGCCCCAGTCATCCCAGGTAATGATAATTGCGGTGTTTGACCAGTAAGAGCTGTTTCCAACCGCATTGACAACCGATGCCACCCAGGACGGACCTGAACCGTCGTTGTTCTTAGCATGGTCAGATGCCTGGCCACTGGGAATCACCCAGGAGACGGGAGTGAGTTGGCCATTCGATATGTCCGTCAAGACCTGTGTTTGGTTCGAAACGACCTTAGTCCAGTCGGTTCCGAAACGGAGGTGCTGAATCGCGTTCGGTCCAATCCAGATCGATGGCGTTTGCGTGTCGGTATAAGGTGCGTAGTACCGCCAGTCAATCATCTGGGAATCTAGCAAATCAATCAAAGTAGCATGTTCGAAGCAGGGATATTGCGTCGAAGATTCGTTGCCCGAAGGATCAATCAGCGCTACGAACGAACCCGGTGGGGCGTTGCACCCGGCTTCGCTGCCCGCAGGAGCATTGCCGGGCAGCACGGTATTGTCCGCCGCAAATAGATTGCTGCCGGTCGCGGGTGCCGACGTCCCCGAAATAATATATTGGTGTGCCGGGAAGCTGGGCCCCTGATTGGTCTGGAACATCCGGTCTCCGAAGGCGTATTGTTCGGCTAGCTGAAAGTAAGGTTTCACGTCGGACGGATCGACATACTTGAATTGCGGCATCGGCGGAGGACAGCCGACAGCCTTCGGGTCGCACACGATCTCTACCTTATCTGCGCCATCCATTTTGCCGCCGTCGTAGGTGTCCACGAACGCTTTGTGCCTGTGATCGACATCATAGTCGTTGGCGAGCGGTATCGGCGTCAGCTGTATGGTTTGACCCACAGAGTTTATTCCGCTGTTGGCAATGTCCGCGCCCGGAAGGCCGTGAAAAAGGTTATCGGGCGTGCGATTTTCCTGGAAAATGACAATCACATGTTTGATTTTTTGCGAAAAGGAAACCGGAGTTGCAAGTCCAGTGGCGGGTGGGTTCGGAAGCTTTGTTGAACACGCTGCGAAGCCGATTGCGGCTGCTCCGAGGCAGGTAAAGAGGGCTAATCGTCGCAACCAGGTAGCCAGTGGCGTGCAGCGGCGTGAACTTTGATATTTACCACTGGACGCCTGGATACAAGCTGGGAATGCGAGCCGCGCGGTAGGCATTTTGTCCCGTGATCTGCATCTGCCAGACGATTTGAGGCGTGCTCTGCTGTGTTACTTCCGTCACTAAGGCAATCGGGGGAGCCAGCGAAGGCGCGCTCTCGTCAAACTCGATATTGCCATTGCTGAACTCCTGCATATATCCGCCCCACGAAGAAAAATTCCCCGGCTTGTCCTGCCAGACGACTTGC
>Ga0126371_10004703_pt1 | contig 12061 bp, 11 predicted proteins | sample PanSoiMetaPlot_4_FD_110145 | JGI IMG/M metagenome (GOLD analysis project Ga0126371, IMG submission 110145) | Tropical forest soil microbial communities from Panama - MetaG Plot_4 | ecosystem: Environmental > Terrestrial > Soil > Tropical forest > Bulk soil | place: Panama | collected 2016-02-17
GCGCTGTACATCCCGGAAGGATTCGCCCACGGGTTTCAGACGCTCGAGGATGACACGGTCGTCCACTATCAAATGACGAGCCCCTACGTCGCCGAGGCGGGGCGTGGAGCCCGATGGAATGACCCCGCGTTCGGCATCACGTGGCCCGTCTCCGATCCCATTCTGATCCAGCGGGATCGTGACTACCCCGACTTCGTCCCGGCGCACCCCGCGTGAACGGCGCCGAGATGCACGCCCTGGCGACTGACCTGTATCCCCTCTGCCGGAGTATCACCGGCGACGGGCTCCGGGAATCCCTTCGGCGGCTCCAGAAACTCGTCCCCCTCGAGATCTGCGAGGTGAAGAGCGGCACGCAGGTGCTCGACTGGACGGTGCCGAAGGAGTGGAACATCCGCGATGCGTATGTCGCCGATGCCAAGGGCAGGCGGGTGATCGACTTCAACCAGCTGAACCTGCACGTGCTCAACTACAGTGTGCCGATCCGGGAGAAGATGCCGCTCGCGGCGCTCCGGCCGCACATCTTCACGCTCCCCGATCATCCTGACTGGGTGCCCTACCGGACTTCCTACTATTCGGAGGCCTGGGGGTTCTGTGCGGCCCAGCGCGTGGTCGACGCCCTGCCGGACGGCGAATACGACGTCGTCATCGACAGTACCCTCGCGCCTGGTTCGCTCTCTTACGGACAGCTGGTCATTCCGGGAGAGACCAGGGACGAAGTCCTCTTGTCCTGCCACTCCTGTCATCCCGCTCTCGCCAACGACAACCTGTCCGGCATGGCGGTCGCGGTCGCCCTCGCACAACAGCTTGCCGCTCAGCCCCGGCGTCGCTTCACGTACCGGTTCCTCTTCATCCCGGGAACCATCGGCTCAATCTGCTGGCTCGCGAGCCATGAAGACGTGGTACCGCGCATCAAGCATGGCCTGGTCCTCTCCTGCGTGGGGGATGCGGGCGGGTTCAACTACAAGCGCTCGCGCCGGGGGGATGCGCCCATCGATCGGGCCGTGGCGCATGTGCTTCGCCACATGGGCGTGCCGCACGCGATCACCGACTTCGTGCCCTACGGCTACGACGAGCGCCAGTACTGCTCGCCGGGGTTCAACCTGGCCGTGGGCTGCTTCATGCGGACTCCGAACGGCAAGTACCCGGAGTACCACACCTCCGCCGACAACCTGAGCCTCGTGAAGCCCGACGCGCTCGAGGGCTCGCTCGCCGCGGTCAGCGCCGTGCTCACCGTGCTCGAAGGAGACGGCTGCTTCCGCAACCTCAGCCCCAAGGGTGAGCCGCAGCTGGGCAAGCGCGGACTCTACGGCGCCACCGGTGGCGCCGCCCAGCTGCCGGGCTTCGAGTTCGCTCTGCTCTGGGTGCTCAACTTCTCCGATGGGTCGCATTCACTGCTCGAGATCGCCGAAAAGGCAGGCATGCCGTTCGCCCAGATCCGGTCTGCCGCCGACGCGTTACTGGCCAAGGGTCTGCTGGAGGCCGCGTGAAGAACGAGCTCCGCGTGGCACTCGTCCAGATGGAGATTGCGGACGGCGATCTGGACCGGAACGTTGCGCAGGCCGAGCAGATGGTGAGCCGGCACGCAAGCGTGCAGCTCTACCTTCTTCCCGAGCTCTGGACCAGCGGCTACGTACACGCGCAGTGGCCGGCACTCGCCAAACGAACTCCGGACGTGCTGAAAGCGCTCACCGGCGTGGCGAGACGTCAGCAGGCCGTCATTGGAGGCACGCTCATCTCGGAGAATGGGAGCGGCGGACTGTCAAATCGGTTCTGGCTCGTCGGTACAGACGGCGTGCTGGGGTGCTACGACAAGGCACACCTGTTCGCACCGATGGGTGAGCCCGCCCATCTGGTACCGGGCAACACCCGGTCACGCGTCCCGCTCGCGTCCTGGACCGCGGCACTGTCGATCTGCTACGACCTCCGGTTTCCGGAGATGTACCGGATGGACGCCGTGGACGGCGCGGACCTGTTTCTCGTCCCCTCCGAGTGGCCGGCGGAACGAGCCGGTGCCATGCACGCGCTCGCCATGGCCCGGGCCATCGAAAACCAATCATATCTGGTGCTCACGAACCGCGTGGGCGTCGCCTCTGACGGAACGAGTTTCGGGGGTGGCTCCATGATCGTGGCCCCGGACGGAACGCTGATAGCCTCGGCAGGTGCCGAGCCGGGGGTGGTGACGGGAACGCTGGAATTCGACCGGATTGCCGCCGCGAGGGGCACCCTGGCCCACTTCGCCAGGCGTCGTCCGGGCGTGGACTATTGACGGTAACTTAGGGCGCGGGGAGTCCCCGCCTAAGGAGTCGGCATGCGGGTGTTGATAACGGGACACAATGGATACGTCGGGTCGGTGATGACCCAGATGATTTCCCAGCGCCACGAAGTGGTGGGCCTCGATACGTATCTCTTCGAGCGCTGCACGCTCGGCCGGGAACGGGCCGATGTCCGCGCATTGCGGGTGGATCTCCGCGACGTCCGCGAGGAGCATCTCGCGGGGTTCGACGCGATCATCCACCTCGCCGCCCTCTCGAACGATCCGCTCGGTAATCTCCACGCCGAGAACACGTACCAGATCAACCATCGTGCCTCGGTGCGGCTGGCCCAGCTTGCCAAGGCTGCGGGGGTCCCCCGCTTCCTCTTCGCCTCCTCCTGCTCGCTCTACGGGCTGGCAGGGGACGACATGCTGGACGAGAGTGCGGCGTTCAATCCCATCACACCCTATGGCGAGTCCAAGATCCTGGTGGAGCGCGATGTGCGCCCGCTCGCCGATGACACGTTCTCTCCGGTGTTTCTGCGGAACGCCACCGCCTACGGAGCGTCGCCGCGCCTGCGTCTCGACGTCGTAGTGAACAACCTCGTGGGCGCCGCGCTGGCCACCGGGGAGATTCTGGTGCAGTCCGACGGCACGCCCTGGCGTCCCCTGGTGCACGTCGAGGATTTCTCCCGCGCCTTCCTGGCCGTCCTCGAGGCCCCACGCGAGCGGGTGCATGCCGAAGCGTTCAACGTGGGCCGGACCGACGAGAACTACCGGGTGAGCGAGCTGGCGGAGTTCGTCCGTCGGGCGGTGCCGGGCACGACGGTGAAGTACGCTCAGGGTGGCGGGCCCGATCCCCGCAGCTACCGCGTCAATTGCGACAAGCTCGGCCGCGCCGTGCCGGCGTACCGGCCGCAGTGGCGGGTGCCCGACGGCGTCGCGCAGCTCGTGGAGAGCTACCGTGCCGCCGGGTTCGGTCAGGAACAGTGGGAAGGCACCAGGTTTTTCCGCATCCGTCGGATCCAGGAGCTGATGAAAGACGGGCGGCTGAACGCCGACCTGCGCTGGACTGCCAAAGTGTCGAACACGGGCCCGCGACCGGCGATCGGAGCTGCGCGATGATGGTACTTCCGTGACGCCGGGCGAGCCCCAGCCATCGAGGTCCCCGTCCTCCGCTCCCCCGCTCGAGGTCCAGCGGGCGTTCTGGAACGAATGGGATACGAAGTATCGGGAGCGCTCCCTCGAGGATCTCGAGCCCGATTCAATCAGGCGCGGCCGCCTGGCGCTCAGGTGGACTGAAACGTTGAAGCTCGGATCGGGGGCCACGATCCTGGAAGTCGGATGCGCGAATGGCTGGCTGTGTGAGCACCTGGTCACATTCGGGGCAGTCACCGGAACGGACATCGCCGACGAAGTGATCGCGAGGGCGCAGACGCGTCATCCGAATATCCGGTTCCTCGCCGGCGACTTCTCGACCCTGGTGCTTCCTGCCGCGTCGTTCGATGTCGTCGTGTGCCTCGAAACCCTGGGCTGCGTGGCCAACCAGCCGGCGTTTCTGGCCCATATCGCGGATCTCCTGAAACCGGGGGGGCACCTCATTCTCACGACCCAGAACCGGTTCGTGTACGAACGGTACGACGGCGTGGCCCCGCAAAACCCGGGGCAGCTCCGCCACTGGCTCTTCTGGTCCGAGCTGCGGCGCCTCCTCCGTCCCCGGTACCGGATTCTGCGACACACGACCGTAGCGCCGGCCAGCCAGCGCGGGATGCTGCGTGTGGTGACTTCCCGGAAGCTCGACCGGATCCTCGGCCCGGTGATTGGCGCCGAACACCTCGACCGCGTTCGCGAAACGCTGGGATTCGGCCGCAGCCTGGCCGTCCTCGCGCGGCGCGAGTCCCGAGAGGAGCGCCCGTGAAGGTGGTACTGTTTTGCGGAGGCCTGGGGATGCGCCTCCGGGACTACGCCGAGAACGTGCCGAAGCCGATGGTCCCCATCGGGTACCGGCCCATCCTGTGGCACTTGATGAAATTCTACGCCCACCATGGGCACAAGGACTTCGTTCTCTGCCTGGGCTACCGGGGCGATTTGATCAAACACTACTTCCTGAATTACGAAGAGTTCGTCACCAACGACTTCGTTCTCTCCGAGGGCGGTCGGAAGCGCGAGCTGTTGTCGTCCGACATTTCCGACTGGAAGATCACGTTCGTGGATACGGGCCAGTCATCGAACATCGGTGAGCGCCTTTCCCTGGTGAAGCAGCATCTCGCGGGAGCTGGGACCTTCCTCGCGAACTACGCGGACGGTCTCTCCGACCTCCCTCTGCCGAAGCAGATCGAGCATTTCCAGAAGAGTGATGCGGTGGCGAGCTTTCTCTGCTGCAAGCCAAATCTGTCGTACCACTCGGTCTCGTCGGACGGCAATGGCGTGGTCACAGGATTCCATGACATCGTGCAATCCGGCGTCCGGGTGAATGGCGGTTTCTTCATCTTCCGGCAGGACATCTTCAAGTATCTGCACCCGGGAGAAGAGCTGGTGCTCGAGCCCTTCCAGCGTCTCATCGCGGAGAAAAAGCTTGTCGGGTACAACTATGACGGCTTCTGGATCGCGGTGGACACCGCCAAGGAGAAGCAGCGGGTCGATGAGCTGTTCGCCACCGGCAACCCGCCCTGGCAGGTCTGGGGCAACGGGAGACGGTCGTAGATGATCGCGTTCCCCCTCCCCGACGCCCCGGTCATTCTGTGCCTTGGGGCCCACCCGGATGACATCGAGATCGGGTGCGGCGGCACCCTGCTCGCCTGGATTGCCGCTCGCCCACGCACGACAGTCCACTGGGTGGTTCTGTCAGGTGGAGGCACGCTCCGGGAGACGGAGGCCCAGGCCAGTTCCGCGAAGTTTCTGGCAAGAGCCAAAGCTGGATATCTCACGGTCGAGCGGTTCCGGGATGGGCACTTCCCAGCAGCGCTGACGGAGTTGAAGGACCGGTTCGCGGCCCTCCGGGACGCCGTGAAGCCCGATCTGCTATTCACGCACTATCGCGAGGACCGGCATCAGGATCACCGCACCGTGTCGGACGTGACGTGGCAGACCTTCCGGAACGACTTGGTGCTGGAATACGAGATCCCCAAGTACGACGGCGATCTGGGCCACCCTAATGTCTTCGTGCCGCTGACGACCGCCCAGCTCAAGGTCAAGACAGACCACTTGATGGCCGCGTTTCCTTCCCAGCGGTCCAAGCGCTGGTTCACGCCCGAAACGTTTGCAGCGCTGCCCAGGCTCCGCGGCATCGAAAGCGGCGCTCCCGACGGGTACGCCGAAGCGTTCTTCGCCCGAAAGATGGTTCTCCAATCCTGAGCACACCCCCTTCACAGCAGGGCTCCGCACCGGGGGGGGAGCCGATCAGCATCGGCCTCTTCGGCCACGTCGGCAACGGGAATCTGGGTGACGAGGCCACCGTGACGGCCATGATGGAGAACCTCCGCCTTCGGCTCCCCCAGGTGCACCTGGTGCTCTTCTCGCTGAACCCTCTCGAGACTGCCGAGCGCTACGGATTACCGACGTTTCCAATTCGCAGAGCCCCGCCTCTGGGGTTCGGAGTCGAGCCTCCTCCGCCATCCGGACCAAACCCCGCATGGCGGGAACGCCTCAAGGCCATCCCCTGGATCCGCGCAACGTTCCGCGTTGGTCGCGACCTGGTCGGGGGCTTCGCCCAGCTACCTGCCGAGCTCCGATTCCTGTGGGTGAGCTACCGGCGGCTACGAGCCGTCGACCTCCTCCTCGTGACTGGCTCGGGGCAGCTGAACGATTCAGATGGCGGACCTTGGGCCTACCCCTACACGCTGGCGAAATGGGCCTTCCTGGCCCGCCTGGCCGGCGTCCCCCTGGTGTTCGCCAGCGTGGGTGCGGGCACCGTGACCACACCGCTCGGCCGTCTGTTCCTGCGAAGCGCCCTGCGGAGCGCCGAGTACCACTCCTGCCGGGATGATTGGACAGCCCGGGTAGTCGGGAGCCTCCGCGTTCGTGGACCTCACCCGGTGACCGCCGACTTGGCGTTCAGCTTGCCGGTGCCACCTGCGCGGCCACCCGCCCAAAGCCGGCGCGCGACCGTAGTCGGCGTGAATCCTCTGCCCTATTTTGACGCGAGCTATTGGCCGATCGCGGATCCCGCGCGGTACGAGCCCTACGTTCAGGCGCTCGCCGCCTTCTGCGCTGCCCTGCTCGACGCGGGCTACAATGTGACCCTGTTCTCGACGCAGATTCGCGCCGATCCACCGGTCGCTGCCGACGTCGAGCGTCGCATCGGCCCGGACACTGGCCGGACCGGGCGCCTCTCGAATATTCACCCGAAAACGGTGTCGGAACTCTTTACGGCCGTAGCCCAGATGGATTTCGTCGTCCCGACCCGGTTCCATGGCATTGTGTTTGCCGGCCTGCTCGGGAAGCCGATCCTGTGCCTCAGCTACGAACCCAAGTCGCGCGCAGTCATGGAGACCTTGTCGCAGGGGCGTCATGTCATGGAAGTCGAAAGCATATCATCGCAGGCGCTGCGGGACGCCTTCGACGACCTCGTCGCGAATCGGGCGACCGTCTCCGCGACCCTCGCGGCGCGGGTGCCGGTCCTGGTGGGCCAGCTGCAGCGCCAGTACGACCTGATCGTGGACTACGCCACCAAAGCCCAACCCACGCTGATCCAGCGCACGAGCGCTCCATGAGTACGATTGACAGAAATCCACGCGTGAGCATCGGGATGCCGGTGTTCAACGGGGAACCGTTTGTCGGCGAAGCGCTCCGAGGCATTCTGGCGCAGACCTACGAGGATTTCGAGCTTCTGGTCGCGGACAACGCGTCCACCGACCGGACGAGCGAGATCGTGCGCGACTTCGCCGCGCGAGATCCCCGCATTCGTTACGTGCGGCACCCGCAGAACATCGGCGCGATCGCGAACTTCAATTATCTCTTCCCCGCCTCCCGAGGGGAGTATTTTCGATGGGCCGGAGCGGATGACGTGAGCCTGCCGACCTACGTGCAACGCTGTATGGACATCCTCGACGACGATCCGGGCGTGGTCCTGGCATATTCGGACACGAACTTCATTGACGATCGGGGCAAGGTCACGCTCGAGTTCGAAGACTCCCTGCGCGCCGACCTCTCCACACCACCGGCACGGTTCCGTCAGGTCTTCTTTACGCTGGGACGGTGCCACGCGATCTGGGGCCTGATGCGGCGAAAGGCGGTCACCCGGAACGGGCTGTTCGGCAACTTCCTCAGCCATGACAATGTCTTCCTGACCGGCCTGGCATTGTACGGCCGATTCGTCCGTATCCCGGAGCGACTCCTGCTGCGGCGGTTCCACGATGCCGCAATGAGCAACATCGCCCCGCCTGCACGCATCGCTCATCTGGACCCCAAGGGAAGTACCCCGAGCGAATTGATGGGGTGGAAGCGGTATTGGGAGCACTGGAAGGTCGCGGCCCGCGCCCCATTGCCCCTGTCCGACAAGGTCAGGCTGGCCGCGTTCGTCGCACGGATCATGATCATGGACCGCGACCGGCTGTTCCGGGACGTGATCAAGGGGGACGTGCTCCAGGATGCCGGAGTGCGCCACCAATGATCGCGACGCTCCGTGAGCTCGTCCGACGCCGCGATCTGCTCTATATGCTCGCGCTCCGGGACATCCGAGTGCGTTACAAGCAGTCGGTGATGGGGTTCCTGTGGGCGATCCTCATGCCCGGATTGATCGTGGCGGCAGGCATCCTGGTCCGATACGGCTTCGCAGTCAGCGGGCGAACGATCGTGACCGCGTCGGAAATGCTGGCGGTCTCCGTCAAATCCATTCCCTGGGCATTTCTGGTAGGCGCCATTCGCTTCTCGTCGAATAGCCTGATCAATAACACGTCCCTCGTGACGAAGATCTACATGCCCCGCGAGATCTTCCCGCTCGCGGCGACCCTGGCGCAGATCACGGACCTCCTGGTGGCCCTCACGCTCCTGGCCGTCCTGCTGGTGGTGTTTCACGTCGGCGCCTCGTGGGAGCTGCTATGGGTCATCCCCATCCTCCTGATCTTCGTCCTCCTGGTCGCCGGCTGGGGGATCCTGCTGGCGGCCGCCAGCCTGTTTTTCCGGGATGTGAAGTACATCGTCGAAGTGTTCCTGACCTTCGCCATCTTTTTCACCCCGGTCTTTTACGACTCCAGCCTGTTCCCGCACTACGGGCACTGGCTGTTGCTGAATCCCGTGGCCCCGCTGCTGCAGGGCCTGTCGGCCACGGTGGTGTATCACCGCGCACCCGAACTCCCGTGGGTCGCCTACAGCACCGTCTGGGCGCTGGTCACATGCATCGGCGGTTTGGCCCTCTTCAAGCGCCTCGAACCTTACTTTGCGGAAAGCATCTGACCGTCCATGAGCGCACCGCCCGTTGTCTTTGACAGCGTCTACAAGAAATTCAAGCGGGGAGAACTGTACGACTCTCTCCGCGACCTCATCCCCGCCATGACCCGGCGCCTGCTCCAACCCCGTCATCCGGAAGCACTGGAACGCCGCGAGTTCTGGGCCTTGAATGACGTGTCGTTCGAAGTCAAACAGGGTGAAGCGCTCGGCGTGGTCGGCGCCAACGGGGCCGGCAAGAGCACCGTCCTCAAACTGCTCTCCGGTATCATGCGTCCAACCATGGGGGCCGTGCGCATGCGCGGCCGTCTCTCCGCGCTCATCGAGGTCGGGGCCGGATTTCATCCGGATCTCACTGGTCGGGAAAACATCTTCCTGAACGGGACCATCCTGGGGATGACCCGCGCCGAGATCGCCAGGAAATTCGATGCGATCGTGGACTTCGCGGGGATGAAGGACTTCATCGACACGCCGGTGAAACGGTATTCGTCGGGGATGTTCGCCCGTCTGGGCTTCGCGGTCGCCGCGCACGTCGACCCCGATATCCTAGTCGTGGACGAGGTGCTGAGTGTAGGCGACTACGTTTTCCAGCAGAAGTGCCAGGAACGGATGGAAGAGGTGATCCGGAGCGGCGCGACGGTGATCTTCGTTTCGCATAACCTTCGCGCCGTGGCGGACCTGTGCCCTCGAAGCCTGCTGATGGAGCGTGGGAAGATCGCCGCCATTGGCCCATCAGAAGAGGTCCTGCGGGCGTACATGCAACGGGCCCAGGGTCAGCGAGTCGTCGATCCCGAAGCCCCGGTTGCCCTCACCAGAATCACGGTACGGGACGCGGAACGGGAGCGACTCGACTTTCGCAGCGGTGAGCAGGCGTTCATCGACGTGGAGGTGCGCGCGCGCGTCCGCGTCGAGCGGATTGCGGTCGTTCTCGATCTTCATGACGAATCGCACTACAGTGTCTTCAACACGTCCTCGGAACGGCTCGGCACGCCGCCCGCCACCCTGGACCCGGGTGACACGCTCCACTGCACCTTTGCCCTCGATCTCCACTTGGGCGCCGGCGCTTTTAACGTGGGTCTGTACCTCCACCGGTACGACGCCCAGAAGCAGTACGACCATTGGTTCCCCGCCGCCACCATGCTCGTGACACCTGACCGCGATATCCGCGGCGCCGTATCACTCTACCCGACTGTACAGCGCTACGATGTGGTGCGGGCCGGGGCGGGACTCAACCCGGTGCCGGCGACGACGTGAAGGCGCTGGGAGCCCTGGCCGTCGCGCTGTCCATCGCCTGCATGACCAGCAACCGGCCCGCCCTTCATGGCCGGTGCCCGGCGACGCCGCCGGGTGGTCTGCTGGTAAAGGCAAGCCCCGACGGCCGTTTCCTCACGGACCAACACGGCGTACCCTTTCTCATTGCCGGGGATGCCGGCTGGTCGCTCATTGCGCAACTGTCCGACCAGGACGCCGACGCGTACCTCGCGAATCGCTGCGACAAGGGCTTCACCGCGGTGGTGGTGAGCCTGATCGAGCACAAGTTCGCCGCTCGCGCGCCGGCCGATATCTACGGTCTGCCCCCGTTCTCCGGACGCCCATTCGCCACGCCCAACGAGGACTACTTCCGGCACGCGGACTACATCATTCAAGACGCGGCCAATCGCGGCATCGTGGTCCTCCTCGACCCGCTCTATCTCGGATACGACTGTGGGGATCAGGGATGGTGTCGCGAGGTTCAGGCAGCGTCGCCCGCCGACATCGCGGCCTGGGGGGAGTATGTGGGAAATCGGTACAAGTCCTACGACAACATCATCTGGGTGATTGGCGGTGACATGGACCCGTCTCCAGTCCGAGCCCAGATGCAGACCTTCGTCAGTGCCCTTGGATCCGTCGACACTCGGCATCTCATGACGGCACACAACGTGCGGGGCCAAATGGCTGTGACACCCTGGCCCGGGGCAACGTGGCTGACACTCAACGCGATCTACACCGGCGACAGCGCCACGTACGAGCCCGCGCTCACCGCGTATCACGTCTCACCGGCGCTTCCGTTCTTCCTCATCGAGCACCATTTCGAGGGGGAGAGCAACATCTCGGCCCAGCAGTTGCGTTCCCAATCCTATTACACCGTTCTCGCGGGTGGAACCGGCGGGAGCGTGTTCGGTGACTGCCCGGTGTGGGGGTTCGGTGCTCGCACCCTGACCGACTTCTGCGCGAGCACCGACTGGAAGAGCGCCATGGAGCGGCAGGGATCAATCAACATGACGTACTTCCACCGCCTCTTTGCGTCGCGACACTTCCATCTGCTGGTGCCGGATGAGTCCCACACGGTTGTGACCACCGGGTATGGCACCCCCGGCCTCCTCAACATGGTCATGACCGCGGCGGCCAGTGATCACTCGTCGATCATCGCATACGTTCCGGGCCCGACGTCGATTACCGTCGATCCGTCCACCCTTCAGGCGAGCACCCTCAACGGCTGGTGGTACAACCCTTCGAACGGCACAGTGACCTCGCTCGGAGCACTCCCCGCGGTCACCCGGAGCTTTACGACTCCCGGACCGGGAGACTGGGTACTGGTGCTCGACAACCCGACGTTCGGGTTCGGCCCACCCTGAACCGCTGACCAGCGTCGCCCTAGACGGCGCTCGCCAGCGCGGCTTCGGTCACCGTCATCGGCTTCACCGACGTGAGCGCCGTGAGGCCCTCCACAAATCCCTCAACCCGCCCCAGAAGCCGGTCAACATCCGCTGCGGTCCGAGTGAACGGGGTCAGGCCGGGTCGCATACTCGTGCCGTGAAAGAACAGGTGAACATGAGAAACCCTTTCGCGAACGAGCCCGCGCGCCAATGCCAGCATGTCGGACAGCGTAGCGACTTCGGGACTCAGGAGGACCCGGCGGACCCGGCCGAACCGGTTCGCCACCGACAGCACCGCCCGCGAGGGCAGGTCATCGCGCCGACGAAGAGAAGCCAAATGCCTCCATGAACGCGGCCCCAGGCGCGTGAATCCTGACGAGATGGGGACCTCGATCAGCGCGCCGCCCGCAACGCTTTGAGTCACCGGCGCGGATTCGTCGATCCGGTAGATTCCCAGTGGCGCATTCGTGAAGTCCTGCCCGCCCACGCCGCCGCCCCTCCCTCCCCAGGAGAAGTACGGGGTGACGCTGCTGTCGACTCGATACCCCAGCCCCGCCAGGAACCCCACCGTCATCTGGTTCAACCCGAACCGTCCTGCCCGGAATGACGTGGGCGCCGATCCGGTTGCCGAGCCGATGTGCTCGGTCACGATCCGGATCAGCGCGTCCTGCATATCCGCCGGATAGCTGCAGAGCATGGTACCGAATCGGTCCCCGCCGTCCTCGCACGGCGGCGTATTCCACGGATGCACGTGTCCGCCGACTTCGGCCCGTCCCGACCGATGAATTCC
>Ga0126371_10004705_pt1 | contig 12058 bp, 10 predicted proteins | sample PanSoiMetaPlot_4_FD_110145 | JGI IMG/M metagenome (GOLD analysis project Ga0126371, IMG submission 110145) | Tropical forest soil microbial communities from Panama - MetaG Plot_4 | ecosystem: Environmental > Terrestrial > Soil > Tropical forest > Bulk soil | place: Panama | collected 2016-02-17
ATCAGCGCCATGCCGATGCTCATGCCGGCCTTCAGCGGAATCGCATAGCACGGGTATGGTTTGCCGCGCAGTCCCGCAAATGCCGTCCGCGAGTTGGCAAACGTGTTCACGCGAATTCCGAACCACGCCACGCCGTAGCTGCCCGCAATGCCGACCAGGCTGAACAGAAGAATGATGGGAAGCGTCACGCCAACATTCCCTACCGGAGCCAGAACCCCGAAGTACAAAGCGATAATGACGGCGATGAATGCCCACAACAAAAGGATGAACTTGCCCTGCGTGAACAAATAGGTCTTGCAGGTCTCATAAATCAGTTCGGAGATGTCGCGCATGCTGCGATGAACCGGCAGGTTCTTAAGCTGCATGTAGATCGCGAGGCCGAAAAGCAGGCCGCCCACGCAGAACAGCAGCCCGATCATCAGGAGCGAGTGTCCGTTCATTCCCCAAAACGGCACTGATTTCAAATCGGGCAGGGTAAGGCTGGCCTCTCCTCCGCCCCCGTGTTCGGGCTGGCCGTATGCGGCTGCCGGAATCACCAGGGCAAGCAGCGCCGCCGCGGTCTTCGAGTGCCGCTTCACAAACGCCTCAGTCCCCTTCTTGATGGCCGCGGCCATGCTCAGCATGTCCGGCGCGCCCCGATCGGCTCCAATCACCTGGCGCGCGAACAGACGTACCAAAATCAGTGACAAAACGCTCACGCCCAACAAAACGTACACCCAACCCGTTGCAGTCACATTTCCTCCTGATAAGGTTTAAAGCCGTAGAACAGCACAAACTTGAAATCCGGGTCTGCCACCTTTGATGCAAAGGAATTCACGTCGGTACGGCCACCAGGACGCAACGACCCTGTGCGATTGAAAAGAGGAGCTGTATCCCTCTGGCCTTGCCGCAAAATTAGTGCCTTTCTGCCCGGCGGAAAAAGCCACGGGAAATGTAACATCCGTATCTGCCCCTGTCGAGTGAGCGCAGTCACGGTGGGGTGTGAGCACGGCGTCGCCCCGTAGAAATCGGTTTACTAATTGCAGCCATTTTTTACCGTCCACTAGTCGCGCATGGGGTGTGAAGGTGTAAAGTACCCCTTTTAGGACTCCCAAACATATGAATGCTCCCACCTTGCTTACACCGCGGCAGGCCGCGTTGCGGCTTGGCATCAGCTACCCGGCCCTCAAGCACTGGATCCTCGCCGGGCGCATCCGCACCATCAAGACACCCGGCGGTCATCACCGCATTCCCGTCGACGCCCTCGACGAATTCCTTCCCCAGGCCGCTGCCCAACCCGGCACGGCGCGCATCAGCGGCCGCAATCAACTCGCCGGCACCATCTTGGAGGTCACCGTTGAAGGCCTCCTCGCCAAGATAGTCCTTGCCGTCGGGCAGCAGCGTCTCACCGCCATCATCACCGCCGACGCCGTGCGCGAGCTGTCCCTCCAGCCGGGCGACCAGGCGCTCGCGCTCATCAAATCCACCGAAGTCATGATCGGCAAGCCGTAAAAGGCAGGGAAATAGAGACAAAGGGAACAAGGGACAAAGGAACCAGGACATGATGCATTCATGGCCGAAGGTATCGGAATCGGAAAGATTCGTTCCCTCGAGCCCTTAGCCCCCCTGTCCCGTCGCCTGTCATGAGCGAAGCGGAGGGGTCCCTCGGTCCCTTTGTCCCTCTGTCCCTGCCTTATTCCACGTCGATATAGATCTTGTCGCCCGGCATCACGTCGCGCAGCTCAGGTCTCAGTTCCCTCATCTGCCCCCCGGGCAAAGGATGCAGCTTGAATAACACCAGCGCATCCCGCTCCGAGTGGTCGAACGCCCGAAACGTCGCCACCTGCTCCAGCGAGTAATAAATGTGCAGGTCTTCGAGCGTCCCCGGATCGATATCATTCCACGTCGCCCACCACCCCGGCCGGTACTTCGCGAGCTTCGGAGGCAGGTCGATTGTCCCGAAGTCGTCGCACAGGCTGGGCACGTGGGCAATCAGGTCGATCTCGTCCCCGCTGATCGAAACCAGCATACGGTTCCCGTTCGGGTGCTCATCGATGTAGCGCACCACGTTCTGCGCGGCCGTCACCCACGTGTACTCGGGGTGCGCAACGTATTCCATCATTCGGATCCCGTTAAAGAAGGTCGCAACAATGCACGCGCTCAACGCAGCCAGTCCCGCCGCCCGGCGCCACTCGCCGCCCGCACGGACAAGCCCTTCCACAGCCACCGCCAGCACAAAAAACGCAAACAGCGCCACCACCGTGTAGTACCGCGGCTGCGGATGGTACTGGTACGTCATGAACAGGATGTAACCCGCCACCGCCAGCACCGACGCGCCCAGAACCGGATCGCGCCATTCGCCGCGGCGCCAGAGCGCGCGCCCCGCGAAGGCGAAAACAACCGCCGCAATCCCGGCCGCCGGAATCAGCACGCGGTCCACCCACAGCCCTCCATGAAACGCCCACCACAGGCTGATCAACGGCCAATAAAAATGCTTCGGCTTCAGATAGTGGTTCACGAAGAACAGGTAGTTGTAATCCCGCAGAACACCCTGTTGCACCACGAACGCCATCCACGCTCCGAACGTCACCACAAACCCGAGCGCCGCAGCACCCGCGCACCGATGGGCTTTACCGCGGTCGGGCCACAGCGAGGTTAGAATCGCCCACGCAATCGCCGGCAGCAGGAACACGCCCGTCGTCTTCGTCAGCAGCATCAGCGTGAACAGCACCCCGATCGCAGCAGACGCCGCAATGGGCCGCCGAAACCGCGGCAGCCGCACCGCCAGGTTCAGTGCCGCCAGCAAAAAGAAGATCAGCATCGGCTCGAGGATCGCCAGCCGGCTGAACGCATACAGAAATGGGCTCGTGACGGCCATCGTCACGGCCAGCAGCGCCGCCCATCGCGGCACGCGCACGCGCAGCAGCGTATAGCCCAGCAGCAGGTCGAGGCAAAAGAACGAAACAGCGAGCGCCCTCGCCGCCTCGATCTTCACTCCCGTCGCGAAAAACAGCAGCCACTCGAGCAGCGGCCACACCGGCACCGCCGGCGCGGGATTGAAATCCCCCGGCACGCGCCAGTGCCCGAACAAGTGCGCGCGCACCGCCGCGTTCCCGTACCAGCCCTCGTCCGTGTACTTCGCCCAGTCTTCAATCCACGGCGAGTGATTGGGAAAATCCGCGCGCAGGTGCGCAAAATGCGCCGCCGCAAATCCTGCGACGAGCACCAGCCACAAAATCAAGGCCCCGCGCTTCAAGGATGTCGTCAAGAAACAGCATCTCCCGCAGAATCGAGAAAATGTTGATTGGGAATTGGGCCTGATTGTAACTGCGTCAGTATATCGGTCCCGTCAGCATTGCCATGCCGCATCAAGTGAACCGCGCAATCAGGAGTCTTTCTGATCCCTGATCCCTGGTCCCTGATCCCTGTTTTATTCGTACGCCAGCGCGTCAATCGGGTCTTTCCGCGCCGCCATCCAGGCCGGGTAAAGCGCTCCGGCAATCGCGCCCACGAATGCAATCAACGCCGCCCGTCCCATCCAGTCCGCTGTGATCTCAAAATGCAGCGTCGGGAAGAAATGCGCCATCAGCATCCGCACGCCAAAGGTCCCCACGATTCCCACGATGATCCCCGCAACCGCCAGCACCGCCGACTCGCGCAGCACGACGCCCACAATCGTCGCCTTCGAAGCGCCCATCGACTTCAGAATCCCGATCTCCCGCGTCCGCTCCAGCACCGCCGTGTACATCGACTGGAAGATCACCAGGAACCCGATGATCACCGCGATGCCCGTAATCACCCGCAGCGCGATGTTGAACCCCGGCAGCTTGTCCGGCGTCATGGTCGCCAGCCATTCGTCGATCGTTTGCACCGGATAATCCTGCAATCCCGCCGTCGCATGGATCTCGTTTACCACCGCCTCGCGATTGGCCGGATCGTCCACCTTGATATAGAAGACCGAGGCCTTCCCCGCCGAACCCGTCAAGTCTCCCATCGTGTCGATCGGGATCAGCTTGCGGCCTCCCTTGCCGTGCAGCACGATCCCGCACACCCTGAACGAATGTTTCAGGATCTTGATCGTGTCGCCCACATGGAGCGGCGGAGTCGAGTTCGCCTGGATGTCGTCCACAATCACGTCGTACGGCTGCTCGAACGGGCCGCCGGCAATGAATTGAAACGGCTTCAGCGCATCGAAGCTCTTGAAGTCGATCCCATAAACAATCTCGATCTTGCCCTGTGTCGTCAGGTTGGTAATCGCTGGCGATACCGCCTGTACGTGCGGCAGTTTCCGCAGAAAGTCCGCCAGCTTCACCGGCATCGGCGCCCCGCTTATGCCGTTCATGTAGCTCGAATTCGACGGCCACAGCAGCAGGTCCGCGCCGATCCCATTCGTGCGGGTCTTCTGGTCGTTGAGCATCCCCATGAAGATCGCCACGATCGACAGGATCATGATCACTTCAATTGCCACCGCGAACACGCTGATGATCGAGCGCATCGGCCGATGCAGAAGGTTGGCAAAGACAAGCTTGTTCATCCGAAAGAATGGGCTCCGCGGCGCGCGAAACATCGCACCATCTTCAGGTTATCAGCCGCCCGCGTCCCCGCATCTGTACCGCCGGTCTCCCGACCGGCTCTAGCGGGGGTCTCCTGGCCCCCGCAAGCCTCACGGCCGCGAACACACCCGCCAGGTGAACGGAATCAAGCCGTCCCATATCGGGAGGTATCGGGAAAGACATTAGTTTTCGGCCAAAAGTAACCAAAACCCTCTGCTTTGCCTTTGACCGTGGCTGGACTTCCGTTTATCGTTGGAGGGAAAATCCACAGTAGGGTTGACACCCTGTTCGGGTTGCCAATGGGCAGTTTTGGAGAAGACCTGCGCATGGAGCGGTTATCCCGCGGCGTTGCGCTGGAAGACATCACGGCCGTCACGAAGATCAGCCAGCATCACCTGCTGGCGCTCGAGCAGGAACATTTTCGCCAACTGCCCGGCGGAATCCTCAGCAAAGGCATCGTCCGCGGCTACGCCACCGCAATCGGCCTGGAACCCCAGGACTGGACCGACCGCTTTCTCAAGGCCTACCAGGCGTCCGGCCAGGTCTTCGACGACGACCGCAACTGGACGGCCTTCGCCTCCAACGTCGGCAAGGCCCGCCTTCAGCAGCACGAGGCCGCCGAGTTCCGCCTCCGCTGGGCCGGGGCAATCCTGCTTATGCTCGCCGTCGCGTTCCTCGGATTCCTCGCCGTCCGGTTCTATGGCGTCCGTGCAGGCTGGTGGCACACCCTACTGCCCTTCGACCTCACCGCCTTCTTCGCGATGAAGCTCCAAACGTTATACGGCTCCGCCCGCACCTGGGCCAACCACCTCATCTCCTGACCCCAGCCCTGTCTTTCTAATCACTAGCCACTAATCACTAACCACTATCTTCACTGCTTATTCACCTCCACATAATAGTGATCCAAATCCACCTGGAACTCATCCTTCGACAGCGGCGACTGCATCTCCTGCCACTTCGTCGTCGGATGAATCGTCTGCCAGTGCCCCGGCGTACCCACCTTCACCGGCATTGCAAAGTCCTCCTCGTCCGCGTCCCACTTGTACATCACCATCCCCGGCGCCTCGCTGAACAGCACCTCCAGCCTTGGAATCGCCGCATGACGCAAATACTGATCGAAAATCGGCGTCAGATTCATCCCCGTGTTCTGGTTGAAGTACGCCACGATGTCCTCGGTCAGGATGTTCTGATACTTGAAATGCTGATACAGGTCGTGAATCAGCGCGAACCACTTCGCGTCGTCGTTTACCACGCTCCTCAGCGTATTCAGCATCAGCGCGCCCTTGAAGTACTGGTCCTCCGTCGGATCGGCATTCACCCCCCGCTCCGCCACGATCGGCCGCAAATTCACCACCTTCGGCCGGTACCCGCTCAGGTACTTCATCGCGTCGTCCTTGCCCCAGCGATATTCGACATACAGGCTCTCGAGATACGTCGTCCACCCCTCGTGGATCCACATGTCCGAGCTGTCCTTCGCCGTAATGCTGTTCCCGAACCACTCGTGCCCGCTCTCGTGAATGATGATGAAGTCGAACCGTGGGCTGATCCCCACCCCCGTCCAGTCGCGCCCGAGATACCCGTTCTTGAACAGGTTCCCGTACGTCACCGCGCTCTGGTGTTCCATCCCTGAATAAGGCGCTTCGATCAGCTTGTACCCGTCGCGAGCAAACGGATACGGCCCGAAGTAGTGCTGGTACGCCTCGATCATCCCCTTCGCCTGCGCGAACTGCGGCTTCGACTTTTCGAGATCCTCCGGCAGCACATAGAAATCGAGCGACAGGTCGCCCAGCTTGTCCGAGTAGTGCGCGTAATCGCCGATATTCAGCGACACATCGTAGTTGTTGATCGGGTAGCTCACGTGCCAGTCCCACCGCGTGTAGCCGTCGCCCAGGTCCGTCTTGCCCACAAACTTTCCGTTCGATACATCCGTCAGCCCGTTGGGAACCGCGACGCTGATGTCCATCGATTCCACTTCGTCGCGCCACTGGTCCTTGTCCGGCCACCACATGCTCGCGCCTATCCCCTCGCACGCCGTGTTGATCCACGTGCGCCCGGCCGCGTCTTTCTTGAACGTGAACACGCCGAACCGCCCCGTCTCCGTCGGGTGGCCCGAATAATAGAAATCGATCGTCACCACCTGCCCCGCCTTCAGCGTCCGCGGAAAATCGACAAATACCGCCCCCGTATCGCGCTCGTACTTCAGCGTCTCATCGCCCCAAACGATCTTGTCGATATTCAGCGCCTCGTTCAGATCGAGCTGGATCCGCGTCCCGTCCTTCAGCATGCGAAACCGGATCGTGTTCTTGCCCGCGATCGTCTTCTGCTCCGGATCGACGCGGATATCGAGGTGGTAGTAGAGCAAATCGTTGTTCGCCCTGAACGGCCCATAAGCCCCGCGCAGAAAATCGAACCGCGTAGGCAGCGCCGCCCCCGCATCGTTCGGCCGCACCCTCGGCCGCGGCTTCTCCGCCGGAGCAGCCGCAGGCTTGGCTTGAGCTGGATTAGTCTGGGCTGGATTGGCTTGAGTCGGATTGGCCTGACCGCCAGCGCCCGATTGTGATTGCTGCCCCGCCATTCCGGCAGGAAGAAGAAACAAACAAAAACCGCAGAGTGAAAGAAACAGCACCCGAAATCGCATGCCGCCATACTACCCCGCCGCAACAACCAGCGGTAATCTACACGCGGCCCTACCCCCTCAACAGACGCTGTCATCCCCCACAGACGTCCTGAGCGACGACCCTGAGCGAACTGAAGGGGAGGAGTCGAAGGATCTGCGGTTGCCTTTCGGAGCATCGCGCGCCAATCCCAAGTTCCGTATTACCGACAAACCGGAACAAATGAGGAGCACGGTTCAGTAAACTGAGCGGACTAGGTGCCGCCACAAATGTTTGAGCGATTTCACGATGGTTTCTACAACGGTCTCGTAATCAGTGATCAATCCGTCGATGTGTTTGTCGCCACGGGTGACAGAGAACGATTCGTGGTGTCAGCAACGGGAGTGGTCGCGTTGTTTTCCGGGGAGTTGCGTTCTGGAAACATTATCTTTGACGTGGAATTGCGCACCGCTGACGAAATCGGCCTCTCTGAGATTCGCGAGGTCTACGCCGTCGCTTCCGACCACCAACACGACCCCTGGGTTGAATCAGCCTTAGCGAAATCGAGGAGTCAGCAGTTGTCATTGCTGGAAATCAATCCTTCATACGGAGGCAATTGCCTCGTATTGGCCAAATCATTCCACGTTCATACTGAGACTGAGTGGACCACAAGATTCTCAGAGCGCAGAACCAACGCGTGATCACTTTATTGCCGGTTGACCGCGAACCGGAAGTTACGCCACTGCCCCCCGTTCACACCCCGAACTGCCGCAGATGATGATCGAGGTGCTTGTACATAAGAATCGCCCACTGCTCCGGCTTGAGCCGCCCGAAGAAGGGATGCGGATACTTTGAACAGCATGGTGCTCCCCCGGTCGCAAAGCTGTCTACCGCCGCGATGAGCTCATGCCGTTCTCGCTCGAAGTCGCCCTGCGTGACCCCCGAAGTGAAGAGCTCCGGCGCGGAAGGTGAGTTCCGGCGAATCGGCTTGTCGTCGCCGAAGACAAGCGGCTTGATAAGCCGTCCGAGAAAGTTCGCCGGAAAGGGTGCGCGTTTCGGATTGACCGTGCCCATTGCCATCCGCATGGCAGCAGTACAGTGCGCAAGCGTCTGGGCCAGGGTCATGCTGCCCCACTCCCGCACGCTCCCAGGTTCGAGGCGCAGGATGCGCTGCTTGATTTCACTTGCCAGCACGGGATCAAAAAGATTCTTCATGTCCAATGCTCACCAACTTGATTGGATTGTCGCGGCCACGTCCCAACAGATTTCTATCATGTCGGCGACGCGCCGTTCCTGCCAGCCCAGCTATCGCCTCGCGTGGATCACGTGAAACCCAGCCCGCCCCGGCGCGAGCCCTTGAACGGTGCCGCCAAACCTCGACCTGATCTCCTCGAAATCGATATCTTCGACCTCCGCAAATACATGCGAGCGAAGAATCGCCGCAATCCCCGCCGGCTCGAAGCGGCAGACCGAACGCTCACCTATCTTTTCAAGCTGCTCGGCCCGCTTCGCTACCATTCCCCTCATCTCCTCCGAGAACGCCTCCGGCGGCTCCATGTAATCGAACACCACCTCCGAGTTCGGGATCGACGCAATGTACTCCAGAGTCCTGTCGACAGCGTCCTCCGTCAGATAAGGCACAACACCCAGCCAGGTGAAGAACGCAGGCAAGTTCCGCTCGAATCCCGCCCCCGCGAGCGCCTCCCCCAGATCCTCCCGCTCAAAATCCACCGGCACGAAAACCACCCACGCCGGAGTCTTTATTTGAGCTTCAGCCAGGCGCTCAAGTTTCCACGCCTGCGTCGCGGGATGGTCCACCTCATAAATACTGACCTGCCGCCCGCCATGCGGATTCCGTAGAGAGAACGTGTCGAGCCCCGCACCAAGAATCACAATCTGCCAAACCCCTCTTCCGACAGCTCCGGCCAAAGCATCTTCCGCAATCCGGCTCCGCGCGGCGGTGAACAGGCGTCCGATCCTCATCAACGGGTGCGCGTTGGCAAATTGCAGCACGTCTCGTTCGTCTTCGCCGAGGATCTTCATGGCAAATGGGTCAAAGAGGATCTCGCCATGATCGAGAACCTGGTGAGCAGCCCGTTGCCGGGCGATCATCAAGGCCGTGCGGCTGGGCTCTGTTGGCTTCATGATCGAGGCCCTCCATTCTCCTGCATCGCGCCATACTCTTCCTGGCGCCGTAAACGATTTGTATTACCTGTCCCTTCCACCATTGTTCCCCCGCGCGCGGCACTTTTCACCGGCCACCTCACATAGCTGGCTGCTTTTTTTGAATAACGGGGTTGTCGTCGCGACGGCGCAAAAATCGTCAAACCTCCCGGAATTCCCCGGAGGCATCTGCGTAGTGCTCAAATCAGCTGAAACCCTGCTCAGAATCGGGTTGGCGCTCTCTCTCAGCCTGGCGATGTTTGGATGTAGTCTCAGTCCCGCTGGAGGATATTCATCACAAAACTCCAACGGCTCCGAGGCGCAGCAAAGCGACATTGTGATCTCCGGAAGCACACCCGGGGTCACTCCTTTCATTGCCTCGGTTCAACTCACCGGCCAAAGCGCTCGGAATGTTGGTTCGGTGGCATTCACGATCGCGCCCAAGCCGAATACTGTGTCCAGCCCCGTCAACGTCACCTGGACTCGAGCTGCCCTTGCCGCCGGTGGCCACATACAGACCAACTCGATCAACCTGCCAGTCTTTGGCCTGTACGACGGGTATCAGAATGAGGTCACTCTCCGATTGAAATTCCCTGACGGATCTGTGCAGCGGTTGCAGGATCCGATCACGACCGAACCCTACTCGGATCCGACCGGTGTTTATTCAAATCCGACCATTCTCAAGGCCAGGGCGCCAGGATATCGCCTGGGGTTCAGCTTCTTTATCTTGAAGTCGCAGCTTGGTTCACCGGTAATCGTCGACACGGACGGGGAACTTCGCTGGGTTGTGCCTGCCATTCCAACGTTTGCGGTCCATTTTTCAAACGGGCAGTTCTTGAGCGGAAGCGGCGATTCGCCAATACTCTCGCAACTCTCGCTTGACGGCACAGGATCGGCGCTTCCCACCGCCCTTCCGCAACCGCTTATGCAGGCGTTCACGCACAACATTGATCCCGGATCCAGTCCCGCGAGCGTGCTCGCCGAATTCACTGGGATCGACGATTTTGGCTCGAGCATCGGCGATATTGTCGCCGAAATCTCGCCCACAGCAAATCCAGCCGTGATTCAGACGTTCGACCTCGCGAACATACTTACGTCCTACATGCAGAAAAACGGCGATGATCCCAGCGCCTTTGTGCGTCCCGGGACCGATTGGTTTCACATCAACGCCAGCGTGTATGATCCCGGCGATAACAGCGTCATCGTCTCCAGCCGCGAAAACTTCCTCATTAAGATCGACTATCAAACCAAAGATGTTATTTGGATATTCGGCGACCCGACCAAGTACTGGTATACCTTTCCATCCCTGCGGGCCAAGGCGCTCGCTCTCGACGCTGGCGGCGACTATCCGGTTGGCCAGCACGCTGTCTCGATCACTTCCCAGGGATACGTCATGGTGTTTAACGACGGCCTTGGAAGCGAGAATCAGCCCTCCGGAGAGCCCGCCGGCATTACGCGAACCTACAGTGAGGTGAATGCTTACGCGGTGAACAGCGCGGCAATGACGGCCCATCAGGTATGGAGCTTCGACTATGGGCAGAGCATCTATTCACCAATATGTGGAAGCATCTACGAAGCCCCTCGAAAAACGTACTTGATTGATTTCGCAACGGCAGCCAACTTTGAGCAGGCTCGGCTGGTTGGCCTGGATTCAAACCATAACGTCGTATTCGATTTTCAATACCAGTCGCCTGAGCCTTGCAGCGCCGCCTGGAATGCAATTGAGATCAATCTCGATAACATGGAGATCAATTGACCCACAACGCCGGCTTTGGGTAACTCATTGGCCGCGACTCCCGCATGTCATAACCCCGTGTTGTAATCGACCATCCAAAAATTGCACCGCCGGCCATGCAACTTTCGGAGTGGCGCTCGTCCGCCCGAAATGCATTCTTGAATCATGCTGTCTATGAATGTGAATCAATTTCGCCGGCGCAGGGTGTGTTTGGGGAGTCCCGCTGCCGGAATGATTTCGAACGGCCCACGACATCGCGGATGAAGGATTATTGGCTGCCATGCCAGATGTTCGACTGCATGATCTGATAGGGAGAATCCAATGAGCTGTGGGTGCAAGCTGTCGGTCAGAAATCAGGTTCTCGGTCTCCCGGATGGCCTCAGGCCGCGCTTTTTGTCGGGATTGACGAGCGCCGAACTTGCCTCGGTCTTGACGCGTGCCAGGCATCGGCGATTCCACGCCGCCTCCGCGATCATCAGTCAGGACGACACCGCCGACCGGCTATTCCTGCTCACCAGCGGTCATGGCAGGCACTTCGTGATTACGCGCGATGGCCACAGGATTCTCCTGCAGTGGCTGACTGCCGGACAGATCTTCGGCGGCGCCGCAATCCTCTCCACCCCGTCTCAATACCTGGCGTCCACTGAAGTGCTCTCGGAGAGTTGTGCGCTTGAGTGGGAGCGGCCGACCATCCGGACTTTGGTATCCGCTCATCCGGCGCTTCTTGACAATGCATTTTCCATTGCGGTCACGGAGAACATCGCCTGGTCCACCGCGGCCCACGTCTCGTTGAGTATCGATGACGCAAGTGGTCGCGTAGCCCACTTGCTGCTCAGCCTTGCGAGCGCAATCGGTGAATCCACACCCGATGGCGTCGTTATGAGAGTGGGGCACGTGGACCTGGCCGAGGGTGCGGGTGTGGCGCGGGAAACCGTCACCCGCTGCCTGCAAAAATGGCAGGGGGCCGGCATATTGGCAAAACTCAGAAGCAAGATCGTGCTCAAAAAGCCCGAGCTTCTTCTGGCCGCCAGGCG
>Ga0126371_10004706_pt1 | contig 12053 bp, 9 predicted proteins | sample PanSoiMetaPlot_4_FD_110145 | JGI IMG/M metagenome (GOLD analysis project Ga0126371, IMG submission 110145) | Tropical forest soil microbial communities from Panama - MetaG Plot_4 | ecosystem: Environmental > Terrestrial > Soil > Tropical forest > Bulk soil | place: Panama | collected 2016-02-17
CGGCGCGTAGGACAAAATGTTTTCGCGGCGGAAGGCTGGCTGGATCAGGCCTCGTTGGCGCTGCCACGGTTTCCCTTCGTTGGTCAGCAAGCCGTTCCCGAGGACGCGGGCGAGGGCCCGATAATCCGCGGATTTGGTGAAGTTCCCGGGATTGGTGACCAACACATATTCGATGTCGCGAGGATGCATTAGCAAACAGATAGGGACGTGAAGGTACCGAAGTTGTACAACGTCGCCATATTCCTTGGCGCAACGCGAATAGAATCCCAGCCAGTCGCGTGAGACAGCGGCCAGATTGCCAAGGAGGAAGTGGCCCTTAGGGCCGGGAGGACGTCTTAGAGAAGCCGTGATTGCGGGCGGAAAAGCTGCCACCATGGTGAGGGTCCGGCGTTCTGTCTTCGTGCCAGAGGGCAACAGTATACCAGGACAAAATGCGACCAGCACTTCGTCGCCGCTAATCAGCATTCTGAAGTCCTATTTCGACATTATGAACAAACCAGGACTCACCTATCGCTGGGACAGGTTGCGCCTGTCAGCCAGCCGGTTCAACAGCTCGGGGAAGGAAGGATCATTTGAAGTCCCGCAAGTGGCGGCTTGCACCATCGCTACGAACGAGCCGCGGCTTGATCGAGCTGTCGGGCTCCATCCACGCACACTGTTATAGGTTAGCGCGTGTGTAGTCGCCATGTTGCGGGCGATCCGCAACGCGATATCGCACAAACCCGAGCGAACCCGAGTTTCGGAAGGCAGCTTCCGCCAATTCCGCAAGCGAATCGAGTTCTTAGTAGGGACAGCTTCCCCTTTGCTCGCGCATTACGTGGCCCGGCCCGGACGCGCTCGGCAATCCGGCTGCGCTCCACTCCGCCAGGACAGCGAGGAACTGTAAAGACCACGGCACAACCTACATGGTCTCTTCAAAATACCGTCCGCCACTTTGTCAGGTTGAACTTTACGTTTTGACAATTCTCTACTTGGGGCCGAAGGAAAGAGCGCCGATAAGGGCACCCGCGAGGACCAGCAGCGCAGGGTTGATTTTGTAGTGAAGCAGAAGCAATAGGACGGCGACGGCAATTGTCGCCGTCTCTAGCCCAAAGACCGCGCCTTTGGCGAGCGTGAAACAGCCGGCCAAAAGCAAACCGATGGAAACAGGCGCAAGCCCCCTTTGGATGGAACTGCGCCAGGGCCACTCGGTCAACCGATTCCACAGGCGCCCGACGACTAGCGTCAGGAGCGAAGTGGGTCCGAAAAATGCGATGACAACAAGGATGGCGCCGAGGCTGCCGCCCGCCCACTCCCCGACGGAAACGATCATCATCATGTTTGGACCAGGAGCCATTTGGCCGACGCTATACAGGTGAACGAGCTGGGGAAACGTTAGCCAGTGGTGCACGTCAACCGTGAGAATTTTCATTTCGGGGAAAGCCGCCATGCCACCCCCGACGGTCAGCAGGGAGAGATAGGCAAAAACACGAATAAGCGCAGGAATTTGGTTCATCGCGGGGCGCTCCCTTCCGGCCCTTTGCGTGGCCGGTACCACAGGATGGCTATGAGACCGACAACCACGAGCACCGTGAGAACGGACTGGTGCAGACGGTTCACGCCGACGATGGTCAGAGCGACGAACACCAGGTCTGAGGAACGTTCGAGAGATCGTTTGCCAAGCTGCACGGCAGTGGCCAGGATAAGGCCGACGGCCGCGGCCGCAACACCTTTCAGCGCCGCGGTGGCGAGCGGGTGGTCGCCGTGTTCGTGATAGAAGATGCCGACGACGAACATGAACAATCCACCGGGGAGACACATGCCCGCAATGCCCGCGAGAGCTCCCGAGAGGCCGCGGAGGCGATCTCCCACGAGGATAGCCATGTTTGTGGAATTCAATCCGGGGAGTGATTGGCTGATGGAGAGCAGTTCTACGAAGGCTTTGTCGTCGAGCCAGGCACGTTTCGCAACGAGGCCGTTGCGCAGATAGGCGACCACGCCCCCACCAAAACTCGTGGCTCCGATAAGGAGAAACTCCAGGAAGATCTGCAAAACCGTGGCTCCTGGATTGATAGCAGGCGACGCTTGGGTTGAAGATCGGGCAGAGGGTTCACTCATGGCTTTGCGGGGCGTTGCCTTTCAGGCGATAGACCATGCCGGTTTTCGTGGTGCCCAGAGAAAGCCATCCTTCCGCGTCCTGCTGCAAGGTAATGAAGAATTGCTCGGCGCGCTTCCTCGCCTTTTCGTGAACATCTTCCCGCCGTTCGAATTTGACCTGGAAGGCAAACTCTCCGACCAGAGGTTTGTGCTCGCCGCGCGTCCGCCACAGGGCCACGTCGCATTTGCCCACCTGGCCCTTGCCAAAGTCGAGCTCGCCGAGCTTGAGCAGCACTTCTTCGACGATGGCCTCGCTGACGAGGCTGATACGTTCTTCGGGCGAGTGCTTTAGCACACCGAGCGCGGGGAACACCCTGGTCAGCGTCAGCAAGGAAGCAGGATCCGCTTCGTGGACCTGGCTTATGCCGAACTGGCAGTTGTGCGAATAAAGGATGCGGTAGGAGCCGATGTGGTCCTTGAGAGGAAGTGCTTCGGCTTTGAATTTAATGCGATACTTCCCCGCAATTTTCGGCCGCACATCGATCGCAGCAGCAGCCTTCTCGTCCGGATGGCGATACTTGAACACAATTTCCGGATCACCCACCGGGAATCCGTCGACGTACGAGATGCGCCGACGAAGGATGAAGGCGTTGTTGTAGAGTCGGAAATCCGGCGTGTCGAAGAAGAGGATTTCTCGGATGTCCGGTCGTAGGCCGCTTTGGGGATCAGCGATAAAGTCAACATCGGTCTCTTTGGCGGCGCGCTTCACGATCTTGCCGAAATCGCGGAAGCTTTCGACCGAAGTAAATCGGTCCGGTTTGAGGATCAACTTAGCTTCGAGATACTGGATCTCATCGAGCGGATGGCCATCGACATATGTTGCGTTACTAGCAGTTGTTCGATGGTTTGATTCTTTCCGCTCCAAATCCTTCTTTTTCCTCTTCTTGTCCTCCTTCTCATCGTGCTTGCCCATACTCAGCCTCCATCGGTTTGTTTACGATCGGTTTGTTTAGGACTCAGCTCAGTTCCCTAGAGCAACTTGCAAACTCCGAGGCGATCCGGCATGTATGGGCGGTTAAGATTCGGTTGCCGACACCTGGATCACTTCGCCGAACCACGGACTGTAGCTTGCCGCTCTTGGCTCCTCTACTGACATTTTGAACAGGTATCGGCCCACCGCTCCTTAGCACGGCCGGGATTCAGGAACGAGGGACCGTGGGATGGACACTCGCGCCACGGGTGGGTCTCGGGCACGGTTTCCGGCTGATCAACGCAATCCGCTGCTCCCGCACCGCGGCTGACGCCGGCGCCGGTAGGGTTTTGGCGGACGTGAGCCAGCCGGTAGACGGCTCCGTCGCCCCAGACGGTTGGCCTTGTCGCAGCAAGCGCATCTAATCGTGCTCCGCGCACGCAGTCGGCGCAGAGTTGTTCCGCTCTGCGAACCTGGTCGGCAGCGCCTTTGGCGTGAATCTCGGCCGGCGGTCTGCCGAGGAGCGCGGGGCGTTCACTTTCCTTACCGCTTGCCGTTCGTGCCAACCAATCTTTGCGCGCACGCCGCAAAACACCTTCAACCGCTGCGCGATCTTCTTCGCCAGTGGTGGCTCCTCAAACAGTTTTCGGCCTTGGCGCATTCTCGATCTCTCGCGCGTAGGCCTGCAGCACTCGGCCGGCTTGGCCGAAACGGCGATGCCTTCAGGACGCGGCTGAATTCGCGATGAACAAATCAAGGGTTGAGCCAGGCCAAGCAGCTCTGATACGCGACGATCAGTTAAGGTGTGAGCGTCTCGCGATAAAACCTGTGCGCAGATGCTCAGACCTTCGACCCGACGTCCTGTAACCAGATCGATTGCGCGCTGGCTGTCCTCGTGCCTTTCCTCTTCACGGCTGAGTCGTCTTGCAACGGCGCCACTCTTAGTTGTCTATCCACTCGTTCCTCCTAGTTGCCGAGCGAAATTCTGGCCCAGTTAGGGAACTGGAGTTGGAGTCGATTTGTTCTCTTTGCTTTTCGAAGCTCAGCTTCGAGGCGATGCTTCTGCTCATAGAATTTGTACGGGACCTTGACAGTGCGGCGTTGGCAATCCTGGATAGCGCGCTCCATCACGCCGACCACGTTTCCGTTAAGCGGATCCGCGGCTCTCGCAAGCACGACACCTTGCAAGGCGGGATGCCCGAACGGCTCCGAGAAACCCAAAGATAGAAAAGCCTCTACGACGGAAGAGGAGGGATTCTTTTTTTGCGCTTTTCGGTGCGGGTCACCGACGATGGCTGTTTCTGAGCATGGATGTGACTGTTCTGGGGTGGATTTGGGTTTATCGGACGTATACAGCTAACTCCTTCTAGATGCTGGCAGTTCTGACAGTTTGCAAAAAGGGCTCGGGCTCCTAGCCTAACGGACGCAATGCAGTGGGCAGCCGGGTCCTCCACAGGCGGCGTGCCACACTCAATCATCCGGTCTTTGTGCCGATGGAAAATCGCTGACGGAGAACCACCAAGAAGACTGGAGAACATCGATGCGCAAAGTGAATCAGATTACCTTGATAAGGATGGGTCTGACATTCCAGTCGCTCCTGACTCAGCATCGGCACCCTCGTCCTGGACGTGTACGATCCGTCATCGAAGGAATTGGTCTGGACCGGGAACGAGACCAAAACGATCGACCTCAAGGAAAGCCAAGAAAAGAACCAAAAGAATCTAAACAAGGCCATCGCGAAACTGTTAAAGGATTTTCCGTCCGAAATGACCTTAGCTTCAAGAATCCCGTGAGCTTAGCGAAAGGATCGCCCATGAAACGTCGACTGCGCAGGTTGTCAAATAGTACCCTACCGTTCCTGTGTCTCGTCGTTGGCTGTACGGCATTCGAACGACCGATCTTGGCGCAAAGCCAAGAGTTGCAGCAAAAGGTGGCGGAGATCAAACAGGCTACCGCACAGAACAAGCAGGCTTTGTCGCAATATACCTGGATGGAACAGGTCACCATCAGCCTAAAGGGAGAACAAAAGAAACAGCAGCACTTCCAAGTGCGGCTCGGACCGGACGGAAAGCCACAAAAAACCTCGTTGGACGCGCCAGAGTCTTCTGACAGCAGCGGCCGCGAAGGTCGTCTGAAGAAGCATATCGTTGAGAAGAAGAAGGAAGAATACAAAGAATACGCGGACCAGATTAGGGCCTTGATCCAGCAATACCTTCCGCCGGAAAAGGAGCTACTCGAGCAAGCCTACCAGAAGGGGAGCATAGCTCTGAGTCCTGCAGGCGCCCCCGGAGAGTACCAGCTCTTGATCTCGAACTACCTTAAACAGGGCGACAAGATGACCCTGGTGGTCGACGAGGAGCAGAAGGATCTCGTCAGCCTGACCATTGCGACATACATGGATAGTCCAAGTGATGCCGTAAATGTCTCAGCGCAGTTCGCGCGAATTCCGGGCGGCCCTCGTCATGTTTCAAGTGAAACCATCGACGGGGTCAGCAAACAGCTAACCATTTCTACTCAGAACAGCAACTATCAGAGGATGTGAGTGCGCTGGAGCAGCTCGAGCGGGTTTCGAATTCAACAGACTGGCGAGAATGCGCTCTCCGATCAACCCCAGGACCACCGCTCAGAATTTCAATTCCCATAGCCATTAGATCGGGGGCTACTGTTAGCCTGCCTCTGCCGCAACCGCCAGCCGAACCGGGAGTTGGCCTGTCAGCGGGAGTCTTAGAGGTCAACATTGTGGTTCAAACGATCCGGGATTGTTCTCCCTGCCGGGCTACTGCTTCTGGCAATACACGCCTTCGGTCAGTGTGTTTCGAACGCCCGATGACGCGGCTAACGAGCTTGTCGCAGCTGCAAAGTCTACGGATCGGACAGCAGCGCTGGCAAGCTTCGGTCCGGACTCGAAGGACTTGATCTCCCTGGCGAGGCGGTGCAGGACGAGGAAGCCATCAACGGCGTACGCAATTATTGCTGACCGCAGGACTCGAGCGGCGAGCACAGGCCAAAAGTCACGCCCAGGAGTGGGCTCCACAACCTCTCGAAATCTTGCCGCGGCCTGGATCATTTTGGTAACGGGGCGGGAGTCCCATCCGACCACTTGCCGGTAGGGACGAGGAACACAGTGAATGGCTCTGGAGGCCCAGTCCATAAGAGAATGACAGGCGAGTTGGGCACATCTGCGCCCCAATTCGCTTTGTCCATAAGTGGGGCATAGAACATCAGGTGAGCCAGGTTGTGATGACCCTCGTCACTAAGATACGCTTCTTTTGAGATCATGTAGGACATGGCGCCCGGTTCCAAAGTGGTGGGCAGCTCTTTTCTGGCGTATGCGGCTTTTTCCCACTCTTGGATCTGCTCCCGGGATTTTCCAGCCATTGCAAGTTCCGTCCTCTTGATTGTGAGAGGCAGAACCGAGCGCGCCGCCGGCGGGTTGTAACAGATTGGACTCCGATTTTTGGGGTTCCAAAATCCCGGATCATCAATCGGTCCGGACCATCCCCGCTCTACGCCGCACACGAAGCCATTCTCGCCCTCGACGGCGGTTTCATAGCCATGCCGCCCGAGAACAAGAATCTTGGCGTCGCGAGAAATGGATTCCGGGGCCGCTCTTCGCGCTAAGGCAATCTCAGCTTCGCGATCCACAAGGTATTGCTCGAGGGGGGCCATGGCGGGATAGGGATTCTTGTTGTCTTGTCCCCGCATCCCCAATGGATTAGCAAAAGCAAAGGTCACCGCGAGAATTGGAAAAGCAACCGCAGCAAATCGATTTCGGTTCATCACTTACTCCAGAAAGCAACGCGTTTCAAAATATTATGAAGTGCGCCTTTTAGCGCGAGTAAAGACTCATGCATACGGAATACAGGGCCTAATGTACGCGATTCGATTGTGATCAGGTTGGATGTTTGGCGGGGTTCTTCGCTTCGCTACGCACCAGGGATAAAAGATTAGTTGATAAAAGCATCGGAGTACCTATTGGAAGTCGCACCGCTACGGCTCACGGCTGTGTTTTGGAGGCGGCGCTTCGCCGATCGGACCAATCCGTAGATACCGAACAATCCGCAAAGGCTCTTCAGTGTTCGCCACCGACCGAAGCGGGCGGGCTAGAAGCCTACCGGGTCCGCCATGCGAAGTGGATGGTATTCCCTGCTAAGAACGACTCCCTGAGAGCAAAGAAATCTACAGAATCTGGAATGTCTTCCATGCGAGGTTGAATCGGGATGTACTGCGATTTGCCAGATTCGCAATTACACGAAACCGGGCTGAAGATACCTCAAATTATTTCGCAGCATTTCTCGTCTGTTTCAAGAATTCATATTCTTAATAAAGCCTGTTAGTCAGAAGTTGTTGAGAACAAACCGCGACAAAACATTTCTCAAACTGGAACCTCTCTTGCATTCGTGACGGAAAGACGGGTCGGTTTTTCGGTTCCAAAGTGGCTTATTCAGGAGGTGGTGGAATGTTCAGTAAGCGAGTGGTGTTTTTAGTCTGTTGCATCGTCTGTCTTCTTGCCTTGACACCGACATCACTATTTTCGCAGGCGGCGAACACCGGTTCCATCGCAGGAACCGTCCTCGATGCTCAAGGGGCGGCAGTGACCGGAGCCTCGGTTACCATCACAGACACCTCGACAAACATCGAGCGCACTGCGGTTACAAATGAGACCGGTCGGTACATATTCGTAGACGTTCCGCCCGGCACCTATAACGTTGCGGTTACTAAGACCGGTTTTCGCGTGACCAAGCTCCCGAAGCAGGTCGTTAGTGTCGGCCTCGCTCTCACCTTGAATGTATCTCTCGACGTTGGGGCTGTCACGGAGAGTATTGAAGTCATTGCGTCCGGCGCTGAGCTGCAAACCTTCAACGCCACGGTCGGCAATACTGTCAGTGGCGATCTCCTTCAGGACCTTCCGTCTATTCAACGCGACGCCGCCACGTTCGTTACCCTCCAGCCCGGTGTTTCCCCTGATGGCAGCGTCGCCGGTGCAGTCGTCGATCAGAGCACCTTCATGCTCGATGGCGGCCAGAACTCCAACGACATGGACGGCAGCATGACCGTCTACACGCCGACGTTCGCTGGTGATCCCTCGGGCGGTATTGTCGCTAACCAAATCGGCGGTAGCCCCACCGGTGTCATGCCTACTCCGCTCGACAGCGTAGAAGAATTCAAAGTCGACACCGCCAACCAGACCGCGGACTTCAATAGCTCCGCCGGCGCCGAGGTCAAAGTGGTTACCAAACGTGGTACGAACGTCTGGCACGGCACTGGCTATGAATATTATTTCGATAATCTGCTCAACGCTAACACATGGGATAACAATGCAGTGACTCCTGCCAACGGTGGACCTCTTCCCCGCCCTTCCTACCACTACAACCGGTTTGGCGCCGCTGGTGGTGGTCCGGTCATCTCTAAGAACGTCCTCGGTGGAAAAACCTACTTTTTCGCAAACTATGAGGGTTTTCGCTGGAACAACTCGCAGACCTACGAGGTGCCTGTTCCAAGCGCGAATATGCGCGCGGGAATCCTCGCCTTCGGCGGGGTGAATTACCACCTGAACAATGGAACCAATTGCGGGCCGAATGGGACCACCGCCTGCGATCCTCGTGGTCTGGGCATCAACCCTCTCGTTGCACAGCTATGGAGCCAATTACCGCCAGGAAACGACCCGACCTGCGGTCCTTTGCTTGGAAAATTCTGCGATGGGGTTAACGAAATCGGCTTCAAATCCAACGTGGCAGTACCCTATACCTCGAATTTCGGAGTGGCTCGTTTGGACCACGACTTCGGATCCAAATGGCACTTCAATACCAGCTATCGCTATTACAAACTCGTCCGCTCGACCCTCAACCAAGTGGCCATCGGCGGGGCCTTCACTGGCAACAAGCCGGGTGCAAGTACCTCCCTTTCCGTGCGCCCGCAGCAGCCCTGGTTCTATGTAGCCGGCGTGACCACCAATATCACATCCAATACCACCAACGACTTCCACTACAGCTACCTGCGTAACTATTGGTCCTGGAGCGATCCAGGCGGCGTACTGCAGTTTAGTCAACTCGGCGCTGCCCTAGAACCGATGGGCGAGAACACCATTTCCTGCGGCATCAGTGAAGCCTGCCCAATCACGCTTGCTCCTTACAACGTCAACACCCAGAGTGTTCGCACGCGCTTCTGGGATGGCCACGACAACTTCTTCCGCGATGACATTACCATGCTGAAGGGCAGTCACCTCTTCACCTTTGGCGGCGCCTACGAGCGGAACTGGGACTATCATCAGCGCTCGGACAACGGCGGTGGCATCAACTACCAGCCAACGTATCAGCTCGGGGATACCCTTGGTGGCGGCCTTGTGGACTTCTCTTCGACCAACCCTGCGGGCGTTACTGCGGCAAATTGGGCTCGGGACTCTGCGGCCGTTCTCGGCATCGTTACCGATTCGCAGATTGCCTACACGCGTTCGGGAGCGAATCTAGCCCTGAATCCTCCGCTTACGCATGCGTTCGACCAGAGCACCATACCGTATTACAACGTTTATTTTAGCGATTCATGGCATATGAAGCCCACGATAACCTTCACATACGGCCTTGGCTGGACCCTGGAAATGCCACCCACAGAAGCCAACGGAAAACAGGTGGAACTCGTCGACTCTAGCGGACAGCAGTTGGACACACTGGCCTACCTGAAGCAGCGCAAAGCTGCCGCCTTGCAGGGGCAGGTCTACAACCCGCCAGTCGGTTTTGCACTCGTCGGCAACACCGGTTCTGGGCAGAAGTACCCCTATAACCCCTTCTACGGCTCCTTCAGTCCTCGGCTCGCGGTTGCCTGGAACCCTAACTTCGATCAAGGCTTCCTCGGTTCGGCTTTGGGCCGCGGCAAGAGCGTCATCCGCGGCGGGTATAGCCGCATTTACGGGCGCCTGAATGGCGTCAACTTGGTCCTTGTACCGCTACTCGGAACCGGACTCATTCAGGCCGTTCAGTGCGGCACCAACGTTATGCCCGGAGTCATTCCAAACACCACCGGGCCCCAGTGTGCCACTCCGGCTGCTGGCTTGACCGTCGGCAACGCTTTCCGCATCGGCACCGACGGCAACAACGCGCCGATTCCCAATGCTACTCCGACGCTGCCTCAGCCGGTCTTTCCGGGAATTAATAACGTGTCCGCGGCGGCCGCCTCGGCCCTGGATCCGCACTACCGGCCGAACGCCGTCGATTCTTTTGACTTTACAATTCAGCGCGCGCTAACCAGCAAAGTCTTACTCGAAGTCGGTTACATTGGACGTCGCATCACTCACGAGTTTCAACCTATCAACATCAATGCTGTTCCGTACATGATGACCCGCGGCGGGCAGCAATTTGACAAAGCCTATGCGGCCATCGAAGCGGACCTTGGATGCACCACCTCCTTCGCCACCTGCGGTGCCGTGGAATCGGGCCTAGCGACGACTGCTCAGCAGATGGCCTTCGTTAACGGGCTTACTCCGCAGCCCTTCTTTGAAGCAGCGATGAATCCGGCGTACTGTGCCGGCTTCGCCAGTTGCACTGCAGCCGTCGTGTTTAACGAGGAAATCCTCAAGGGCCGCTTCGCCAACCAGCAAGTCTGGAGGCTTTGGAGCGATCTCGACCGCGGCGCATTCAACTTCACGCGCTCGATGCTGAACACTCCGATCGTCGGCGGTCCTATGGACTGCGGTGTGCCGGTGGGAACCGTTACATGCGGTGCCAGCGGCCAGTTGACTTCTGGCGTGGCCGTCAATACCAGCACTGGTCATGGCAACTACAACGGCCTGTTCATTTCAACCAAGATCACTCAATGGAAGGGCATCACTCTTCAGGAAAACTTCACTTGGAGTAAGGCCTTGGGTACCGGCGCTGCCGTCCAAGCCACCAGCGAATACACCGAAAATGACCCCTTCAACCTTAATAACCAGTACGGCCTCCAGGCCTTTGACCGCAAGTTTGTGTTCAACTCCTACGCTCTGATTGACGCCCCTTGGTACAAGAGCCAGAAAGGGATTATCGGCCATATCGCTGGCGGTTGGTCTTTAGCGCCGATTCTCGCCATCGGCAGTGGCGAACCGATTGGCTGCGCCACCCAAACCGACGGCCAGTCCTTCGGCTCGGCCGATGGCCGCAACTACTTCACCATCGAGAACTGCGTTTTCAGCAAGTCGCTTGGGGGAGGCTCGTCTTCGCTGCACCCGAACAATGGCAGCAACGCCGGCACTGTAGGGTTCAACATCTTCGCAAACGCCGACGCTGTGCTAGCCACTGCTCGCCCGCCTATTCTCGGGCTTGACAACAGTACCGGCGGCATCGGCATCCTCCGCGGCTTGCCTTACTGGAACGTAGATATGCGCCTAACCAAGGACTTCAAATTCCGCGAGCGCATGGGCTTGCAATTCCAGTACGTTGTCACCAATGCGTTCAACCATACCGTGTTTGCTGATCCCAATGCTTCCGCCTTTACCCAAGGCGTCGACCCGACCAGCCCAGCCTTCGGGGTGGTCAACGCCCAGGGCAACTTGCCCCGGCAGATGCAGTTCGGACTGCGCTTTACGTTCTAGCTTCTTACGGCGAGCCCCACGAGTTCGCGGGGCCTGCAAAAAGGAAGTGAACGAGGAGGAAGCGGGAGGCCAAACGGCCTCCCCGTTTCCCAAACTCAAGCCGTGGCGAAAGCCAACGGTTGGAGCAATTACCCAGGGCAACCTTGCCTTTTGTGAACCGTCCTCCGGCTATTCTGCTGCGAAACTCTCCGCGCCAACCCATAACTGGACAAGAGACTTCAAGTTATTCTTGTACGTGCGGGGGACCGCTCTAAAAGCAGTGACCGAGATTGTGTTCCGAAGATAAATCCCGCCTGGTTATTAGCGCATTACCGGAGAGCTAGGCACCCGCCGCTCTCGCACTTGACAAACGAATCGCGCTAATTGCTGTTCCTATTTCGCGCGCGATGCGAGGATCCGCTCGATCTGCTGAAAATGATTGAGGTCGTGCCCCGCGAACATCTTAAC
>Ga0126371_10004707_pt1 | contig 12051 bp, 11 predicted proteins | sample PanSoiMetaPlot_4_FD_110145 | JGI IMG/M metagenome (GOLD analysis project Ga0126371, IMG submission 110145) | Tropical forest soil microbial communities from Panama - MetaG Plot_4 | ecosystem: Environmental > Terrestrial > Soil > Tropical forest > Bulk soil | place: Panama | collected 2016-02-17
GAGCGGCGCGAACCGGTCGTCGCCGATCGGGTCGGCGCGCTCCTCCGGCGCCACGCGCAGCTCCGCCGCCGACGGCACAAACTGCCGCGCGATCGACGTACCGCCACTTTCGATCATCTCGACGACATGCGGCGTGAGCGCGACCGCGAAGCGGCGGGCGACGCGCTCGACGTCGCGGCGGCGGCGAGCCGGCAAAAGCCCGGCGCCGACCAATTCATCGGCGCGACGAAGCGTGCGGGATTTCATCCGCCTACCTAGCCGCGCGTGCCCGCATGCGTCCAGCGATTTTCAATGCATCAACGGCGCGACTTTTTCGAGCCTGGTCGGCTGCTCCAACGGCGCCATCGGCAACGGCGTGCACGGGTCCGGGCACCGCGTAACGTCGCCGACGAATTATCGGAAAGGCGAAGACGGGCAGCAGACGCTGCGCGGTCGCAATTCATGCCACGGCGGCGGGTTACAGATCCGCGTAACAGTAGGTCTCGGCCCGGGCGCCGGGATGAGCGACCGCACCCTTTTCGGCATCGCCGACGGTCTGCGCATAGCGCCAGATCGCGCCCGATTGAAACTCGGCCTTCTTTGGCTTCCACGCCTTGCGGCGGCGCGCGAGCTCGGCGGCGCTCAGCTTGACGTTGAGCGTGCCCTTGGCGGCGTCGATTTCAATGATATCGCCGTCCTTGAGCAAGCCGATTGGACCGCCGACGGCGGCTTCGGGACCAACATGGCCGATGCAGAAACCGCGAGTGCCACCCGAGAAACGACCGTCGGTGATCAACGCCACGTCCTTGCCGGCGCCCTGGCCGTAAAGCGCCGCCGTCGTCGACAGCATCTCGCGCATGCCGGGGCCGCCGCGCGGCCCTTCATAACGGATCACCAGCACGTCGCCTTTCTTGTATTTCTTCGCTTCGACGAACGCGAAGCAATCTTCCTCGCGATCGAAGCAGCGCGCCGGACCGCGGAACTTGAGCTCGATGCCCTGCATACCGGCGACCTTACAGATCGAACCTTGGGGCGCGAGATTGCCTTTGAGCACAATGAGGCCGCCGGTCTTGGCGAGCGGCTTCTTCGTCGAGCGGATGACGTCCTGATTCTTCGGTACAACCACGTCCTTCAGATTCTCGGCCATGGTCTTGCCGGTCACCGTCAGGCAGTTGCCGTGCAGATAGCCGCCGTCGAGCAGCGCCTTCAACAGCACCGGCACCCCGCCGACACGGTGGAGATCCTGCATGACGTATTTGCCACCCGGTTTGAAGTCGCCGATATAAGGTGTCTTCTTGAAGATCTTGCCCACCGCATGAATGTCGAAATCGATGCCCGCCTCGTTGGCGATGGCCGGCAAATGCAATGCCGCGTTGGTCGAGCCGCCCGAAGCCGCGACGACCATCGCCGCATTCTCGAGCGACTTGCGCGTGACGATGTCGCGCGGCCGGAGGCGCTTGCGGATGAGCTCCATCACCGTCTCGCCCGATGCCTCGGCGTATTGATCGCGCGAATCATAAGGCGCGGGCGTCCCCGCCGAGCCAGGCAGTGCCAGGCCAAGCGCCTCGGAGACGCACGCCATCGTGTTCGCGGTGAACTGGCCGCCGCATGAGCCCGCCGACGGACACGCATGGCATTCGAGCTCGTGCAACTCCTCGTCGGTCATCTTGCCGGCATTGTGCATCCCGACGCCCTCGAAAACGTCGACGATGGTGACGTCGCGGCCTTGGAAGCGTCCAGGCAGGATCGACCCGCCGTACATGAACACCGACGGCACGTTGAGCCGGAGCATCGCCATCATCAGTCCCGGCAGCGACTTGTCGCAGCCGGCGAGCCCCACCAACGCGTCGTAGGAATGGCCGCGCATGGTGAGCTCGACGCTGTCGGCGATTACCTCGCGCGACACCAGCGACGCTTTCATGCCGGCATGGCCCATGGCGATGCCGTCGGTGACGGTGATGGTGGTGAATTCGCGCGGCGTGCCGCCCGCGGCGGCAACGCCCTTCTTTGCGGCCTGCGCCTGACGCGCCAGCGCGATGTTGCACGGCGCCGCCTCGTTCCAGGTCGTGCACACGCCGACGATCGGCTGCGCCAACTGTTCCTCGGTGACGCCCATGGCGTAGAACATCGAGCGATGTGGCGCGCGCGCCGGCCCGACAGTGATGTGCCGGCTCGGCAGCTTCGATTTGTCGAACGGCTTTTTGCTCATTCCATCGGGCATAGCGGGCTCTCCTGCGGACCGGACGCCGCACCTTACAAAGCACTGGGCCGGTTTGACTAGGGTTTCGCGGGATAGACGATGGCGACGACTTCGAGCGCCTCGACGCCGCGCGGGCCCTTGAGCTCGACAACGTCGCCGATCCGCGCCTTGAGCAGCGCACGCGCCACCGGCGCGACCCAGCTTACATGGCCGTGGTCGGCGTCGGCTTCGTCGATACCGACGATGGTGATCGTGTGCTCCTTGTCGTCGGACGTCGCGTAGGTGACGGTCGCGCCGAAGAACACCTGATCGCGGTTGGTCTGCGCCGCCGGATTGACGATCTCGGCAATCTCCAGCCGCTTGGTCAGAAAGCGGATGCGGCTGTCGATCTCGCGCAAGCGTTTCTTGCCGTAGATATAATCGCCGTTCTCCGAGCGGTCGCCATTGCCCGCGGCCCACGCCACCGTCTCGACTACCTTCGGCCGCTCGACTTTGATCAGCGCCTTCAGCTCGTCCTGCAAGCGGCGATGGCCCGCGGCGGTGATGTAGTTCTTCGCGCCAGCCGGCAACGCCGGGCCGCTGTCACGCTCAACATCGCCCGCGGTGGCGTCGGGCTCCTTGGTGAAAGCCTTGCTCATGGCGCGATCTTGCCATCGTCGTGCGCGCGCGCCAAGATCGCGCGCATGGAAGGACACCCCGCCCCGACATTGTCGCAGCGCGCCGACGAACTCGAGCACCGGCAGATCGCCGAACTCGAACGGCTGGTCGACCGCTCGGTGCTGTTCACGTCCGGCGACCGCGATCCGACCGAGCCGGTGCCGATGCGTTTCAAGACGCTGGCGCCGGAACAGCACGTGCTGATGGGCGACGATCCACGACTCAAGAAAATGCCGGCGAAGCCGACGCTGGTGGATTTCTTTCGCCTGCGTTTCGCGCCAGCACATCACCTGCTGCAAAGCGCGACGCACGCACGCAAGGCCGGCATGAGCGAGAAGGTCATCACTGCCTGCCTGTTGCACGACATCGCCATCCTAGGATTTATCCGTGCCGATCACGGCTATTGGGGCGCGCAACTGGTCGAGCCTTATGTCGACGAGGAGGTCTCGTGGGCGATCCGCGCGCATCAGGTTCTGCGCTTCTTCCCCGACGAAAGCGTCGGTTACAGCTACCCTGAGATGTACGTTCGGCTGTTCGGCGCCGACTACAAGCCGGAGCCCTACGTCGAAGAGGCCTATCGTCGCGCGCGCCAGCACAAATGGTACATGACCGCGCGCCTGATCACGGTCTACGATGTCTATTCCTTCGACGCTAATGCCAAGGTCAGCTTCGACGATTTCGCCGATATCCTCGGCCGCAACTTCAAACAGCCGGACGAAGGCCTAGGCTTCGACAACAGCCCGGTCGCGCACATGTGGCGCACCATCATCTGGCCGACGAAGTTCCTCTAGCGTTTCGTCGAACGCTACCGGCCCGATGCCTTGTCTTTCACCAGGCCGTTGACGCCATCCGAGGTATAGGAAACCCGCACCAGATATTTCGGCATGTTGTCCTCCCCCCGCTGTGCTAGCGCGGCGCGGATGATAGCATCGGCCGAACACCGCGGCGATTCGGCCGCGCCGCCAAGGGAGACCGCGTATGATCCGCATCGACCCCAAGACGACGGCCTGTGTCACCATCGACATGCATCGCGGTCATCTCGATCCGGCGGTGGCGACCTTGCCCTTGCCGGCGGAGCGCTGTGGCCCGGTTATCGAGCGCTCGGCCAAGCTCTTCGACGCGCTGCGCCGGCGCCACGTGCCGATCGTGCATGTCGTCACCGAGTACCGCGATCCCGACGAAATCAAGGCCAATCCGTTCTGGCACGGCGAGCCGGGCGACAATCGGCCGAAGATGCGCCAAGGCGCCTTCACCCATAACCTCGTCGGCAGCCGCGGCACCGAGATCATTCCTGATCTGCTGCGCGATGGCGACCATGTCGTGCACGGCAAGAAGCGCTATAGCCCCTATCTCGGCACCGACCTGCTGTTCCTGCTCAAGAGCCGGCTCGGCGTGGGCACGCTGATCCTCGCCGGCATCAACACGACGTCGTGCGTGCTGTGCTGCGCCTTCGAATCCACCAATCTCGATTTCAAGGTGGTGATCGCATCCGACGCGGTCGACACCATGGACGGACCCGAGATGCACCGCTTCGCACTCGACCTGATGGGGCGCACCGTCGGCTGGCCGATGACCAACGACGAGATCGCGAAAGCGCTGGCGGCCTAAGCGCCGCCGATACGGGCGAGTGCCGCATCAAGGCGCGACAGCGCGGCGCGCGCTTCGGCCTGGCGCTCGCGCTGCTCCTCGACAGCCTCCGCCTTGGCCTTGGCGAGGAACTGCTCGTTGCCGAGCTTGGCGGCGATCTTGTCGAGCTCGATGCGGACCCCTTGCGCTTCCTTCTGGAGCCGGGCGCGTTCCTTGCCGACGTCGATGGCGCCGGCGAAGTCGAGCAGCAGCGACGCGCCTTCGACCACCACCTGGATCGTGTTCTGCTTGGCCGGCGCCGCCGCATCGACAGGATGGATACGCGACAGCCGCGCGAGCCGGCGGATCAGTGCATCGTGGCGCGCAAGCCAGGCCTTCTCGTCGCCGCTGGCCTCGGTGACATAAGCCGCGATCTCTTGCGCCGGCGGCACATTCATCTCGGCGCGCGCGGTGCGGATCTGGGCGATCAACGCCACGACCCAGTTCATTTCGGCCGAAGCCTCACCGTCGACCAGTGTGGCATCGAGCGCGGGCCATTGACCTTGAATGAGCAAGCCGCCTTTGCCGCCCGTCAGGTGCTTCCACAACTCTTCGGTGACGAAGGGCATGATCGGATGCAGCAGATGGACGAGGCGCGACAGCGCCCAAGCCGTCATGGCGCGGGTTTCCGCCTTAGCGGCGGCGTCGGCGCCGGTCAGCACCGGCTTAGCAAACTCCACGTACCAATCGCAAAACGTACCCCAGGTGAAATGATAGAGCGTCTCGGCGACGGCGTTGAATTCGAAGGCTTCGAGCGCTTCGGTCGCGCGCAGCGCTGCCTGCGCCAACGATCCGGCAATCCATTTGTTGAGCGTCAGCTTTGCCTTCGCCGGATCGAATTTCGGATCGAGCTGGCACTCGTTCATTTCGGCGAAGCGCGCCGCGTTCCATAATTTGGTGGCGAAGTTGCGGTAGCCTTCGATGCGGCTTTCGGCGAGCTTCACGTCCCTGCCCTGCGCCGCGAGTGCGGTCAGCGTGAAACGCAACGCGTCGCAACCGTATTTGCCGATGATGGCGAGCGGATCGACGATGTTGCCCTTGGATTTCGACATCTTCTGGCCGCGTTCGTCGCGCACCAGCGCGTGGATGTAGACCGTCTTGAACGGCACCTCGCCCATGAACTTGCAGCCCATCATCATCATCCGCGCGACCCAGAAGAAGATGATGTCGAAACCGGTAACCAGCACGTCGGTTGGGTAATAGCGCTTGAGCGCGGGCGTCTCCGCCGGCCAGCCCAGCGTCGAGAACGGCCACAGCGCCGACGAGAACCAGGTGTCGAGCACATCGTCGTCGCGTTTCAACGCGACATCCTTGCCGTAATGCGCGCGCGCCGCGGCCTTGGCGGCGTCTTCGGTTTCCTCGACGAAGATGCGGCCGTCCGGCGCGTACCATGCCGGAATCTGGTGGCCCCACCAGATCTGCCGCGAGATGCACCACGGCTGGATATTGCGCATCCATTCGAAGAACGTGTTTTCCCACTGGCGCGGTACGAACACGGTGGCGCCGCGCTCGACCGCATCGATCGCCGCCTTGGCGAGTTCCTTGGCGTTGACGTACCACTGGTCGGTGAGCCACGGCTCGATCACGACGCCCGAGCGATCGCCATAAGGAACCATCAAGGTGTGCGGCTCGGTCTTCTCGAGCAGACCGGCGGCTTCGAGATCGGCAAGCACCTGCTTGCGCGCGGCGAAACGATCCATGCCGCGATAAGGCTCGGGCACGCTGTCGTTCAGCTTGGCGTCGCGATCGAAGATGTTGATCAGCGGCAGATTGTGCCGGCAGCCGACCTCGAAGTCGTTGAAGTCGTGCGCCGGCGTGATCTTGACCGCGCCGCTGCCGGCGGTCGGATCGGCATGCTCGTCGGCGACGATCGGAATGCGCCGGTCAGTCAGCGGCAACACGACGCGCTTACCGATCAGGTGCTTGTAACGCGCATCCTCGGGATTCACGGCGACACCCGTGTCGCCGAGCATGGTCTCGGGGCGTGTTGTTGCGACGGTGACATACTCACCGTCGTGACCCACCACAGGATATTTGATGTACCAGAGCGAGCCCTTGGTCTCGCGGCTTTCGACCTCGAGGTCAGAAACGGCGGTGTGCAGCTTCGGATCCCAGTTGACCAGCCGCTTGTCACGGTAGATCAGGCCTTCGCGGTGAAGACTGACAAAGACCTTGCGCACCGCCGCGCTCAGGCCCTCGTCCATGGTGAAGCGTTCGCGGCTCCAGTCCGGCGACGCGCCGAGCGAGCGGAGCTGGCGAGTTATAGTGCCGCCGCTTTCCGCCTTCCATTGCCAGACGCGTTCGATGAACTTTTCGCGGCCGAGCGCTCGGCGGTCGATCTTTTCCACCGCCAGATTACGTTCCACCACCATCTGCGTCGCGATGCCGGCGTGATCGGTGCCCGGCTGCCACAAAACGTCGCGGCCGCGCATGCGCTCGAAGCGCGTCAGGATGTCCTGCAGCGTGTGATTGAGCGCATGGCCCATATGCAGGCTGCCGGTGACGTTCGGCGGCGGCATGGCGATGCAGAACGGCCGCTTCGGCGAATTGGGATCGCACCGGAAGGCGCCGGACTTCTCCCAAATGGTATAAATGACCGGCTCGATCGCGCCGGGATTGAAGGTCTTGTCGAGCATCGCGCCGTTTTAGGCGGCCAAACCGATTACGGCAAGACGCGCGTCGCGCCTGTCGGCCGCTGGGCGGCGTCAGCCGCCGCGTGCCTCGCGCGCCAGCCGCGCGATTTCCTCGCGTACGATGCGCTCGATGAGCGGCGGCAGGTTGGTATCGAGCCACGCCTTGAGCAACGGCTTCAACAGCTCGCGCGTCACCTCTTCGAGCGCGCGATTAGCCGGCGTTGTGGTGCCCTGCGCCGTCTCACGCGTCAGCGCCGACAAGGCCGCAACCGAGGCCGCCGCCGCGCCGGCCGAGATGACGCTATCGGACGGCGGTTCCGGCGTCGGCTTCGGCGCAGACAACTCCGGCTCTGTCGGCGGTTCTGACTCTGACTCATTGGGGGCGGCCGCGATCGGCGGCGGCTCGCGTGTCTCGGCGCGCGGCGTCATGCGCGTCGCGAGCGACACCACCGAACCGTCGGCTTCGACCCTGTCGGTCAGATCGAGAATGTCTGGCTCGGCAGCCGCACTCGGCGTGCCGCCTTCCTTGGTGTCCTCGGCGATGATGCGACGGATCGAGGCGAGGATTTCCTCCATCGAAGGCTCGTCCTGGCGCCGGATATCCGACATGGCAACCTCCACCAACCGCGCGCCGCCGACCAAGCGGTCGCCCACCTACAGTAGGAAAAGACTCCACCAATTGCTAGTTGCTAGGTATGCGTTCCGGCCTGTGGATAACCGGGCGGCACCGCCAACTCTATTTGTCTGGGCCGAACCCGAGCCACTTCGAACGCACCGCCTCGTAGTACCGGTTCACGTCGTAGAGGTTCACCGCCAGCTTGAGATCGGCGGCCGTTACACGGCCGGTCTGATTGGCGAGATCGAATTCGGCAACCGCGAGGTCGTGCTGCGCGCGTACCAGATTGGTGCGGTCGGCGAATAGTTCCTGTTCGGCGTTGAGCACGTCAATCAGCGTGCGCAGGCCGGATCGTTGCTGCGCCTGGAGTCCTTCATAGGCGACGGTGTCGGCCTTGATCGCCGCCTGCTGCGAGATGATGTTGGCGCGCTGCGCCTGGATGGTCTCCCAGGCGGCGGTCGCGCCCTCGACGGCAAAGCGCCTAGCATCGTCGGTCAGGCCTTCGCTCTGGCCGACCTTCTGCTTGGCCTGGCGCGATTGCGAATAGATCAATCCCGCCTCGTAAAGCGGCACGCTGACCTGGGCTTGCACCGTGCCGAAGGTGGTTTCGTGGCCTTGAAACTGCACCGGGTCGTCGGTGCGGTTTGCTTCGCCGACCAGATTGACGCTCGGCAACAGCTGTGCCTCGGTCGCGGCGACCTGGTCGCGGGCTGCGTCTTCGCTGAACAGCGCCGAGACGACATTCGGATTCTTGAGCGCGGCCAGGCTGAGCGCCTCGTCGCGCGTCGCCGCAATTTGCGGTTTCAACGTCGGCGACACCAAATTCTCGGGCGGGTGCCCGACAAAGCGCGCATAGTTCGCGCGGTCGGATTGCAACGTGCCTTCGTCCTGCTGCCGCTGAGCATGCGCCGCCTGAAGCCGCGCGTCGGCCTGGGCGACGTCGGTGCGCGTCACCAAGCCGGAGTGAAACTGCGCCTGGGTCTGGTCGAGCGTCTGCTGCAGCACGCTCTCGTTATTGCGGTCGAGATCGACCACCGACTGGTCGCGCAGCACATCGAGATAGGCTGAAATGACGCTGAATAAAACGTTGCCTTCGACCGCGATCAAATGCGCGCGCTCGGACCTGACCGTGTCTTCGGCCGCCGCGGTCTTGGCGACGGTCTGGCCGCCCTGATAGAGCGGCTGGATTAGCCTGAAATCGACGGATCGAGGTGTGTTGTAGCCCTCGGGCTCCTGCTGGCTAGTGTTCGGCGTGTTCTCGAACTGCTGCTTGCCGATGGCGCCGTTGAATTGCAGCGTCGGCCGCCAGCCGGATAACGCCTGGTTCACGCCTTCATCGATGGCCCGCAGGTTGGCGCGTTCGGCGAGCAGTTGCGGATTGGTGTTGTACGCATCGGCAAGCGCTTCCGGTAGCGTCTCGGCCCGCGCCGACAGCGCGCCGAACGTCAGGGCCGGCAGCAACGCGAGGATGATGCCGCGCCGCATCGTCGTGCACTCAGAACGCGAAGTTCGTCGTCGGCTGATAGCCCGGTATATAGGGCGTACCGGCATCGAAAACCGGGCGGCGCGACAGCACGCTGTCGACATAAGTCATCACCTCGGCTTCGCCCATGGGCACGCCGGGTTTGCGGATGACGCCGACGAGCCGGCCGCCTTCGACCAGTTGCGAACGCAATGCCTGCGGGACCGCGACCGCGGCACCGGCGAGAACGATCACGCTGTACGGCGCGCCGGATGCGTGACCGCGATCGAGCGCGCCCTGCACGACCTGTACATTGGTGCAACCGAGTTCAACCAGGTGCTGACGCGCGGCGGTCGCGGCCGCTGAATCGGATTCAAGCATGGTCACTTGGCTGGCGAGCCGCGCGACGATCGCCGCGGCATAACCGCTCGGATCGCCGATGACCAGCACGCGGTCCGTCGGGGCGATCTGCGCGAACTGCAACAGCCGCGCCAGCACCATCGGCTCGATGAGCCAGCGGCCGCCGCCGAGCGGCAGGTCTTCGTCGATACAGGCGACGCCGCACAACGCCGCGGGCACGAAGCGTTCACGCGGCACCTCGGCGAACGCGTCGAGCACACGGCTGTCGGTGACGGCATTGGTGCGCAACTGGCCGTCGACCATGGCCAGGCGGGCAGCATGGAAATCGAATCGAGTCATGGGAGTGGATGAAGTTCAGCCGCTAATGGTCTTGATAATCCAATTTTAGCCGCAGTGCAGCGGCGCGACAATCGCAGAGTCGTCTCGTCATTGCGCCCGGTGGGCGGAAACGCCTATATGTCGGGCCTCGGCGCGCCGGCCGGATGGCAGAGTGGTTATGCAGGGGACTGCAAATCCCCGTACAGCGGTTCGATTCCGCTTCCGGCCTCCACGCAGTTCGGGTTTGGACTCGTTAATCGGGCGCGTGTATATGATGCGGCCCTATTCGGGGGTAGCTCAGCGGTAGAGCAACGGACTGTTAATCCGTCGGTCGTCGGTTCGATCCCGACCCCCCGAGCCACTTTCAAGCCAAGAGGTCGAGCGGCTCGTCCGCTCGGCCTCGGGCTCGCCGCAGAACAGACCGCCGGCTTCCGGGCGAAGCACGCCTAACGCTTCATCTGCGGATCTTCACCGCGACTGCGGCTTCGACCCGCCCGTTCCGCCTTTTTCGGTGGCTTGCGTTCAGCGCCAGCGAGCGTGGATTCCGCCTCGCGGGCCTTTTGCTCGACCGGACCGCTGCGCGCCAAAGCCTGTTGCTCACGGCTGAGTTCGCGCGCCGCCGCCTGATTGCCATCACCCTCGTTCGCTTGCGGGGTGGGCGCGGTGGTGCGCTCGCGGCGCTCGGCCTCAAGCCAATGATCGAGCGCGCGGCCGGTCGGCCGACCTTCTTTTTCCCACAACTCGTAGGCCCACTCCCTGATCCGTCTCTTGTCGTCCATGATGCGCTCCGTTAACCCTGCGGGGCGGCGTTCCGCCCCCAGAGATAACCGTCGCGGCAATTTTTCGTTGCGGGGCGGCGGCGCTCAGCGCCGCGCCGGCAGTAGCTGTTTGATGCGCGCCGACAGACCGTGACGGAAACGCTCGCGGCGCACGACGCTGTCGCTCTCGACCCAGTTGAACTGCACCACGCGGCGCGGGCCACTGGTCGGATGGTGACCGTGCCAGGAATGCGGCGTGACCAGGAACGCGAGCAACGTGCCGGCAGCCGGCGGCACTTCGGCGACCATGTCGTCGAGGCTCGCGTTGGAGCGCAGCAACCGCAGCCGCCCGCCCGGCGCTTCCCATGCCTCGTTCATATAGACCAGTACTGTGATGATCTTGGTCGCGCTGTCGGTGTGGATACGACCGTCCTTCGCCTGGGCCTGACCGCGCACCGTCACCATCGTCGGCCGCCCGGCGAGATCGACGTCGAATTTGCACGCGAACGCGTCGCGCATTTCCGGCCCTTCGATCTCGGCGAGAAATTCGCGGAAAGCCGGCCCGTACGTCACGTCGGCGACCGGAAAGCTGCCCGGCCGCTCGAGCTTCGGATAATCGGCGGACAGCGCCGCACGCACCGCCGCCGGCACGAAGCCGGGAACGATCAAGTACGGAAACGGATCGGCCTCGAGCTTGGTGCGTTCGAATGCATCGAGATCGATGAAACGAAGCCGCTCTTTGGTGGCAATCGCCGTCATGGGCGGCATCATATCGACACGCTTGGCGTAGCACCAGACATCGTCGGAACCGCCAAGCGTCCGGACCGTTGGCTTGCGATGAGAACCAGCTTGCTCAACACGCTCGCGAGCACGGCCACGGTGCTTGCCCTGGCCGCCGCGAGCAATGGTGCGTTCGCGCAAGGCACGAACCAGCCGCCCGACAAATACGGCCCGCCGATCGAGGGCGGCAATCCGCCGCGAGGGCAAGCACCGCCCGCGCCGGGCAACGATAGCGGTTCACTCAGCGATCACCTGTCCGGCTCGGGCGGCGTGGTGACGCCACCGCCGACCGGCGACACTGGGGTCATTCCGCCGCCGGATGCGGGACCCAATGCCACGCCCGTGATACGGCCGAACACGCCAAACGGCAACGGCACCACCGAGCCGAAATAACGGCGAACGCGGACAACGCCGCTCGACGGGCGCGGCCGGGCCTTTTAGAGTGCGCCGCCATGAAAAAATCCGCCCGCGTCCGCATCCTGCGCAAGAAGCGCGTCTACGACGGCCATTTCCGGCTCGATCGCTATACCGTCCGCCATGCGCTTTATCGCGGCGGCATGACCGCGCCGCTCACGCGCGAGGTGTTCGAGCGCGGCAATACCGTCGGCATCCTGCTCTACGATCCGAAGCGCGATGCCCTCGTGCTGATCGAGCAGTTCCGC
>Ga0126371_10004709_pt1 | contig 12049 bp, 13 predicted proteins | sample PanSoiMetaPlot_4_FD_110145 | JGI IMG/M metagenome (GOLD analysis project Ga0126371, IMG submission 110145) | Tropical forest soil microbial communities from Panama - MetaG Plot_4 | ecosystem: Environmental > Terrestrial > Soil > Tropical forest > Bulk soil | place: Panama | collected 2016-02-17
TGCCCGCTGTCTGCGGGATTCGCAACTGCGCGTACAGGTGCTCGGACGTGGAGTACGTCTCGATCGGGTCGGCGAGGTTCAGGTGCAGCGCCTCGTTGATTGTCTTCCAACGATGCAGGTCGTTCCAGTCCACGAACGTGACCGCGACCCCGTCTCGGCCTGCCCTGCCAGTGCGGCCTATGCGGTGCAGGTAGGCCTTCTCGTCTTCCGGGCACTCGTAGTTGACCACGTGCGTGACGTCGTCAACATCGAGGCCCCTGGCGGCGACGTCGGTCGCGACAAGTACGTCAACTTTGCCGGACCGGAATGCACGCATGGCTCGCTCGCGCTGGCCCTGGCCTAGGTCGCCGTGCACTGCTGCGGCGGCGAAGCCCTTGGTGGTGAGCGTAGCTGCCACCTGGTCAGCCGAGCGCTTGGTCCGGCTGAACACGATCGTCAGTCCGCGACCCTCAGCCTGAAGGACCCGAGCCAGAACTTCGATCTTGTCCATCTGATGCGCCCGGAATACGTGCTGCGCGGTCGTGGGCACGTGCGACGGCTCGTCATGGTGCTCGGCCCTGATGTGCGTGGGCCTGCTCAGGTGCCTTCTGGCGAGCGTCACGATCTCGCCTGGCATCGTGGCGGAGAACAGCATGGTTTGCCGGGCAGCCGGGGTGAGCTGGAGAATCCGTTCCACGTCCGGCAGGAATCCGAGGTCAAGCATCTTGTCGGCCTCGTCGAGCACGAGCGCCCGGATCCGGCCAAGCTTTAGGTGGCCCTGACGGACCAGGTCAAGCAGGCGTCCTGGCGTACCCACCACGATGTCCACTGTCGACAGCGCGTCGATCTGGGGCTCGTAGGCGCGGCCGCCATAGAGGGTGACCACATTGACGTCGAGATTGGCTCCCGCTATCCGCAGGTCGTCAGCGACCTGGATAGCGAGCTCACGAGTTGGCACGACAATTAGGGCACGTGGGGCTGCTGGCCGACGCTCCGTCTCTTCGATCCGCTCCAGGATCGGGACGCCGAACGCGAAGGTCTTGCCGGTGCCGGTCCTCGCCTGGCCGATCAGGTCGTGACCGTCAAGGGCGATCGGCAGAGTCAGCGCCTGGATCGGAAAAGCGGTGGTGATGCCCTCGGCCTCCAGCGCAGCGCAGATCGGTTCCGCTATACCGAAGTCGCGGAAGGTCTTATCGGCGCTCGGCAGTGCCACGACCTCGGGGTCGTCAGCATGGCTCTCACCACTAGTCTTCGTATACATACTCAGGGCTTTCGCCTCCATTGGTGACCCGCGGCGGCTCAGCGCGGCTGGCAGCCGACACGAGCTGCCGCGGGAAGGCATGTGACTTCTCCTGCGGGGCAGGCTTCCTCAGCGCACACACGCTCACGGAGAAGGAATAGCGCGCCATCAATGCAGGCTGCTCGCCTCAGTGATCGTCACGCTCAACGTTATGTACAACGCTGCCGGGGGCTGTCACATTCCTCATGTGCATCTGCCCGCAGCGTATCAAGGTCGCTTTCGTGCACGTGAGAGCGCCCGGCGCGACACGGCGGCGAGTCCTGAACGGGTCCGAATTGTTACGCTGCGCAGGTGAGCTACGACCAGCAAGAGCCTGCGCCTGCCGAAGCGCCAGCCGACGGCGTGCTGGATCTGCTCGGGCTACTGGCCTACGCCTCCCTGACCGCCTTCTTCCGGATCTCCGACGATGCGGCGCTTGCCATGTCGCTCGTGGACAAGACGGCCCTAGCGGAGCTGGCCGCGGCCGAGTTCGGGCACTTCCTGCTTCTTCGTGACCGAATCGAAGAGCTCGAAGCTGATCCGACTGCCGTCATGGAGCCGTTCGTAGCCCCAGTCGACGCATTCCATGCCAGGACCGCGCCGTCTGACTGGCTGGAGGGCCTGGTCAAGGCGTACGTAGGCGACGAGATCGCGGCGGACTTCTACCGGATGGTGGCTGAGGTCCTGGACCCAGCGAACCAGGCACTCGTGCGGTCAGTGCTCGCTGACACCGGCAAGACCGCGTTCATCGTCTCCAGAGTCCGGGAAGCGATCGAGGCCGACCCCAGGGTCGCTGGCAGGCTCGGGCTGTGGGCACGGCGGCTAGTGGGGGAGGCACTCGGGCAGGCGCAGCGAGTCGCTGCCGAGCGCGAGCCGCTCGCCCGGCTGCTGGTTGGCAGTGCGGCAAGTCAGCTCGGCGATATCGGCCGGATGTTCGCTCAGCTCACCGACGCCCACGCAGCGCGCATGGCCGCGCTGGGTCTAGCCGATTAGCGCCAGGCGGCAGGCTACAGGTTGCTGAAGCCCACCCGGCGGGGCTCGTTGCCGCCAAATTCGACGTAGGCGATCTTGTCGGCCGCGACGAGGATCTTGGCGCCTTTGTCGTCAGTCAGGGCGAACAGCCCTCCTTGCTCGACAGCGGCCTTGAGCGCCTGCTCGACCTGGTCGCGTTCCTCGTTGGTCTCCAGGACGAGCTCGCGGGGCGCTGACTGTATCCCGATCTTGACTTCCACGGCTCTCCTCTCGGCCTCTACGAGGCTAACCCCGCAAGGTCAGAGAACGGGCGGCAGAAGGCAGCTGAGCTGCTACGCCGCGAGCGAAACAGCCGCTGGAGCGGCTGCGGGCCCTACTGGCGCGGAAACCGTCAGATGGCCATCGGCCAGTCGCTGATGCCTCGCCAGGCGAGCCTGGCGATGAGCTGCTCAGCTGCGTCCTTCGGGATGGCCTGAGCCGAGCTGAGCCAGTACCTGGCGCTGACCTGAGCCATGCCGACGAGGGCCATACCGAGCAGGTGCGCCTCCTCGTTGCTCACGCCTGCGTCCTCGCGGATGAAGAGGCTCACCATTTCTGCACAGTCGTTCATCGCGCGATCGACGCGCTCGCGCACCGCGGGCTCGTTGCTGAGGTCCGACTCAAACACGAGCCGGAAGGCCTCGCTAGTTCCTGCCACGAAGTCGTAGAACGCCTTGAACGTGGCCGGCACTCGCTGCTTGTTGTCGGAAGTGGAAGAGAGCGCGTCGCTCATGATCTTGGTGAGCTCGGCGGCGCTCTCATCCAGTAGCGCTAGATACAGCTCCAGCTTGCCAGGAAAGTGCTGGTACAGCACCGGCTTGCTGACGCCGGCCCGCTCGGCTATTTCGTCCATCGCTGCCGCGTGATACCCCTGGGCGACGAAGACGTCGCGGGCCGCCCCGAGTAGCTGCAGTCGGCGCGCTGGTCGCGGCATACGCGTGCTTGCGGGCCTGGCCTGGGACGATGCGGTCACTTATGACTCCGGAATTGCTGATTCCCGCGGCGCCGCTGCGTCGCGGTCCTTCGGGTAATCCTACGTCCGGGTAGTTTGCGCGGCCCGGTTAGCGGTACTCGTCGTCGTCGACGCTTAGCTCACGAGCCTGCTCGGCGGTGTCCTCTTGGGTCGCTTCCAGGGGGAAATCTTCCAGCTCATCCACCTCTCCAGGCGCCGGGACGACCTCCTGATCTTGCTCGGCCGCGTCAGCGTCAGTCGCCTCGAGTCCCATGTCGCTCATCGCGGATCCTCTCGTCCACTCTGCCAATCGAACATATTGCCGAAAGACAAAATACGGACAACACTGCTTGTATCAGTACCCAGTAGGGACACTGACATCCGCGCAAGATCTCCGGCGATAATTGATACTGATCGAGCCGCGGAGTAAGGAGATGCCATGCGCAGCATGTGGAAGGGGGCTGTTTCCTTCGGGCTGGTCATGATCCCGGTGAAACTTTACGCCGCCACCGAGCAGAAGGACATCGCGTTCCGACAGGTGCACAGGGAAGACGGCGGACGTATCAGATTCCGCAGGTTCTGCTCGATCGAAGACACCGAGGTTGCGTACGAGGACGTCGCTAAGGGATACGAGCTGCCAGGCGGCGAGATCGTGATCCTGACCGAGGAAGACATGGCCGACCTTCCGCTCCCGTCCACCAAGAGCATCGAAGTGGTTCAGTTCACTCCAGCCGACCAACTCGATCCGATTTTGTTTAACCGCAGCTACTACGTCGAGCCAGAGGTGGCCGGAGTGCGTGCGTACTGCCTGCTCCGGGATGCGCTGGAAGAGTCAGGCAAGATCGCTATAGCTCAGGTAGCACTGCGACAGCGGGAGTCGCTCGCCATTCTCCGTGTGCGTGAAGGTGTGCTGGTGCTCGAGACGCTGCTGTGGCCGGACGAAGTCAGGGCAGCCGAATTCGGGTTCCTCGACGAGGAGATCGAGGTTCGGCCGCAGGAACTGCGCATGGCCAGTTCGCTGATCGAGTCGATGACTGTCGACTTCGATCCGGACGAGTACCACGACAGCTACCGTGAGGCTCTGCAAGAGCTAGTGAATGCGAAGGTCGAAGGCCGCGAAGTCGTCCAGCCCGAGGGCGAGGGCGTGCCTGCGGGCGAGACCTCGAGCCTGGCGGATGCGTTGCGGGCTAGCCTGGCAGCGGCTCGGGGCGGCAAGCTTGGCAGTGTTCCAGCGCTCGCAGACGCCGGCGATGAGGACGAGGCAGAGCCCGCCAAGGCGAGTTCTTCCGGCAAGGCGCGGGCAAGCAAGTCCGCAGCGGCCAAGACCGGCACCGGCAAGGCAGATGGCGCCCGATCGCGCAGTAAGACTGCGGCAGCAAAGTCTGACGACGAGACGAGCAAGACCGCACAGGCGAAGAAGACTGGAGCGACCAAGCGGGGCACGGCGGCGAAGGATCCCGAAGCCGCGCCGCGCCGTCCCCGCCGTGCGAGCTGACGCTCTCCAGCGAACACAGGTCGAGGCAACTCGGTTATTGCTGGTGAAGCGCCCGGATTCGGCAATACCGCCTTACGCCCGAGTAGGCTTTGTCAGCATGACTGACCAGATCCTGCCGGACGCTTCAGCCGGATCAGACGCCGCGGCCTCGAGTTCGATGGCAACCCTGAATGGCAGTGGAGCACCGATCGCCCAGTGGCCCGGTGCGCCCGTGTTCCTCGACGTCGGCGAGGTGTTCGTCCGCACCGCTCCAGCGCAGCCGGGCGCGGAGTCAGCGCTGTTCGTCCACGGCCTCGGCGGCTCTGCACTGAACTGGACCGACCTGATGGGCCAGCTCAGCCAACCGGGTACCGAGGGGCCGGGCACATCTGGCCTCGCGTGCGAGGCGCTTGACCTACCGGGTTTCGGCTTCTCTCCGGCTCCGCCGGATGGGAACTACTCGTTCGCCGCAAGGGCGGAAGCGGTCATCGAGCTTATCGAGCAGCGTGCCAGCGGTCCGGTCCACCTCGTTGGCAACTCCATGGGCGGCGCGATCTCCACCCGCGTTGCCGCCCGCCGGCCTGATCTGGTCCGAACTCTGACGCTGATCTCTCCGGCCCTGCCAGACCTGACCCCGCGGCTGCTGCCGATGCGCCTCGCTCTGGTCAGCACACCAGGAGTGGGCCGCGTGGTCATGGACCGGATGGCTCGGCTGCCTGCCGGCCGGCGTACTGACATGACGATCAGCGACCTGTTCGCAGACCCGAGTCTGATGCATCCAGAGCGGAGGGCCGAGGCAGTCACCGAGGTCATCCGCCGCGACGGTCTTCGGTACGCCGCCGAAGCGCTGTTGAATTCGGGCCGGGCGCTCGTCGCGGAGTACATGCGCCGTGGTCCGGGCTCGTTGTGGCGGGACGCGGCCAGGGTTACCGCTCCGACGCTGGTAATCCACGGCAGTCACGACCGGCTCGTCAACCCCGCAACGGCGGGGCGGGCCGCTCGCACGTTCCCTCGGTGCCGCGTGGTTGTGCTGCCAAAGATCGGTCACGTCGCCATGATGGAACGGCCTGATCTCGTCGCACGGGAGATGCGCGAGTTCCTCGCCAGCACGTCAGGCGCTCGCGGGGCTGTCCAGCGGGTTGGAAGCTGACCGCCCGTCGATGCTTATTGCTGCCCCCAGCGTCCTGACGGCTGAGAGTGAAGCCGACCCCGTTCCCGGTAATTGGGTTTTTGTCGACGGCGGCACCATAGCTCAGGTCGGCCGGGGGACCGCGCCAGGGACCGCCGACGTTGAGCTGCCGGACGGCGTGCTCGTGCCGGGCCTAGTCGACGTTCATATCAACGGCTATTACGGAGTCGAATTTCAGCTCGCCGACGCGGATAGCTGGGACAGCGTGGCGCAGCGGCTACCCGAGACCGGCACGACCGCGTTCATGCCGACGATGATCACCGCGCCGGTCGGCGAGATCTCGACCGCGCTGCGGAGGGCAGCGGCGTTCGTACCTGACCTCGCTCGCGGCGCGCGCGTGCTCGGCGTGCACGTCGAGGGCCCGTTCATATCGCCGATCCGGCGCGGTGCGCACAACCCCGCATTCATCGTCGCGCCCAAGCCTGACGATGTAAGCGAGCTGATCACAGCTGGTGCGGGCGTGCTTCGAATCCTGACGATCGCGCCTGAGGTGCCCGGCGCGCTGGCGGCGATCAGCCAGCTCACGCGAGCCGGCGTGCTGTGCAGCGTCGGGCACAGTGACGCCACGGCTGACCAGGTCGCACGGGCCGCCACCGCGGGCGCGCGGATGGTGACGCACCTGTACAACGCGCAGCGGCCATTTGGTCACCGCGAGCCGGGCGTTGTCGGCCGTGCGCTCACCGACAAGCGGCTGACCAGCGGCTTCATCCTCGACTTGCGGCATACGGTGGCTGCAGCCTGTCAGATCGCGTTCGCTGCGGCTCCTGGCCGGATCGCGCTGGTCACCGACGCCGCCGCGTGCGCGGGGATGCCGCCAGGCGAGTACCTGCTGGGCGGCGAGCCGATCACGCTGCCGCCCGGCGATGGCGAGCCACCGATACGAGCGGACGGCACGCTGGCGGGCTCGGCCCTGCGGCTCGACCGCGCCGTGGCGAACGCCGTGTCGTGTGGGGTGCCGATAGCGACAGCGGTGGCGGCGGCTACTCGAGTCCCCGCCGACCTGATCAGCCGGCCGGACCTCGGCCGACTAGCGCCAGGTGCGGCCGCAGACATGGTCTGGCTGAGCCCGGAGCTGACGACAAAAGCGACGTGGATCGCCGGACAACTCGTGTATACCGATGGTGCAGCGGCCACGCTGGCCGCGGTGCACGCTTGACGGAAGGACTCAGGCACAGCATGACCACGGAGGGGAACGGGGCCGCCCTGTCCCACATGCGGCAAGAGATCGAGCAGCAGCCCGAGGCGCTTCGAGCGACAATCGCCTCGCTGTTGCCCCGTCAGGCTGAGGTCGCCCGGGTCGCGGCGGATACAAGGCAAGTGCTGCTCATCGCGCGTGGCACCTCGGACAACGCCGCCGTCTACGGCAGTTACCTGATTCAGGCGCATGCGGGCCGGCTCGCGTCGCTTGCGTCACCCTCCATCGCTACGACCTATCGGAGCCGCATCGATCTCACTGGCGTCCTGGCCGTTGCGCTCTCCCAGTCCGGCCGGACCGCGGAGATCGTGGAGACACTGGACTGGGCCGCGGACAACGGGGCCAGGACGCTCGCGATTACCAACGGCGGAGCCGATTCGCCACTGGCGGCCACCGCGGAGGTCGCCTTCGTGACCGAAGCGGGTATCGAGTTGGCGGTCCCTGCGACTAAGACGTTCACCACGGAGCTCGCAGCGCTGGCGGTGCTGGCGCTCGGCCTCGGAGCCCCGCTTGACGCCGCGGAACTTGAGGCGGCACCGGACGCGATCGCTGAGCTGCTTGCCAGCGAGCTTGATCTGACTCCGATCGTGGCTGAGCTCGCAAAAGTGCCCGGCGTCGTCGTCTCTGGTCGCGGCCTCGCCTACGCAGCCGCGCTGGAACTGGCGCTGAAGCTGAAAGAGGCGTGCTACCTGCACGCGATGGGCCTGTCCTATGCCGACCTGCTCCATGGTCCGATCGCGGTCGTGGACGCCGACACCCCAGCGATCGTGATGGCGGCGCAGTCGGGGCCGACGCTGGCTGGCACGATCGACCTGGCCCGGCGCGTCACTGGCGCGGGGGCCAGGGCTTACGGCATTGGCGGCGGGTCATCGCTAGCCGCGGCGTGCTCGCGGTCACTGCCTGCGCCCGCCCTGCCGGAGTGGCTCGCGCCCATCGGTCTGATCGTGCCCGGCCAGCTGCTGACCGAGGCGCTGGCGAGGCAGCTCGGCATTAACCCGGACTCGCCGCGCGGTCTCAGCAAGGTGACTCAGACCGATTGAGCGCTCCGGTCGAAGGCCGTTAGTCGTGCGCAGCCGCCTGCCTCGCGGCCAGCACCTGCGCTAGCAACGCTCGCGGTTCGATGAGCACGGGAACGAAGGGGTCGGCGTCCACCGGAGAGATCGAGGAAGACCTCGTATGACTCGACGTCGAGAAGGGCGGCTCGTCTCTGGGCTTCAATCTCAGTCGACGCAGCTGTCACTAGCAGCATCTTAGAGTCGGCGGCGTGGGCTGCGGGTCAGGCGGCATTCGGCGGGGTTGGATAGCTAGATGGCGGTTGTCTACCTGGTGCGACATGGACACGCTGACTATGCGGAGATCGACGGTCGCGGATGGCCTGGCGCCACCGCGGACTATGCTCCGCTTTCGGACCTGGGGTTCCAGCAAGCGCGGCAGGCAGCACAAGAATTAGCCCAGGTCGGGGCGGTCGAGCTCGTCTCCTCCCCGATGACCAGGGCGCTCCAGACGGCCGGAATACTCGCCTCTCGCCTTCGGCTGCCAGTTCACGTTCAGTTCGACCTGCGCGAGTGGCTACCCGACGACCAGTTTCTGTGGCGCGGGCACGCCGACGTGCGCGCGGCGGTCGCCGACTTCGACAGATGCGCCTTCGAGTGGCCGCCCGGAGAACGACGGTCGTGGGAGCCACTGTCCGCAGTGCGTGCCCGGGCCGAAACCGCGCTCCGCGCCGCGACAAAACTGCTGGCAGCAGACGACATAGTGATCGCGGTGTGCCACGAGATGGTCATCTGGTCGCTGACGGGCGAGCGATCAACAGGCACGGGTAAATGGCGGCGGATCGAGCTGTCGTGAGGCTGGCCTCGGGCGTGGGTGTGTGGCGTTACTGTCGTTCGAATCCGCCCGATCCCCTCATCCAGCGACAGTAACGCCACACACCCACTTGGATTGGCCTCTCTGAGCCGAAGGAATTGCCGTTTTTGGGCTATTGCTCCCGGTAGACCTTGTGCTGAGCCGCCTGCGCGCGCGGCCGCAGCACCATGAGATCGACATTGAAGTGCGCCGGCCGGGTCACCGCCCACGTCACCGCATCCGCCACGTCCATGTCCGTCAGCGGTTCCGTCACGCCGGCGTAGACGGCGGCGGCCTTGTCGGCATCGCCGCGGTATCGATTGACCGCGAACTCCGCCGTCTTCACCATGCCGGGGGCAATCTCGATCACGCGCACGGGCTTGTCGTAGAGCTCCAGGCGCAGCGTGGCGGCAATCGCGTGCGTGCCGTGCTTGGCTGCTACGTAGCCGCCGCCGCCTTCGTACGCGGTGAAGCCAGCGGTCGAACCCATGATGACGATGGTTCCCGCTCCGCTCGCGATGAGCTTGGGCAACAGAGCCTGAACCGAGTGCAGCGTGCCGAGCACGTTGACCTCGTACATGGCCTGCCAGTCGGCCGCGGACCCGTCCGCGATGGTGTCCGCTCCGATCGCGCCGCCTGCATTCGCGACGAGAACGTCGCACCGGTCGAGGGACTCAGCCAGCGCGTCCACAGCGGGCCGGTCCGTGACGTCGAGCTGGCGTACCTCTGCGCTGCCACCAGCATCCTTGATCCGCTGAGCGAGATCCGCCAGCCTGTCTTCCCGCCTGGCCGTGACGACGACTCGGTACCCGGCTTCGGCGAGCCGGAGCGCCGTTGCCGCCCCGATTCCGCTACTTGCCCCGGTCACTACGGCTGTGGGTGTCATGCGACGATTCTGTCAGCATTCATCTCCTCGTAAGCCTGCGAGGTGGGTAAATGCCCTGGTCTCGCCTTAGCATCGGGCTGTGTCGCAGCTGCGTGGAGTGATTACCGACTGGGGTGGGGTCATGACTAACCCCATCATCGAAACCGTTAGTGCCTGGCTGGAAACCGACGGCATAGACCCGGACAGCTACTTCACGATCATGCGTAAGTGGGTCTCGCAGGCTTACCACGCCGATGTGGGCAACAACCCGATTCATGCCCTCGAGCGAGGCGAGGCAACGCATGCGGAGTTCGAGCAGGTGCTCGCGAGCCAGCTTGTACTGCTAGACGGTGGGCCGGTTCCCGGCGAGGGCCTGCTAGCGCGGATGTTTGCCGGTACGGTGCTCGATCCGGACATGTTGCAGCTATTCAGGCGGCTGCACGCAGCCGGTGTCCCGACCGGCTTGCTATCGAACTCGTGGGGCGTTGGCGACTACCCGCGGGACCTGTTTCCCGACATGTTCGATGCCGTGGTGATCTCGGGTGAGGTCGGGATGCGCAAACCCGAGCCCCGGATCTTCCGGCATGCGGCTGAACTGCTCGGGCTCGACCCGCGTGAGTGCATATTCATCGACGACATTGAGGCGAATATCACCGCCGCCGAGCAGGCCGGATTTAGCGGTGTGCTGCACAGGGATGCCGATGTCACAGGTCAGCGGGTCGGAGAGCTGCTCGGGGTCGAGTTGTAGCGAGACTGGGCGGGCGGTGGACGTTCGGCCGGGCAGGCCTCGTTCCCTGGAATTCATGGTTGTGGACGCTCTAGCCTGACGGCTGTGCCCGACTATCCGCATCCGGCCAATGCTGGCCGGTCGGCGAACATGCGCGCGAACCGGCGGACCGATACCAAGCCGGAGATGGCGCTTCGGCGCGAGCTGCACCGCCAGGGCTATCGGTTCCGCAAGGACTACCGGCTGGACCTGACCGGGGCCCGAGTTCGGCCGGACATCGCGTTCACCGCGCGCCGGGTGGCGGTCTTTGTCGACGGCTGCTTCTGGCACTGCTGTCCTGAGCATGGCACTCGGCCAGCGGCCAACACCTGGTACTGGGAGCCTAAGCTCTCCCGCAACGTCGAGCGGGATCGAGCGGCTGACCTGGCGCTAGCGACGGCTGGGTGGCGTGTCGTCCGGGTATGGGAGCACGAGTCGCTGGAGGCGGCGGTCGCCGCAGTCATCGCGGCGCTTGGTGCGTCGGCTATACCGTCGCAGGCTGTACCACGGCAGGCGGGTCCGCCGGCCGAAGCCTGACAGATCGCCTGACTTGGCGTACCAAGGCTGGCACACTCAGGAACACATTCACGGCGTGCGGGGCTCACATGCGCGTATACCTGCCTTCGACCATTCCGGCACTTGCCGATCTGCTGCGGACCAGCGAAATTGGACCTGCTCCGGTGCGCGGCTTCGGCGTCACGCCCGCCCTGCGGGAGTGGTACTCCAGCGGTGATATCGAGGAACTCGAGTACGTCGCACTGATGTATGCGGCCCGGAGCTCGCTGCGGCTGCTGGCCGCCGATCCGAATGCCACCATGCGCAGGGTTGTGCTCGCGGCGGAGCTCCCCGACGGGCACTCGGGTGTCGTCCCGGCCGCCAACGGCGGGTTCGATGAGCCGGCCCTAGTCAAGATCGCCTTGCCGATCAAGCTGACCGACATCGTCTCAGCCCATGTGGACGATGCGGCGGCGGTGACGGAGATCTCCGCGGCCGTAGCGGCTCTGCCAGCCGCCGATTCAGGGGACGAGGATGCGAAATTCGTGGTTGATAGTGCCGAAGGTCACGAGTTGCAGTGGTACGCGACGCAAGAGATCGGCGACCTGCTCGGCTGAGTTGCACCTCGCTGACCTGGGCTTTCACGCCAGATTCTGGGCAGGATCCCCGGATTCGGCCGAAGGCTCGGTCTCATGGCACGATGGGATTCCGCCGTCGATGTCGGGTAAGGCAGGGAGCGCTCGGTGATGGATTCAGTTACGAATGTCCCATATCCGGTCAATGAGCCGATCAAGGGATACGCTCCCGGCAGTCCCGAGCGTGCGGCCCTTGAGGAGAAGATCAAGGATCTCGCAGGCCAGCGTGCTGAGCTGACGATCACAATCGGCGGCCAGCAGCGGATGGCGAGCGGCCAGCCAGTCGAGATTGTCCAGCCGCACAACCGCAGGCACGTACTTGGCCAGCTGAATGAAGCCGCGGACAACGACGTGGCAGCGGCCA
>Ga0126371_10004710_pt1 | contig 12046 bp, 10 predicted proteins | sample PanSoiMetaPlot_4_FD_110145 | JGI IMG/M metagenome (GOLD analysis project Ga0126371, IMG submission 110145) | Tropical forest soil microbial communities from Panama - MetaG Plot_4 | ecosystem: Environmental > Terrestrial > Soil > Tropical forest > Bulk soil | place: Panama | collected 2016-02-17
CCCGCGCGGAAAATAGCCTGATTATCGGCCAGAATCAACTTGAGCATCTGACACCGCTCCCGGGTTTAAGAGTTGCGAACGAATTCGTAGGAATCGATCACGCAGGCCACCCCACGGGTGCCATCGGGATCGGTACTGGATTCGTCGGTGCGGACAACCCGTCCGCGACACTGGATTACTACGTTTTCTTTGCCACCGGTCACTTCGGGGGGAAGGGTAATTTCGAAGTCGACAGGTGAGCCGATTTCCAAGGAAGCGTCGGCTCGGATATACACCCCGGCGGCACTGAGGTTTCCGGTCATACCGCTGGCTTCGCCAGCGACATTTTCTTTGTGTATCTTGATAGGCAGCTCTAGCGGAAATCTTTTTCCTGTCCGCGCTTCGGACACAATCCCTCCTCCGTTGCGGCCTTGTTTAGCTGCACAGGCTCGCGCTACCACATTTCCTGAGGGAGCAGAAACGTCTGCTATACAAGCGGTTATATCACGGACCCCGAGCCTGATAAAAGCCTGAACACACATTGGTTAGGGGTAAAAAGTAGGTTCCCCCTTTGGCTGGTTACCCAGTGACCTCTCGCTAAAGCGCCCGTCTGGCGCGCTTTTCACACCTTTCGCGGTTTCTGGCACAATACCGTCACCTTTACGCTGCTCAAGATGTGGTGGTCATTCTCCAAGGAGCCAATCGATGCCAGCCCGTATCCCTCGCGCCCCCAGTGTTTTGCACACGGTAGCAGTTCTGTTGACCCTGATTCTGGCGTCGCCCAGACCACTGTCGGCCCAGCAGCCCTCGAAGACGCGTTCAGCGGGCGATGTGGCCCTGCCTCCCAAGGCACAACCGCATTCCGAAGAAAAGCCACCCGAGCGTCCGCAAGGGCCCGAATCGCTGGTTCAGCTGAATTCTGCGCTCGAGGGACTCGCGGCCAAGGTTTCGCAGGGTGTGGTCCAGATTCTGGTCACTGGCTACGGACCGCTGGAGGAGAACGGCAGGACTGATACCGCTTTGATCGCACGGCAACGTGCCATTGGTTCGGGTGTCATCGTTGACCCCAGCGGCTACGTCATCACCAACGCGCATGTGGTGGAAGGGGCGCAGCGGATTCGTGTCGTGCTGCCGGTTCCGGCCAGCGACAGCGCAGTCCTGGAACCCGAGGGAAAGCGGCGGATCCTGAATGCGCGTTTGATCGGTGCGCACCAGGAGTCGGACCTTGCTCTACTTAAGATCGACGCGCAAGATTTGCCTACGCTGCAATTGGGAACCAACCGTCGAGTCCGGCAAGGTCAACTTGTTTTTGCCGTCGGAAGTCCGGAAGGGCTGCAAGGAACAGTGACGATGGGAGTGGTTAGTTCGGTCGCGCGGCAGGCTGATCCGAATAAAGCCATGGTGTACATCCAGACTGATGCCCCGATTAATCCCGGCAACAGCGGCGGGCCGCTTGTGGACGTAGATGGATATGTTGTCGGCATCAACACGTTCATCGTCAGCGGGAGCGGAGGAAGTGAAGGTCTGGGTTTTGCGATCCCGGCGCGGGTCGTGCGTTTCGTATATGAAAGCCTACGCAAATACGGTCATGTTCACCGGTCCGAGGTAGAAGCCGGAGCTCAGACAATTACGCCCTCGCTGGCTGCCGCGTTAGGCCTGAAGCGATCCTGGGGAGTGCTGATTTCTGATGTGACTCCGGGCGGCCCAGCAGAAGCTGCTGGTTTAAAGATTGGCGATATTGTTTTAGCTGCCGACGACCGGCCGATCGACACACTGCCCGGATTCACGGGCGCGCTTTACTTGCATCCTATCGACCAGGTTCTGAAACTCGAAGTACTTCGCGACTCGGGAAAAAAGACTCTGTTTATTCCCGTTCTTCAGGAGAAGCATGACGTCGACCAATTGCTTGATCTCGCGCATGCCGAAAACAACCTCGTGACGCCGCTTGCGATTTTAGCGCTGACACTCGATGAAAAAGTCAGCGGCATGATTCCAGACCTTCGGATCAAGTCTGGAGTTGTGGTTTTGGGTAAGGCCGCCGATCTGCTCGGCCCGAATGTCGGATTGACCACCGGGGACATCATCCATTCCGTGAACAACCGTCCTGTGGACACGGTAGACAATCTTCGAAGTGCATTGTCGCAGCTGAAGTCTGGAGACGCCGTCGCTTTGCAGGTCGAACGGGGAGGCAAGCTTCAGTATGTTTCGTTTGATCTCGATTGAACAAGCTGGCAGGAGTATGACCGCGGTGAGAGTTTGAGCGTAGCTACTGCCGTGGGGCGTAATAGCCTTTGCGTGCGCGCACCTGGAGATCTTTTTTCAGTGCGCTGATCTCGATGCTTCGATACCGCCCGTCTGCATCGAAATTCGCCGGGTGATAGGAAACCACGTATTGGCTACGCAGTTCGTCTTCGATCGCTGCAAAAGAATTCTTGATGTCTTTCATCTTGAACGGGAAGAAAGCCCGTCCGCCGGTCGCCTCGGCAAGCTTCTCGAGAGTCTTATCACCGCGCAGGATCAGTCCACTGTCGTCGGTTGAGATCGCAAAGATGATCACCTCGGCACGTTGCGCCATTTCGATGGCTTGCGCCTGGGTGTACTCGCTCTGGTTGTCGTCACCATCGCTGAGAATGACCAGAGCCTTGCGCACGGGACGGTCCGACTGCTCTTTCAAAAGCTTGTCTTTGCAGGCGTGGTAAATCGCGTCATACAGCGCGGTACCGCCGCCATCGCGCAACGCACCGACGCTGTTCGAGAGCTTGGCAACATTGTCTGTGAAGTCCTGCGCGAGTTGCTGATGTCCGTTGAAGCCCATCACGAATGCGCTATCAAATCCGCTGCGAATGGTGTGCTGCAAGAATCCGTTCGCAGCGTCTTGTTCGAAATCAAAGCGCGTACGAACCGACCCACTGACGTCGATCAACAATCCCAACTTCAGCGGCAGGTCGGTTTCATGACGGAAGGCGACGATAGACTCGACCGGCTTATGATCATCGAAGAAGCTGAAGTCATTCTGCCCCAAATTGCGCACGAATTTGCCGTGCTTGTCGGTCGCAATGAAGAGAACATTTACTTCATCAACACGTTTGCGGATTGTCAGAACGGAATCTTGCGGGTCGTCCGAAGAAGTGGACGAGGGAAGAGCGCTGTTGGTAGTGGCCACGTAAGCGGCCGGAGGGCTCTGCGCCCAGCCGGCTTGACCGACAGTCGCAAGAGCCAACACACAAAAAGTTGTGATCGTGTACTTCATTCCCAACGCTTCCCAATTTTTCACTACAACTCACCACTGGTAGCCTTCTACCCCATTAGATGCACGTCATAGGCCGAAAGCGCCGGACTGCCCTGTGAGTTAAACAGACTCTAGGATGGAGTTCCCCAAGTTCCAAGTTACAAAAGGCGCACCCGTTTGGTTATGGCTCGAAAGGGCCATAAAATCAGCAGGTTTGGGGCACATCGAATTGCGCTGTATGGGGTGAAAATGCTCCCGGCCCGAACCTTTCTGCAGCGAATCCTTGAGGAGGTAGCGATCAATCACTGAGCTCATTTGGCGGTTTATTCTAGAGGCAAGGGATACACTTTTGGTCGCGCCCATGAAAACGCTAAAACGATGTGGCTGGGCCCGAAACGACTTGGCAATCGCATACCACGACAAAGAGTGGGGAGCGCCCGTCCACGATGACCGAGTCCTGTTCGAGTTTCTCGTTCTTGAGGGTGCGCAAGCAGGACTCAGCTGGGACACAATTCTTAAAAAGCGCGAGAACTATCGAGCGGCGTTCGATCGGTTCAGCGCAGAGAAAATTGCTCGGTACGATGCGCGACAGATCCGGCGACTCTTAGCGAACCCTGGCATCGTGCGCAACCAGCTCAAAATCGCCTCTGCCGTTCAGAACGCAAAGGCCTTTCTGGCCATCCAGGAGGCGCAGGGAACCTTTGATCATTACATCTGGCAGTTTGTGGATGGCAAGCCGCGCATCAACCAATGGAGATCCATGAAGCAAATCCCCCCACGTACGGCGCAATCGGACGCGATGAGCAAGGACCTGCGGCAACGCGGCTTCAATTTTGTTGGATCGACGATCTGCTATGCGTTCATGCAAGCGGTCGGCATGGTCAATGACCATCTGGTCGATTGTTTTCGATATCGGCTAATGTAGTTCAGGGAGACCTTTATGACCCAGGCCAGCACAGCGAGTTCGACACTCTATTTCGAGCAGTTCTATTTGGGATGTCTCGCGCATGCCTCGTATCTGCTGGGTTCGGATGGCCAAGCGGTTGTTGTCGACCCGCAGAGAGATGTCGAGATTTACCTGGAAGCGGCGCAACGGCAGGGCCTGCAAATCAAACACATCTTCGAGACGCATCTGCATGCTGATTTCGTATCAGGCCACAAGGAATTGTCTGCACGAACTGGAGCGAAGATCTACATCGGGGCCGCGGCGGAAGCGAAATTCGAACATGTGCCCCTGACGGACGGCATGGAAGTTTCGTTCGGCCGGGCGAAGATCAAAGTCTTCGAGACGCCGGGGCACACGCTGGAGAGCATCTGCCTCGTTGTCACAGACGAAGTACGATCGGCGCAGCCCTGGGCCGTTTTGACGGGCGATACGTTGTTCATCGGGGATGTCGGCCGCCCCGATCTTTCGCCAACGCACACGCCGCGGGAACTGGCCGGACACCTGTACGACAGCCTGCATGACAAACTGATGAAGTTGCCCGACGAGGTCATTGTTTATCCCGCACACGGGGCTGGTTCGCTGTGCGGAAGAAACATGCGTGCCGAGCGTTCCTCGACGATTGGCACCGAGCGTCTCACCAACTACGCGCTGCAAATTCCGAATCGCGACGACTTCATCAGGCAGCTGACCGCCAATTTGCCCGCGCGACCCGAGTACTTTTTGAAGGATGCGGAGATCAATCGAGAAGGTGCCGCTGCACTGGGAGACCTGCCTCAAGTCCCGCAACTCTCCGCGAACGAAGTCAAAGTCCTCATGGACCAAGGAGTGCCTGCGCTGGACGTTCGCGCACCGGAGAGATTCGCGGCTGGACATATTCCTGGCTCAGTCAACATCGCCCTATCCGGTCAGTTCGCGACCTGGGCCGGGACCCTTCTGGGGGTCGCGGCAAAGCCAATCCTGCTGGCCGATAGCCACGAACAAATTTCTGAGGCCCGTGTGCGACTGGCTCGTGTTGGAATCGATGCAGAGCCGGGATATCTGAGTGAATGCACCGAGAAGTGGACCCATGCAGGTCATCCGCTGGCCGTCATCCAGCAAATTAATGTTCATGACCTGCGCGAGAAACAAGACAAGGATAACGTGCAGGTGGTCGACGTCCGCAGAGAGGCCGAATGGAAAGTGGGCCACATCGAAGGATCTGAACTGTGTCCTCTCGATAAATTCGCGAAGCAGATCCCGTGGCTCCCTGACCACGTCCAGACCATGGTGCATTGCAAAAGCGGCTACCGAAGCATGATTGCCTGCAGCTTGCTTCAGAAGGCTGGCTACACAAACGTCATCAATGTTGTGGGCGGTTTTGATGCGTGGGCGGAAGCGAAATATCCCTCCGTCGCCGAAACGCCCTAAGAGTCCTCTTACCTGACACTATCCATAGGGTGTGTCGATAAACTTGGACACACCTGTGTCCAATTATCAGGACGTTGCACCGTCCTCCCCGCGAATTTTCACCAGAACCAGCTATCTTTTCAAATGTTTATACATTTTGCGCTGTGGCCCACAAATTGCGGTGTGGTTTACAATTTTTACGTCTACTATTTAGATAGGAGACGCGGCTTCTTTTTGGGGCGACTTTTATGGGAAGAGTTCTCATCGTTGACGACGAACAGCACATCCACAAGATTGTTGCGTCGAATCTTGAGCAGGATAAGCACGCCATTGCGCACGCTGCCGGGGTCGAGGAAGCACGGCAAGAGATTGCCAGCAATCAATTCGACGCAATCCTCACCGATCAGAAAATGCCTGACGGCGGCGGGCTGGATGTACTCGCGGCGGCCCGCGAGACCGATCCCAATGTATCCGTGATCTTCCTTACCGCGGGGACAACGCTGGAACTGGCGGTTGAAAGCATGCGCAAGGGCGCGTTCGATTTTCTCGCGAAGCCCTTCACTTCTGAAGTGCTTCGGGCCGCGATTCAGAGGGCTTGCGACCACACCAAGCTTCTGCGCGAGAACTCGCTGCTGAAGGCAACGGTGGGGCGACTGGAAGGCTCATCCGAGATTTTCGGCGAAACGGCACTCATGCGGGAGGTGCAGGAGAAGATCGCCCGTGTTGCGCCGACCCCCGCGACTGTGCTGATTACAGGTGAGAGAGGCACCGGGAAAGAACTGGTCGCCCGCGCTATCCATCGCCAGAGTCCCCGCTCAGGTAAACCATTCCTGGCCGCCAATTGCGCGTCAATGACTGAGACTCTACTCGAGAGCGAGCTTTTCGGCCACGAACGCGGCGCTTTTACAGGAGCGGATCGTAGCCGCATTGGCCTGTTCGAAGCTGCCCACGAAGGCACGCTGTTTCTCGACCAGATCGCCGAGATGTCCCCTGCGATGCAAGCGAAATTGCTGCGCGTCCTGACGGATGGACGGGTGATGAGGATCGGATCCGTCAAAACACGTATCGTCGATGTCAGGGTGTTGGCCGCAACCCACCGCAATCTTCAGCACCGTGTAAAAGAAGGGCTTTTTCGCGAAGATCTCTATTACCGCCTGGCAGTGGTACCGATCCCAATTCCACCGCTGCGAGAGCGACCCGGAGATATCGCAACGCTTTGTGAATTGTTCCTGACGCAAACGGTCCGCGATCTCAAGACGCCGCAACGCCGGTTGAGTCCGGAGGCCGTGGAGCGGCTTCAGGCGTATGAGTTCCCCGGAAATATTCGCGAGCTTCGCAACCTGATTGAGCGTGCGGTGATCCTCTCCTCTGGAGAGGAAATCGGTGCGGAACATTTTCCGCTCGCCAAGTCGGCGGCTTATGGCAATGGTCACGGACCCGCAAACATGACCTGGGTGGAGACTCTGCCGCCGAGCTTCGACCTCCGGAATCTTCTCTCGGTCGTCGAGAAAACGTTGATCGAGCGAACGCTACAATCGACCCGTGGAGCGCAAGCGGAAGCGGCACGCCGGTTGGGGCTTTCCCGCAGCGATCTCTCCTACAAACTCTTGAAGTACGAACTGCGGAAGGTCACGACACCTTCTTGAGAGCGGTATTCACTGGGGCGACCAGGCGCTTCGCACGCGGATGGTATGCGGGATTCTCTCCAGTTCCGACAAAAGCTCGCGGTCGCAGGGTCGATTGATGTCGTAGATTGCATAGCCCAGGTCACCCCTCGTGTCGAGCACTTGCCGTTCGATGTTGATGCCTCGCTTCGCCAACACCTCGTTCACCGCGAACAACATCCCAGGCATGTTCTGGTGAATGTGCGTGAGGCGATACGATTTTGGATCGTGCTCGAGTTGGCAGTGCGGCAAATTCACACTAAGCATCGTGTTACCGGTCTGAAGGTAATCCACCAGTCGCGATGAGACGAACTGGCCGATATTTTGCTGTGCTTCCTCCGTGCTCCCACCGATATGCGGCGTCAGAATCACATTGGGAAGGTCTTGCAGTGAACTTGTAAACTGCCCCTCGCCCTCCGGTTCATTCGGGAACACATCGACCGCGGCGCCGGAGATCCGACCACTCTGTACACAACTCGCCAGTGCATCGTGATCGACGACAAAGCCGCGACTCAGATTCAGAAAGTATGCGCCCGGCTTCATCAGTTGGAACTCGTCTTTGCCAAACAGATTCCGGTTTCGCGGCTTCCCATCAACATGCAGGGTCACAATATCGGCCTGCTGCAGCACCTCTTCGAATGTGTGACGCTTTGCATTTCCGCGCGCCAATACATCCGTGACGTCGCTGAAGATTACGCGCATAGCAAGGGCTTCGGCGAGGTCGGACAGCTGCGACCCAATGCGGCCGTATCCCACGATCCCGAGAACGAGTCCTCGCACCTCGTGACATCCAACCGCCGACTTGTTCCCCATGCCGCGATGCAATTCGGTGCTGGCTGCAAACGTACGCCGAAGAAGCATGATGATCTCGCCGAGGGCGAGTTCGGCGACGGAGCGGCTGTTGCTGTGCGGATCATTGAAAACCGCAATCCCGCGATGACTGCACGCCGCTCTGTCAATCTGGTCGACACCGATACAAAACGCGCCGATAGTTAGGAGCGAGGACCCCGCGGCAAGTGCCGTGGGCGTAATGTTCGTCTTTGATCGGATGCCGAGCAAAGCGACGTCTTTCAGCTTGTCCCTGAGTTGCGCTTCATTAAGCGCGGACCTGAGACTTTCTACCTTAAACCCGGCTTCGACGAACCTGGTTTTGGCTACACCACTCATGTTGGACCTTCAAGTCTCCTCCCGTAAATTCCTCATGACATGAGCGCAGCTGATGCGATGACGTAGCTAAGCTCCTGAGCTCTAATATCTATGTAGACAAGCAGAGAAGGGAATACCAGCAAACCGCAAGTGATGAGCAGGGTGTCTTTCTTAAAATTCGGGTTTTCTACACAATACTTGGTACTGCGCACCGACTGGAACGCTGGTGAGTTCTGATTCCAGAAAGCGAAGGCGAGACAGGAATCGCGGGAAGAAGAAGCGATAGTCGAGCGATACGACTTCGAAGCCCCGTTTGCGCACTCGTTTCTTAGCTTCCGTTGCGGTGAGGCGAATCGCGTCCCGGTCAAATACACACTGCGACATCACGTAACGGGTCCCAGGATTCCAAGGATTGTTTTCCCATAGAGAAAAGAGTCCTCCGGGCCGCAATGCACGATAGATGTAATCCACCGCGGCATCACGTTCGGCGACCGGTATGTGATGGAATACTCCGTTGCAGTACACAATGTCGATCGAGTCGTTCGGCGTGTACGCGGGGAACGTCGCAAAGCGATACTCAGGTCCTCCATGCCGTTCGCGCGCGCGCTCGAGCGAACGCTCCGATACATCGAGCCCAATAACGGACTCTACGCCGAGCAGTTCATGTAGGAGGGTTGAAGTGTCTCCTATTCCGCATCCGTAGTCGAGGGCACTGCGGGGATGCTGGTTGCGACGTTCCAGACAACCGGATAGCCACTCGACTCGACCGCGAGCAAAGAAATCCTTGTCCTCGCCGCTGGCTGCCAGCGCGCGATTCAAGTCATCGTCGTAGGTATCGGCGTGAAGATCGAAGTCGACTGACTTCATCGGCGGCGCAGTCCTAACACACTGAGAAAGAAACTGGAAAAGATTGTCTGCGCTCCCAGGATCAGCAGGAGCGCGGCCGGAATGACGAGCCGCATCGTGTGAGCATAGTCCATCGGGCCAAAGTGCTGGATGTCCCACAGTCGAACGGCGGTGACTGAAGTTGCCAAGCCCGCGAGGACCAATAAAGTTCCGACCCCAAGCCCGACCTCCAGCGTGATGTAATGAAACATCCGATCAAGAACAGGATCGGGCGGCAGCAGTCCTTCCGTGATTGCGAATGTCTTCGTGAAGACCGCAAAGCTAATTGACTGAAAGCCGAGGAGCACCATGGCGGCGCAGTACAGCATGGTGTGCACATCGAATGTCACGTTGCCAATAGTTCGCGGCGAAGGAAGCAGCCAAAGGCCAAGCGCGATTCCAGTGATCATGAGCGCCAGCCCCGGATATAAGAAGAGCCAACGTGGGCTATAGAGTAAGAAGAATCGGAGGGTTCGCCAACCATCTCTCCAAGTGCGCAGGTGTGGCGGCCGGCTGCGGCCGTCGGGCGACAGCGTCGTCGGAACTTCATCGATTTTGAGCTTCAGGAGCGTGGCCTTCACCACCATCTCGGTGGCGAACTCCATGCCGGTGGTGCGCAAGCCGAGCGTTGCGTACGCGTCCTTTCGAAAGCCTCTGAGCCCACAATAGAAGTCGCCGACCGGACTGTGAAAGAACAAACGGCCGATGCGGGTCAGCCCGGGATTCCCCAAGTATTGATGCAGTGGGGGCATGGCGCCCGGCTTGATGCCGCCGCGAAATCGATTTCCCATCACAAGCTGCGAGCCCTTGCGGAGCTGTGCCACAAACTTTGGGATGTCGCCGAAATCGTAGCTGTCGTCGGCGTCGCCCATAATGATGAACTTCCCGGCCGATGCTGTGATCCCACCCATCAGCGCATTGCCGTATCCTTTAGCGGCTATGCGCACCACGCGCGCTCCCAGACGCTCGGCAATTTCAATCGAGCCGTCGGTGCTGCCGTTGTCGGCGACCACGACCTCGCCGGCGATTTGGCTTTCTTCCATGGCACGTTGCGCCTTTCGAATGCACATCTCGAGAGTCTCCGCCTCGTTTAGACAGGGCATAACCACCGAGACTTCGATCGTGTCCCCGGCATTTGCGGGACGTGGGTCATCCATCTTCAACAGATCGAGTTGGGGGGGCATACGAACATCCAGATAGTACCAAGAGATTTCCGCGCAAACTCAAGAGATCTAGACGAAGCTCGGCGGTAGGTAACGGCGCCTTCTTTTGACTTTGAAGTCTAGCCGAGAACGGGGTCGAGGGAAAGGTTGGTGATCACACTCGCGTTGTTTGGGATTGCCGGATTAAGCCGAAATCCAGAGTTCAGGAGTCAAGACAGAACAGGTCACGCGCGAGGCTGGGACATCACGCGGCAGGGCTGGTCGCGGGAGCGTGCTAGAGGCTTTGACACCCAGGTCGGACGTACCGTGCAACCTTTCCTGGAGTACGAACAAGTTGCAAACCCTGGTGCTGTTCGTTAATCTGATGTTCCTTCTGCTCTATTCCTGCGCCGGGATGGCGGAACTGGCAGACGCAGCGGACTCAAAATCGCTTCTTCCTCCTCGCAATATTCCCATTGAGACTGTGATTTCTTGAGCTTGAGTCATTTGGTATCTCCCTTGCACCATGAGGTCTTATTGAGTCTTTTTTTGGTTGGACAGCTAGAGTTCAGCCATAGTAACTAGTCCCGATCCCTGTGGACTGGCGTCGGCGCGCGCTGAGAGCGATCTGTACGGCGATAGGCTGTGAATTAGGACTCTGGGTCACCCGTCTGTCTCCAGCTTTGTTTTCAGCCTTCTTCACCATGCTGCAAGCATGGTTTGCAGGCACGTCGCCCATTGCGGATCGCCCTCGCCGCAGCGTGCCCTGTCTGCCACCAACCTTTATGGCGAAGATAAAGCGAAACTGCTAGACTTCGGATGTGGACGAAGGTCGCAAGCGCGTGCTTCTGATCGCCGCCTCAATTCTCGCGGCCCGGAAACTGGCGCAGTATGACAGCGGAGCACGGGTTCCAGCTACGGTTGGCGCGATCTCTGATGCGATTCGCTGGGCTGAGCGGATTATGGAGGAGATTGATCGGCGTCACCCGGTAGTGAGTTCGCGATCAGCACGCGAATAGGATCAATTTTGACTCACTCACGAAATTGACACCAGTTTTCGATGAATCGACAATCGAGCGTTGTGGACGGCGATGAGGTGCTACAGGTTAGTGACGACGAACTGACTTGCCCAGAAGTAGGCGGGTGGACGGAGATCAAGCACAGCTTCGTTTCCTTGTACGCGAAGCTCTTCTCGTCCGGAATGAAAGCAAAGTGGGGCAGGAGAGTATACGTAGAACTTTATGCGGGCGCTGGCTACAGCAGGATTCGAGGTACATCTCGCGTAATCGCTGGCTCTCCGTTGCGTGCGCTCACACTGCAAGACCCGTTTGATGAATATGTGTTCTGTGAGGAAGACCCTGAGAACCTTAAAGCACTCAAAGCTCGTGTGAAGCGGCACGCACCGGGGGCATCGGTAGCTTACGTCGAGGGCGACTGCAATGCGAAGGTCAAGGAGATACTCGCAAAAATCCCAGTCGGTTCCAAAACGGACACTGTATTGACACTCTGTTTTGTCGATCCCTACGACATCGGAATGGAATTTTGCTTCCATCTCTTACGCTGATCGGGTCTAGCGACGTGTCACCTTAGCGACAGAAGCCATGCGGCGGCGAAGCAGCCTGTGCCAACGGCAACGCCAATGGCAGGAAAGCGGAACCAGTAGAGCAGA
>Ga0126371_10004711_pt1 | contig 12044 bp, 9 predicted proteins | sample PanSoiMetaPlot_4_FD_110145 | JGI IMG/M metagenome (GOLD analysis project Ga0126371, IMG submission 110145) | Tropical forest soil microbial communities from Panama - MetaG Plot_4 | ecosystem: Environmental > Terrestrial > Soil > Tropical forest > Bulk soil | place: Panama | collected 2016-02-17
ACTTCTTCGATCGTGCCTTTCATGTAGAAGGCTTGCTCCGGAACGTCGTCGTATTTGCCTTCTACGATTGCTTTGAAGCCTTTGACGGTATCGGCGATTTTTACATAGCGGCCCTGCGCGCCGGTGAACTGCTCGGCGACGTGGAACGGCTGCGACAGGAATCGCTGAATCTTACGGGCGCGGGCTACGGATAGCTTTTGATCTTCGCTCAATTCGTCGATGCCCAGAATCGCGATGATGTCCTGCAGATCCTTGTAAGTCTGCAGAGTCCTCTTGACCGACTGCGCGACGTCGTAATGCTCTCGGCCGACGATGCGTGGATCGAGAATGCGCGAGGTGGAAGCCAGTGGATCGACCGCGGGATAGATTCCGATCTCAGTCAACGCACGCGAGAGCACAGTCGTCGCGTCGAGGTGCGCGAACGTCGTTGCGGGCGCGGGATCGGTGAGGTCATCGGCGGGAACGTAAATCGCCTGCACCGAGGTGACTGAGCCCTTCTTCGTGGACGTGATGCGTTCCTGCAGTTCGCCCATTTCTGTGGCGAGGTTGGGCTGATATCCCACTGCGCTGGGCATACGGCCCAGCAGGGCGGAGACTTCCGAACCCGCTTGCGTGAAACGGAAGATATTGTCGATGAAGAGCAGTGTATCGGCCCCTTCTGCATCGCGGAAGAATTCGGCGACCGTGAGCCCAGTCAGCGCAACGCGGAGACGCGCACCGGGGGGCTCGGTCATCTGTCCATAGATCAGGGCGGCCTTCGACTCGGCGGGCTTGCCGGGCTTGATCACGCCGGACTCGGTCATTTCGAGCCAGAGATCGTTTCCTTCACGCGTGCGCTCACCGACTCCAGCGAACACGGAGTATCCGCCGTGCTGCTTGGCCACGTTGTTGATCAGTTCCATGATGACGACGGTCTTGCCGACGCCGGCGCCGCCGAACAATCCGATCTTGCCGCCTTTCAAGAATGGCTGAATGAGGTCGATGACCTTCACACCCGTCTCGAACATCTCGGCGGTCGTGGCCTGCTCGTCGAAGGCCGGCGCGGGGCGGTGAATCGGAAGGCGCTCTTTGTATTCGACCGGGCCGAGTTGATCGACGGGTTCGCCGATGACATTCATCACACGGCCCAGAGTTCCACGGCCAACAGGGACGGAGATAGGGCCTCCCTGGTCGATCGCCTTCATGCCACGAACCATACCGTCGGTGGGCTCCATGGCAACGCACCGAACGCGACCTTCCCCGAGGTGTTGCTGGACTTCGAGGATGACTTTGATCGGCGTGGGAACATTGAAGCCGTCGCTGACGACTTCAACCGCTTCGTAGATTGGAGGCAGGTGTCCTTCTTCGAATTGGACGTCGACTGCGGGGCCTGCGACTTGGATTACGTGTCCTACGTTCTGTGCCATATATCTCTTCTCGTAGAGACGTAACTTGTTACGTCTCGCTTTTTGCCTTTCGAATGCCGCACGCAAAGACGTAGCAAGCTACGTCTCTACGACTACATCGCTGCCGCGCCGCTGACGATCTCGATAATTTCTTTCGTGATCTTCGCCTGACGGGCGCGGTTCATAGCGAGAGTCAGGGAATCGACCATGTCGGTGGCGTTGTTGGTCGCCGCATCCATCGCGGTCATGCGGGCGGCGTGCTCGGCAGCCACGGACTCCAGTAGCGCACGGAGTATCTGAATGCTCACGTACTTCGGCAGTAGCGCTCGGAACAACTCGGCCGGTGGCTGCTCGTAAATGTAATCGACCTGGGACGTGCCGAACTCCCCGCCTTCTTCACCCTCGCTGGCGCGCATGCCGACTCCAGCGCTTACGGCAGCTTCTCTCGCCTTCTTCTTTTCTTCTTCGGTCAACTCCTCGGCGAGACGGATCGTCTGCTCGCCGATGTGCTCGATGGGAAGAACCTGCTCGACGATTAATCGCTGCGCGATCACCGACTTGAATTCGTTGAAGACGATGTAGACGGCGTCGATCTCTTCGCGCGTATAACGGTGAATCACGTTTTCTGCGAGCGCAGACGCCTGTGCGAATTCAACTTTATTGAGGACACCGACGTGCTCACCCGTGATCTGAACAGCTGCGGCGCGCTCCTTCTCCTCCGGTTCGGATTCAACGGATTCGGCCAGTTCCGCAAGACTGCGGGTTTGAACTTTTGCTGCCGGGTAGCGTCGTTTCAGGAAATCCCGGCCCTTGCGGCCAATCGCCTCGATATCGACGTTCTCGCCCGATTTTGACTCGAGAAAACGGAAAGCGGCTTTCGTAACGTTGGCGTTGAAGGCGCCCGCGAGACCCTTGTCGCCGGTTACCACGATCAGCAGGATGTTCTTTTCTTCGCGATGTGCAAGAAGAGGATGCTTCGGTTCGCCGGTTTCGGGATCGTAGATTTCCGCGCGGGCGACCAGGGATTTCAAAACATTCGTGAGCATGTGTGCATAGGGACGAGCGGCCAATGCCCGCTCCTGAGCGCGGCGGAGCTTCGCCGCGGAGACCATTTTCATGGCCCGGGTGATCTGCCGCGTGTTGATCACGCTGCGGATACGGCGACGGATATCTAAGATATTCGGCATTTTCGTAGAGACGTAACTTGTTACGTCTCGCTCTCACCACAAGCACTGCACGCCCATAGAGTAGCGGCGCTGTATGCAAGAGACGTTGCGAGCAACGTCTCTACGACCTATTTTGCTACTGCTTCCCTTTGCCCTACGAACTGCTGCTTGGCTTCTTTGATAATGCCTTGCAACTGCGCTTTCAGTTGATCGTCCAGAATCTTTTTCTCCATGATGGTGCGCAGGATGCCGGGGTTTGTCGATTCAACGTACTGGTATAGTTCCTTTTCGAACGGGCGAACCTGATCGACCGGCATGTCATCAAGGAATCCACCGGTACCCGCCATGATGATCAGAATCTGCTTGGAGAATGGTAACGGCGAGTACTGATCCTGTTTCAGCAGTTCCACCAATCGCTGACCGCGATTCAACTGGGCTTGCGTGGCTTTATCGAGGTCGCTGCCAAATTGCGCGAAGGCCTGGAGCTCGCGGAACTGGGCGAGTTCGAGTTTCAGAGTACCGGCTACCTGGCGCATGGCTTTGATTTGCGCGCTGCCCCCGACGCGGCTTACAGAGAGTCCAACGTTTACCGCGGGCCGCACGCCCTGGTTGAACAGGTCGGTCTCGAGATAAATCTGACCGTCGGTGATCGAGATGACGTTTGTGGGAATGTACGCCGAGACGTCTCCAGCCTGCGTTTCGATCACGGGCAGTGCCGTGAGTGATCCACCGCCGTTTTTATCGCTTAGTTTTGCCGCGCGTTCCAGCAAACGCGAATGGAGATAGAAAACGTCTCCGGGATACGCTTCACGACCGGGCGGACGGCGTAACAGTAACGAGATCTCGCGGTACGAAGCGGCGTGCTTCGAAAGATCGTCGTAAATCACAAGCGCGTGACGCTTGGTATCGCGGAAGTACTCGCCCATCGCGCACGCAGCATAAGGTGAGATGTACTGCATCGGCGCGGGCTCAGAGGCTGATGCAGCTACGACGATGGTGTACTCCATCGCGCCCGCGTCTTCAAGGATCTTCACGACCTGCGCGATGGAGGAGCGCTTCTGACCGATCGCGTTGTAGATGCAAATAAGATCGTTGCCCTTGCTGTTGATGATCGTGTCGAGCGCGACGGCTGTCTTGCCCGTCTGTCGATCGCCAATGATGAGCTCGCGCTGTCCGCGGCCGATCGGGATCATGCTGTCGATCGCCTTAAGTCCCGTAGCCATCGGCTCGCGCACGGGTTGACGGTCGATCACGCCGGGCGCGAGACGCTCGAGAGCAATGAATTTATCGGTCGAGATAGGACCCTTGTCGTCAATCGGCTCGCCTAGCGAGTTGACGACGCGTCCAATCATGGCGTCACCAACTGGAACGCTCATGATGCGGCCGGTGCGCCTGACCTCGTCACCTTCCTTGATCTCGGTATAGTCGCCGAGCAGCACCACACCGACCTGGTCCTCTTCCAAATTCATGGCGAGTCCGGAAACGCCGTGCGGGAACTGCAGCAACTCGCCGGCCATGACTTTGTCGAGGCCGTACACGCGCGCAATGCCGTCTCCGAGCGTAATGACTGTTCCGGTCTCGTCGACGGAAATCGAGGATTCGTAGTTCTCGATCTGCTCGCGGATTAGTTTTGTAATTTCGTCTGCTTTGATTTGCGCCATAGAATGAAGCTCTCAGCTTTCAGCCGTCAGCTCTCGGCTCCTAGCTTCTAGCTGCTGGCTTCTAGCAAAGACAAATCCGTTTTGCCAGAAGCCAGAAACTAGCAGCTAGGAGCTTATTGCTTCCTTAATCTTTTCCAACTGCCCCTTCACGGAACCGTCGTAGATTGTGCTACCGATGCGGACTACTGCGCCGCCCAGCAACGACGGATCGAGCCCATAGCTTGCGCGGACCTTCTTGCCCGTCGTCTTGGCGATCTGCGCTTCGAGGTTCCGCTTTTCAGTGTCGCCCAGTTCGCGGGCGCTGGAAATTTGGGCTTCTGCGAAGCCTAACCGTGTGTCCAATTCCTTCTCGAGTTGCTCGATGATTCTCGTCAAAAAAGGCAGGCGTCGATTGTCGATCAGAACCGCCACCAGGTTCCGCACCTGGCGATCGATTCCATCGCGCTGCGCGATCACATCGAGCAGCTTGCGTTTCTGGTCAGCGGGAACGGCTGGGTTTTCCCAGACGCGCCGCAACTCGATGCTCTGGTTGAAGAGTGCTGCCATCTGCCGCAAGGCTCCGACGGCTCGTCCCGCATCGAGATGCGCGTCAAAGACGACATCGGCGAAGGCCCGGGCATAGGTGCTGGCGACGGAAGCCATGGATCAGTGCCCGTCCTTTCCCGTGTTATCGGGCGCGGATGCCAACTGTCCGGCGAAATTGCGCACCAGGTTCTGATCCGTCGCAGCATCCACGTGGATCTGTTTTTGCGCGAGACCAACCGCGAGATCGGCAGCGTGAGCCGCGAGCTGCCGGCGCGCGGCTTTGATGGACGCGTCGATCTCCTGCTCGGCGGCCGCAACGATCTTGCGCGCGTCTTCCTCAGCGGCTGCCTTGATGCGAGCCTCTTCGGCCGCACCCTCTCTCTCGGCGGCGTCGCGCATCATCCCGATTTCGACGTCGAGTTTTTGCAGGCGCGACTCGATGTCAGCGAGCTTACGGCGAGCTTCTTCGCTGGCTTTCTGAGCTTCCTGCATAGCCTTTTGAATGGCGGCCGTGCGGTCACGGAAGATACCAGGAAGGAACTTGCGGGAGGCCCAAATGATGAGGCCTGCAATGACTGCGAAATTCACAAACACGCTCAGCCAATACGAATTCTGCAGGCTCAATCCCGTGAGTCGCGAGATCAACTGAACGGAGGACGAGTGCTTGAACTCCTCCATCTCGTCCTTTTCTTCGCCGGCAGCTTCGCGGCTCTCGTGAACCAAGGCACGGCCTGGCCGCACCTCATCATTGCTAGTGCGTTCCGGTTGCTTGCCAGCCGGCGACTCTTGCGCACGCAGGGCAGACACCCCACCATTGAAGACGAGCAGCAGTGTGAACACCAGGATCCACTTTGGACGATTTGATTTCATCAACGTCCCGCTCCTGCGGGCTCCAGTACACGGCGGACAATCTCCCGCGCGAGAGTCGCCGCTTCGGCCTGCAGACCTTGCTCGGCCGCAGCACGATCGCTTTCGATATCAGCCTTCGCCGCCTGCACCTGACCTTGTGCCTTCCTGCGAGCCTCATTCACCGCGTTGGAGCGAGCCTGCATTGCCGCCTGACGGCTTGCTTCCTGGCTACGAAAAATTGCTGCACGAGCTTCGCGCAACCGCTGCTCGTACTCGGAGGTACGTGCCTCCGCGGCGGCGATGTCAGCCCTGGATTTCTCAACGGCGCCCTCAGTTTTGCTGCGGCGTTCGTCCAGAACCCGCCGAAGAGGTTTGTGCACGATCACCGTATAGAGCGCATACAACAGCGTCAGAAGAATTACTGTGGGCACTGCTCCGAGCAGTAATTCCCCTAGTTGTTGAAGTGTCTGATCCATGTGGTGATGAATCTAGATTGAGAATGAGGGCTATGAAAACTGTAAAGTCTAACTGCCGGAGAAGTTTAATGTCAACGCAGGAAGATCGGTTTAGCAGCCGTCTGAACTTTGACCAGCAGACTTGCCTGACAAGTTCTTAAAGCCAGCCGATCTGAACCTTGAAGCCGAGCAACATGACAATAAGTTGTTATTTTTCTGCAGGTTACGGGAAAACTAAACTGATTGCAAATTTCTGCAGAACCCCCTTGACTTCGCAGTAAAGAGGACTAGCATAGAGATATCACCTCCGATCCAATTCAGGATCGAATGGGCCGATAGCCAAGGAATGTCACCGCTTCTTGGTTGCCGGCCCATTTTAATTCCCCCGGTCATTGGCCACTTGGACATAACGTTAGGGTTCCCGACTCGGTAACGGCCGTTATTTGAGCGGGGTCGGCGACGTTGCTACGATCCATTTCCTTGGCGGGCGCATCGCAGCTCGCGCTTCCCAAGAACCTTAACCCTTTAGGAGTAACGCCATGCGATCCTCCCGCGTTGCGTACGGCATTGTCCTCGCGCTCCTGCTAACCAGCATCGCCTCCGCTTCCACACCGCAAACTTTTCTTACTCTGATCAGCGAGCCGGGAGATGCGGTTGGCCAGGGTGTTACCGAAACGTACACTCCATCTGACGGGACATTTTCCGTCACGAACACCACAAACACGGTGTCGATTTCATTCCAAACTGCTACCGGCAGCCATTTCTGGTCCCTCCAGTTCGGTTCTCCAAGGTCCCAGAAGTTTGGTCGGGGCGAATATGAAGGCGCTCAGCGTACTGCGTTTCGATCGCCCACCAGGCCCGGGGTCGACGTAAGCGGCGATGGGCGTGGATGCAATACAGATACAGGCCGTTTCTTGGTATCTGATTTCGCGCTAAATCCAGACGGTACCATCGCGCGCCTGGCTATCGACTTTGAGCAGCACTGCGAAGGAGCTCCTGCGGCGCTCTATGGCTCGTTCCGTTACAACTCGGCTGTACTCGCCGTACCGCGTTTCGGCATCGGTAGTACCTATGCACTGAAGGGAAACGAGGGTACCAGCGACGCGACAATCATCATTTCTCTGTGCCTTCCCGCCTCCAGCACCCTCCAAGTCAATTACGCCACTGCCGATGTCGGCGCAATTCAGGGAACCGACTACGTTTCGACCAGTGGGACGGTGTCCTTCGCACCCGGCGAGACTTCGCATTCCGTTGTTATTCCTGTCATTGGGGATCGACTGGCGCGTGGGAACAAAAGATTTCAAGTCAAATTAAGTGCGCCGCTCGGGGCACCGATTGGAGTCGGTGAAGCCGCCATCTTGATCCGCGACCCCAATATTCCGCAAACCACCCTGGCCATGAGCAGCCAGCCGGGAGACTACATCGGCGGGGGCGGTCAATATCTGTTCACCCTCTCTGATGGGACATTCACACCATTCAACGCCGCGAATGTTGTCACATTTTCCATTAGCAACGGGAATTTCTGGGAAGCAGAGTTCGCCGGGCCAACGAGTGCCCCTCTTGGCGTAGGGAGCTATGACAATGCGCGGCGTTACCCCTTTCAGCCCGAGGGAACTCCGGGGCTGAATTTAGACGGAGCGGGCAGGGGATGCAATACCTTAACCGGGAACTTCGAGGTCTTGAAGGCTAGATACAACACCAGCAACGTCCTGCACAGTTTCTCCGCGAACTTCGAGCAGCACTGTGAGGGTGGCGCACCCGCTCTGTTTGGTTGGCTGCGGTACCGAGCCTTGCTCCAGCAGTTTTCGGTCACCGATGCAGTTATCAGCGGATCGTCTGCGACATTTGCGGTGACCTTGAATCCTTCGAGCGCGACGTCGGTTTCCGTGGATTTTTCAACTGCCGACGGCACGGCGCTTGCGGGAAGCGACTACATGGCTGGAACCCAGTCGCTGACGTTCTCTCCGGGAATGACATCGCAGACCGTTACGGTTCCCTTACTGAACACAGGAGGCTCCACGAAGACGTTCTACGGAAAGCTGTCGTCACCAACCGGGGCCCCGGTGTGGGTCGGACAGGCGTCGGCAACGTTTTAAGGCAGACTCAAATCGTGAGGGATGAGCATTAAGCGCGATCGATGGGCAAGCGAAGACCGCTGATTTTCACCGCGGATGCGGAAGCCTCGTGCGAGCCGAATGTCAATCATGGCACGAGGTCCGCACTGCGGGGAGAATCCGGTTTACCAGATCGCGATCTTTGGCCTCATCTTTCAGAATCTCCCATCCGGTGAATACGGCGATCATCTGCTCTTCGGGAAAAACCATAAGCCGCTGCCCACCAAAGCCGCGCGCCATCCATACGAATCCTTGCCGGTCGGTTCGCGGCAGGAGCCACCACTTGAATCCGTATTTGTAGTCTTCCTCCGAGTCAGTCAAGGGCGAGACGGACTGCTGAACCCAATTCTTTGAAACGATTTGTTGTGCATCCCAGCGGCCACCATTCAGGTAGAGATATCCGATCTTTGCCAAGTCGGAGTTCTTCAAAAATAAACCTCCCTCGGTATCCACGACTCCCAGGGGCGAGCGTTTCCAGAAATGCTCCATTCCCAATGGAGAGAACAGGTATTTCGCGCCGTACTGCTCAATGTCTTTGCCGGTTTCTTTTTCGAAGATGTAGGCGAGCAGTTCTGTTACGCCGCTGCTGTAGTTGAAAACCTTCCCGGGCTCGTGGGCCATAGGGCGGTCAATTACATACTGCACCCAGTCATCAGCAGCTTCCATAAGGCTCGCATCGTTTTTGGGATCGTCATAGGCCACCTCCTCGTTCCAGTCGAGGCCGGTCGTCATGGTTAGTACATGCCGCAGAGTAATCCGGCGTTTGCGGTCGTCGACGTTCTTCACCTTCGAAGGGTCGAAATAGTTCAGCAGTGGCGTGTCGAGCGTCCCTTTGAAGTCCCCTCGAGTCATCGCAATGCCGACAATGATCGAAGAAACTGTCTTGGTGACCGACTGCATGCTGTGCAGATCGGTGCCGTGATAGTACGGGTGCCACGCAGGGTCAAAATAGTTGTACCAGCCGGTGAGGTGGGCGTTCAGCGGGCCACGTTCACTCGCCTCTTTCCCGTAGATTTTTCCGTAATCGTGAGTATAGGTACGCTCGAAGGCGATTCTTCCGCAGCGATAAACGGCGAAGGTGTCGACGAGTGAGTATTTGCCGCTCGCGAGATCGCTATCGAGTGCCGAGAGAACTTTCTCGTCAAGCCCAACAGCATCCGGGCGGGATTTGCTCCAGCCATTCGTCGGCCATGAGCTGATCGAATTCTGTGTTGTTTGGGCGCCGAGATAGGCCGCGGCGCCCACCAAAACGACGAAGAACACCACTACCCGTGAATCGATTTTCATAGGTCGTTTGTCGTTGCCTTCTTCACTTTGCCGAATACACAACTTTGCCGGCGACCATGGTGCTCAGGACCTTGGTCTTGGAGATCTCCTCCGGTTTCACGGAAAAGATGTCCTGCGAAAGCACGGCAAGGTCCGCCTCTTTGCCCACTTCCAGGGTGCCGAGTTTGTCCTCGGCGAATCTCGCATAGGCTGAGCCTTGGGTGTAGGCGTTTACCGCTTGCTCAACCGTGAGGCGTTCCCCGGGAGTATAGATGTCAGTGGTCACCATGTAACCAGCCTGCCCTGCGCCATCGAAAACCCCTCCTGGGAATTCGCTGCCTGTCGCCGGTTTCCAGATTTGACGTGTGACTGCTTCCTGAATGGCAATAAATGGATCGGGAGGCCAGATGCAAGGCCAATCACTCCCGAATGCCAATCGGGCGCCGCTCTTTTCGAGGCTTTGCCAGCGGTCAGTCGTGGTCCGATCCTTGGGATCGTAGTTGGAGCCGTTCTCATCACAGCAGAAACTGGGCTGCATGCTGGTGATCAGTGAAAGTTTCGCAACCCGCGGGATGTCTGCTTCTGGAAGGAAATCTCCGTGCTCGATGCGGAAGCGGCGGTCGCGGGGCCCATTCACCCTCTCCGCTTCTTCGTAAGTATCGACAACGAGATGCGTGGAGTCAGGGCGATACGCGTGTGTCATGATTTGAAATCCGCGTTTGTCGAGCTCGAGGACCAGCTTCTTGTACTCCTCTGGCCGGTATGTCAGTGGCGGAATGAGCCCGGTGCCACCATCGACAAAAAACTTCACCAGATTCGCCGAGACCCAGTCGTCGTGGTAAACACTTCGCGCCTTCTCCAGATCGGAGAGAAACTCGGGGGTCGAATGATGATTGACTGCGACCGCGCCGAATGACGTGCGGGTTCGGACTGTCAGCTCGCCACGGTCTCGCAGCGCGGCATACAGTTGAATCTCGGCAAGGTTTCCGGTGGCGTTTACCACGCTGGTGATGCCGTATTGGTTCAGGTGATGGGAGGCGTCTCGCAGGTACGCGAGCTTCTCTTCCTCGGTGAACACCTTCTGAAGCGCACGCTCCATGATCGCCATGGCGCTTTCCAGGAGCAGTCCGCTGGGATGACCGCTAGCGTCCCGAATGATGTTCTTCTCCTCGTCTGGATCCTGTACGGGCTGGTCGGTGATTCCCGCGAGCGCGAGGGCCTTTGCATTCACCAGGAGCGCATGCTCTGCCGTGTGATGCACAATCACCGGGCGGTCAGAAACGGCGCGATCCAACAACTCATGCGTAGGAGTGGACGGTGGGGTAGTACTCAAATCTGCGCGTACGATTAAGACCCTGTTGTTGGGATGCTCAGCCGCGTATGCCTTGATCTTGTCGACGAACTTTTCTGGATCATCGGGAGTGATGGTGCCCTGCGGCGATGACAAATTCAGCCCATTCAACTCCAGTCCTCCGAACCACATATGAACATGCGAGTCGGAGATGCCGGGAATCACAGTTCGACCCTGCAAGTCGATCACCTTGGTCTGCGATTGTTTGCGCGCGAGGATTTCCTCGTCTGTACCAGCGGCCTCAATGCTTGTACGCGAGATCGCCAGAGCCTGTACCCACGGCGCTTTTGGGTTGCCGGTGTAAATGTGGCCGTGAATCAGAATCGTATCGGTGGCTAAGGTCCTGCCAGAAAGAATGACTGCTACTGCTGCACAGAAGATCACGATGGATCGGCGTGCAAGCATGAATCTGCCTCCTGTGAATTGCGCCGGGCAAGTGTACGCTAAGGGACTTTATTGCGTCCGATGATCCCGGTTAGGAATTAGGAAAGGTCTATTACTGATTCGCAGGGATTTCGCGGCTCCGCAAAATCGCCTGCGCCAACCTGTTTGCCTCGGCATTTTCTTCGCGCCGCACGTGGGAGATAGAGAAGGCCAGCGATCGAGCCAGTTTCCGGCAGGTCCAGTGCAGCGAGTAAAGGCGGGGACTCCGGCAGGTGTACTCTCCCGTCATCTGTCGAACGACCACTTCTGAATCAGAATAGACATGGAGTTTTTGTGCTTTGAGGGACACGGCGTACTGCAGGGCTTCCATGAGGGCCGCGTACTCGGCGACATTGTTGTCTTGATGGCCGATCCATTTAGCGATCCGGACAGGACCGTCCGCTGCGCCCTGGATTACAACTCCAATGCCCGAAGGACCCGGATTTCCCAGGCATCCGCCGTCTACATAGGCCACCAGTTCGGGCATCACTTCCGTTGTGCTCTGTGCTATCTGCAAGATGCCTTGATCCATCTTCTGCGTCAAGACGATTATTTGGTTCCCTTTCAGGATGTTGCAGTTGTGACAGCACCTGTGAATCTTTCTGTGTAAAAGGCGTACCGGATCGAACCGCCTGGAACTAAGTTTTTCCATTACAACCATTTGTATTTTGGATTATGCACAGCTTCGACACGCTCTATTGCACCAAAACTTTGCGTTGACTTTTATGAATGCTCTGTTAACTTTGCTGGCGTCGACGGTCGAAAGGGTTGGCACAATAAAACGAGCCGATCCGAAGTAGACTGAGTGATCAGCCGGGCGGGGCGACCTGCAAGGCGACTGAACCTGAA
>Ga0126371_10004712_pt1 | contig 12044 bp, 13 predicted proteins | sample PanSoiMetaPlot_4_FD_110145 | JGI IMG/M metagenome (GOLD analysis project Ga0126371, IMG submission 110145) | Tropical forest soil microbial communities from Panama - MetaG Plot_4 | ecosystem: Environmental > Terrestrial > Soil > Tropical forest > Bulk soil | place: Panama | collected 2016-02-17
ATGTTGGAATTTTGGATTTCCATTATTCCTTCATTCCAGTATTCTGTTATTCCATTTGAACGTTATTGTTTGAACCTCGTGAATACCTGTTCCGCATTCCTATGGAATATTTGTTCTTTCTGTTCCGCGTTAAGCCACGGGATGCTTTCGATATTGGGCCGCACGTCATCGTACCACTTTCCAGTGCGTGGATCGGTCTTGGAGCCGGCGCCCGGTCGTTCGGTCCCGAAGAGGCAGCGGGAAGGTCCGACGATGCGGAAAAGCAACTTCAAAGATTCCACATTATAAAGCGCCGTATCGAAGTAAAGTTGTTGCAGCCGCTGATCGAAGTTCTCGGTATCATTCGGTCCGCGCAATTGTGAGCGCCAGCGACCTACCTGGTAAGGGACCGAACCGCCGCCGTGAGAGATGATGAGCTTTAGCTTGGGGAAGTCTTGGAAAACTTTAGAATCCACCAGCGACAAAATGGCTATACTCTCTTCAGTGATGAAGTGACCGTGAAATGACTCGCGCGGGTTCTTGCAACTCGCCGAGTGCACGAGTCCCGGAATATCCATCTTCACCATTTTTTCGTAAAGCGGATACCAGTACTCAGTCCCCATTGCCGGCGTGTGTCCGTCGCCTTCGCCTGGATCGGGGTTGATCATGACGCCGACGAAGCCTAGATCATTGATACAGCGATCGATCTCCTCGAACGTGTTCGTCACCGGCACCCCGGCGTTCTGTGGCAACCCACCAATGGCGCGAAATTTTTTCGGTTCCATCTTAACTTGCAGCGCCAGGGCGTCGTTGACCGCCTGGCAATACCAGTGCACGATCTTCTCGGGCTTGGCCGAGTGCATCATGGTGTAGGGGCGCGGCGAGATAAAAGCGAAATCGGTTCCCACTTCATCGAGCACGGCGGAATGTTTGTGGCCGCGCCATTTGGCGTCTTGGATATGCTTTTCAGTGACCACGGTGCCGCTTGGACGATGAAAGCCGGCGCTATTAATCAACCCCGCTTGAAAGGTTTGGAGTTGTTCACCGGCAACGATATGGTTGTGAATGTCAATGATCATGACCAGATCCTTTCTCTGTGGACTGCTCCGAAGCTATAGGAGAGCCGCACCTGTCTGTCAAGGCCGTACGGTGGACTGTTTTGAGTTTCGCGCTTCCAGTTCTGGGTTCAACTCGAAACTCTAAACCCGAGCCTGCGGGTTTCGTCGGCGGCTGCAGCATGAGACTTAAAAACGCCGACGTAATCAACGCCGCGCCAAATATGGCGAAAGAAAGGCCATAGCCATGGGTCAGATCGAAGAGAAAACCGAAGAACGGCGGCCCGATGGCCGCGAGCACTTGGGAGATAAGCAAACCCAAACCACGCACTGTGCCGAGTGAGCGGCGCCCGAAATAATTCGCCCACAGAATCTCGGGCAGCACCATGTTTCCCCCTAATCCGATGCCGTAAAGAAAAAAACCCGCATAGAGACAGAAAAGATTCGTCGTCAAAATGGCCAGCCCCAAGCCAATTCCTTGAATCACGAATCGCAGCATCGCGGCGATGCGAACGTCGATATGCTCCGCGACGATTCCCCACACCAGAGGTGACGCGAGCTGCATTGAAGCGATGACGCTCATGACTGTTGCGGCGATCACCGCCGGGTAACCAAGGTCCGTAACATAAGAGAAAACATGCAAGTTAAGCCCGGTCACACCCATGCTGGCAATACCAAAAGTAATCACCAGCAACCAAAAGGCTTGGGTGCGCATGACTTCACCGCGTGTCCATACGACATCTTCGTTGAGCGCCAATTCTGGTGCGGTCGATCTTCGTCGCTTCGTTGTACCGTCATTCCAATCGATCGGTCCCTGAGCTCCATCCGGGTAAAGCCCCATTTCCTCTGGGGAGCGCCTGATAAATAAGAGCGACGGCACAACCCCGAGAACCAGCGTAACGAACCCGAAAACCACCCAGGTTTGACGCCAGCCGAACCATAGGATCAGCGTCGCCGCGACGACGGGCATGCAGACTTTCGCAAAACCAACTCCCATACTCGATAGAGCGAGAGCGCGGCCACGTCGTCTCAAAAACCACTGAGCGATGACAATATTGACTACCATGGAACCCATCATCGCGTCGCCGAGGGTCACGAAGGACAAACGAACGAAAGTAAACTCTGTGAAAGTTTCCACATGGCTAAGCAAAAAATAGCCCACCGCAACTATCGTCGTGCCGATGGCGATCAACCAACGCCCTCCGTGGCGATCCACAAGGGTACCGACAAAGGGCGCAACCAGCGCGCCGATGATTCCCTCACCGGAACGGAGCAAGGAAAAAACACCCCGCGAGACGCCCAGTTCAGCAGTCAAAGGTTTGAGGAAAATACTCAGTGTGCTGGCGAGAGCGAAGGCTGACGCGATGTTGGCAAAAAAACCGGCACCGACGATGGTCCAGCCATAGAAAAATTTGCGGCTGCTCGAGCTCGCTGCTACATCCACCGTGGTCACACCTATGCCTTAGCAGGGAATCAGCCGAAGATCGAGGATGGAGGATCGAAAATCGCGACTGCTTTCCGATCCCCTCTCCCGTCTCGGGAGAGGGTGAGGGTGAGGGCAAACATTAAATTCGTGCCGTTTACGGAATGTTGCCGATTTGTTGATTCTTGTTTGTGTCGGCCTTTTTCGCCTCGATTATTTTCTTGAGATTTTCGATTCGCTCCTCGCCGCTCGGATGGCCACTCAAGAAATAGATGCGAACGTCACTTGGCAGCTTGAGCACTTTTTCGTGGAGCCGCACCGCGGCCGCGGGATCGAAGCCGCTCGCCAGCATGTAATCGATGCTCAACGCGTCCGCTTCCCGCTCGTCGTCGCGGCTATAGGACGCTTCAATAATATTTGCGCCGAGACCGGTGATATAACCGGCGCCGGGCACACCGACCACGCCTAGTCCGACACCGATGAGCGTTCCAATTCCCTGGATGGTGGCGGCGCGCCTCTGCCCGGATTCGATATGCCCTTTGGCCCAGTGGGCGGTTTCGTGGCCCAGCAACGCGGCAAATTCATCTATGTCATCGCCGATAAGTTTTACCATGCCGGTGGTGATCACCACCGCACGCCGCTCGCGGATCACCCCGGCGAAGGCGTTCGGATCATCCCCTTCAACCAGCAGCAAATCGGTTTGAACATTGGCCGTCCGTGAAATCCGCAGATGGGCCAACATCAGTTTCTGTATCGTCTGAGTGTTGAACTGCAAAATGATTTGCTCTTTGGGGCCGAGCAGCGCGACCGTGGGGGAGCGCACCAGGGCCAGGTCGCGTACATTCCAATAAAGATCGCCCTGAGAGCGCGTCGCGCATCCTGCGAGCAACCACAAAAGGCATGCCAGCGCCAACCGTTTCATTGCCGCAACGATACCGTGTCCCGCGCGCATCGGCAATTCGTCGCGACTGGCGTCGCTGGATGATTTGCGCTAGCCTTTCCACGTTAGCATGCGTTAGCGAAAGGGGCTTTCATGAAGCATTGGATCATTAGCTTGTGGATGTTTCTATTATTGACCGCTCCTGCTTATGCACAACAAACCGCGAAAAGGCCACCGCAAATACCTTTCGTAACCGCCAGCGCCGAAGCCGTCATCACTGCCGAACCCGATCAGGCAGAAATCGATATTGGTGTAGTCACCCAAGCAAAGAATGCGCCCGACGCAGCGCGGGAAAACGCCGAGAAGCTCGCCCGCGTGATGGCGGAAGTGAAAAAACTTCTTGGCCCAGGGGATGAGGTCAAAACTGCGAGCTACTCGTTGAATCCTAACTATCGCTATCCACAGGGTGGCAAGCCGGAGATCACAGGGTACACGGCAACCAATATCCTGCGCATCAAGACCAGCTCCCTTCAAAACGTCGGCAAATTCATCGACACGGCTATGCAATCAGGGGCCAACAATATCAATCGGCTGATTTTCACTTTAAAAGACGAGCAGGCGGCCCAACTTCAAGCGCTGCGCCTGGCCTCTCAGAAAGCGAAAACCAAGGCCGAAGAAATGGCCGCAGCGTTGGGACTTAAAATGGTTAGAGTGCTGTCCGTCACGGAAGGGGAAAGAGGAGTTCGGCCGATTCCCATACCGATGGCACGCGGCGCTCAGATGGAGGCGATGGCTCCCGCACCCACACCTGTGGAAGCGGGTACCATCGAAGTCCACTCATCAGTGACGCTCACCGGCGAACTGGGGCCGCAGTAGACACGGAGTGACGGAGTAATGGAGTAACGGGCTATGGGCGTCCAAGACTCCACTATTCCATCGCTCCATTATTCCGATCTTCCCCTATCCTTCATAGTTCCCCGGATTTTCATAGTAGTGACTATAATACCAATCTGCGATTTCCCCGCCGGTAGTTTTCCAAACTCCCTCATGCGAGCAAATGTAATCGAGAGCTTTGTCGAGATACTTGATGCGGAACGGCAAACCGATGACGAAAGGATGAAGGGGCAATGCCATTACCTTCCCGCTAGTTTTGCTTTCTTGGTAGAGCGTGTCGAACTGGTCGCAGACCATCCGGTAATATTGCTCCGGCGTAAAGTTCGCGCGCACGAACACCCGCATGTCGTTGATGCCTTGTTCATAGGGAACCACGATCATTCGGCCCGCCTTGACTCTCATCGGCGTCGGTTGATCGTCGCAGGCCCAGTCGCAGACATACTCAAAGCCCTCGGCAGCGAGGTGATCCGGCGTATTGAACGTCTCGATCAGTCCTGGGCCGAGCCAGCCCTTGGGCGGCTTTCCGGTCGCTTTGGTGATCGTTTCCTTGATTTCGCGAATGACTTGACGTTCTTCGTTCTCCGAGTAACCGCTCATGTCCCGGCTATTGGTCTCACCGTGCCCCAGCCACTCCCATTTGCGCTTGTTGCCCTCCTCGATGATCCGAGGATGATATTTGCAGACATCCGCATTGAGCAGCACGCTCGCCCGCATGCCGTGTTTGTCTAAAACTTCCATCAATCGATAGACGCCAACCCGCGCGCCATAATCTCGCAGCGAATAACCCTGCACATCCGGAACGTGCGTGCTTCCCGAACCGCGAATCGGCTTGTCGATATGGAAATACTCGATATTTGGGCCAATCCAAAAGGCCAAGGTCGCGTCGTTAGGCCATTTGATTGGTTTTTGTTTTATAGACGGAAGATAGTCATAACGGCGATTGTCCATGGAACTCTATTGCCCCCTTTAACAATGCAACCGAAGTAAAGACCACTTTTCACCGCAGAGGCACAGAGTTCCCAGAGATTTTTTGTTTTAAGACTCTTGCTCCGTGTCCTCAGCGCCTCCGCGGTGAGATTGTCTTAACAATTGCGCAAGGCGCAGAAAATTTCGACAACAGCCCTCAAAGCATTCACTTGGCTGCGGCGAGCGCAGCGTCGTAGTTGGGCTGATCGCTGATGCTGCCCACGTATTCGGCATGTTTGACTTTGTTGTCCGGTCCGACGACGAAAACAGCGCGCGCTAGGACTCGATCGAGGGGGCCACCGGAAATCAGCACGCCGTAGTTCTTACCGAAGGAGGCGTCCCGATGGTCGCTGGCGGTAATGACTTTATCGACATTGGCCGCGCCGCACCAGCGCTTTTGCGCGAAAGGAAGATCCATACTAACGCAAACAATCTCCACGTTCGGCAGTTTGCTTGCTTCCTCGTTGAACCTTTTCGTTTCCAAATCGCACACCGGCGTATCGAGCGATGGAACCGTTGCAATAATGCGTGTTTTTCCGGCTGAACTCCCCAGCGTGTAATCGCTCATATCTGCGCTCTTCTGCACTTTAAAGTCCGGCGCTGTTTGTCCGGCCTTTACTTCATTGCCGAGCAGCGTCAGGGTCGCGTCTTTAAACTTAACAGTTGCCATACCTTTACCTCCTGCGTGTGTAGAGTCTGAACAGATTCCTTTTAGTCACACCGGGCGAAAGTATCAAGAGGGTTCGCCGCATCCAAAAGGATTTTTTGGTCCTCTCGGCGCCCCGGTGCGAATTATCACATTGATTCCGTTCACCACGAAAATAGCGAAGCGCACGAAAATTTGCGCGGCTAGCGCAAATTTTGGACATCCTAAAAACTCTCGGATATTCCTCCCGTCAAGGCGCCAAGACGCTAAGCGACGGGCATTGGCCCGTCGTCCCGAACGACAGCGAGGGATCTAAAAAGATTTCTCCCTTTGGTCGAAATGACAATTCGTGTTTCTTGCGCCTTTGCGTCTTTGCGGGAGATATTCCGAAAATTTGGCTGCGGCTTTTGCCGCGCTAAGGATTATGGCAGAAAATACTTAGTGCGCAGTCGATCCCAGGAACCGAGCCGGGCGAGATTTCCCAGCACCGTGGTGGTGGGCGGAATCAGCGGAAAATCACGATCGTAGGTTCGTGCCAGAGCGTCTTCGGGCCTGATCCAAACACTGTCCGTGACCTCTTCTGAAAAACGCAGAGCGGTTTGATCCGGCGGCAGCGACGCCAGGTAAAAGCGGGTGTCAAACCGCATGGAATATATTTCCGGGGTGACCCAGTGGTCGAAATAAACGATCCGTGAAAGATCGCAGTAGAGGTTCTCGTTATCGAGAAACGAACTAAATTCCAATTCCTTCCTTGCCACGGCTTGACGCTCCAGCTCGATTCTTTTTTTGGTCGCCTCGTCGCGCAGATCAACGGCAGCACCGGCTTCATCGCTGCACAAGAGGACGCCGACTTCTTCAAACAATTCTCGGACGCACGCAATCCAATGGCCGCTCGCAAGTTCCGGATCATGTTCGTTCCCAAGAATCTTTCTTGCATCGTCTCCGGACAATCCCCGGCAGCGCTTTAGGACCTTGGCCGAATAATCATCCGCGTGAACAGTGCCGCCGGGAAAGACGTAGAAACCGCCGAGAAACCTCATGCCGGGAGGACGCCGCGTGAGAAGAACCTCAAATCCACCGCTCCGTGCAGGGCGAACGAGGACCACAGTGGAAGCAAATCGGGGCGGAATCATGAATAATCAATATCGCAATCCGAATTTCGAAATCCGAAACAAACTTGCAGCCAAATAAAACTAAGACTAAATAAGATCCTAACTCGACCCCGATCCCCTCGTTTGGGATTTTGTGTTTTTGAACCTTTGAATTTGTTTCGAATTTCGGATTTCGTGCTTCGAATTTCTTACTCGATTCCTCGGCGCCTTTGCGCGAGAAATCCTATTTTCTGCCGATCTCTCGAAGTAGCTTCTCCCACTTGTTGCTTTCTTTCTCGTATTGCTCGACGGTCATACCGGCCTCGGCGTACCAACGCTTGAAGTCAGGCTTGTTGACGGCACTGTCGAGACCGAACTTACTCAAAAACTTTTGTCCGTCGGCACCCAGGAGAAAGTCAGCGAACAGCAGCGCAGCGTGGGGATGAGGCGGGTTAGCCGGGACCGCGACGCCGCCGGCGTTGGTAGGAACGACGTCCATGGGCACCCACTTGATTGGCGCGCCTTTGGATATCGACACGCGTGAATGGCTTAGGAATGTCGTTGGCGACGCGCCCAGCTCGCCGGAAATAACCATATCCAGAATCGCCCTGCCGGAAACCGCGTGCAGCGTTACGTCTTGTGATTTTAGCTTCTGGACGAATTCGGATCCTTTGATGGCCAACATCGCACCGATCACCCGGCTTCCTGTATCGCTCGTGGCAAAGCCGATTTTGCCTTTCAGCTCCGGCTTTAGCAGGTCGTCGAACTTCTTTGGCGCTGCGCCGGGAGAAATCACATCGGTGTTATACGCAAGTCCAATATAGGCTTCCCGATCGGTCGCCCAGTAGACCAGCCCTTTGTCCGCCCTTTCTTTGACGTCATCGGGAAATGATGCCAGAGACGGCGAAAAGTAACGGATAAGGATTTTTTCATCACGCATGACTTTCAGGATTGGAAACGTGCTCTCGATCGTATCAACTATATAACGTTTCGCTCTTGCTTCCTGAACTATCCTCGAGATCAGCGTGTCGCTTTCCCCACGATATACGTCCATTTTGACCCCAGGATATTTCGCCTCGAATACCTTCGGCGCCTCAATATTCGGTCCCCCGGTCAGCGAGGTATACCACATCAGCTTGCCTTCCTTTTTTGCTCCTTCGTAAAGGACCTGTTCACGATCCGACTTGTTATACGCCGCCAGCTCGGCAACGGTTGTCGGCCTGCCGGACTGAGCCGGCGCGGGAACTTGCCAGAGCAAAATTGCGGCTACGACTGCAATAAACACATTTCTCATCTGGCTCCTTCTCCGATCCTCAAACCTCGAAATCCGAAGCACGAAAGCCGAAACAAACTGAACCCCGAATAAATCTCAAACGCAAAAAATCCCAAACGCAGACTCTCAATTAGCATTGTTTGGAACATTGTGTTTTTGAATTTGTTTGGGATTTCGCGCTTCGGATTTACTGTTTTACTGTTAGCTTTTTAGCCTCAAAATGTTATACGCCGTGACAGGACGGTGGAAACCTTTTAAGGTCATCTCGCCTACGGGTTCGGCTTCAATCAGTTCTTCCACACTGCCCAGCAGACGTTGGGGCGCCAAAATCTGCCCGGGCCTAGCCTCGCCGCAAAGACGTGCGGCAAGATTGGGTACGTTGCCAATGGCGCCATATTCCCACCGTCCCTCAAAGCCGATCGCGCCGATCGTGGCATAACCCTGAGCAATACCCACGCCGAAGCCTAGATCGTATCCAAGTTTGTGCCACTTGACCTTAAGTTCTTCCACGCGTTCACGCATAGCCAACGACATGCGAATAGCCCGCTCTGCGGGATTCGGTACTGGCAGCGGATCGTTGAAGAAAATCATCATGCCGTCTCCAGCGAAGTGCTCAAGCGTGCCCTCGTATTCAACGATGAGCCTTCCCATCCCGGCATGGTACTCGTGCAAAACACCCATCACTTCCTCAGGCTCGGCGGATTCAGCGAAAGCGGTGAAACCGCGCAGATCCAGGAAGACCACCGTCAGCTCGCGCCGATGGGTCTTTAGGGGATCGTCAGCACCTCCGTTTACAATCAGCTCGGCAAGCTGAGGCGAAAAGAAACGCCTGAGCCGCCCCAGGCGCTCGATTTGGTCGACCTGTTCCTGTACGCGCTGTTCCAAATTTTTATTCCACTCCGAAAGCTCAACAGCTTGGGTTTGAACCTGGTCATGAAGCTCTTTGATGCGCAGCAACGACTTCACTCGCGCAAGAAGTTCCGCTTGATTGATCGGCTTAGTAAGAAAATCATCGGCACCGGCCTCGATGCCTTTTATGCGCTCCTCTCCCGGATCGAGGGCCGTCACCATGATGATAGGAAGCATCGCCGTCGCCGGATTCTCGCGAATTTCGTGGCAAACTTCATAACCACTCATCTCCGGCATCACGACGTCTAATAACACCAAGTCAGGTTGGTCGGTTTGCATTCGAGCCAAAGCCTCCCGCCCCGAAGATGCTGTCGCTACGCTGTAACCCTTCACGGTCAGCAAGTCGGCCACAAGCTTCACGTTTCGCGGCGTGTCATCGACGACAAGGATCTTGGCAGGCGTATTCATTGAACAAATTCGAAATCCGAATATCGAAATTCGAAACAAAAGAAATCAAAACAAACGCAAACGAAGAAAATCCAAAACTCCGGAGCTGGACCGGATTTGTTTGGAATTTTGAGTTTTTGACATTCGAATTTGTTTCGGACTTTGCATTTCCTGCTTGGAATTTTTAATATCCACTTTCGTGCCGCGGATTTTACGCATAATCTTATTCGCTCTTTCGCAAAATCGCGCCGAAGATGTTCATCAACTCAGTGACTTCTTGCACCAGCTCACCTAGGTGTTTCTTCAATGCGGCGTCGTCTCCCGGGTCAATCAGTCGTAGCCAATAACGGCTTTCCTTCGCTTCCTTGCGGCATATTTTGACCTTCATCAGGAAGTCTTTCTTGCTCAGCGACTCTTAGCTTCGATGTAGTTAGCACCGATAGACCCAGAGGATCGCACGACTTGCCTGATATCTTCCAGGTTCGACAACGTTTTCGGCAACTGCTTAGCAATAGCCCGCACGTTCTTGGCAAACTCGAATGTTCGGTCCTCGAGATCGTACTGACTGCTGCGATTTTCCTTCATATTTTTCATTTTGGTTTGTTTCGAGTTTCGTGTTTCGGTTTTCAAGTTTCGAATTTGTTTCGGATTTCGAAATTCGTGCTTTGAATTTATCTGCGTGCGGCGAGTACCCTCTCCACTTCGCCGAGAAAGTCTTTCAAGCCGATCGGTTTGGTTTGGTAGCCATCAAACCCTTCAGCTAACATCGTTTGGCGGTTGTGCGTCATCGCGGAAGCTGTGATCGCCATAACGAGTATGTTTTTTGTTTTCGGATCGGCCCGCAGTTGCTTAAGCGCCGTGATGCCGTCCATGCCGGGGAGCTGAATATCCATGAGAATAAGCGTCGGAGATTGTTCTGCCGCGAGCTTGAGCCCTTCTTCGGCCGTCTCAGTCTCTATGGTCCTATAACCTTTGACCTGAAGCACATCCCGGGCAAGCTTCCGGTTCTTCTCGTTGTCTTCGATGATCAAAATAAGTTCATTAGCCATATGAGTCTCGGATACCGGATTTTCTCCCGCCAAGGCGCAAAGGCGCGAAGCTTAAAAAAGATTTTGGGAAAAACGCCTCACTTTATAACACAACTTAGTCATCCTTCAGTCCATTTACGACACGAGTGATGCCTCGTTTCATCAGCGCTTCACCAAAGTTCAGCAAGAAGCCAAGCTTGTACCCTCTCAACCGGAGATAGGTTTGCACCTGTTTCTTATGGGCTTCGCTGATTTGTTCCACCGACTTTAATTCCACTAGCACCTTTTCCTCTACGACAAGATCGGCTCGAAATGCTGCATCGAAGATCATATCTTTATAACGAATCGCGATCGGCGCTTGACGATCTACCCGCAAACCGCGCTGCTGTAATTCATAGGCCAAGACAATTTCGTAAACTGATTCAAACAAACCAGGGCCCAGCTCTCTATGCACGGCGATGGCAGAGTCAAGGATCAGTTTGCTAATTTCGTTCTCCGACATAACTTTGCGGCTTTGCGCCTTTGCGGGAGATAATTCTTATCCGAATTCTATTCCTTTACGCGAAAATATTTTTATTTAATCGGCAGCGTGAACGTAAACGTCGCGCCTTTCCCCAGCTCGCTTTCCACCCAAATCTTGCCTCCGTGCATTTCGACGAATTTTCGCGTCAGCGACAACCCAAGCCCCGTGCCTTCGCGTTTTTGTGCGTAGTTGCTGCCTACCTGGCGAAATTCTTCGAAAATGACTTCCTGGTCTTCTTTCGCGATGCCGATCCCGGTGTCCGCGACCGAGACCATCGCTGCATTGTCTCCCAGTCGCGCCTCGACTTTAATCCGGCCGCCCTCCGGCGTAAACTTCACCGCGTTGGAAAGCAAGTTAACAAGAACTTGTTTCACTTTGCGCTCGTCGCCAGTGAAATCGCCCAGGCGTTCATCGATGGCGCGGTCGAGTTTGATTCCGTGACGGCTGGCGCGCTCGCGCACAAGCAAAAGCGCATTCTCGATCGCGCTCGAAAGGTCGAACGTTGTCACTTCGAGCTCCATGCGCCCCGCTTCGATCTTGGAAAGGTCGAGGATGTCATTGATCAGCGACAGCAAATGACGCCCGGAGGACAAAATGTCGTCCGTGTACTCGGCCTGTTTCTCGTTCAATTCGCCAAACAATCTCTCTTGCAATACTTCCGAAAACCCGATGATCGCATTGAGCGGCGTCCGGAGTTCATGCGACACGTTAGCGAGAAACTCAGACTTGTGCCGGTTGGCGGCTTCAAGCTCGCGCCCCTTGTCTTCGATTTCTCTAAAAAGCCGAGCGTTTTGAATCGCCAGGGCGGATTGTGTCGCAAAGGTCTGAAGAAGATTGACGACTTCCGGTGAAAAACTGCCCGCCTCCTTTCGCCAGACGGTCAACGCACCCATGATTCGTTCTTCCCGCAGAAGTGGAACGGCCAAAACAGAGCGATATCCGAGCCGTGCAAGAATGGGCCGAGCGCGTGTGGCAGTGGAATCGTGCTCC
>Ga0126371_10004714_pt1 | contig 12043 bp, 10 predicted proteins | sample PanSoiMetaPlot_4_FD_110145 | JGI IMG/M metagenome (GOLD analysis project Ga0126371, IMG submission 110145) | Tropical forest soil microbial communities from Panama - MetaG Plot_4 | ecosystem: Environmental > Terrestrial > Soil > Tropical forest > Bulk soil | place: Panama | collected 2016-02-17
CCACGGTCGGCGAGCCGATCGAGCCCGAGGTCTGGCGCTGGTACTACACCTCCGTCGGCAAGCGCCAGGCAGCGATCGTCGACACGTGGTGGCAGACCGAGACTGGCGGCTTCCTCGGCAGTACGCTGCCGGGCCTGCAACCGATGAAGCCAGGTAGCTGCGGACCCACCGCTCTGGGCATCTACGGAGTCATCTACGACGAAGATCGCAACGAGATCCCGATGGGCAGCGGCACAGCCGGCAACATCTGCATCCGCAACCCTTGGCCGGGCATCATGCAGACGGTCTGGGGCCAGCCAGAGCGGTTCCTCGACGTGTACTACCGCAAGTACAACGCCGATCCGGAAAGCAAGGACTGGCACGACTGGCCGTACTTCGCCGGCGACGGCGCCCTGCAGGCCGCGGACGGTTACTACCGCATTCTCGGTCGCGTGGACGACGTCATCAACGTGGCCGGTCACCGGCTCGGCACCAAGGAGATCGAGTCGGCGGCGCTCACGGTGCCAGAAGTCACCGAGGCCGCTGCGGTCCCGGTCATCGATGACATCCGTGGCCGCATGGTCGAGGTCTATGTCTCGCTCAAGCCGGGAAACACAGCCAGCAAGGAGATGGAGGACAAGGTCACCAAGGCCATCGAGTCCGAGATCGGCAAGATAGCCAGGCCGAAGAACGTCTGGATCGTGCCCGACATGCCGAAGACTCGGTCTGGCAAGATCATGCGCCGGGTGATCGCCTCGGTGTCCAACTTCGCCGAGGTGGGCGACGTCACCACGCTGGCGAACCCGGAAGTCGTCGATGGCATCCGCCAGCAGGTCCAGCGGGCAAAGGTCGCCAGGGGCGAAACCCCGCGCGAGCTCACTGAGATCGAACTGGCTGAGATCCAGTCCTTCGGGCAGGAAACCTAGTCGCTACCAGCGCAGCTGTAGCTAAGCGGCCCGCCAGCCTTTCCGGCTGGCGGGCCGCTGACCGTCTTAATCGGTTGCCTGACCGCTGTCGCAGATGCCAGCCTGTCCATCGAGCGGCCGCGTCGCGGCCTCAGCAGATGGAGTGCTTCGCCCAGATGTGGATCTGACTGGCGTTCCCGCGGGAACGCCCCGGGCTCGCCGCCTTTTACGCCGACCTGCCCGGCCAGCTAGCCCAGATCCCTTCAGCGCGGCGCGCGTGCGTGCTCGCGCCCTACGGCTAAGGACTCGCTCGTGGCGCATCCCTATCTCAAGGGACAATCCCTTTCGCACCATTACGGCGGTGAACAACTCTTCACCGGGGTCAACCTCGTGCTGAATCCCGGTGACAGGATCGGACTGGTCGGTCCGAATGGGGCGGGGAAGACGACCCTGCTGCGTATCCTCGCGGGCGAGCTACGCCCGGTCAGCGGAGTACGGGCGCTGAGCGGCAGCTTCGGCTGGTCCGGTGCTGGGCCCGGATTCGACGGCGGCGCGACCCAAGTCGGCAGCTACCTCGCAGCCGGGCTCGGCGAGGTCGCGGCGCTGGCCGGCCGGCTCCAGGCACTCGAGGCCTCGCTCGCCGCCGGAAGCTCGGATGTGCTCGCAGAGTACGGCCGCGTGCAGGACGAGTGGACCAGGCTGGAAGGCTGGACCGCCGAGGCCAGGCTGGCGACCGTCAGGCAGCGGCTCGGGCTCGCACAGCTGGCCGCTGACCTGCCGTTGTCGGCTGTGAGCGGCGGCGAGCTGGCGCGGCTGACGCTCGCTCGGCTGCTGCTCGCCGAGCCCGACATTCTTCTGCTGGATGAGCCGACCAACCATCTCGACGCCGATGCCGCCGACTGGCTCGGCAGCCACCTATCCCGGTTCCGCGGTGGGATCATTCTGGCCTCGCACGACCGCGCCTTCCTGGACCAGGCCGTCAGCCAGATCATCGAGCTGGACGGCATCGACCCAGAACCGTCCTGCTACCAGGGTGGCTACACCGAGTACCGGGCGGAAAAGGCGCGGCGCTGGCAACGTCGCCTGCTGGAGTATGAGGCGCAGCAGAAATACCGCGCCAGGATCGAAGCCGACATCGAAACCGTCAAGGATCAGGCCCTCCAGACCGAGCTGTCGACGCGCAACGACAAGCTGCGCCGGTACGCCAAGAAGGTTGCCAGGAAGGCCAAGGCACGCGAGCGTCGACTGGAGCGGCAGATCGAGTCGGTGCGCTGGCTCGCCGAGCCGCAGTCGCGGCCGCCCCTCGTGCTGGCACTGCCGCCGGAGCCGCAGGCTGGATCCGGTCCGGTCCTCGAGATGTCTGCGGCCTCAGTGCACCTGGCCGGCCGGGAGGTGCTACGTGACGTCAGCCTGCAGGTGCGGCCAACCGACCGGGTGCTGATATCCGGGCCGAACGGCGCTGGCAAGACCACGCTCCTGCGCGCGCTCGCCGGCCAGCTCTCGCTAGCGGCTGGCCATGTCACCGGCGCGCCTCAAGCAGCGGTGCTGCCGCAGCGTCACGACGACCTGCCCGGCGCGATGCCGGTGCTTGACTTCCTTCGCTCGCACGTCGCGCTGTATGCCGACGACGCCGAGGAGCTGCTGACGGCCTTCCAGTTCAGCCGTGAACAGTGGCACGCGCCGCTCAGGACATTGTCCGACGGCGAAACACGCAAGTTGTTGCTGGCGGCGCTCGTCAACAGCGGCTCACCAGTGCTGATGCTCGACGAGCCAACGCACTACCTCGACTTCGACTCCCTGGACGTGGTGGAGGACGCCCTGCGTGCCTACCCTGGAACGCTCGTCCTGATAACGCACGACACGTATTTCGCGAAGCGGGTCGGCTATACCGCCCACTGGCGCGTCGGCAACCACATGGTTCGCGTCGACTGCGCGGATCGAAGGAACGGGCGGCTGCCAGCCGGCAGACCTGGTTAGCCCGTACCCTGCCCAGGCGGGAGCCCGCTATCGTGAGACCTTGTCTGGCGATCATGGAGGAATTGATGACCGATCAGCTGCCGTACGTCAGCTACCTGGAGCTGGGCGGCAGCCCGCATCTGGTGGCTCAGGAGTGCCAGTCGTGCGGCGCCGTGTTCCTGGACCGGCGGAACGCGTGCAGCAGCTGCGGCAAGGCCGAATTCGCCGGCAAGCACCTTGCGACCGACGGCACGCTGCGTACATTCACGATCGTGCACCGCGCCAGCCCCGACGTCACCGTTCCCTATGTCTCGGCGATCGTTGATCTCGACGGCGGCGGCGTGGTCAAGGCCAATCTTGTGGGTGTCGAGCCAGTGCCTGACCAGGTGAGTCTCGGCATGCGCGTCACGCTGACGACGTTCGTAGTCGGGACCGACTCCGAGGGCACCGAAGCTGTCGGCTTCGGTTTCCGGCCCGCGTGATCGCCCATGCCTGAGTCAGCCGTGGCCGCCGACGAGCCGGGACTACCGGATCTGCTCACGCTCGAGCAGATCGAGGACAACTTGTTCCGCAGTGTCGCGGTGAGCGACGAGCCGGCGGGGCTCTATGGCGGCCAGGTAGCGGCACTGGCGCTACGCGCGGCCGCGAACACGGTTGCCAGCGAGCGTCATCCGCACTCGCTGCATGGCTACTTCCTCAGCCGCGGTGACGCGTCCCGACGGGTGCTGCTGACGGTTCACCGGGACCGAGATGGTGGCTCATACTCCAACCGCCGGGTCATCGCGATCCAGAACGGCGTGGTCATCTTCAACATGGTGACCTCCTTCCATCACTTCGAGGAAGGGCTCGACTACCAGGCGCACGCGCTGCCTACGGTCACCGGGCCCGAGGAGCTGACGGACAGCGAGATCGCGACCAGGCTCCGCGGCGTCGACATCCGGGTGCCCGAGCAGCCCGTCGCGGATCAGCAGTGGCCGTCGCGAGTGTGGCTGCGGGCCAGGCACAAGCTGTCAGACGACACGCTGCAGGCATGCGCGCTGGCTTATGTGTCGGACATGTTCAGCGGCCTGGCCAGGGTGCCGGGGCGGGCCTTCACCGGGCCGCTGACCAGCATCGACCACGCCGTCTGGATCTACCGGAAGGTCGCACTCGATGACTGGGTGCTGATGGACCTCGCACCGGAGTCGACCGCAGGCGGCCGCGGCATGTACACCGGGCGGATCTTCAGCAAGGACGGGACGCTGGCGGCGGGGATCGCGCAGGAGTCCCTGTTCCGCCCTGGACCACCGCGCAGGTAAGGGCTTCGCCAGCCCTGGCGGCCCCGTTCCCGGAAAGTTAAGTTAGGACGGGAAACGGGAGGTTGGCGGCATGGCTGATTCGCTCTGGGTTATCGGCGTCTCCATGACGAGGTTCATGCGCTATCCGGACAAGGACCGGGTCGACCTCGGCAGCGAAGCGGCGCTGGCGGCGCTCGCCGATGCCGGGCTGACGATCTTCGACGCGGACATCCTGGCCGCGGGCTGCCTGTACGAGACCAGCGGGATCGGGCAGCGCATCCAGAAGCAGATCGGCCAGACCGGCATCCCGGTCTACAACGTCGCCAACGCGTGCGCGACTGGTGCCACCGCCTTCCGGGTAGCCGCGATGGCAATCAAATCCGGCGAGGCCAGCATTGGCCTGGCCGTCGGACTGGAGCGGATGGGCAAGCAAGGACTGCTCGGGGCGGGTACCGGCGGGAACGGCGCAAAGAAGTTCCAGGCGTCCGGCCGCTACGGCGCGCTCGGGCCGGTCGAGGGCGTCCTCGGCACCAGCCTGATGCCCGGCACGTTCGCGCAGTCAGGGATGGAGTACGCAGGACTGTATGACGGCGTCGGCTTCGAGCAGTTCGCCAAGGTCGCGGAGAAGAACCACGCGCACTCCACCCTGAACCCGCTCGCCCAGTACCAGAAGGCGTTCTCGCTCGAGCAGGTCATGTACGCCGAGATGATCGCCTACCCGAACACGTTGCTCATGTGCTGCCCGACTGGTGACGGTGCGGCCGCCGCAGTGCTGACCAGCGGTGACCGGCTCGCGTCCATGCCCGCTGAGGTACGCAAGCGGGCGGTTAAGGTATCCGCGTCGGTCCTGACCAGCGACCCGTATGTGGACGGCGGAGCAGTGCAGTTCGACGTCAACACGCTCACCCGCAAGGCCGCCGACCAGGCTTACGAGCAGGCCGGAGTTGGTCCGCAGGACCTGGACCTGGTAGAACTGCACGACTGCTTTGCCACCGCCGAGCTGCGGCACTACGACAACCTGCGGCTGTGCCCAGAGGGCGGTGCGGGCGAGTGGATCGACCGCCGCGGTCCCTGGCGGGACGGCGAGATCCCTGTCAACGTGTCCGGCGGCCTGTTGTCGAAGGGACATCCGCTCGGCGCGACCGGCATCGCCAATATCTACGAGGTGACCACGCATCTGCGCGGTGAGGCCGGTGACCGCCAGATCGAAGGTGCGCGGGTCGGGCTGACGCACGTGATCGGACTCGGCAGCGCCTGCGCGGTCCACATCCTCGAGCGCGCAGCCGCATGAGCTCGAGCGCCGTCGTCCGGCCTTTCGACGGGCCGGCGCCGACTCCGGCCGGCGCCTACGACCTGGGGTCGCTTGGGTATGTCGAGGAAGAGTTCCTGCTCTCGGGTGAAGCGTCGTCCTACCAGTTCACGGGCGAGCGGACATCGTCGGGGCACTGGTCGGCTTCCGCGGACGAGACCGCGCCGTACGCAAGCCGGATCCTGGTGCGCCGGCCCGCTGATGGCACGCCATTCAGCGGCACTGTCATGGTCGAGTGGCTCAACGTTTCCGGCGGGCTGGATGCGCCGCCGATCTGGATGATGACGCACACGCACCTGATCCGCCGGCGCCACGCCTGGGTCGGTGTATCCGCGCAGCGAGCCGGCCTCGAGGGCGGCGGCATGGTGGACAACGGCATGCACCTGAAAGCTGCCTTCCCTGACCGGTATGCCGCGCTGACTCACCCCGGGGACGCATGGTCGTTCGACATCTTCAGCCAGGCAGGTGCGGCCATAAGGGACTCCAGCGATGTCCTCGGCGTGCATGCCGCGAGGGCACGGCGGCTGATCGCCGCTGGCCACTCGCAATCCGCAGCCTTCCTGGTGACCTATATCAATGCTGTCGACGCCCTGGCGCACGTGTACGACGGGTTCGCCGTTCACGGGCGGACCGGAGCGGCGGCATCGCTGACGGACGGGTTTCGTCCAGCGCGTGGCGCCGCCGCCGGGGGGGCGGCCGACGCAATCCGTCTTGACCTGCGAGTGCCGGTGCTGGTGCTGCAGACCGAGACTGACGTCGCACTGCTCGGGTCGGGCCGGGTCGGCCAGGCCGACGGCGACCTGCTGCGGAACTGGGAGATCGCGGGTGCAGCACACGCCGACACCTACCTGCTGATCGCGAGCGGCCAGGACGACGGGTTGCTCGCGTGCGACCGGCTCGCCGAGCTGATCCGACCGACGACGAGCATCGTCATCGCCACGACCGAGGTTCCGGTCAACAGCGGACTGCAGCATCACTATGTCGCGTGCGCGGCCATGGAACACCTGGACACTTGGACCGGTGGCGGTGCTCCTCCCCCGGCGGCGCCCCGGCTGGACCTGTTGCCGGACGGGCTGGACTTCCATCGCGACAAGGACGGCATCGCTCTTGGCGGCATCAGGACGCCATGGACGGACGTGCCGACCGCCATCCTGTCCGGCGTCGGCCAGGCTGGCGGCAGTATGTTCGGGTTCCTGTTCGGCGTGACCCGGTCGTTCAGCAAGGAGCAACTCGACGAGCTCTACCCTGGCGGGCTTCCTGACTACCTCGTCAGGTTCGAGGCGGCGCTCGACGAGACGATTACCGCGGGGTTCCTACTGCCTGACGACCGCGCTGAGGCGCTCGCGGTGGCGCGGACCGCCTGGCCACTCAGCGGGGCGGGTTTGTAGCTGGATGACTGCATGACGCTGACGTACCGATTCGCCGGCGAAACAGACGTTCCAGCCGTCGTCGCGCTGATCGAGTCTGCCTACCGCGGTGAGACCAGCCGCCAGGGATGGACATCCGAGGCGCACCTTCTCGATGGCCAGCGGACCGACGCTACCGCCGTCCTGGACGTCGTGCGGGCGGCGGGCAATGTCATGCTCGTGGCCGAGGCAACGGATCGGCTCATTGGCTGCTGCCATCTTGAGCGCCAGGCGGCCGACCTGGTCTATTTCGGCATGTTCGCGGTTCAGCCTGGCCAGCAAGGCCGTGGCCTGGGTGCCCAGATATTGCAGGAAGCCGAGCGACTGGCCTGCTTCGACTGGAGCGCTGCCACGATGCTTCTGACCGTCATCGCGCAACGGCCCGAGCTGATTGCATGGTACGAACGGCGTGGATACCGCCGGACCGGCGAGACGAAGCCGTTCCCCTACGGCAATGAGCGTCTCGGGCTGCCCAGGCGCCCCGACCTGAATTTCGTGGTGCTGGCCAAGTCGCTCAGCCAACGGCAGCGCTGATCCGCGGACTGGCTCTGGTCCTCGACCGGCCGATACCGTGCGGGTGTGGAACATACCCGGCTCGGCCGTACCGGCCTTCAGGTATCGAGACTGTGCCTCGGCACCATGACCTTCGGACTGCAGTGCGATGAGGCAGCCTCGGCTGCCATTCTTGACCGCGCCGCCGAGGGCGGCATCGATTTCCTGGACACCTCCGATGCCTATCCGCTCGGCGGAGACCTGAGCACGCGCGGGATCACCGAAGAGATCCTCGGCCGGTGGCTGCGAGGCAAGCGCGACCGGTTCATCGTCGCCACGAAGTGCTTCGCGCCGACTGGACCGGCGCCCTTCGATGCCGGCAATTCGCGCAAGCACATACTCTCCGCCGTCGAGGCGTCCCTCCGCCGACTGCAGACCGACTACATCGACCTGTACCAGCTACATGGCTATGACCGGCAGACGCCGATCGACGAGACGCTCTGCGCGCTGGACGATCTCGTCCATCAGGGTAAGGTCCGCTATCTCGGCTGCTCGAACTTCCTCACCTACCAGCTCGTGCGTGCAGTGGGGCGGACCGAGACCCTCGGCCTCGCCCGCCTGGACTGCGTGCAGCCGCGTTACAACCTGCTGTTCCGGCAGATCGAGCGCGAGATGCTTCCGTACTGCAGCGAGGATGGCATCGGCGTCATCCCGTACAACCCGATCGCGGGTGGTCTGCTCTCGGGCAAGCACGCCCGCAATCTTCCGCCGCCTGACGGCACGCGCTTCACCCTCGGCACGGCCGCGCAGAATTACCAGGACCGCTACTGGCACGACCGCGAGTTCGACACGGTCGAGGATCTGCGCGGCTTCGCCGACCAGTCAGGTCTGAGCCTCGTGACCCTGGCCGTCGCCTGGGTGCTGGCGAACAAGGCGGTGACAGCGCCGATCATCGGAGCCAGCAAGCCAGCGCAACTCGACCCGAGCCTGGCCGCAGTTGATTACGAACTCGACTCCGATCTCATTCGCCGGCTCGAAGAGTGCACGCATGAGTACCGCCTGGGCGATGCGCCCAGGTAGTCCGCACGACCTACCCGACCGGCGGGTGTACTGCAAGATCCATCCTTATGGCGGCGGCGAGGTTGACATGGCGCGCTGGCCTGCGACGGTGCCGGCGGTGGCGCAGATCCTAGCCGAGGGCCTGGATCTTGATTCAGGTGTCACGGTGCTGGCCGGCGAGAACGGCGCCGGCAAGTCGACCGTTGTCGAGTTGCTCGCCGAAGCCTGCGAGCTCAACCCGCAAGGCGGATCGGCCAAGGCCAGCTTCCGGACCGGTGAGAGCGAGCCCGGCATCGGCGCGCAGCTGTGGGCGCAACGCGGCCCCGGCTACCCGGCCTGGTCGTACTTTCTGCGCGCGGACACGATGCACGGCCTGTACACCTACCTGGAGGAGAATCCGGGTCGCCGGCCTGAGCGGTTCCACGAGCTCAGCCACGGCGAAGGATTCCTGGAGATTCTGCGCACGCGGGTCAGCCAGCCGGGCTTCTACCTGATGGACGAGCCGGATGCGCCCCTGTCGTTCGTCTCTACGCTCAGCCTGGTCGCGCTGCTATATGACCTGGGAGCCGCTGGCGGGCAGGTCATTGTCGCCAGCCACTCCCCCGTCGTGGCCGCCGTTCCCGGCGCGCGGATCCTGGAGCTCGGGCACTGGGGAATCCGGCCAGCCAGCTGGGACGAACTCGAACTGGTGGCGACGTGGCGGCAGTTCCTCGACCGGCCGCAGTCATTCCTGCGCCACCTCCTCGATCAGCCACCTGAGTAGACTCTGGCGCCGCGTGGATCGAGCAGGCGTCCCTGGTCAGACCGGTATCGACGCTCCGTTTAGCAGGTGTGAGCCAGGCAGGGCCAGATACACGTAGCTCTTCGCGATGTCCTCGGGCTTCGGCCATTTGTCGTAGTTGGCGTTCGGCTGCGCGGCCCGGTTAGCCGGAGTATCGATGATGCTCGGAACGACGCAGTTGACCGTCACGCCACTGCCGCGTACCTCGTCGGCCGCCATGGCCACCAGGTGGAGGACCCCTGCCTTGCTGACGGAGTAGGCGAACCCTGTGCCCTTGGTCGCAATCCCGGCCCGGCTGGCCGTGTGCACGATCCTGCCCTCCCCGGCCTGCTGCATGACCCGGAGCGCATGCTTGGTGATCAGCGCCGCCGTGACCATGTTCAGCTCGAGCTGGCCGGTCAGTTCGGCCGGATCCAGTTCCGACAGTGGCCGGGCTGGCGCATACCCCCCGACCAGATTCAGCACTGCCCATGGCGGCGGTACCGCGTCCAGCAGCGCTCCAACGTCCAAATCATTGAGCACGTCGACTGCCTCATAGCCGACACCCCCGAGCCTGCGGCTGGCAGGCGGTGCGACCTTGTCTGCTCCCGTCACACCGGCGCCGGCCGCCACGCAGGCCTGAACGACGGCCGCCCCGAGCGCGCCGCCAGCTCCGAACACCAGCACCGATCTGCCAGAGAGGTCGTCCCGCATGCTGCGCTCCCAGCCCGCTAGCTCACCCCGATAGGAGCGATCATCGCACTCGCTCCAGCCTCGGCCAGGCGCGGGTGGGGCCTGGCCGGCTAATCGGGCCAGGTATGGACCGGCTCGTTGGTATGCATGTGCTCGACGTAGCGCTGCGTCATCATCCGGAGAGCGTCTTGCCGGCTCGCGCCGTGCTCGGCCAGCGCCGATACCGCAGCGATCTGCCAGCCGGCCCCGTTCCTGCCAGTAAGGCACCGCTGCTGGATGATCCCGAGCAGACGGTCGATATGCACAGAATCCATGCCCAGCCGACACAGGCCCTCGTGAGCCAGCGGCAGGAGCCGCCGCAGCACGAGCTCGGCAACCGGAGCTTCGCCCAGGCCTGGCCAGTACAGGCTGGCCGCCATGCCGTGCTGCGCAGCCGTGTGCAGATTCTCCGCAGCAGTCCCGAACGACATCTGCGTCCAGATCGGCCGCTCGGACTCGGCGAGGGTCCGCACGAGACCGTAATAGAACGCCGCGTTAGCCATCACGTCGGCAACCGAGGGGCCGGCCGGCAGGACCCGGTTCTCCACTCGCAGATGCGGCGTGCCGTCCACGACCCCGTAGACGGGGCGATTCCACCGGTAGACGGTTCCGTTGTGCAGGCTCATCTCAGCCAGCTGCGGGCATGCGCCGCGATCCAGCGTCGCCAGCGGGTCTTCGTCTTCACAGATCGGCAGCAGCGCCGGGAAGTACTGAATGTTCTCTTCGAACAAGTCGAAGACCGACGTGATCCACCGCTCGCCGAACCAGACCCGCGGCCGCACGCCCTGCCGCTTTAGCTCGTCAGGCCTGGTATCGGTAGCTTGCTCGAACAACGTGATCCTGGTCTCGTGCCAGAGCTGCTTTCCGAACAGGAACGGTGAGTTGGCCGCTAGCGCGACCTGCACGCCCGCGATGGCCTGTGCTGCGTTCCAGTAATTGGCGAACGCGTCCGGGCTGACCTGCATGTGCAGCTGAACGCTGGTGCAGGCCGCCTCCGGAGTGATGCTGTCAGCGTGGGTGAGCAGCTGCTCGGCCCCGTCAATCTCGATGCGCATGTCCTCCCCGCGCGCAGCGAAGATCTGCTCGTTGAGGACACGGAAACGCTCGCTGGCTGACAGCGCGCCTACATGGACGTCGGATTTGCGCAGCGTAGGAAGGACGCCGATCATCACCAGCTGGCAGCCGAGGCTGCGCGCGGTGGCGTCGCCGGCATTGAGGCTGGCCCGGATCTCCTTCTCCAGGTCTGCCGCGGTATCACCATCGAGCTCGCGCGGCGGCACGTTGATTTCCAGATTGAACTGACCAACCTCGGTCGCCCAGGCCGGGTCCGCTATCGCCGCCAGGACATCAGCGTTGCGCATCGAAGGCGCTCCGCTTTCGTCTACCAGATTAAGCTCGATCTCCTGCCCGACGAGGCCCTGCTCATCGGTGAATAGCCGATCGTGCAGCATCCGCGCGAATGCGTCCAGGGAGCGCGCCAGCTTCGCTCTATAGGTGCGCCTGTCCTCGCCAGTGATCTTGATGGCCTGGATTTCACGACCCATGTGGCCTCGCTCTGCGTCGGTAGCAGCCCACGTACCACTGAGGCACCCTAACTACACATTCGCATGACTGGCCCGCTCGCGCCAGAACGTCCGCGCCGATCACGTCACATCACGCCGCCTGCAGTCGGGCGCTTTCGTCCGCGACCCACAAACGCAGCAGGCCGCGGAAGTGCGCGATGAACTGATCATGCTCATGCGCCGGGTAGCCCGACTGGACCGTCTGAACGAGCAGGCGGTCGAATCCGGGTCCGGCCACCCAGTCAAGAACGATCTCGTCCAGATCCGGCATGCTCGCCGCGCACACTTCCAGGTAGCGGTCGGTCTCGAAGTAGCGGTCGGCGAGCTGCCGGTAGGCTGCCAGCTTGTCGTCATACGACAAGCCGGGCTCGTCAGCGATCTTGAAGTACTCGTCGGTGGCCAGGTCCAGCCTCGGCCGCCGGTTCGTGACCAGGGCGAACACGCACCATCTGATCAGGGCCTTCATCGCCCAGGGGAAGTAGTAGTGCAGGCTCGTCAGGGCCACGTCCGGGCACGCGTTCGCGTAGTCGATCGGATAGACCTCGCCGTCCTTGACCAGCGTCTCGCACGAGTTGAACTCCCACCGGAAGAAGGCGTTGACGAGGC
>Ga0126371_10004715_pt1 | contig 12041 bp, 12 predicted proteins | sample PanSoiMetaPlot_4_FD_110145 | JGI IMG/M metagenome (GOLD analysis project Ga0126371, IMG submission 110145) | Tropical forest soil microbial communities from Panama - MetaG Plot_4 | ecosystem: Environmental > Terrestrial > Soil > Tropical forest > Bulk soil | place: Panama | collected 2016-02-17
CAGTCGGCGCAGCGCCGCGTCGTGCAGGAGATCTGGGATCGGCGCATGTCGGACTTGCCGCTCAAATCGCCCGATCAGCTGATCACGCTCGCCTCGATCATCGAGAAGGAGACCAGCCGGGCGGACGAACGCACGCGGGTCGCGGCCGTGTTCGTCAATCGCCTCAAGCAGCGGATGAGGCTGCAATCGGATCCGACCATCATCTACGGCCTGGTCGGCGGCCGGGGCACGCTCGGCCGGCCGATCCTGGAGAGCGAGATCCGCCAGCCGACGCCGTACAACACCTATGTGATCGACGGATTGCCGCCCGGGCCGATCGACAATCCGGGCCGCGCCTCGCTCGAAGCGGCGGCCAATCCGGCGCGCACCAAGGAGATCTTCTTCGTGGCGGACGGATCGGGCGGGCACGTCTTCGCCGAGAACTACGACCAGCATCAGAGGAACGTCGACCGGCTGCGCGGCATCGAGCGCCAGCAGCGCAGCGAGAATACCGCGGCCGTCGCGCCGTCCGGGTCGGCTCCCGCCGCGCCGGTGGGGCAGGCCCCGAGCCAGCCGCCGACGCCCGCCTCGGCCAGCAAGCGCGGCACCACCCGCCACCCGCCGCCGCAGCACTGAAAAGACTCTCAACTTTTCAGAATCATAGGCTAAGGTCGGCGCGCATTGTCGGCAGCGACTCCAGCGCGCAAGGGCCGGGTTTCCATGGCGTTATCGAGCATGACCGGCTTTGCGCGCCGCCAGGGTACCGCCGGCGTTTATTCGTGGGCCTGGGAAATCCGCTCGGTCAACGCCAAAGGGCTCGACCTGCGCCTGCGCCTGCCGCCCGGCTGGGACGGCACCGAGCCGACGCTGCGCGCCCGCGCCGCCGAAGCGGTCGCGCGCGGCACGCTGCACGCGACGCTCAGCGTGGAGCGGCAGGGGATGGCGCCCGTCGTCAAGGTCAATGACGAGGTGCTGCAGGCGGTGATCACGACGCTGAACGCGCTCGCCGACCGCATCGAGGCCGAGCCGGCGCGGCTCGACGGCATTTTGGCGATCAAGGGCGTAATCGAGGTGAGCGACGCCGACGAGCGCGAGGAGGAGCGCGCCGCCGCGCAAGCGGCAGTGATCAGCGGATTCGACGGCGCGCTCGCCGATCTCACCAGGATGCGCCGGCACGAGGGCGAGGCGCTCGGCCGGGTGCTGACCGTCCGTCTCGACGAGATCGCGGCGCTCGTGGCCCGCGCCGATGCGGCGCCCGGCCGCAAGCCGGAGGCGATCAAGGCGCGGCTCGCCGAGCAGATCGCGGCGCTGCTCGAGACCGCGGAGCGCTTCGACCCCGACCGGCTGCACCAGGAGGCGATCCTGATCGCGAGCAAGGCCGACGTGCGCGAGGAGCTCGACCGGCTCACGGCGCATGTGGGGCAGGCCGGCAAGATGATCCGCGACGGCGGCGCGGTCGGCCGCCGGCTCGATTTCCTCGCCCAGGAGTTCAACCGCGAGACCAACACGCTGTGCGCCAAGGCAAGCGACCTGGAGCTGACCAATATCGGGCTCGAATTGAAGAGCCTGGTCGAGCAGTTCCGCGAGCAGGTGCAGAACCTGGAATAGGGCGGCAGATGGCGCACGCGGCCGGGGAGAGGCGGGGGAGCGATGCGATCGCCAGGCGCGGGCTCATGCTCGTGCTGTCCTCGCCGTCGGGGGCCGGTAAGACGACGCTGTCGCGCATGCTGCTCGACGATCCGGCAGTCGATCTGTCGATCTCGGTGACCACGCGGCCGCAGCGTCCGGGCGAGAAGGACGGGGCGCATTATCACTTCATTGACCGCGCGCGCTTCGACGCGATGGTCAAGCACGGCGAGCTGCTCGAATGGGCCGAGGTTTTCGGCCATCGCTACGGCACGCCGCGCGTGCCGGTCGAGAGCGCGCTCGCCGCCGGCCGCGACGTGCTGTTCGACATCGATTGGCAGGGCACCCAGCAGGTGCGCGAGAAGGCGCGCAGCGATCTCGTCAGCGTGTTCGTGCTGCCGCCCTCGGCCGGCGAGCTCGAGCGCCGCCTGCACACCCGCGCGCAGGATGCCGACGACGTGATCCGCGCCCGCATGGCCAAGGCGGCCGACGAAATGAGCCACTGGGCCGAATACGACTACGTGATCGTCAACCGCAAGCTCGACGCGGCGTTCGCCGAACTCAAGGCGATCCTCGCGGCCGAGCGGCTCAAGCGCGAGCGGCAGACCGGGCTGTCGGACTTCGTACGCGCAATTCAGCGCCAGCTGTAGGACGCGGTCGGCCCCCTGCCGCGGCCGATCATTTCTTTTTCCCGCCGAGCTGGTTCAACAACGTGGTGATCTCGGGGAACGCCTGGTAGCCGGCCGAGCCACAGCTCTCGGGAGTGGCGTCGATGAACTGGTTGATCGCTCCGCCATAGAATACGAACATCTTCTCCTTGCGCCAGTCCGGCCCGGCAGCGCGCAGACAGACGACGTAGCGGTTCTCATTGCCGAACGGTTTGAGCTCCGGGGCCGACAGCTCGGCCGCCCGCACGCCGATGAAGCCATAAGGATTTTGCTGCAGGAATGTCATCACACTGGCCTTGTAGTTCGCCGGCATGAGATTGGGGTCGACGGGTGGCGGTTCGGCATTGAACGACGCGCAGCCGGTGAGCGCCATGGCGAGCAGGGCGGCGGCGCTGGAAGATACGGCGCGCGCGCCGCCGAGACGAGTGAGGGGCAGTCTGCGCATCCCTTCAGTCCACGTGCAGGCGTCTACGTGCAAGCGTCCACGTGCAAGCGTCAGTATCGCGGTTCCGGCGGCCGGCTGAGGCTTCGCACCGTGACGCGACCGCGATAGCGCTGCCACGAGTAGACGGGATAGGGCGAGCAGTTTCCGCTCGGATCGCAGCGCGGATAGGCGTAGAGCCCGGGCCGCACCCAGGTCAGATCAGAGGGCCCGTAATAGTGGTAGAAATCGCAATTGGGCGCGCAGCCGACTTCCGCGGCGGCGGGATCCGCCGCGAACGCGACGAGCAGGCAGACCGCGGCGGCGAGAAGTCTCGGCATGGCGTCCTCCATGGCGTTCGATGGCTGGCATGAGTGTGCGCCGTCTCGCGCGACGGTGCAACGCGACCGTGCGCCTCTGTGCGGCGCGCCGCCCGATGGCGGAGACATGGGCGTCGGACCGGGAACGAAAGAGCCCGCCGGTGGCGGGCTCTTGGACAGGCTCTTGGAATTGCCGAATCGTTGCGCGCCGGCGCGGTCTTGCGCGGCCGAAAGGCGCGGCGGCGCTCAGCCGGCTTTCGCCGGCTTCTTCACGCGCCAAAGCTGAAAACCCTGGCCGTTGATCGCTTTCTCGATGGCGCGCCGGGACAAATTATGGGGTGGCGCGCGGTCCGGCCGAATGACGCCGGTCGCCTGCCAGGGGCCGTGCTGCGCCGGCAGCTTGCTGCCGGACGAATCTCCCGCAAAGGCGCGCAGCTCGCTGTTGCCCTGCGACTTGAACATGAAAATGTGCATAGGAGTGTCCTTTCAACACGCACGACGCCCGTTCCCGATTCGCTTACCCATGCGCCGCGCGCCGATCCGCTTCGCGCGCTGCTTGCCGGCTACCGTCGGCGGAACTGCTGCCGCTGCGGCGGCCGGCCGACCGGGGCGGCGCGCTCGTCCTTGTGCCGGAAGATGAGCCGGCCCTTCTCGAGGTCATACGGCGACATCTCGACGGTGACGCGGTCGCCCGCGAGCGTCTTGATCCGATTCTTTTTCATCTTGCCGGCCGTATAGGCGATGATTTCCTGTCCGGCGTCGAGTTTCACGCGGTAGCGCGCGTCGGGCAGGATCTCGGTGACGAGACCTTCGAGTTGGATCAGCTCTTCCTTGGCCATTCGGGTGTCCCTTGATTGCGAACCTTGTCCGCATATTACCGCGGCGGACGGCCCGCGTCATCGCGCCGTGCAGGCACCGGCCGGCGCATGAAGCCGACCCCCGCGATCCCGGACGGGTCGGCAGCGGCCGGACGGGCTTGGCGGCCGGCCGATTGCGGGCGACCGTCGCGCGGCCGCTCGCCGTAAGTCGGAACGGCAGGTGTACCGCCGGTGCGATGATGGGGGCGGTGGTGCGCGCGTGCGGGTTCTGCCGACCGGCCGGGCTGCGGGCGGTCGCCGCGAGCCTGACCGCCAGGCTGGCCGCGATGGCGGCGAGAGCCGTTCTTCGCGCCCGCCGGGGCGGGGTGCGCCCGGTGCGCGGGCGCGTTCTGCGCCGGGATCGACAGGCGGATGAGCTTCTCGATCGCCCGCAGATAGGGCGCCTCGTCGGCGCCGACGAGCGAGATCGCGATGCCGGCGGCGCCCGCGCGGGCGGTGCGGCCGATGCGGTGCACGTAGGTCTCGGGCTCGTTCGGCAGATCGTAGTTCACGACATGGCTCACGCCGTCGACGTCGATGCCGCGCGCCGCGATATCGGTCGCGACCAGCGTGCGGATCGCGCCGCCGCGAAACGCGCCGAGCACACGCTCGCGCTGGTTCTGCGATTTGTTGCCGTGGATCGCGTGCGCCGCGATGCCGGCCTTGGCGAGGCCGCGCACGACCTTGTCGGCGCCGTGCTTGGTGCGGGTGAAGACGAGGGCGCGGTCGATCGGCTCGCTGCGCAGCAGCCCGGCGAGCGTCGCGGCCTTGCCGGTGCGGTCGACGTGGATGACGCGCTGATCGACCCGCTCGGCCGTGGTGGCGGGGGGCGTGACCGCGACCTTGACGGGATCGCGCAGCATGTCGCGCGCAAGCTCGGCGATCTGCTGCGGCATGGTGGCAGAGAAGAACAGCGTCTGCCGCTCGCGCGGAAGCATGCCCACGATCTTGCGGATATCGTGGATGAAGCCCATGTCGAGCATCCGATCGGCCTCGTCGAGGACGAGGACCTCGACCTGAGCAAGGCGCAGCGCGTTGCCGCGCACGAGATCGATCAGCCGACCCGGCGTCGCGACGAGCACGTCGACGCCGTTCATGAGCGCGCGCACCTGGCGGCCCATCGGGACGCCGCCGATCGCGAGCGTCGCGCTGACGCCGAGATGGCGGCCGTAGGCCTTGAAACTGTCGAGGATCTGACCGGAGAGCTCGCGCGTGGGCGAGAGCACCAGCACGCGGCAGCTCTTGCGGTCTCGCTTGGGCTCTGCGTTCTCCGCGTGCCGCGGCGCGGCGGCGAGCCGATGCAGGATCGGCAGCGCGAAAGCGGCGGTCTTTCCCGTTCCGGTCTGGGCGATGCCGACGATGTCGCGACCGGCGAGCGCGGGCGGGATGGCCTGCGCCTGGATCGGAGTCGGCGTGATGTAGTTCTCCTGCGCGAGCGCGCGCAGAATCGGCTCAGCAAGGCCGAAGTCGTGAAAGGAGTTCAAGCATAAGTCTTTCATGGGGCGAGACGGGCCGAGCGCGCGTGCGCCGGCGCATGTCGCGGGTTGTCAAAAGCATCCCGCGTGGTCTGGGTTGCCGTCGAAGAAGCGGTTGAAACGGGCCGAAAACCTCGGTGGGAATTCGTTCACGCGGCCCGCGGGAGACCTGTTTCGCCGACATTCGTCAAGAATATCTTAACAGTACCTTAACGGCGAAGGTCTCGAGAATCCGTCTTCCGCTGCAAATCATATAGCGACCCGATGTGGTCGTTTCAAGGCATGTTTGCGCCGCTCGGTCGCGGCGCGTCGATGAAGCGCTCATTCGGCGTGAAACTCCGACAGAACCGGCGGCCGTCCGTCGAGCCCGAGCTCCTGCCAGCGGCGGGCCACCTGCTCGTAAATCGGCTGGCGCAGCAAGGTCCGCTTGGGGAATTCATCGAGATATCGATGCGGCTTGCAGGCGTCGATCAAGGCCTTGGATCCGTAGGGGCGTTCGGCGACCACGACCTTGCTCGGATCGAGCCCGGTCGACCATGTCTTGCGCAACAGATCGATGTCGTCGCTCGGATTGCAGCGCGTCGCGAGCGCCCACATCACCTGATTGAAATCGGTCGGGTCGACGTCGTCGTCCACCGCGATCACCCATTTGGTGTAGTAGGCGGCGGCCGAGCACTGCGCGGTCAACGCCAGCACCTGCGCGACATGTCCGGCATAGAGCTGGCGCAGCGCAACCACCACCAATCCCCATCCGGACGCCGCCGCCGGATGCGCATAGACGCCCGCGACGCCGGGAACGCCGATGCGCTCGAGGTCGTCCCAGATCCGCGCGGAGCGCATGATGGCGTAATAGGCGCCGATCTCGCACGACGGGTAGGTCGCCATCAGCGCGGCGGTGAGAATCGGATCGCGGCGATGATGTACCGCCTTGACCTCGATCACCGGCTGCGGCGAGCGCGTGCCGCCGTAATAGCCGGTGAATTCGCCGAGCGGACCTTCCGGCGCGAGCTCGCCCGGGTGCAGCACGCCCTCGATCGCGATCTCGCAATGGGCGGGGATGGGGAGGTCGACGAATTCCGCCGGCGTCAATTCGACCGCGCGGCCCATGATGCCGCCGGCGGTGTCGAGCTCGCTCTCGCCGGCGCCGAAAACCTGCGCCGCGACCATGAACAGAACCGGATCAACCCCATAGGCGGCGACCACCTCGCAAGGCTCGCCGCGCTTCCACCAGGCCTCGCGGTCGAGCCGGCCATGCTTTCCGGGCGAGCAATAAAGGCTGACGCGGTCGCGCGCCTGGATCATTTGACGGTAGCATCCGACATTGATGCGGCGCGTGGCCGGATCGCGCGTCAAGGTAATATCGCCGGTCCCGATATAGCGGCCGCCGTCGCCGGGCCAGAATTTGGGCGACGGAAAGCGCGTCAGGTCGATGTCGCCGCCGGTCTGCACGCATTCGTTCACCGGCGCATGCTGCTTGGGGACCATTTTCGGCGCGATGCGCCGATGCATGATCCTTCGCGTTGCAGCAATCATATCGCCGGCCGATAGCTTATCATCGAGGCCCATTGCGACCGCGTAACGGGCGGCGGAAGCGCCCAACATGTTGGCGAGCACCCGCATCCCGGGCTCGCCGGATTTGAGATTCTCGAACATCAGCGCCGGAGCGGTTTCGGCGCGGGTCGCCATGAACGTAATGGCCGAAAGCTCCTCGTCGGTATCGACCGAAGCGCGAATACGTTTGAGCTGGCCGCGCTGCTCGATGAGCGCGATCCATTCGCGCAGATCCCTCCACGCGGCTTGCGGTGCCAAATCCTCGGCCTCGGATCGCGCGTCGGCGGGAGAGGGCGCACGTGAAAAAGCTATTTCTTCCATAAACAATTACCTCCACGTAGAGAAAGGGTTTATGCACACGAGCGATTGCGCAGGCGCTTCGTCGCGCAAAAGGCCGAACCGAATCTACCACATTTCTCCAGGTTTATTGCCCGAACCCGCACGCCATGTTTTTCGCCGCCCGGCCGCGCCGGTTGTAGAATTTATTCCACTCGCGCGGCTGCGGCTATTGCCGTCCGGCTGAAATAGGGTATGTATCGGCATACACTTCACAATTGGAGAAGGTTGATGAGAGGCCTGAAGCTCAAAACGATGACGTTCGATGATTTGGTCGCTTTGCGCGACAGCGTCGTTCGTGTGATTTCCGACAAAGCCGCGTCGACGCGCCGTGAACTGGAGCAAAGGCTCGCGGCAATCGAGGGCCTCGGCGTTTCATCTGCCGGAAAGCGCGGACCAAAGGCGCGCGGCAGCAAGCTGAAGGGCCGCAAGGTCGCGCCGAAATATCGCAACCCGAATAACCGCGCCGAGACGTGGGCGGGCCGCGGCGCGACACCGCGCTGGCTGCGCGCGCTGCTCAAGGGCGGGCACAAGCTGGAGGAGTTCGCGATCGCCAAGCCCGGCCGCAAGCCTGGCCGCAAGGCGAAGCGCTGAGCGCGCACACCTGCGCGCTTTCATCTGAATCTGCCGACACGCCTCCATTCGTTCTGCCGTCTCGCACCGGCTGCCATGCTGGGCGAGCGGCCGGCGAGATCCGTGTTGACGGCGCGCGAGCCGTTGCGGATCATTCCCGTCGCATCGTTCTGGAGACGCGAGCGGGAGACGTCGATGAGAGGCGGGCATCTGCCGGCCGCCTTGTTGCTGGCCGTCATGGCCTTCGCCGAGACCGCCGCGGGGCAGCCCGTCGCGGTCGGCGCGACGAGCTCGACCAGCGACGCGCCGATCTACATCGCCGACCGGAAAGGCTTCTTTCGCGACGAGGGCCTCGCGGTCAAGGTCGGCAATTTCCGCTCCGCCTCGGACATGGTCGCGCCGCTCGGTGCGGGCCAGCTCGATGCCGGCGCCGGCTCGGCCGGCGCGGCGCTCTATAATGCGGTTGCGCGCGGCATCAGGATCAGGATCGTCGCCGACAAGGCGTCGTCGCCGCCCGGATATGGCGCGACCAAGATTCTGGTGCGCAAGGATCTGAGCGAGAGCGGGCGCTACAGGGAGCCGAAGGACCTCAAGGGCTTTCGCTTTGCCATGAACGCGCCCGGCGTGAGCAATACGTCGACGCTCAATGCGCTGCTGACATCGGCCGGCTTGAGCTATTCCGACGTGCAGACCGTCGACCTTCCGTTTCCCGATCACGCAGTCGCGCTGAAGAACAAATCCGTCGATGCATCCGCCTCGGTCGAGCCCGGCCCGACCATTGCGGTCAACAACGGCGACGCGGTGGTGATCAAGTCGGATGACGAAATCCTGCCCAATCATCAGATTGCGGTGCTGCTCTTTTCGGAGGATTTCGCGCTCAAGCGCCGCGCCGACGCAATCCGCTTCATGCGCGCCTATCTCCGTGCGGTGCGGTTCTACAACGGCGCGCTCAAGGACGGCCGGCTCGCAGGCCCCAATGCGGACGAGGTGATCGCCATCCTGTCGGAGGCGACGCCGATCAAGTCGCGCGCGATCTATGCGGCGATCACGCCCACGGGCATGAACCCGGACGGCCGCGTCAACGCGGCGAGTCTCGCCCATGATCTCGCATTCTATCGCGCGCAGGGGCTGATCAAGGGCGTGATCAATCTCGACGATGTGCTCGACGGCTCGTTCGTCGACGCGGTGCTGGCGGAGCTCGGGCCTTACCGGCCGTGAGAGAGGCGCGAGTGAAGAATGACGAGTAGGGAATAGCGAATAGCAAGCGGCTTGCGCGATCTTGTCTATTCGCCGTTGGCCGTCGCATCGCGAGAGCGGAGCAAAGTCATGGATGCAGCATTGTCGGCTCGCATCGCCTCGATTTCCGATCGCCTGGCGATGTACAACGGCAATGCGCTCAAGATCGGGTTGTTCGGCGCAAATTGCTCCTCCGGCCGTTCCGCGACGCTGGTGCCGGAACGCTGGCAGGCTGGCTGGGGAGATTGCCTGCGCCTCGCCCGCATGGCGGAAGCGCGCGGCATCGATTTCATGCTGCCGATCGCGCGCTGGAAAGGCTATGGCGGCGCAACCGATTTCCACGGCACCTCGCTCGAGACCATGACCTGGGCGGCCGGCCTGCTTGCCGCGACCGAGCGCATCACGGTGTTCGGCACCGTGCATGCGCCGCTGTTCAACCCGCTCATCGCCGCCAAGGAGTTCGTCACCGCCGACCATATCGGCGCCGGCCGTTTCGGCCTCAATCTGGTGGTCGGCTGGAACGAGGGCGAGTTCGAGATGTTCGGCGTGAGCCAGCGCGCGCACGAGGCGCGCTATGCGTTTGCGCAGGAATGGCTCGACGCGGTGATGCGCGCCTGGACCGAGCCGGGCGACTTCGATTTCGCCGGCGAATTCCTCGCCCTCAAGGGCGTGCGCGCCTTTCCAAAACCGTTCGGCGGCACGCGGCCGATCATCATGAATGCGGGCTCCTCGCCGACCGGCCAGGCCTTTGCGCTGCGCAATTGCGACGCCTATTTCACCGCCAACGCGGCCTCGCGGATGTCGCTCGACGCGGCGATCGCCAAGGTGGACGAGATCAAGGGCCAGGCGCGCGCGCTCGGCCGCGAGATCGAGGTCTTCACCGTCGGGCAGGTGGTCTGCCGGCCGACCCAGAAGGAGGCCGAGGAATATTATCGCCACGCCATCATCGACAACGCCGACTGGGGCGCGGTCGACGGCATGCTGGCGCTCAAGGACATCACGCCCTACAACTTGCCGATCGAGGAATACGACAAGAAGCGGCGCTATTTCGCCGGCAATGCGATCGGCGGCTATCCGCATGTCGGAACGCCCGATCGGGTGGCGGAGGAGCTCGCCAACATCAGCCGCGCCGGCATGCGCGGCATCGCGGTCTCGTTCGTCAACTACCTCGACGAGGTGCCGTACTTCTGCGACGAAGTTCTGCCGCGGCTCGCCCGGCTCGGCGTGCGGGAAGAGATTGCGTGATCGGCGGCGCGGCGATTTAGCGAAAAATTAACCGGTTTTGGTTCCCGGTTCCGGCCGCAAAAAGTCGGGAACCGACCATAGGTCCGCGCGTTTTCTCCCCGCAACAAAGGAGAGGAGAGCGCAATGCGGAAGGAACTCATTGCGGGCGTTGTGGCCGCGGCCGCGTTGTGGCCTGCGATGTCCCTTGCCCAGACGCCGGCCGAGCAAGGCTACCACGAGGGCTACCGCGCCGGCGGTCCGGTGGGCGGGCTGATCGGCGGCACGGTCGGCGCCGCGGTCGAGCTGCCGGGCGACGTGCTCGGGTTCGTCACCGGCCATCCGCGCCACTATGACCGCGTCGAGCGGCGCATCGTCGTCGGCGAGCCGCTGCCGCGCGAAGTGCACATCTACACGATCCCGTCGCACCGCGAATATGTCTACGCCTATGTCAACGACGAGCGCGTGATCGTCGACCCGCGCACGCGCCGGGTGGTCAGGATCATCGAGTGACGCGACGCAGTTGCCTTTGAGTGGGTGTGTTGGAAGGCCCTCGGCTCCGCCGGGGGCCTTTCTTCACGTGGTTTTTTCAATTGGCGGGGAGAAAGCCGATGGACAGCCAGGGAAGCAGCGCGACCGCGATGAGCGCGACGAGCACAGCCGCCAGATAGGGCCAGACCCGACCCATCGCCGCATCGGGCGAGACGCGCCCGATCGCGCAGGCGGCATAGAAGCCGACCCCGAACGGCGGCGCGAACAGGCCGAGGCCCATCGCCAGGATCACGACCATGGCATAATGCACGTCGTGCACACCGAGGGCGCGCGCCGCGGGAAAGAGCAGGGGCCCGAAGAGCACGATCGCCGGAATGCCCTCGAGCACGCTGCCGAGCACCGCGAAGGCCGCGATCGTGACGGCGAGGAATCCGATGCGGCCGCCCGGCACCTGCGCCATCAGCGTCACGAGCTCGCGCGAGAAGCCGGACTGGGTGAGCGCCCAGGCCATGGCGGTCGCGGTGCCGATGATGAGCAGGATCGCGCCCGACAGCGACGCGGTCTCGACCATCATCGGATAGAGCCGCCGCCAGTCGAATTGGCGATAGATCAGGAGGCCGGCCGCCGCCGTATAGACCACGCCGACGGTCGACACCTCGGTCGCAGTCGCGACCCCTTCGACCACCGCGGTGCGGATAAGGAAGGGCAGAGCCAGCGCGGGCAGGGCGACGACGAAGCTCTTGATCACGCGCGATGCCGGGGCGCGGGCGACGCCGGCGAGATTTTCGCCGCGCGAGCGCAGGCGGCAGACCACGACCAGCGCGATCGCGGCGACCAGCGCCGGCAACAGCCCGCCGGTGAACAGGCCCGCGATCGAGACGCCGGTGACCGAGCCGATGGTGATCAGCACGAGGCTCGGCGGAATGGTCTCCGACATGGCGCCCGATGCCGACAGGAGGGCCACCAGCTCGCCCGGGTGGCTGCCGCGACGGCGCATCTCGGGAAACAGCACCGGCGCAACCGCCGCCATGTCGGCCGCCTTCGAGCCCGATATGCCGGAGACGAGGTACATGGCGCCGAGCAGCACATAGGAGAGGCCGCCGCGCACATGGCCCATCAGCGCCGCCATGACGTCGACCAGCACGCGCGCGAGCCCGGCCATCTCGATCAGCAGGCCGAGAAAGACGAACAGCGGCACCGACAGGAGCACCAGGTTCGAGGTGCCCTCGTCCATCCGGCTCGCCATGATGGTGAGCGGCACCTGGGTGGTCAGCGCCAGATAGGCG